>OGCH01000005.1_pt1 | contig 158357 bp, 144 predicted proteins | sample 1570111 | NCBI WGS metagenome assembly OGCH01 (sample SAMN03436243, study PRJEB24508) | hot springs metagenome | biome: Desert Springs; feature: Hot Springs; material: Water | place: USA: Great Boiling Spring, Nevada | collected 2008-12-01 | depth 0 m m | reverse complement strand
CCCGATCTTGCCCCAGGGCAGCACTCTCTCGTCCGCGGTACCAGTGAGGAGCGATCACTCTCGCTCACGATCCATCGTCTGTGCCTGACGGCCCACGGCTTAGCTTTCGCAGAAGTGTTCTGGTGCACCGTGTCACCACACGCTCTCCGCGTTCGTCGTACGAGGGCGAACCGCCACCGAACGGCCGACGGCGCTTGCTGCCCGGCCGGACGCAGCACACCGCTCCAGACGGATCGCACGTGAAGTGCCCTCGACTAACGATGCGAGAGCGAATGGCTATCGAGCGACGCTATCCCTGCCGCCTTCGTCACTTATGCTGAACGCTGTGTTCGATGCTTCGGAAAGGAACCGTGCAGTCAGCGATCCAGCCGGTGTTTAGCCGCGGTAGCCGGGTGGCACGAAGTGTCCGATGAGGAAGGTGTCCGATTTCGATCTCACTCGCGCGGAGAATTGCCACCATACTCGTGACCCTCTCGCTGAGTCTCGGTATCGCCGCTCCCCTCGCACTGTAGGCTGCCCCCTCGGAATCTGACGCCGGCCGCAACTTCACCAGTAATGATTTGCGCATCTGCCATGGATTTTGCTCTTCTTAGGAGGGATTCGGCGGCCTTACACTCTTCGGCTTTCCGATCAGTGACGAGATGAACCGGGACGGGACGCTCGTGCAGTACTTCGAGCGCGCTCGCTTCGAGCTGCATCCCGGTCATCCAGTTGGCGAGGGCGTGGTATTCCTCGGTCTCGTCGGGGCCGACTCGATGCGCTCGCGTACACTGGAGTCCCTGGCGATCGAACTCCGCAATCCATGTGGCATCGCTGTAAGCCCCGATGGAACGATCTACGTTGCCGAAGCAGGCAACGGTGGCACGATAAGCTGTATCCCCGGACTCGAGGGGGACGAAGTCTGCCTCGGAGCTCGGAGCCTCAGGAGGGATCACCCGCGTGCGCGGCACGACGGTGGAACGCGTCTTCCTGCTCGAGCGTTCACGAGGGAGCAGGAGCCACCTGATCAGCGCTTCTTGCTCCCTCTCCGTCAGCGAGCCTCAGGAGCAGCCCTTCACCGATGCTTGGTCTTCCAGTGCGACCCGACTCGCTGGCAGCGATACCACCGTGACCCACACCACCGACGGACGCTCCCGCCCCATCCAGACTCAGTTCAGGCACCTTCCTCGAACTCGCCCCATGTCACCGCGACCGAGCTCCTGGAACCCAGAGAGGGCTCTCCCGATAGACTCCCGCGAGACGACTCTCCGCTCGGTCGCTGGTACCCCGGTTCACTGCGAGATCCCAAGCAACTCGCCCGGCTCTTCCCGCGGTCGATCGGACGTTCACGGAGTACCCGCACCGTTCGATTCGGGTCGACCGTCCGAACCCACCGCTCCGGCGGATTACTTCGAATCGAGCGCTTTTCCGGCGACGCCGACCATCGGAACGCCGAAAGTCGCTGAACTCCCTAGACTCCTGGCGCGGTCCGCAACGTTGGATGCCGACGACGATCGGACCCCCGATCACGAATGCTCGCTCAGGGATTGCCACGACCCTCGTCTTTCAGCGGCAGAAGCCAACCGACCGGAACGACTGTCTCACCGTCGCCGCCCGAGACGATCACACGAGCTTCCGCTGCAGAGTCAGCAATGAGTTCTCGCCCATCCCACACGGCGTTACCACCTCACCCCAGCGATAGACTGCGACGATCGTGTCGATTGCAGTGGGGCCACCGGCCGCTGGCATGCCGATCGCCACTGCTCCAGCCCTGACGACGATGCCTCCGATCGTCGCCTCCCGATACATGGCACCGGACACCTTTCTCGAACCCATGCGCAGCGCCGAGCAGATCTGCAGTCAACCCCGTTCGGAGTGCAGCCCGATCATCGCGCATGCCACAGCGACGACCAGACGATCGCGTTCGGCAAGTGTCATGACGCTGCTCCTTTCCGTCCGCACCGGTCAGCCGTTCGCTCGTGATCGCGAAGTCGCGAGGGGAAAACACCCCGCAACGCTCGTGCAGAGCCGCGACGATGCTGAGTGGCTCGCGATCATCGCCGACTCACCGGACAGTCGCATCGACATGCCGAACGTGCGTGGGATGAAGCAGCTCGCTGCTCGAGTTGCGCTCCCTTGACAACACTCCCCTCCCCCTCGCACACTCGAGCGTTGTTGCAGTGGACGGGGGATGACCGATGAGCAGTCACCACTGGAGCCGCGAGCACTGGTTGGCGATACTGGAGAAAAGTGCCCGTCTCCGCTACGGCCCCGAGCGCACCACAGCGATTACCGACGAACTGCGGGGAATGGCTGACGCACTCGCTCGCCTGCTCGTCGAGCCACTCGACTTCGCGGATGAGCCACCTTTCGACCTACTTCCCGAAAGGCAGGTGCGGGCATGAACCAACTGCTCCACCTCCCGCTCCGCGAAATTCCCACTCGCATCCGGCAGCGCCAGCTCTCGGTGAACGAGCTGATCCAGGCCACGCTCCAGCAGCTCGAGCGCACCGAGGCGGACGTCCAGGCATGGGTGGAGATCGACCGCGATGGTGCCCTCCGCGAGGCCGAGCGGCTCGACCACCTGGCCGCTCGCGGCACTGTCCTGCCCTTGCACGGTGTCCCCGTCGGCCTCAAGGACGTGATCGACGTCGCTGGACTCCCGACTCGTGCTGGCTTCCCACCGCTCGCCGACCGCCCCGCCCAAGCCGACGCCGCGATCGTCGCTCGCCTGCGCGAACTCGGAGCGGTCGTGCTCGGCAAAACCCACACCACCCAACTCGCCTTCGCCGACCCCGCCCCTACCCGCAACCCCTGGGCACCTGACCGCACTCCGGGTGGCTCCAGCTCCGGATCAGCTGCTGCCGTCGCCGCCCGCCAGTCTCCGCTCACCGTCGGCACCCAGACCGCCGGCTCGGTCGTCCGCCCCGCAGCCTACTGCGGTGTCGTCGGTTTCAAACCGAGCCTCGGTTGGTTTCCGCTCGATGGAGTCATTCCGCTGGCTTGGTCGCTCGATCACCTCGGGATCTTCACCCGCTCAGTCGAGGATGCAGCCTACGCCTATGTCGCTCTCTGCGCCCACCAGCGACTGGAAGTGCCCCTCGTCACCGAGCCGCCACGCCTTTTCCTGCTCGTCGATTTCCTCGAACTGGCCGAGCCAGAAGTCGCAGCGCACCTTCAGGACGTCGCTCGTCGCTTCCGTGAAGCTGGGGCCCGCATCGAGGAGCGTCGCCTGCCGGTCGACGTCCACCTGCTGTTGGCCGTCCATCACGTCATCATGCTGAGCGAAATGGGTGCCCTCCACCAGCAGATGCTCGAGCGTGACCCCGACGCCTATGGCCCTCGGCTGCGCTCAGCGGTCGAAGTCGGTCAACTCGTCCCCGCCGGTGCACTCCTTCATGCTCGTCGACTCCGCCGACGGCTCGGCACGCTGCTCGACTCTTTCCTCTCCCAAGTCGATGCCGTCATACTTCCCACCGCCTCCGGTCCAGCCCCCGACCGTTCCACGACCGGCGATCGGCGCTTCCAGGCCGTCTGGACGCTTCTCGGCACTCCGGCGCTCTCTCTTCCCAGTGGTCTTACCCATGACGGCCTGCCGCTCGCTACCCAACTCGTCGCACGCTTCGGCCACGATCGTCATCTCTTGCACGTCGCCGCCTGGTGCGAGCGCATTTTGCCCAGCCTACCGCCCCCGCCGCTCGCCTGAGGGAGGCTGACGGGAGTGGAGCACCCATGGGTGTCCTGACTCGTCCGGAGATCCTGCGCCTCATCGAAGCCGGTGAAATCGTCATCGAGCCGTTCGATCCCGACCAGGTCGGCCCGGCCTCGATCGACCTTCACCTCGGCCGCGAGTTCCGCCTGTTCAAGCACGCCCGGGAGATCCTCCACGTGACCGAGGAAACCGATCACCGCGAGGTGACCGAATTGGTGACCGTGGAGGATCATCTGCTTCTCCTACCAGGTCAGGCTGTCCTCGGCATCACCGAGGAGCGACTCACCCTCCCGGACTATCTCTGCGGTTGGATCCAGGGGCGCAGTCGCTTTGCCCGCGTCGGTCTCATGGTCCACGTCACCGCCAATTTCATCCAACCCGGTATGATCCGGACGCGCCAAGTGCTCGAAATGAACAACGCCGGCCCCGTCCCCCTCGCCATTCGCCCCGGCATCCGCATCTGCCAGATCATTCTCGAGGAGTGCGTCGGCCGCGCTCGCTATGCGGGGCGCTTCCAAGGGCAGGAGCACCCCTGAGCGCCCCTGCTTGGGCCTCCTCCCCGCCTCGGCACACCCCTCGAGCACCGCGCGCAGCAGCCCGCATGCCGACGTCGCGAAGGAACGGCCGGGCAACGGTGCGCCACCACGCGGCTCTTCCTCGCTGTCCCGGCCACTTCGTCAGCGCACGATCGTCCGCCGCGTCTCGGAGAGCATCGCCTCCAGTTCCGCCGCACTGATCAGCGCAAGGTCTCCCCGAACCGTCAACTTGAGCGCCGCCAGTGCAACGCCCATGCGCAACCCGCGCTCCAGATCCCGCCCATCCAGATAGCCGTGCAGAAAGCCTGCCGCAAAGGCATCCCCGGCGCCGACCCGATCGATGACCGTCGCCCGGAGCGCCTCCACCGCCAGCCGCTCCCCCTCCCGCGTCACGGCCACCGCTCCCCCTTCGCCGAGCGTCAGCACCGTCACCCCAGCGCCGAACCGTCCCGCGAGCTGCTCGGCGACCTCCAGCGCCGTCCCCTCCAGCCCCCACAGGGTCCGCGCATCCCCCTCTCCGCAAAACAAGACCGTTGCCCCCGCACAGAACGGCTCCAAAACGCGTGCGGCCTCGTCCGGCCTCCATAACCGGCTCCGGTAGTTCACGTCGAACGACACCGGCACACCGCTTGCCCGCGCCCGTTCGATCAACCGCTCGGCTACTACCCGGCAACCGGCGCTCAGCGCTGGAGTGATGCCCGTCAGGTGCAGCCAGCGCCCACCCGCCACGAAGTCGATCGGAAACACCGCCGGATCGACCTGCGCCACCGCCGATCCAGCCCGATCGTAGAGCACCGCGGTCGGCCGCGGCGGCACACCGGTGTCCAGATAGTAGACCCCCACGCGCCCCCACTCGACCCACTGCACCCACCTGGTATCCACCCCGTGCCAGGCGAGCTCGCGCGCGATCCGCTCCCCCAGCGGATTGCGCGGCAGCACCGAGGCCCAGGCCGTCCGGCGCCCCAACCGGGCCAGGGCCACGAGCACGTTCGCCTCCGCACCACCGATCCCCACTTCGAGCCGCGTCGCCGTCTCCAAGCGCTCCCCGAGCGGCACGGCGAGCCGGATCATCGTTTCACCGAAGCTCACCACATCCCACTGCACCGCACTCGTCCTCACAGCTGCTCGCTCAGTTCAGTCAGCGACTGGACCGTCCGGTGGGGCTGCTTGCCGAGCGCGTCCAATACGCTCCCCGCCCGGTTCACCCAGCAGACGCGAAAGCCGTAGCGCAGCGCCCCAGCGACATCGAAGCCGTTCGCCGAGCAAAAGAGGATCCGCTCCGGCGGCACGACGAGGTGAGCAGGCGCCAAGGCATAGACTGCTGGCGACGGCTTGTAACGCCGCACAGCATCGGCACTCAACACCGCCTCGAACCGCTCGCGCAGTCCGGCCATCCGCAAGAGCTGCTCGAGCATCATCGGACTGCCGTTGGATAGGACGGCCAGCCGCAATCCCCGCTCCGCGAGCCTCTCCAACGCCATCGCTGTTTCCGGGAACGGATCCAGTTCCAACCACCCGTGCAGAAGATGCTCGCGCTCTTCGGGCAGGAGCTCCAGTTCCAGCTGTTCGCACGCTGCATCGAGTGCTTGAGCCGTTACCACCCAGAAATCCTCGTATTCTCCCAAGATCGTGCGCAGGAAACTGTGCTCCAATTGCTTGGTCCGCCAACGGTCGAGCAAGGGGACATCACCGACGATGGCCCTCGCCCGCTCCGCCAGTCGTCCGAACCCGAATAACGTCCCGTACACATCGAAGACGACCGCCTCGATCGTTTCCTCGTTCACCCGCATCCCCCCGTGGCATGGTACTAGGCCGAATCGTAGGCGCTTCGCGTGAGCACGGCAACTGGCACGCGACCGGTGCCGCACACCGAGATGGCCGACCGGTTTTGCTGTCCTGATCGCGGTCCATCGCCTTCGCGAGCGCTCCTCACCACGACCCCACGAGCCGGCTCGTTGTACCCTGGAAGTGCTGGCTCGAGGAGGGGCAGCGTGTGGAAGCAGGTCCTCGTCGTTTTTCTTGCCGTCACCGTTTTCGTCACCATGCTCCCGGTCCGCGAGGCGCCCACTTCCCCCTTCGCCAGTCCTGCCTTCGAGCAGGTCTGGTTGCGCGATCAGAACGGCCTGCTCGACCTCTGGGGACAAGCTCCGCTCGCCTGGCGACTCGAGCCCTATGCCGATGCTCCGTCCGGACGCCGCCTCGTCCAATACTTCGATCGTGGTCGCATGGAGCTCACCAGCGAGGCTGGCTCGACCCGCACGCTGGTCACGCAAGGTCGACTCGCCTGGGAACTCACCACCGGTCAGATCGCCCTCGGCAGTGATCTCACCGCGCGCCGTCCACCACCCGACATCGCGATCGACGGTGGTTCACCCGATCCGCGCGTGCCGACCTATGCGGCACTCGCCCGCCTCGTCGGTCAGCCGGCCACTGACCGAACCGGCTGGCCGCAACCCATCGATCAGTGGCTCACCGCCGACGGCACGCTCCGCACGGCGACACCGCCAGCACCGGTTCGCATGGGTCGCTTCGTCACCACGACACGCCACAACCTGCCCGACGTCACCGTCGCCCTTTTCGACCGCTCGCCCCTCGGCCCCACCGCCTGGCTCGAAACCTTCGGCTACCCGATCAGCGAGCCCGTTTGGGCATACTACCGTCGGGGCGACGTCGCCATCCCCGCGCTCGTCCAGGTGTTCGAGCGCCGCATCTTGCTCTACTTTCCATCCCTCCCAGCCGACCAACGCTTCACTGTCGCCAACACCGGACGCCACTACTACCGCTGGCGCTATGGGAGCGAACCGACTGCTCCCTGGCCAGCACCGCGCCCTGGCACCCCCCTCCCGCTCGAGGTGCCGACCCACTTCCGAGCTGGTCTCCTCCTGGACGGGGTTGGCGATCCGATCGACCTGACACTCGCTCCCGACGGCAATCTCCTCGTCCTCACTGCCGCCGGCACCATGCTCCTGGTGGCCGCGGAGGACAGCCAGGGTCGTGCCTCCCGCCTGACCACGTTCGCCTCGGGTTTCCTCGCGCCACGCGGCGTCGTCTCCAGCGGCGGGTGGGTGTACGTCGCCGACGATCGTGGGCTCGTTCGGCTGCGCGACGACGACGGTGACGGCATCGCGGACCGTACCGAGTTGCTGCCCCTCGGCCTCCGCCCATTGCCTGGGCCAGCCGGTGCCCCGGTCGTCGACGAGCGGGGACGTCTCGTACTCGCCGCCAGCTCCACCGACGCACCAGAGACACCCCTCCTGTACGTCATCGAGGATCGCCGAGCTTCGCCGCTCGGCCCTGCCCCCGATCATTTAGCCCGCTTGTTCACCTGGGGAGAACTGCTGCTCGCGGTCACGCAAGCGGAAGGCGAGCCGGCCACCGTCTTGCGCCTGACCGCGCGCGATGGTCCCTCTGCCTCGCGCCCGCTCCTCGACTTTCCCCCGGATGTCGTCCTCTCCAGTGGGATCGTCTACACCGTCCCACTTTGGGAAGACCCGATCCCTGGTACGTGGCTGTTTTGTGGAACGCGCAATGGAAGCGGTCTCGTGCTCCGCGCCCTTCCACGCTCCGATGCCCAAAGTGCCGAGCTGGCACCGTTCGTGACCGGACTCCGTCGCCCGGTCGCTCTCGCTATCGGCCTGGATGGCACGATCTACATCGCGGACGCCGGTACTGGCCAAGTCGTCAAGCTGGTTCCCACGCTCCACTCGAGCCGATGAAGCGGTCAGAGATCGCTGGGTCCACCGTTCGGCTTTCCAGCCCCTAGTTCCTTGGCACGCCGGTAGGCTGCCCAGACCGCGCGCGCGATCACGGTCCGCAGTCCACCGCGCTCCATCTCGTAAAGCGCTGCCGCAGAAGTCCCACCCGGCGTCGTCACCATGTTCCGCAACTCCGCCGGGTGCTTACCCGTTTCCTGCGCGAACAGGACCGAACCCAGGATCGTCTGTTGGACGAGCTGCTCCGCCACACTGCGCGAGAAGCCGAGATGCACGCCCGCATCGATCAGCGCTTCCATGATCAGGAAGACGTAGGCTGGACCGGTCCCGCTGAGCGCCGTCGCCATGTCGACGAAGTCCTCGTTGTCGACGCGGATCGCCAGCCCCATCGCTTCCAGTACCGTCCGCACCAGCCGCTCGTCCTCCGCCGTAACCGCCGGCGCCGGGCACCACACGGTCGCCCCGTACCCGATCTGGGCTGGCGTATTCGGCATCGAACGCACGACTCGCTCGTGTCGCAGCCCCGTTTGCAATCGCTCGATCGTGGCTCCAGCCACGATCGACAGAACCACTTGCTCGGCACGCAGTCGCCCCGCCAGATCGCGCATCGCCGCATCCAGCGTCTGTGGCTTGACCGAGAGCACCACGAGGTCAGCCGCGCTCGCCGCAGCAGCATTGTCCGGAACAGTCTCCAGCCCCAACCGCGCGACGAGCTCTTGCCGCCGTCGCGCGTTCGGCTCCCCGCCAGTGAGCTGGTGCACGCTCACCAACCCGGTCCGCAGCAGGGCTGCTGCCATCGCTTCCGCCATCACCCCGCAACCGATGAAGGCGATCCGCTTGCCACTCAGCGGTGAAGGCTGTTGCCCTACTGGACGCCCTGGGAACTCCGCACGCACCCCGCCCGACCTCACTCTTCTTCCTCCAGCTCGAGTTCCTCGAACTCGCCTTCCTCGATGAACGCCTCCACGAACTCGACCAGTCGGTTCAGTGCCGTCTCCACGATCTGCTCACCGAACTCCACCGACGCGGCTCGCGCGTCTCCCAGCGCCCCGTTCGCCGTGATCTCGTCGAACGAATACGCCACGTGAACCGGCCCCCACCACGACGCGTGCGGATAGGCTTGCTCCAAGAGTTCGCCAGGTGCCAGCGCTTCTTCCCGCACCGCCCACGGAGCCAGGTACAAAAGCTGACTCGTCTCGCTCTCGCAGGCGTGCCCGATCACCTCCGCCACCTTTCCCCGCTGCACCACGTCGTTGGCCAGTTCCGTGATCGAAACCCACGCTGCCAGGACATCGAGTTCTCGCCGCAGCCGCTGGACGAGCAACTCCAGTGCCGGGCGATTTCCACCGTGTCCGTTGACGATGAGGAACCGCTCGAACCCATGCTCAGCCAGGCTCTCCACGACCTCGTAGAGCACTTGCATGAACGTTTCCCCCGAGAGCGTGATCGTCCCCGGAAACGCCATGTGGTGCGGCGATACCCCGAACGGCATCACCGGAACCACCAGAACCTCGGGGTACATCCGTTCGGCCAGCCGCACGCTGAACTCGTACGCCCGCGCGCTGTCCGTCGCGAACGTCGCGTGAGGCCCATGCTGCTCCGTCGAACCGACCGGAATGACGACCAGCCGGATCTCTCCCATGGCAGCTTCCAGTTCCGGCCAAGTCATTTCCCAGAGCACGTATCGCTCCTGTGCTTCCATCACCCGTTATCCTTCCTCTGGCCGCTCCGGCGGCGCTTTGCTCGACCCTCCGCATCGTAACATACGGGAGACAGTCCGATGGCCTGCCCCTATCCACCCATCACCGACTACGCCCTCATCGGCGATGGTCGCACCGCCGCCTTGGTTTCCCGTACCGGCTCCCTCGACTGGCTTTGCCTGCCGCGCTTCGATACTGATCCCGTCTTTTCGCGTCTGCTCGATGCCGATCTCGGTGGCTCGTGGACCATCGTGCCGGAGGACATCGTACGGATCCACCGTGCCTACCGGCCCCGCACCAACGTCCTCGACACCACTTTCACGACCACTACTGGTCAGCTCCGTCTCACCGACTTTTTCCCGGCTCTCCACGAGCACCAGAAAACTCGTTTCCCGCTCGCCCAGACCCTCCTCCTGCGCCGTCTGCGCTGCCTCTCCGGCCGCGTGGCCGTCGCTGTCACCATCCGCCTGCGGCCACGTTTCGGCCGCCAGACGCCGGAACTGCGCTCGTTCGCTGGGCACTGGTACCAGTACGGTTGGGGGCATTCTCAGGCTATCCTCTTTGCCAGCAGACCGCTCGAGCAGCGCGGCGCGTTGCTCCTCGGTACGCTCGTCCTCGAGGCTGGCCAGTCAGCCGACTTCGCGCTCGCCTATGCCGACGAGGCTCCAGTGGAACTCCCCGTCCCACAGCTGTACGATACCTTCGAGCGTCTGACCGTCGACTATTGGACCGAGTGGGCACTGCGCTGCGGATATACCGGCCCCTACCGCGAGGCCGTCGAGCGGAGCGCACTCGTGCTCAAACTCCTCACCTACGCACCCTCCGGTGCCATCGTCGCTGCGCCGACGACCTCGCTTCCCGAATGGCCCGGCGGGCCGCGCAACTGGGACTACCGCTACTGCTGGCTCCGCGACGCGGCGTTCACGGTCCGTTCTCTGCTCGGCCTCGGTTATCACGAGGAAGCCGACGCGTTCGTCGACTGGATCCTCCATGCCACCCGCCTCACCCAACCGGAACTCCATGTCCTCTACACCGTCTACGGCGAGCCCGATATCCCTGAGCGGCTGCTCGTCGATCTCGACGGCTACCGCAGCAGTCGCCCCGTTCGCGTCGGCAACGCCGCTGCCCGACAGTTCCAACTCGATGTCTACGGCGAAGTGATCGATGCCCTCGCGCGCTATCGCCTCTTCGGTCGCCCCCTCGATCGCGAGGTGTACCGCTTCCTGCGCGGACTCGCCGAAGTGATCGTTCGTCGCTGGCGCGAACCGGACGACGGGATTTGGGAAGTGCGCTCCGGCCGCGTCCACCATGTCCACTCCAAAGTCATGGCCCTCGTCGGCCTCCGCCACCTCGAACGCCTCGCCATCCTGGACGGCGTCCGCTTGCCGCTCGAGCGTTATCGCCGTGCTGCCGAGGAGATCGAGCGTTGGTTGGTCACCTATGGCGTCGACCCGGCTCGCAACGCCTTCGTCGCCACTCCTGGCGGCGAGCCGGACGCTGCGCTCCTCTGGCTCGCGCTCCAAGATGTGTTCCTCTCACCCGAGCACCCATGGGTCATCGGAACGGTCGAGGCGATCCAGCGGGAACTCGCTCACCAGGAACTCGTCTTCCGGTACCACCGCGACGATGGCCTAGCTGGTCCCGAGGGAGCTTTCCTCATCTGCTCCTTCTGGCTCGTCGAAGCACTCGCGCGCCTCGGTCGGCTGGATCAGGCACACGAGTACTTCACGCGCCTGCTCGCCCGCGCGAGCGACCTCGGTCTTTACGCCGAAGAAATCGACCCTCGCACCGGTGAGCATCTCGGGAACTTCCCGCAAGCCTTCAGCCACATCGGCCTCATCAGCGCCGCCCTGGCACTCGAAGAGGCGAGCACATCGTCGACGTCGCTCCGCCTGGCTGCCAACTAGCGGAGTAACACACCGAGCACGAGCCCGTAGAGGACATGCCCGATGACCGTCGCCACCGCCGTGCGACGCCCATAGTTGAGCCCCGCCAGCCCCGGCGGCTGCAAATGCCGGGTCGGGTCCGGCCCGGTCCGCTCGCTCGCCATCCGCGGATGCACACCGGGGAGGCTTGGCAACACCACCAGCAGCACGAACGCGGCATGTCCGAGTCCCAGTAAAGCGCCCAACCACCAGCTGGCACCCCCCAGGAGCCAGAAGGCACCAGCATAGATGGCCGCCAGTGGCCAACCCACCAGGATATGCACGAAAATGCCCACGAACTTGGCGCGTTCTCGATCGCGCGTCGCCCACAGCCCGAGGATCAGCGGAAGATCCATCCGCGTCAGCCCCACCAGCTGGCTTCCCCGCAACACGACGGTCAGCAGGATCGTGGCGACCAGCCCCGCGATCAGCACGCGCAGGATCCCATCCATCGCTCGCCCTCCAGCCCCGCGAACCGGTGCTATGCTCAACCATCGGGAGGAACAGGGTGCCGTTCGTCATGGATCTCCAGCCAGAAGGATTCGTCCCGGCCGTCCGCTGCGATCACTGCGGTGAGTCGGTCAGTGCCGAGACCGGCCTCGTTCTCTGGAGCATCGATACGCCAGCCAGCCTCGGGGCAGCACCGATTCTGGTCGCCTGCGACCAGGACTGCGCGGATGCCCTCGCCGCCCGCTATCCGGAATCCCAGTTCGCCCTCCTGGCCCTCGATACCTATCTCGTGACCCTCGTCGAAGATTGCCTGAGCATCGACGCTGATGCCGTCCGCCAGCGCGATGCGCTCGCTTGGGCGATCGAGCAGACCCGCGATGAGGTCGACCAGGCCCTCGAGTAGCCTTCACCGCCCCGCGAACCGCCGCACGGCCAACACCCCGAGCGCAAGCCCGAAGCGCAGGCCGATACCCGCGTAGACCAGCCCGCGCAGGAGCCGACTCTGGTGCGGCGCGTAATGACGACGATAGAACAGCGCCATCGCCCGGTAGAACTCCCAGAGCACGCGCGGATCGCGCCGTCCCCAGGACCCCCCTTTCACATGGACAGCCCGCGCAGTCGGCTCGTAGCGCACGCGCCAGCCACGCGCCTTGATCCGGTACGCCCAATCCAAATCCTCGCCGTACATGAAGTACGCCTCGTCGAGTAGCCCCACCTCCTCGATCACCCTCAGGCGCACTAGCATGCACGCACCGCTGACCGCATCGACCTCGAGCGGCTGATCGGGGTCGTAGCAGGTCAGGTTGTACCGGCCGAACCGCGGACTCCGGGGGAAAAGTGCCGCCAAGCCAGTCAACTTCCACAAGGCCGACAGAGGCGTCGGAAAACTCCGCCGACACGCCAGATCGAGCCGCCCATCCGGCAGTACCAGCTTGGGCCCGACCACGGCCACCCTAGGCTCCCGGTCCAACACCGCAACCAGCCGAGCGATCGTTTCCGGCTCGACGAAGCAGTCCGAGTTCAAGAGCAACACCGCATGTCCGCACCGCACTGGCTCGGGAAGCAACGCGAGAATGCGGCGCAGCGCCACGTTGTTCGCACGCGCAAACCCCAGGTTCCGCCCGGTCTCCAGGACCAGAACCTGCGGAAACCGCTGGCGCACCATCGCCACCGAGTCGTCCTGTGAGGCATTGTCCACCACCAGGACACTCAACGGGCGATCGAGGCAACTCGCCGACACGGCGGTGAGGCAGCGTTCCAACAGCCCTGCCGTGTTGTAGTTGACGACCACCACCCAGACACCGCGCGGCGCTGCTGCCGTCACCGCGACCGGCTGGATCGCTGTCTCACCACTCGTCGCGCCACGCCAGGTAGTGCTGCCCGACATTCCCCATCTCCACTCGCCACCCCGGCGGATTGCCCGGCGTGTACGTCAAGCACCGTCGCTCGAAACATTGAACCAGCACGTCTTGAACCACTCCACCCACCTTCACCGTCGCCCAATACGGCTCGGTGATCGGGAAACCAGTCGCGAAGAAAGTCGGCTCGAACAGCTTCCCCTCGACCGCACCGGTCTCGCCCCAGACGAGCCCCTGGCTCTGCAGAAACTCCCAGAAGACATCGGCCACCGTATGGTGCGTTTCCGGAACGAGCACCGCTGCGAAGACGCCACCAGGACCGTCGTCGCTCACCGTGCCATCGCGGTGCAGCCGCCAACGGATCTCCGCTCCCAGCGGGAGCGGTGGAGCATCGAGGAGCGCGCGAAACGTCGCATAGGTCGGCCCAGCGGGATCGTCGGCATCACCCGCCACCGGAAGCGCGGCCGGCTCCCGTTGCTCGAACAGCGCATCACCGACCTGAACCGCTCCCGTGATGAGTTCACGCACCAGCAGCCCGTTCGTCACGTACCAACGGGTACCTCGATCGGCCGCCAGTTCCGTCACCTCCATCCGCGCCTTGTCCCAATACAGCACCGCCCGCCGACCGCCCGGCGCATCGACGTACGGCTCGATCGCGACTCGGAGCGGTTGCGGTCCCCACGTCCAACTCCGCGCTGCCGAGCCCGCCGCGACCGGCCGATCCTCTCGCTCCCAGGTTCGTTGCCAAGCGGCGAACACGACCGGCTGGTAGGCTGCCGGCTCCCACGCTGCCCAGCCCATACGCTCCAGTGTCTCCCGGCGACCAGTAGCCGGTTCCACGATCACCAGCACGGGCGGCTTCCCTGGCGAGTTCTGCACGAAAGCCAGACGCTCACCCTCAGGGCTGATCGCGACGAGAATTCCCGGATCGCTCGCCGCGACCACGCGCTCCCCAGTCACCAGGTCGATCCGCGTCACCACGGTCGGAAAACTTCGGCTCACGTAGAGAAAGCGAGCCAGAGGATCCAACCACACGTACGGATACGGCACGTGCTTTCCTGGATACCCCACCGGCACATCAGCGATGCGGCGCGCCTCCCCGCTGACCAGATTGAGCAAGATCACATCGTCGCCACCTCCCACCGCATCCACGAACCCCAACCACTGCCCGTCACCGGAGACCAAAAGCGGCATCCGGCACGTCTCGATCAGCCCGTTCCACAACACGCCACTCGCGCCACTCGCTGGATCGACCCAGCGGAGTCGCGCATCGAGTGCACCGGCATACACCAGCCGTGGCCGCTCGGCAACGCCAGCTACCCCCACCCAGGCGATCCGCCCGATCGCTCGGTCGACGATCTCGACCCGACCGCTGGCGACCTCGATCCAACCCAGCTCCATCACTGGGCACGGCCCATCGAGCGATGCATCGGTCGCTCGCTGGAACGCGAGCCACCGCCCGTCCGTCGACCAGGCGAGCGTCCTCGCCGCCACTGGAACGGAACGGACGACATTCCCCTCCCGCGTCGCGATCACGACCGATTCCCCATCGCGCCAGGCCAGCCACCGCCCATCACCCGACCAACTCGCCTCACTGCCCCGGCCCACGATCCGGGTCGTTTGCTCCGCTCCCGTCGTAACGATGCCGATCACCGGGGCACCGTCCTGAACACCGGCGAAGGCGAGCCGCCCACCCTCCGGTGACCACAGCACGCGAGACACGGCTAAACCGTTCGCCACCGATTCTCGCTGCCGCCCGTCCCCCGTCGCCAGCCACAACGTCCGATCGCGATCGAGCAGCGCGAGCGACCACCAGAGAGGTTCCGCCTCGCGAGCCGTAACCGAGCCCGGCATCCCAGAGCCGATCGAGACGATCGCGAGCAGGATCGACCATGTCACTCGCATCCCGCACCCCTTCCCCACGGCAGCTCTATTGCCGAAAACGAATGCTAACCAGAGCGTGCCCGACGCGTCTGCCACGCCATCCTGCAGCACTGCTCTCTCGCCTCGCTCAGCCCGGCCACATCCTGGCGAGCCGGAGTCTCGTCGCGTTCCAGCCCGCGAGGAGAATCACACGAGCTCCCCAGCGGACGTACATTGCCGACTCCGAGCGATCTGATCGCTCCAGCCCACCACACCTTACCTGCTGGTGCATCGGCTCCCCGTAACCGCGTGACGCAGCCACACCTGACCTTGTCGCGCTACTCGACCGCGCCGTGGCCCGACGGTACCCCGTGTTCCGCTCGGTCAAACTCCTGCCTGTTCCAGACACGGCAGGCTCGTCAGGGGAAAGCCTCACCCCCCAGCGCCAACTCCATCGCGATCCGTGTCTTGACGCGCCTCGCCCCGGCTGTTACCCTCAGCGCGGCAAACGGTGTTCGTCGTGGGGAGGGAGCGCTGTGCTCGTCCGCATGCCCGGTCGTGCCAGGTGATGCCATGCCAGGAAACCCAGTGCATTGCCATCGGTCCAGAGTCGAATCGCCTGGAAAGGAGAGCACAGCGTGACCAAGAAGCGCGTCAACAAGGTCGTCCTCGCCTATTCCGGTGGGCTGGACACCTCCGTCATCCTGAAATGGATCAAGGAGACCTACGACTGCGAGGTGATCACGGTCACCGCTGATGTCGGTCAAGGTGAGGACCTCTCCGGTATCGAAGCCAAAGCGCTCGCTACCGGCGCCTCCAAAGCCTATGTCCTCGATCTCAAGGAGGAGTTCCTGACCCAATACGCCTTCCCTGTCCTCCGCTCCGGCGCCGTGTACGAGCGGAAGTATCTCCTCGGCACGAGCTTCGCCCGCCCGCTCATCGCCAAGTACCAAGTGGAGATCGCCAAGCGCGAGGGAGCCGACGCCGTTGCGCATGGTTGCACCGGCAAGGGGAATGACCAGGTCCGCTTCGAACTCACCTACAAGGCGCTCGCTCCCGAACTCACCGTCATCGCGCCCTGGCGCGAGTGGGATCTCTCCGGTCGCGAGGCTCTGCTCGAGTACGCTGCCTCCCGCGGTATCCCCGTCGCACAGTCCAAAGAGAACATCTACAGCCGCGACCAGAATCTCTGGCACCTGAGCCATGAGGGAGGCGAACTCGAAGACCCTTGGCAGGCCCCGAGCGAACGGGTCTATCAGATCACGGCCAGCCCGCAATCTGCACCTGACCAGCCCGAAGAGATCATTATCGGCTTCGAGCAGGGTTATCCAGTCAGCCTGAACGGTGAGCGGCTGCCCCCGGTGACCCTCATGGAACGCCTCAACGCGATCGGCGGACAACACGGTATCGGACGCATCGACCTCGTCGAAAATCGCCTCGTCGGCATGAAGTCCCGCGGCGTCTATGAGCAGCCTGGTGCGACCATCCTCTCCGTCGCGCACAAGGAACTCGAGCATCTCACGCTCGACCGCGAGACGATGCACTTCAAAGACCAGCTCGCCCTCAAATACGCCGAACTCGTCTACTACGGACTGTGGTACACACCACTCCGCGAGGCCCTCGATGCCTTCGTCGATGTCACCCAGCGAACCGTCACCGGCGAGGTCCGACTCATGCTCTACAAGGGGAACTGTCTTCCCACCGGTCGTCGCTCCCCCTACAGCCTCTATAGCATGGAATTGGCGACGTTCGGGGCTGACGCCATCTACGACCAACGGGACGCCGAAGGTTTCATCAACCTCTTCGGCCTGCCGCTCGAGATCGCTGCCCTCTTGGCCAAACAGCGGAGCACCGCTTCCTGACTGCCCAACGCGAGACACTGAACCGGGGGCGCTTCTCGCGCCCCCGGCTCATCGAGTACCGTCACTCGTCAGCCGGGCCTCATGGCCATGGATGAATCGTCGGCGAGTTGATAGCGATGATCATCCAAATGATCAGCCCCACCACGTTGATGCCGATGAACGTCACGAACGCCAGAAACCCCCACCCATAGCGGAACTCGTACCCGAAGAGCGGCTGTCCCGCCGCCTCCACCCGCTCTGCGACCACTACCCGGCTGTTCTGTCCCTTCGCCACGCTCGTTCCCTCCCGGTCTCGGCCGCTGCGATCGATCTCCCCCTATCCTACCACGTTCCCCGGCGCTTTGCGAAACCCTTCACGAAGAAAACGAAACATCGTTCTTGCTCAGCCGAGTGCGCCGCACCACCTGTTCCGCAATCGGACACACTCGACGACGACCCGTGCTCATCCCGCACGCTCGTTGCACCGTGCTCCGGTTTCTTCCGGTTCCCCCTTCGCCGACCGTGCGTCTCTCTCGCACCACGGGCGCCACTCACCGATCGGCCAACTCGCTCCCACTCCCAGGGAGCCTCGCGACGTACTCGCCCCGCTCTTCCGCCAGTTCCACGAGCCCATCCCGGGCCAATCCCTCCAACACCCCGCGCAACCAGTCGCGCGCGTGGCTACTGTAATCCGCCTGGACCAGCCTTCCCAACTCGTCCAACGGCACGCCTCTCGGATGCTGCCGGAGTATCGCCACGATCCGCCCGCGGTAATAGCGTCGGGAGCCCTCGAAGCGTCCACTCCTGCGCCGACTCTCCCCCTCCGTCCCCACCGAGCGACACAGCCCGCGCAACGGGCAGATTGCGCACCGCGGTCGCCGCGCCGAGCAGATGCGCGCACCCAGTTCCATCAGGGCTTGGTTCCACTCGTACGCCTGATCCAGTGGCAAGACGCGCTCGGCCAGCTCGTCCAGTTCGCGCCGACCCGGTCGTGCCTCCGCCCCCAGGAAGACCCGTGTCAAAACCCGGGCGATGTTCGTGTCCCAGAACGCCACACGCTCACCGAAGGCGAAGCACGCGACCGCACCCGCCGTATAGCGTCCGACACCCGGCAGCCGCTCCAAGAGCCGCCGCTCGCTCGGGAATCGCCCACCCCATCGCTCCACGATCTCCCGCGCTGCTCGCCACAGATAGACGGCTCGCCGATTGTAGCCCAACCCACCCCAGACCGCGATCACCTCCGCCAGCGATGCCGAAGCCAGCGCCTCCACCGTCGGGAACCGAGCGAGGAACGCCTCATAGTACGACATCACACGCTCCACTTGGGTCTGCTGGAGCATCACCTCGCTGACCAGGATCCGGTACGGATCACGCGTCCGGCGCCACGGAAGATCGCGCGCTTCCCGCCGATACCAATCCACGAGCTGTCGTTGCACTGCCCGGATCTCCTCCAGGCTCTGTCCCAATCTCCCCTTCACCTGACCCGCAGCGTTCCCTTCCAGCCTCATCGACGATCGGTCGTTCGTGGTGCGGTTGCCAGCCCACGTGACCGCAGCATCGAGCATGCCTGACTCCGACGGAGCGGATGCGTTCCACTCGGTCACCGCGACCAGCACCCGTGCCAGGAGGCAGCGCGGCTCTGCCACCCAGCGCTGCGACCGCTCTCGGCGCCCCTGAAACCAGACCCCGTCTCTCCCGAGCGCCGGCTCTCGTTGCCCGCTCGAAGATACAGCTCACGAAGACACGGAAGCGGCCAGCTGGCCGCTTCCGTGCCTCCTCCTCACGCGCGAGGCGCTTCCTTTCCTCCTCCGCTCTGGTGTACGGCAATATCCCCTTCATCGGATTCTTCCCGGAGGAACCTTTGGACACGCTCGCGCACCTGCTCGTACCAACCTGGTCGGGTCACGTCGTACCACTCCACCTGCTTCATCCGCCGCAACCAGGTCAGCTGATGCCGTGCATAGCGGTGCGTATCGTACTTGATCCGCTGGATCGCGTCCTCCAAGCTCATCTGCCCGGTAAGAAACGCGACGATCTGCCGATAACCGAGCGCCGTCATCGCAGGCGCGTCCGGCGGCACTCCCTGCGCCAGCAAGCGCCGCACCTCTTCCACCAGGCCGCGCGCGACCTGCCGATCCACCCGCTCGTCGATCCGGCGGTACAGTTCCTCCCGCGGCATCGTCAGGCCGAGCCACAGCACGCGCCAAGGCGGTGCTTCCCGGCCTTCGAGTTCGGTCATCCGTCTCCCGGTCGTCAGGAAGATCTCGAGTGCGCGGATGACTCGACGGACGTTCTCCGGGGGAATGCGGGCTGCCGCGACCGGATCCACTGTCTGGAGTTCCCGATGCAACGCCTCCGGCCCCTCTTGGCGGGCACGCAACTCCAGCTGGGCGCGCAACTCCGGATTGGGTGGGGCAGGTGGAATGCGCCACCCCTCCAGCAGTGCGCGCAGATACAGCGGCGTCCCGCCGGCCACGATCGGCAGCCGTCCACGCGCATGGATCTCCTCGATCGCGCGCTGGGCATCACGTTGGAACAGAGCCAGCGAATAGTCGTCACGCGGATCGAGAACGTCGATGAGATGATGGGGAACTCCCCGGCGTTCCTCCAGCGTCGGCTTGTCCGTACCGATATCCATGCCGCGGTAGAGATACCGTGAATCGGCTGAGACGACTTCTCCCCCGAATGCCAATGCCAGCTCGATCGCGGTCGCCGTCTTCCCGACCGAGGTCGGCCCCACGAGTGCGACCACTGGCTTGCGCTTGTTCATCGGCTCCGACTCCTGGTAGACTCTCGGCCGGTCGCGTGACCCGTTACGTCCAGCGCCGGCAGGAGGCTCGCCCGCGTGCTCCGCGTGATGGTACAAGCTTTGAAGATCACGGTCGTCCTCGTTCTCGCCGCCGTCATCGTTGTGTCGGCTCAGCGTGCGCTCGATGCCCAACTCCGCGGATCTGCCGCAGCCGCCGGACAACCGGTCATCTTCGATGTTCAGCCCCAGGAGTCGATCGATTCGATCGCCGAGCGCCTCCACGAGGTCGGCCTGATTCGCTCCCCGACCTACTTCAAGCTTCGTGTCCGCCTGACCAACGCCGATACGCGCATCCGCGCCGGCCGCTTCACGTTGTATACCGGAATGTCCGTCAACCAGATCATCCAGACGCTCACCACCGCGCCCGGCGTCCAGGTCGTGCGTGTCCGCTTCCTGGAAGGATGGCGCGCCGAGCAGTATGCCGACGAGCTGGTCCGTGCCGGGATCCTCTCCGACCCAAATCGATTCCTCGACGCTCTCCGCGCTTCTCGCTGGCAGACGCGTTTCCCCTTCCTGGCCGATGTCCCACCCAATGGCACCGTCGAAGGATACTTGTTCCCTGACACCTACGAGTTCCGCATCGACGCCACGCCTGACGAGATCGTGCAGACGCTTCTCGAAAACTTCGATCGTCGTGTCCCAGCTGAGGATCGCGCTCGCGCGCAGGCCCTCGGCCGCACCTTCTACCAAGTCCTCATCATCGCCTCCATCGTCGAGCGCGAGGCGCGCGTCGCCGAGGAACGTCCGGTCATCGCGTCCGTCTTCTACAACCGTCTGCGCGAGAACATGCCGCTGCAAGCTGATCCGACAGTGCAATATGCCCTCGGCAGCCCGGAAGACTGGTGGCCTCCCCTCGATGACGTCGGCGACCTGGGCGCTGTGAACAGTCCTTACAACACCTATCGCAATGCTGGTTTGCCCCCCAGTCCGATCTGCAATCCCGGACGAGCTGCCATCGAAGCCGCCCTCTCCCCCGCGCAGACCGATTACCTCTACTTCGTCACCCGCGGTGACGGCAGCGGCGCCCATGTTTTCGCTCGAACCTACGAGGAGCATGTCCGGAACATTCGGGAGCAGCACGGCGGATGACCCTGCGTATCGGCCTGATCGGTTTTCCCGTCGAACACAGCCTCTCGCCGGTCTTCCAGCAGGTGGCCCTCGACACTCTCGGCATCCCTGCACGCTACGAGCTCTGGCCGACTCCACCAGCCGAACTCCCGCAGCGTATCGCCAGTCTTCGCGCACCCGGCACCGTGGGAGCCAACGTCACCGTCCCGCACAAGGAGGCGGTCGCCGAGCTCGTCGACGAGCTGGCTCCCCGCGCTCGGCGTGTCGGCGCAGTCAACACGGTCATCGTGCGGGGGCAGAGGCTCATCGGCGACAACACCGATGTTCCCGGTTTTCTCTTCCCGCTCCGAGAGCGGCAGCTTCCGCTCGCCGATCTCCGCGTGACACTGCTCGGCGCCGGGGGTGCCGCCCGAGCAGTCATCGTCGCCCTACTCGATCAGGGTTGTCACCGCCTCACCATCGCCAACCGCACGCCCGAGCGTGCCCGGCAGCTCGTAGCCGAGTTCGGCATCGGTCACGCGCTTTCCCTCGGCCCGGAACTCCTCACTGTTCTTGGCGAAACCGATCTCCTGGTCAACGCCACGAGTCTCGGCTGGGACGGCCGCGCGAGCCCCATCCCCCTGGACTGGCTCGAGCAGTTACCACCCCATGCGCTCGTCTACGATCTCACCTACCGCGAGACACCGCTCCTCGCCACAGCACGCCAGCTGGGACGCGCCGCGCTCGATGGGCTCGAGATGCTCGTCGCGCAGGGAGCCGAGTCGTTCCGGCTCTGGTTCGAGCGCGAACCCCCGTTCGATCTCATGTTGCGCGCTGCCCAGGAGGCCCGTGCCCGCCGGTTCGGGACCAACGGGTGAGCCCCGCGAGCGGTCCCTCGTGCTATCGTCCGCCCGGGACGAGTCGCTTCGGCCTGCCTGCTGGAGTCATGATGGACGTCGCCATCGTCTTTCTGCCGATCGCCGCACTCACCGGTTTCGCGCTCGGTGCTCTCGTCGAGCTCACCGCGCTCCGTTTGCCGAGCGGTCAACCGCTGCTCGCCCGGCCAGCATGCCTGGTCTGCCAGACTCCGCTGCCCCGCTGGAGCTGGCTGATCCCACGCCGCTGTGCCTCCTGCCGGAGCTTTCCGCGCCTCCAGCTTCTCTCGCAAATAGCCATCGCTGTACTGCTGGCTGCAGCCTGGTGGCGTTTTCTCGCCGACCCCCTGCAGGCGTTTCGGGTCTCCCTCGCCATCCTCTTCCTGGGCCTCATCGCCCGCATCGACTGGGCACATCACCTGATCTATCTCGTGACGGTCATCCCAGCTCTGCTCCAGGGCTTGTTCTTGACCCTGCTCGCCTCTCCCGCCGCCTTTCTCGCCGCGCTCGCCGGTTCGCTCGCCGGCGCACTCCTCTTCGCACTCTTCTACGGTCTCGGTTGGCTCCTCTATCGCCGCCCTGCTCTCGGCAGTGGCGACGTAGTGCTCGCCGCCGCTATCGGTGCGCTGACCGGTTGGCAACATCTCCTGCACGCACTCGCCCTCGGCATGACTGCCGCTGCGCTCGCTGCGGTCTGGCTCCTCATTCGCCGGCGCGTGAGCCGATACAGCTATCTTCCCTACGGCTCCTACCTCGCTGGCGGTACCATCCTCGCCCTGCTCCTCTGGGGGCCTGCCTGAATGCCGTGTACCCTCACCCGACGAGCGCAGCGGAACGCGACTCCGCCCGCCTCCAGTCGACCAGTAGTCGGCGAGCCGTCGCACCCCGCGGACGAGCGCATCCGGCGCACCGAACAGCGCCCATCGCTTACCTACCTAGCGAACCCTGGACTGGGGCGAACGAGAGCGCTTTCAGGCCGTCGCCTCGCCCTGCTCAGGCCCCCCATCAGCAGACCCAGCAGCGCGCCAGCCTGCTTCGGGCGGACCGCGCACCCCCGTACGGTTGGCCAGCGCGACCCCGACCGGCCGCAACCCTCGTTATCGTCGCCGGTGACCATCGCGCGGATGATAGCTGAGGACCAGCGGTTCGTTTCCGTTCTCGGTTCGTGTCTCCAACCAGACGCGGCGTCCCCACAGCCGGTAGACGTGCTCCAGCGTTTTTTCCGCCCATGCGAGATCGAGCTTTCGCCCGTCCCACACGTGCCGCAGGTACAGTTCGCGGTTTCCGTGGTAATCGCCGTCCTCTACCACGATGACCGGAATCTGGTTCCCGCCCAACTCGCTCGCTAGCCGATCCCGCACTGACTCCCAATCCTTGTCGACCACCACGAGTTCCTCACCCCGCCGCTCGTAGAGATACAGGTCCAGCCGTTCGACTAACTCCGCCGTCAAATAGTTCCGCACCAGTGAGACATCGTTCTCCGATTCCCGAACCATGAAGAGGTACTCGGTTCCATAGCGTCGCTCGATATCGCGCAAAATCTCGTACCCCAGCGCGTACGGATTGAGCCGTCTCGCTGTCGGCTGCAACACACCAGCATGGAGGCGAGCGAACTCGAGGTATTCGTCCGGCGTCAACTCGAGTTCGCGCACGATGCGCGCATGCCAAAATGTCGCCCACCCCTCGTTCACGACCTTCGTCTGGATCTGGGGCAGGAAATACAGCATCTCCGCCCGGACGATCGCCACCACGTCCCGTTCCCAGTCCTCCAGGATCGGCGAGTACTCATGGATGAAAAGCAAGAGATCCCGCACCGGTTCAGCCGGGAGCCGGGTTTCGCGCTGCCGCGTCTCGCGCTGTTCCGCCGCATCGTCGGTCGGCTCGCCCAATCGCCAAAGATCCTCGTACGGTGACCTCGGTCGCCGTTCCCGTTCGGCGCGTGACCGAACGGGAATCTCCGTCAGGCTCGGATCGACGTGCTCCTGGATCGCCAGGACCGCGTCCAGCAACTGTTCGACGGCCTCCTTGCCGTGGGCGAACTCGTACCGCTCGATCCGCTCGGCGTGCACCGTCGCGATCTCGACCATATCCCGTCGTGTTCGAACGAAGTACGCATTGTTAGCGAAGAAGTCGGCATGGGCCATGACATGTGCAGCCACGAGCGTGTTTTGCAAGAGCGTGTTGGTCTCCAAAAGGAACGCCTGACATGGCCGGCTGTTGATCACCAACTCGTAGATCTTGCTCAAGCCATAGTCGTACAGCGTCTTTTGGACTTGATACGCCTTCCCATGTGTCCAATGCGAGAAGCGTCCTGGTAGCCCGTACGCTCCGATCTCGTACATCACGGTCGCCGGTACGACCTCGAAGTGCACCGGCAGCGGGCGCAATCCCATGCGCTCCCCGATTTCCCAGATCGCCCCGATACGGCGCTCCAGTTCGCGGAGTTCGCTCGGTGCCAACTCACGCACGCGCCACCTCCTGTCCCACCTCGGGACCGAAAAAGCGCCGCAGCGCCTGGTACACGTCCGCCTTCTCGCTGATCGTGACCGTCACCAGTTTGGGACTACCGATCCGCTGCAGCGTATGCATCAGCGTGCTCTGGTAGGTGTATCGCCCCTGCCGGATCTCGCCGTATCCGAAGAGGTTTGCGCAGCGCAGGAGCTCCTCAGCCAATTCGCGACAACGCTCGTTGTCGGACGGCCAGTTGTCCCCATCCGAGAAATGGAACGGATAGATGTTCCAACTGTCCGGCGGGTACGACTCGCGGATCAGCTGCAAGGCGAGCTCGTACGCAGTGCTCGCCCGCGTCCCACCACTCTCGCCCCGCGTGAAGAACTCCTCCTCGCTGACCTCCCGAGCCTCGGCATGATGGGCGATGAACCGGATCTCGACCCGGTCGTACTTCGTCCGCAAGAATCGCACCATCCAGTAGTAGAACGCGCGCGAGACATACTTCTCGAATGTCCCCATCGACCCGGAAACATCCATCATGGCGATGACGACCGCGTTCGACTCCCGTTTGACGTCCCGCTCCCAGGTCTTGAACCGCAGGTCTTCGTTCGCGAAGTCTCCGATGCGCGCACGACCACGCCACGCATTCCGCCGCAAGTTCTCCCGCAGCGTCCGCCGCTTGTCCAAGTTGGCGAACGGGCCATGCCTGCGGATCTCCGTGAAGCGAACTGCCTCCGACTGGAGTTCCCGCAGCCGTTTTTCCTCCAAGTTGGGCAATTCGAGATCTTCGAAGATGAGTTCGCTCAGCTCTTCGATCGTGAGTTCCGCTTCGTAGTAGTCGATTCCCGGCTGGTCACCCGCTTGCGGCCCCTCCCCCGAACGCGGGCCACCACCTACCCGTCCCACCACGTCCCCGACTTGCGTCCCACCACTGCCCTGCCCGACCTGCCGGCCGCTGTCCGGATCGAAGCGGAACCGGTACTCCTCCAGCACCCGGATCGGTACCCGGACCACCCGCTTGCCGTCCGAGGTGATGAGCGACTGCTCGCTGACGATGTCCGCGAGATTCCGCTTGATCGCTTCCTTCACCTTTTCCATGTGTCGCGCTTGGTCGATCGCACCCTTGCGGTGCAACGACCAATCGTCGCGCCGAATCGCCAGCGTGAACATGATCGCCACCTCCAGATGTTCGCCTCAGCGACTCAAGAGCGCACCGACGTACTTCAAGAGCTCGTTCGCGCAGACCGGACAGTAGCCGTGGTGCTGAACCAGCCGATCGACCACCTCGTTCATCCGTCGCAACTGATCCGGATCCGGTGTCTTGGTCGAGGTGGTGATCTTCACGACGTCGCGCAAGTCCGCGAACAGCTTGCGCTCGATCGCTTCCCGCAAGCGGTCGTGCGACGTGTAATCGAACGGCTGACCGCGCCGCGCCAGCGCCGACATCTTGATGAGTAGTTCCTCCCGGAACTGTCGCTTCTGGCTCTCCGGAATCCCGATCTGCTCCTCGATCGAGCGCATCAGCCGTTCGTCCGGCTCCAGTTCTTCCTCGGTGATCGGGTCGATCACCTTCGTCCGATTGACGTAGGCTTCCACGTTGTCGAGATAGTTGTTGAAGAGCGTCCGCGCTTGGTCCTCGAACGAGTAGACGAAGGCCCGCTGCACCTCGCGCTTGGCCCACTCGTCGTACTCCTTGCGCGCCTCCGCGATCAGGTTCAGCAGACGCTCGCGTTCCTTCGGCGTGATGCTGGTATGCTGCTCGAGCCCGTCACGGAGGCTCCGCAAGACATCGATCGCGTTGATGCAGCGGGTCCCCTCCCGCACGATCGCCGCCGAGATCCGGTTGATCACATAGCGCGGCGAAACCCCGTCCATCCCCTCGCGCGTCGCTTCCTCTTGCAGCTCTTTCACGTCTTGAGGCGTGTATCCCTCGACCACTTGCCCGTCGTAGAGCTTGAGCTTCTTCATCAGCGTCATGCCCGCCTTCCGGCTCTCCTCCAGACGCGAGAGCACGGCGAACGTCGCGGCCGTTTCCAGGGTTCCCGGTGCGATGTGTACGTCGCGGATCCCGCTCTGCTTCAACAGTTTCTGGTAGATCTTCACCTCGTCGGAGACACGCAAGTTGTACGGTACTTTGACGAGGATGATCCGGTCTTGCAGCGCTTCGCTCCGCTTGTTCCCCACGAATGCGTTGTATTCGTGCTCGTTGGTGTGGCTGATCACGACCTCGTCGGCATAGATCATCGGGAATCGACCGGTCTTGATGCTCTGCTCCTGCGTCAACGTCAGCAGGACGTAGAGAAAACGCTCGTCGACCTTGAGCATCTCGATGAACTCCACCAGCCCGCGATTCGCGATGTTGAGTTCCCCATCGAACCGGTAGGCTCGGGGATCCGATTCCGCCCCCACCTCGCCGATCGTCGAGAGATCGATGCTTCCCACTAACTCCGCGATGTCCTGGCTCTTGGGGTCCGACGGCGTGAACGTCCCGATCCCGACGCGATGCTTCTCCGAAAAGACGATGCGCACCACCGGGACGTCCTCATGACGCCCGCTGAACGGTTGCCCCGGTCGACTCCAGGGATGCTGCTCGTCACGCGGTGCCTCCTCCAGGTGATACCGGCACCACGGGCACAGTTCCCCCTCGATGTAGATCCCGTGCTCGCGGAAAAGCTCGTCACGCAGCGGCTCCGGTATCAGGTGCAGCGGCTCCTCGTGCATCGGGCAGCCCTTGATCGCGTAGACCGCTCCCCGCTCCGTTCGCGTGTACTGCTCCAAGCCCCGCTTGAGCTTGGCCACGATCGTCGATTTCCCCCCACCCACTGGCCCCATGAGCAGGAGAATCCGCTTGCGAACCTCCAGTCGCTGCGCCGCCGACCGGAAGTACTCGACGATCTGCTCCAACGGCTTTTCCAACCCGAAGATCTCGTCCGCGAAGAACCGGTAGCGGACACGTCCGTCCGGCAGTTGCTCCACCCCCGCGTCCATGATCATGTTGTAGATCCGGGCATGCGCCAACTGGGCGATCTGTGGATTCGCCAGTACGAGCTCGTAGTAGTCCGCGAACGTCCCTTCCCAGTGGAGTCGAGCTTCCTCTGCCCGGTAGGCTTCCAAGCGCTCCAAGAGATCCATGATCGCTCTCCGCTCCTTTCCCGCGTCGATCGCTGGTCCCGTCCCGTTCTGCATCGTCTGCGCGACACCCCCTTCCGACCGGCACATACGGCCCAGGTCCGAGCCTGCTCGCACTGCCGCAACTCGCCTCTGCCTTGGGAAAGGTGACCAGGCATTGCCCGCAGTGGAAAACCGGGCAATGGTCGAGCGATGATCGCTCGACAAAAACGTTCGACAGCCGACCCCACGGCCCATGGCCGTCGTCGCAGGACACGGGATCGGCTGTCGAACGTGCGAGACCTCTGCACTATTGTAAACGTCCGGCGACCCGCTGTGGTTTCCTCGACTCTCGTCACCTCGCGGTCGGTCTATTTGAGCTCCCGCCTCCAGTACGTGAGTACCAGCGACGATCGAGCGACTGTCTCGACGAGCGCAGCGACTCACCCGAACTGGTGGCGCGACTCCTCCTGACCAGCGCGCATCCGGGCGATTCCTTCCCCGGCACGACATCGGTCGCGCTCGCGCGGCTCTGGTCTCCGCCCGGCATCGGACACAGCAGCGATCAGCTGCATGACCACCGCTCCCGCGCATCCGCAGCGACCAGCGATGGGCAGCCCCACGAACAGCTCGGTATCGGTGCTTCGCCAGTCTTTTCTCCCCGAGCACAATCGCCGCACGCCTGCTCCGATCGCCCCGGCGAACAGCTGCGGCGCACCCGCGACCTGCCCGGGGCGTGCCGCATGAAGACCCCCACCACGCGAGCGACCCGGCAGCCACCCTGCCACCAGCCAGCCTTCGGCAGCGACCGGTGCTTGGGAACGTGTCGCTGGAGTGCTACGATCTCAACGTCGTCGCTCGTCGCGATCGCTCGAGAGGATGGCAGAAAATGGATCTCGACTGGGAACTCCTGCGGAGGCTCTGCGAGACTCCTGGTATCCCTGGACACGAGGAGCGGATCGCGGAGGTCGTCCGGGCCGCTCTCCAGCCGCTCGTCGATGAGTTCCACGTCGACGCCATGGGAAATCTCATCGGCAGACGCCGCGGCCGCAGCGATCGCCGCGTCATGCTCGCTGCCCACATGGACGAAATCGGCTTCCTCGTTCGCCATATCGACGAGCAAGGCTTCCTCCGTCTTCAACCGGTCGGCGGCTTCGACGCCCGCGTCTTGGTCGCTCAGCGCGTCCACGTGTGGCCCCGCACCGGTGATCCGCTCCTCGGCGCACTTCAGCTCGCGACGAAGCCGATCCACCTGCTCGCCAACGAAGAGCGCAAAGCGCCGACGATGGAGGACCTGTACGTCGATCTCGGATTACCTGCTGAAGAGGTGCGCGCGCACGTCGAGATCGGCGACATGGTCACCCTGGACCGTGCCTTCGCACGCCTCGGGCCGACGGTGCTCAGTAAGGCCCTCGACGATCGTGTCGGTCTGTTCGTCATGCTGGAATCCCTCCGCCATCTCGAGAAGCACGAAGCGGATATCGTCGCGGTCGCCACGGTCCAGGAGGAAGTCGGCCTACGCGGCGCACAGACCGCAGCCTTTGGACTCGAACCCCACGTCGGTATCGCGCTGGATGTCACCATCGCCGGTGACGTTCCGGGCATCGACCCCAAGGATCGTGTTACCACCCTCGGAGCTGGCGTCGCCCTCAAGATCTTCGATACCTCACATCTCCCCAGCCGGCCGCTTCTCCAGCACTTGCGCGAGATCGCCGAGCGGGAGGGTATCCGCCATCAGCTCGAAGTCCTCCCGCGCGGGGGCACCGATGCTGGCGCTCTCCAGCGCGCTCGCAGCGGTATTCCGGTCGTCACGCTTTCCATTCCCACCCGTCACGTACACACGGTCAACGAAATGGCGCACATCGAGGACATCGCTGCGGCCGTTCAGCTGCTGACGCGCTACCTCGCCGAAGCGCACGAGCGTTCCTATCACCCCTATGCATGGTGAGACCTCACCGCATCGTTCGGGATCGGCCGATGCAACGACTGCTGGCCTTTCTGTTCGTCTTCAGTCTTCTACAAAGCAGCGGGCTCGCCACGCTCGCTAGCGCGGGCGAACCCGCGTTCCACATCGCATCGTTCGTCATCGAGCCGACTGCACCTCGCGCTGGCGATACCGTCACCGTGCACCTCACCGTCGTCGATGCTCGAGACCGTCCGGTGACCGGTCTCACAGGACATGCCCAGGTCCGACCGGTGGTGAACGCGGTCGACGAGGACACCGTCGCCGAAGTGGTTGGCCTTGCGGAGACTGGGCCCGGCGAGTACGTCGTGACTGTCCCGCTCAACATCCCCGGGGAATGGCGGATCGTCGTCACGCTGACCGACGCGGTGCGGACACTCGAGCAGGCGGCCAGGATCGTGGTCGCACCGCGACTCGACCCCCCACCCCCCAGCCAGGCCCCACTGGTGTTCCGAGGCAGTTCCTGGGTGACCGCCCTGCGCGTCGATCCCGCCACTGGGAGTATCGTGCGTCTCCTCGGCGATTCCGCCGTGACGACTGCTGAGACCACGCTGCTGGTTCGCCGGGCCACATCACCCCTCGGACCGATCAGCCGTCTGTTCGGCGGCCAATGGCAACTGGACCTCACCTTCACCGACACCCGAACCGGGCACGAGCTGCGTGTCCCGCTCGGACCGATCCGCGCTTCTCTGCAACCCGGATCGTCCTCCACGCCAGCGATCGTCGTCGCGACCACTGGACTCCCCACGCAGCCAGCCGTGATCGTGTACCAGGCCTGGCGTCTCGGTGAGGGGTGGCAATCGGAACTCGTGCTCGTCGACACCCGCTCTGGCGATATCGTCGCCACGACGATCCTGCCGGGAGCACTGCGCGGGACACAACTCCTCCCGCGTGTGGCAGCAACGCCAGAGGGAACGATCGTCGTGCTCGAGCGTGCTCTCTCCCTCCAGGCGACCGGCGAGGCCCGTGTCACCACCCTGGCGACCACCCCTCTGATCATCCAGGCCACCCGGCGCTGGTCCTTTTCGACAACCGGCTTGCCCGACGCTGATTGCTTGGCCAACCCCGCACTCGATGGCGGAGTACTCGGCCGAGTCAGCCCACGCTGGTTCGCCTGGTGCCGAGATCTCTCCGGGACCTGGCTAGGACTCTGGGACCTTCCCTCCGGGATGCTGCTGGCGCGCCTTCCACTCGATCCGACTGCGACCGTATTGCTTCCCTCTCCCGATGGGAGCGAACTCTTCCTCGTCGAGACGACGCAGCGACGTCTCTTGGCTCTCGATGCGGAGGTCGGTCGCGTCCGGGAGTCCACACGCTCCCTACGCGACACGTCCACCCGCCCTCTTCGGGACGAACTCGCCCGATTCCTGGCACCACCCGCTCGTGCCGCCTCCTTCGCCGAGCTGCGCGCTGCGCTCTCACCGGACGGCCGCCTGCTCTACGCCGTGTTTCCGACGACCACCGACACCGGGGACGGTCTCTGGATCTTCGCAACCGCCACGCTCCAACTGGTCGACCGGCTACTGCTCGGCTGGCTGGTGCATGGGGTGGTCACGGCACCGGACGGTACGCTCATTGCCGTGACCGATGGTCCCACCGGTGACCGCCTCGTCGTGCTCGAGAACGACCAGCCACGACTCATCGTGACCGTACCCGAGCGCATCACGGAGCAGTTGAAGTGAAGCGAAAGGAGCCTACGATGGCGAACCCGAGCAAGCGCGACCGCATCGAAGCTGCCCTGCAGGGAGAACTCCTCGATCGCCCACCAGTGTGCTTCTGGCACCATTTCCGCCCCGAGGGTTCGGGATATCGTCTCGCCGAGCTCACCTATGACTTTTTCATCCGCCGCTTCGATCTCGATATCGCCAAATTGATGCCGGATCTACGCTATCCGTTCCCGCGCCGGACGATTACCACGCCGGACGATTGGTACCTCGTCGACTCGATCGACTTCCGCACGAGTCGCTACGCCCGCGAATGGATCCGGGCCGTCCGTCGCCTCCGCGAACTGGCTGGCCCCGAGGTTCCCATCGTCGTCACCGTCTTCAGCCCGCTGACCCAAGTCCTTTACTTCGTGGCCGATCATCAGCTGTTCCTGCAACACGCCGTCGAGCGACCAGCCCTTCTGCACCAGGTGCTGGCTATCGTGGCCGAGAACGTGCGGCAGCAGATCGAGCTCGTTCTGGCAGCCGGAGCTGATGGCATCTTCTTCGCGCTGCAAGGCTGCTCAGCCACCGTCATGCCCGTCGAGCGCTATCGCGAGTTCGGTCGCCCCTATGATCTCCTCGCCCTGAGCGGTGCCGCCGACGGCTGGCTGAATATCCTTCACATCCACGGCGAACGCGATCTCTACTTCGACGAGGTCCTCGACTATCCGGTTCGAGTCCTCAGCTGGAGCGACCGCCGTGCCGGCCCATCGCTCGCCCACGCGAGCCAGCGCACCACCAAGTGCCTCATGGGTGGCTGGGACGAGTTGGGGCCGCTCGCGCGCGGACCCGAGGAAGCCATTCGCGACGAAGCACGCGATGCTGTCCTCCAGACCAACGGTCGGCGGCTCATCCTCGCCAATGGCTGCTCGGTTCCCGACGAGACCGACGAACGCTGGCTCGCCGCTGCCCGTCGCGTCGCCGACGAGCTCACCTCCTGATCCCAGTCCATCTCGCCCACCAGCGGAGCGAGAGCCCCGCCACGCCCACGCTCGACGCACGAGCGAGCCGCGCACCGGTTTGCGTCGAACAGCGTCCTGGTCGCTGCTGGGGTCAGGCCAGCCGCACCGGCGAGCGTAGGCTCGCGGTGCGTCGCTGGTCTTCACGCGGCACACCTTCCGCTGCCTGTCGAACGCCTCGCGGGCAGGAGAAGGGGACGAACCGTCCTAGGCTCCCGGCAGGACCGTGAGCGGCACGCGCTGAGCCAGTGTCCCGTTCAAGAGCACATTCACCGCGTACTCGACCGGTTCGCCGCCGCTTTCCGCGGGAAGATCGAACGGGAGCGAGATCCAGTTCGCCGGCAAGGTCAGCCCGCTCACCGTTTGTCGGTTCCATTCCTGGCCCGCCCGCTCCCACACGACCTCGAGGACGTCGCCCGGTTGCAGGTCGCGCACCAGGACCGCGACGTAGAGCCGAGCTGGACTACGCACCTGCGTGATGCGTGCTCCCACTGGCACCCCAGTACCCGGCTCCACAGCTCGAACGATCCGCAGGTCCTCCACCACCGCGTTGCCCACCACTGGAACCTCCGGCGTCGGCGTCGCTCCGGCGATCAGGAAGCTCCCCTCGGCGATCGGCTGCTGACCGGCGAAAACCTGAACGCTGTAAAGCCCCGGTGGCAAGGGTTCCGACCGTTGCAGCGTGAAGCTCCGTACGAAGGCCATGCGCAGCTCGTCGGGTCCCAATTCGGTCAGGACGCTGCCGTCGACTGACCATCGGCTCCAGAGCTCCCCTTGCAGATCCGGCGGTACATCGGTCAGGATCGCCACGACACGCGTCGTCCCGACCGGAAATTCGCTCATTGCCTGGATTGCCCCGCTACTCGGGAACTCCGGAGCGAAAACCAGACCCGTCTCCTCGCTCCCCTGTTCGCGCCGGCTCCCCACAGTGAAGACGACCGAATCGACGAAGCGGTCGTCCAAGAACAAGCGAACGCTGTACTCGCCGCTCGGCAGTGGGGTCGTCGACTGGAACCCGAGCGCGATCCAGCGAGCACTCCCGATCGGTTCGCGGATCTCCCGCTCCGAACGCCCGATCTCGTTTGCGCCGCGGAGCCATACCGCGGTCAGACGCGTCCCGGCTGGCATTTCGCTGGCCCGCACGACCAGGTAGAGCTGTTTCGCGTTCACCGGGAATGCGCTGCGCTGCTCCTTCGGCGCCTCGTCGTTCCCGACTTCCGTGGTCAATACCAGCTGCCCGATGATCGGATCGAGAGATCGAGCCTCCGTATCGGTATCTGGCGTCAGGACGCTCACTGCAGCCGGTGTCGGTGTCGGCGATGGCCGCTGGCTTTGCACCACCGGCGCAGTACATCCGCCGAGAAGGACCACCGCCAAGACCAACACCGGAAGCGCCTTGCTCATCGATCATCCGCTCCCCGACCGCCCGGCCGTCGGTAGCGACCGAACGCCGCCTGATATTCCTCCGCTGCTTCCTGCGCCGTCAGGTGCACGTAGATCCGCGTCGTCACCGGCGAAGCATGCCCGAGAATCGTCTGGACTGTCGATTCTCTCACTCGTCTCCGCACGAGCTCCGTCGCCAGTCCGTGTCGGAACGAATGGGGAGTCACCGCGAACTCCACGCCGGCCTCCTCGCTGAGCCGACTCACCAGTGCCTGGACCGTCCGCGGGGCGATCCCCTTCCCCGGTTGACCTGGACGATCGCGTCCACTGAACGCCGGAAATGCATGCACTCCCCGCCCGCTGTCACCACGCGCTCGCCAGTACGCTGCCAGCGCCTCGGCGGTCTCGCTGTCGAAGTGTACGATACGGCTCTTGCCACCCTTGGCCCGGTAGATCCGCGCTGTGCCGGTTTCCAAGTCGATGTCCTGACGCCGCAACGCACAGAGCTCCGAGACCCGTACCCCCGTGCGGAAAAGGAAGAGGATCAACGCCCTCACCTTGAGGCGGCGGAGTTCCTTGATCGGATCGCTCTCGGGAGCCAGCCGGCGGACATGGTCGACGATCCGTTCCAGATCGCTCGTGCGGACATCGGGCGGTGGAGGAGTGAACCGCGGCAGGACGGTTGCGGCCCGCACGCGCAGCTTCTCTGTCGAAAGTCCGGTGTGCAAGTCGAACGAAATCAGGTAACTGTAGAACTTGCGCACCGCTGCGAAGGTCGTCTGGGCGGTCCGCATGCGCGAGACTTGCTCGGGCGTCTTGATGTCGTCGGGCACGAGATCGCGCAAGAACGCGATCGCATGCTCCTCGCCGAGCTCGGTCACCGCTGCCTCGGGCGAAAGCCCTTGCACCTCCTCCAGGTGACGCAGAAACTTCCGCAACGCCAACGCGTAGGTCGTACGACTGCGCGGCGAAAGCCGCAGATCATCGAGAAAGCGAGCGACCGCCTCTTCGATCGTGATGCCCATGGGCTCGCGCCTCCCCATCGTGTCGAGAGTATAGCGTACGAACGCGCTATCGTCCGCGAGGTCACGACGCTGTCAGCTAGACACGTCGATCGACTCGGTGGTAAGACTAGCCACGAGCCAGCGGGCCGATGCGCCTGTGGGGGTGTTGGCTCAGTACCCGGGGAGTAGTTCGATGCGATCGATTCGGCTCCTGCCCGCATGGGATGAGGTCCAGCCACGCGTTCGCGCGGCAACGTTCGAACTCGGCCTCATGGTTGGCCTCTTTTCGCTGTACTTCGTCACGCGGGGAATCGCTGCTGGGCGCGCCTACGATGCGTTCCAAAACGCCTTCTTGGTGATGCGACTCGAAAACGCACTCGGTCTCGCGATCGAGCAGCAGCTCCAACGGATCGTGCTCGCCTCTCCTGTATTCGTCACGTTCCTCAACGGGATCTACGCTTTCACGCACCTGTGGACGGTTCTCCTGTTCGGCGCATGGGCGTTCTTTTGTGTTCCTGACCGCTACCGCGAAGTACGCGCGACCTTCCTCGCCATCCTCGGCGCCGGTCTCTTGTCGTACACCCTGTTCCCGCTCGCTCCGCCCCGCTTCTTTCCCTGGCGCGGCTTCGTCGACACCCTGGCACTGATGCGCGGCGTCAACTACGATCACCCGGGAATCGCGACCCTCTACAATCCTTTCGCCGCCATGCCGAGTCTCCACGTCGCCTTCGCTGTTTTCGTCTGCCTGGGACTCTTCCGGTTATCCGGTAGTCGCCTGCTACACGGCATCGGCATGCTCTATGCCGCGTTGATGACGCTCGCTGTCATCGGTACCGCGAATCACTACGTCCTCGATTGCCTAGCAGGAACCGCCCTCGCCGCCGCAGCCTGGGCGATCGTCCCGCGGCTCGTCGGCCGCTCCGCCCGCGAAGCGTTACCCCTCCCTGCGGTCGCCGTCGCTCGCTCCCGATTCGGACAAGACCGATCGTGAGCATCGTACTGCTCCCACCGCTCGCGCCAGCGACTCCGAGCAGCCTAACCTACTTGATCGCTTCCTCGGCGGAGTTCGCGACAGCCTTCGACACCGCCGTCAGCCATTCCCGCTTTCGACTCGACCAGTCCCGATCGTCAGGAAAGTCGTCGCTCGACCCCTCACCCCAGTCGTTTCCGTGCACCAGCGGCCTTTTCTCGAGTGGAACGCGAACCGACCGCTCGATGATGCTGCTCAGAGTTCGCCAGGACCACTCGCGCGGTAAGAACCGGACTCGTCCGTCTCGGAACGCGAGCGGATAGCCTCGCCGAGCGACACAACAGAAGACGACCACGTTCTCCTCGCGAGCGACCCGGCTCAGGAAAGCGATTGCATCCCCGCTCCGGAGAACAGGATCCACGATGATCGCATGCGGACGCCACGAAAACAGCAAACGCTGAGCCTCACCGAGATCGTCCACTCCTCGCACCAGCGCCCATGACTCCAAGGCACGAGCCATCCCCTCCCGGAACCAACACTCGTCGTCGACCACCAAGATGCGCCAGCCTGCCTCCACCGATCGCCCCCGGTCGACTTTCCAACGTCACTATCGTGACCGTTCGGCACGGCTAGCACCCCCACACAGGCCCGATCGTCCCGGTTTCGTCCCTCCCTCTCGGCCAGGCCGGAAAGCACGCGAGAACCGGGCCCAGTCCTAGGCAGGCAGTCCTGACCCAGGCACCGTCGAGTCGGCGGCCCCTGAAGCCTTACCTGCAGTCGCCGATTTCCGCTGTCCCGACCAGCGAACTGGTAGTGGGATCTCGCCAGCCCACCCAATGACCAGTGCCCCGAAGGCGCATCGGTTCTTCCATTGGCAGGCTCGTTACCGCAGAAACTTCCCGGGAAACACGATCGGCAAAGGCAGCAGTCTGGATTCCCTACCTCGTGCCATCCGACTCGACACGCCCGCCTCTGCCCTGGCAGCAGAAGTGAGAGCCAGCAGCCGTGACAGGTGCGTCGCTCGGCAGTTGGCAACCATCTGGAATGGCCGCCCGGTCACCCGCTATCCGCTCTCCGAGGCTCCGACGCAACAGCCTCCGAGCAGGAGCACGACCCAATAGTGCCCCACGCGACGACGGTCCATTGGCGCTGACTGGTCCACTAAGCGCATCGTCCAGTCTTCTTCCATGTGCCCGAGCTCGCGCTCCGACCGTCGCCATTGCAGGAGTCTCCCACACTCGCTGAGCGAGCCGCTGCCAGCCAGCGCTCGCACCGTTCCTGCACCGTCAGTCTCTCGGCGGCAGCTGGTCGATAGCGAGCTTCCGTTCGAGGTCAGCTAGCTTCTGCCGGAATTCGGCTTCGCAAGCAGCGTAGACGCTGAAGCACCGACGCTCGAAGCAGATCTGGGCCTCGGGACGACCGTCCGTCCGCCGTCGCACCCACACCGTAGCGCTGTACCCCCTTCCCGCCCCAATCGGGTATCCCGGGTTGATGGGGGGGTCAACCGGCGTCAAACGCACGCTCGGGGCAAGCGGATGCGGGTTTTTGTGGCTCGTCCGGTCATCCTGACCGGTGGTTGACTCCCTGGATAGCACAAAGCCGATGACGCCCCCAGCCGCACGATCCGTCTCACTCGAGCGTACACCGGACAGGGATCGTGCGGTGCTGGTGCGCGAGTCAGACGCTGTCGACCGATGAAGGGCAGAGACGTCTGGCGAGGCAGCCCAGCCGGTGCCGAGAAGCCAGGTGCCCGGGGTCAGTCCGCCGAAGCAGCGATCGTATAGCCAGCTGCCTCGATCCCGTTCCGGATCGCTTCCTCCGGCACCTGCTCGTCGCTCACCACGCGCACGATTTTCTGCGCGAGGTCCACCTCGATTTCCTGGATTCCCACGATCTTCCGAAGCTCCTCGGTGATCGCCCGCACACAGTGCTGGCAACTCACCTCCGGCACCCGATACGTCCGCGTCACCATCGCATGCCTCCCACCATCATGATCCTCAGTGCTCGATACCCCACAGGGGTATCCAATATCACTATACCGCGCCGCCCACACTCGACCAAGTCCGCTGCGGGTTTCGCACGCCCGATCTCGTGCCCATCCCTGCAGCACGCGATGGATCGCCTCCGGAGCGAGTCACCTCGTGCTCGCGAGACACTGTTCTCGTACCGCTGCTGTCCCTTCTGAGTCCGGCTGGAGCCCACGTGGGCACCTCAGACGTCCGGTCGTCGGAGCAGAAGCCGTTGCAACACCGCACGCCCGCCTTGTCGGATCCTCGAGCGGGGGAACTGCACGTGGCTCGTGCGAGCACACCCGGAAAGCTGGCTGCCCTCGCTCCGGCCCATCGTGCGAGAACCTCACCGATCGATCGAGATCCGGTAAAGCTCCCACCTCTCCATCGAGATCGAGACCGAGCTGAACTCATCATCGCCGAGCGCGCAGCGCAGAGCGCGGTCTCGTCCCGCCTGAGCAGGGTCAGCCCTCCTGCTGCAACGCCGAATTACCGGACGGCAGGTGCAGTTCCGCACCGGCCGAGCGATCCCGGTTCCCTTCCTTCCACGAAGGCCGAGCGGTTCGGGCCCTCCCCAGGACCTCAGTCTCGGACTCCAGGCACCGCTGCGAGCACCAGCGAACCTCCTGCTCCATCGCACCGTACACGATCGACCGTTCCAGAGCGGTTTGTCGCGGATATGCCATGACAGGCTGGCCCCCCGGAGAGTTAATTCCGCACGCAGGAACTCGACGTGCCAGACCGATGCCCGTCTCGCTTCGTCACCCCGCCAGCCGAAGCATGCCGGGAAGCGTACCAGAGTGCATCGCGCGACGGTTTCTTGGCGTATCCTTGCCCGGGAGGGAAGCGTGTTCACGCTGGTGCGCACGGTCGGAATCAAGTTCCTCCTCGCCAATCGAGTCCCCCTCGCCGTACTGGATCTCGTGCTGCGCTTGGCCAGCGCTGCTGTCCTTACCCCAGCTGGCCGTTACCGCTTTCTCCTCGCCGGAATCCACCCCCGCTCGCTCGCAACGACCTTGCGTCGCGTTCGTCGGCTGCACGACTGGCCTCGCGCTTGGGTGCGTGCCGCTCACGACTATCTGCTTGCCGCGCACGAACGTGCTGTCGCCGGCGAGGTGCGACTCGCCGCCGAGTATCAGCGCGTCGCCGCACTGTGTTACCACTTCGCGCACGTCCTGGTACTCGGTGATCGCCGGCACCGGCAGCAGCTCTACAGCAACGCGGTGCGCTTGTTCCGCGCAGCAGCGCCACATCTCGAGCGCCCCATCCTCCCGATCGAAATTCCCTGGCACGGTATCGCGCTTCCCGGCTATCTCTGCCTACCCAGCGATCGCCCCGCGCCAGTCGTCGTCTTTCTCAACGGGGCGAGCACTGTCAAAGAGGAAATGATCGGGTGGGCTCGACCCTTTCTCGACCGCGGGCTCGCTGTCCTCGCGCTCGATACGCCGGGAAGCGGGGAGATCGCCGACAGCGTGCCTGCTGCGCCCGGGCAGGAAGATGTCGGCTGGGCTATCGTCGAGGCGGCCCGCACCTTACCGGGTGTGGATCCGCGCCGCATCGCACTCCTCGGTGTCAGCCTGCGCGGTGCCTACGCCGTGCAGCTCGCCCACGCTGTCCCCGAGTTTGCAGCAACGGTGGCAGTCACTGCTCCATTCGATCCCCAGCCGTACGTGGGCGCGCTCGGCGAACTCGTCCGTCACGACGTGGCTTTGGCCGCTGGAGTGACGCCCGACGATCTTCCCCGTCTCGCACCAACGCTCTCGTTGGAGCCGATCGCCCCTTCCCTGCGCACCCCTCTTTTAGTGGTGGGTGCTGGCAACGATCTCGTCGTGCCCCCCTCGGAGTCACTGCGCCTCTATCGGGCCGCTGGTGGCCCCAAGCACCTGCTCTTTTTCGAGCGGGCGAATCACGTCGCCTTCACCCACCTGGAGCAATGGACTGCGCTCGCCGCAGCCTGGCTCGCCGTTATGCTTGGGGCGTGAATTCAGGTCGCTGTTCCCCACCGTCCGGGACTTCCCCCTCACCGACCAGCGCTGGCTCCTTCGGTACCGCTCCATTCTCGCTGTCCACCACTGCCAGCACGGCCCTTTCCTCCGCTTGCCGCGCTTCCAGTGGCTCCTCTGGATCAGGAAGCGGCGGGGGAACCACCAGCTGATACTGGCTCAGGATCGAGCGCAGCTGCTGCTCGTTCAGTTCGTCCCGCTGGAGGAGCTCTTCAGCAATCGCGGTGACCGCCGCACGGTTCGCCTCCAGCAACCGCTTGACGTTCTGGAACTGCCGCTGCAACAAGCGCTCGATCCGCTGCTTGCGGTAGAGATCTGGAACCAGTTGGTTGTAGGTCAGTCCGCTGTAGAGCGATCCGTCCATCCCCCAGGCCGAGACCATGAGGTTGGCCAGATGGGTCGCCTGCGCCAGGTCGCTCGTCGCACCGGTCATCTGCGTTCCGAGGAAAAGCTCCTCTGCTGCCCGAGCCGCCAGCGCCACCTGGATATCGGCCAACAGCTCTTCTCGGGTCTTGGTGAAGCGCTCCTCCGTGGGCTTCGTCGCCGAGAAACCCAGAGCCTCGCCGCGCCGGATGATCGAGACCTTGACCACCCGCTCCTTCGGCTGCAGCAGGAATTGCGCCAGCGCATGTCCTGCCTCGTGATAGGCGATGCGACGCCGCTCCTCGAAGGACATCGTCCGAATCGGCTGCCGCAGCCCCAGCTCGTGGGTTTCGCGCGCCGCCGTGAAGTCCTCGTACGTGATGTAGTTGCGCCCCTCGAAGTGAGCGTGGATCACTGCCTCGTTGATGACGTAGCGGATCGCGGCCGGTGTATAGCCGATCGTATCGTGCACCATGAAGTCGATCGGGATATTTGGATCGTGCTTGACCTTGCTCAGGTAATACTCGATGATCTCGCGCCGGCCTTCGGCACTGGGCAGATCGACGACGATCTTTCGATCGAAGCGTCCCGGGCGCAACAACGCAGGGTCGAGCGTATCAGGCAAGTTGGTCGCCGCGATCGTCAGCACGGGCGGAAGTTCGGCCCTGCCTCGTCGCAGTCCCAGTAAGCGGAGGAGGCGCCCGATGAGCGTGACTTCCTGCGGCGGTGGGTCGAGTTGCAAGAGCAGCTCGTTCAGCATCGCGCTGCCCCCCCACCCGAAAAGCGGTCCCATGAACCCTTGTCCAGCATAGCGCCCGCCGCGCGCTTGGCCGATGGCGTCGATTTCGTCGATGAAGAGAATGCACGCGCCGTACTTCTTGGCCAGCTTGCGTGCCTTGCGATAGAGCATCATGATCCGCAAATTACTCACGCCGAAGAACATGTTCTGGAATGAGGGAGCACTCGCGTAGCCGAACGGCACGTTCGCTTCCGTCGAGATGCACTGAGCGAGATACGACTTTCCCGTACCGGGTGGACCCACCAGCAAGAGCCCCCGGATCGCCTCGCCCCCCATCTCCTTGAACTCTTTGATCCCTTTGAGGAGCGTCACGATCCGGCGTGCGCTCTCCAGCACTTCAGGATTTCCCTTGTAGTCAGCAAAGCTCACGCCGGTCTCGCCTGGCTTGATCCAATAGGTTCGGCCTCGTCCGAGGAACCAGAAGATCGCGGCGAACTGAACGATCACGAAGACGATCGCGAAGGCGATCTGCAACAGCGCGAAGAGAACCGTAAGGACGATCGGTCCCCAGGTTGCCCGCGCTGGCCAAGCCCAGGTGTAGAAGGCATAGCCGAGAGCAGCCAGCGTGAGCATGCCGCGAAAGTGGGAGCGAACGAGATCAGCGATCCCGACGATCACGTCGTCGATCTGCTGTTCGAGCTCGTCCCAGTACCGACGTCGCTCACGCGGCTTGGGAATGGTCTGCGTTTGTCCTGTCATGGGCTACCACCCTCACTGGAGTTGCGGCGTGTCGACAGTGAAGATGAGGCCATCGGCGCTGACCCAGAAGATCTGATAGACCAAACCCCGCTGATCGTTGGCATTCCGCACTTCGGTCACGTAAAAATAGTAGGCTTGCCCATCGGGCAACTTGTAGCCCCCCACGTAGGTGCTCTCCCCGAAGCGGAATCCCTGCTCTTCCAGGAATTGCACTGATTGTCGAAACGTCGCCAGACTCTCGCCGCTGGCCAACCGGCGTGCTTTCGATTCCGGACTCAGGGTCTGCCACATCCGCTCGGCGTCGAAGTTGCGCTGTGCCTCGAGATAGGCTCGCACACTGGCCGGTGGCGCAATCAGCGGCGCCGCCTGCACCGGCGGTTCTCCCGGCTGACTCACCGGCTCGGGTGCCAACGCGCGATAGGCATAGTACCCACCTAACGCGATGAGCAGAGTAACCAGAAGATGGCGCCAGGCGAGCCGGATCACCCGGATCGTCACCCAAAGCGACTTGCGGAGGACAACACGCACCACTTGTGCCAGCGCGATCAGTGGCCAGAAGAGGACACGCCAGCGACGTCGACGCGTTGGGCCAGGAAGCTGTGGAACGGTCGAAACCGGAGCCGTCACTGCCATCGCGGAAATCGTATCCTCGTCACTCGAGCAGAACAGCGCCTGTCGAGAGTGTAGCACCAATGGCAGAGCGCGGACAGCACGAAAGAAGAGTCACATACAGGAACCCGACTCAGGCGAAACGAGCCAGATGCTCGTCGCGAACTTCCACCACTCACTGAGAGGCACGCGGGGAATCCCTCTCGTCAGCGATCACCGAGCGAGGCGCGACCGAGTTTGCCCACCAGCACAACGAGACCAGCGACGCGACGATCGGTCCTCTCCACTCCACCAGCCGGTCGCACCCTGCACCACTCGCGCGAAAGCTCCCGTGCCTCCAATGAGCGAGGATATCACTTGTCATCCACCTCAGTGCGCTGCCAGTCGCTCGACCAAGCTGCGCCCGGTCGGTGCCTTGCCGGTCACCTCCGCGATCCGATCCAGTCGCTCATAGCCGACCTGCACGAAGCGTACGCCGAGCCAGCGCAGCGGTTCCGGTTCCCACGACTTCAGACGGTGGCTGGTCATCGGCAACCACGTCAGCTCGCTCTCCTGCCCGGTGATGAGGTCGGCCAGAATGCGTCCGGCCAAGTTCGCGGTCGCCACCCCTTGTCCGGTATAGCCACAAGCCAGCGCGATGCCGCTGCGCGGATCGTAGCGCATGGTCGGCATCCAATCGCGCGGTACTCCGAGCGGCCCGCCCCACGCATGGGTGAAGCGCACACCGTGGAGGCGAAGCGCGGGAAACCACTCGTAGCACATCTGCCGCAACATCTCGTGCGTCGGCCCATGCCGATCGTAGGCATCGGCGATGCGCGAGCCGAAACGATAGGGCGCGCCGCGTCCACCGAACATGATGCGACCGTCCGCAGTCCGCTGCAGGTAATCGACGGTGAGCCGCTGCGACGAGAGTAGTTCGCGGTTCTCCCAGCCGATCTCCTGCCACACCTCGTCCGGAACCGGCTCGGTGAGCACGATCAGCGAGTAGATCGGAATCAGCGCCCGATGCAAGGGAGCCAGCTGCGAGAGATACGCCTCGCCAGCCAAGACGAGCACGCGTGCCCGGACTTCCCCTCGCGGTGTCCGGAAGAAGGGAGAACTCCCTCCTCGGAAACCGACGACCGGCGTCTCCTCGAAGATCACGGCACCGCGCCGCTCCACCGCTCGGGCCAGGCCACGCACCAGTCGACCCGGGTGGATGACCGCTCCATGCGCCGAGTACAACCCAGCCACCACCTTGGTCACCCGGACGCGCTGACGAACCGCCTCTGCTGACAGCCATTCTGCATAGTCGGTGATACCGAGACGTTCGAGCGTGCGTGCCGTTTCCTCCAAAGCGGGCACTTGATGCGCCCCGCGAGCGAGCCGGAGGACGCCACCCCGGTGAAAATGTGCGTCGATTCCTTCGGCCTGGAGGACACGCTCGACTTCGTCGACCGTCGCACGCATGGCGTAGTGGATCGCACGCGCCGTCTCCACACCATAGCGTCCAGCCAACTCGCCGAGGGAAACAGGAAAGCCCGGATAGAGCCATCCCCCGTTGCGCCCGGAGGCGCCGAAGCCAGCGATCCGCTGCTCCAGGATAGCGACGTTCAAGCCCGGCTCACGCTCCAGCAGGTAATAGGCCGTCCACAAGCCAGTAAAGCCAGCACCGAGAATGGCGACATCGGCTTCGTAGGTTCCCTCGAGAGCGGGCCGCGGAGACAAGTCGTCACCGCACGTTTCCAACCAGAAGCTGTACTGACCATACAGGCGTCGCGGGTCGAGTGTCCCGGCCATGGCTCGTCCTCCCCTACCGCACGCAGTATGACCCAGTGCCGAGCGCGGTACAAGCTCAGACTGCCATCAGGTGCTCTACCAGCCGGTCACGCACGCTAACCTCGAGACGAGCCTCAGCCTACCCAGTGAGGAGTAGCCCACTCGGCCACCATGATCAGCACCCCGTCGTATCCAGCTGGTGCCTACCTCTGGCGCAAGCGCTTTCGAGTAACTCATTCCGGCACAGCGGATGCAACGACGCTCGTCGCACGATATCCAGGAGCCGGAGACCTTGGCCCGCCACTCGCGCGCCACCCGAACCGCTTCCCCACATTCCCTGTCGCGAGCAGTGCCGGCTCCACTGGTGTCGGGCCGTGCGAGGCTGCCTCCCCATCGCACCGCCGCTGTCGTCCGATCGCTCCTCTCATCACTGCTTGCATCGCTCACGTACGCTCCCGGCCGCTCCACTTCCCATCGCGTCCAGCAATCCGCCGACAGGAGCCGACCTCGCGCCATGCCGCCCTGATCCGAGGCGACTCGCTGCGCTGATGCAACAGCACGAGGTGCCATTTTCCGCCAGACCACGCCGTCGCCGCCCCAACCCCCGGCCGCGGGAAAGACGGCGGCACCACGACCGACCTGAGCCCGCGGCTCGGGCACGGACGCCCGCGAGCCTCCCATGCCGGAAACGGCTCTCGTCGCTCCATCCCCTTCACGGGGTGCCCGATGGAGTTGGCGTGTCAACTGCTTGCCTGCCACGAGCCCCAAGCAGACGACCGCTCACGTGAGAACGCTTGCCACCCGACTCGGCTCTCCCGCCCCCGTTTCGTCCTGCCCGACTGGACCAGGAGCACTGCGTCCCCAAGCCCCCGGTCACCCCTCCACAGTGCGGACGCCAGGATTGCAGCAGCACGGGAACCCGGACGCCTGTGAGGCAACAGGTCAGGAGACAGAGGCCAGGCGAGCCGACGCTGCAGGTTCGCGGATCGCTCCGTCCGGTCCAGCTCCCACCGCACTGGTCTCCGGTGCCTGCAGGGACAATGCCGCAGCCGGCGCGCAGCGAGCAAAGATGCGCCCCTCGTCCAACAGCGTGAGTCCCCAGGGCAGGTAGACCTCGCGCCCCTGCTCCCGGAGAAGGAGCCTCGCGACGAGAGGCTGGCACCCGCGCACGAGGTCAGCCGGCACGATCGCATCCGCCAGCTCGTCACTGACGAGCTGATCGGCGAATCGAACGCCGGTGCCGACGAGCGACCTCAGCTGAGGGACAGGTTCGTTTCTTTGGGCGTGTTCGTGCTCGGCCCGCGGCGAGGACGTACCGCGTTTTCCATTCTGCTCGCCGAGACTCGTTCGGTGCTTCCGCCAGCCAGAAGGCAGTGGCAATTGCTCCTCACCGTCCCGTACACTCGCCATGCGCGTCGGCAGAGCGCAGGAGGCTGATGATGACGACCGACGGGTCCGGAACGATCGACCGAGCGTTTCTCCAAGCAGTACGCAAAGCGGCGGGCTTCCGCGCCTCGCCACGCCAGATCATCCCCGTGGTTCGCGCGCTCGCTGCCCGTCAGCGGCCAGTCACGCCGGAAGTGGTGGCACGCCTGCTCAGCGAAATCGAGCAGGGCGAACGATCAGCCCGCCAGCGACGCAACGCCGAACTCTGGCGAGAACTGGGAGCCTACCTGGCGCTGGAAGGGAAACCAGCCCACCCTGAAGCACAGCGCGCTCTGCTCGGCCGTGTCCGCCGCATCCTCGGCGAGCGTCATTCCGACCGAGTTCTCTTGGAGGTCGCACTCGCGCTCGGAGCAGCTGGGCACCCGGTCGAGGCCCGCACGGTTGCGGACGCGCTGCGGTGGTTGGAGAGCAAGCTCGGCCCCACGCTCACCGCCGAGACGATCGAGCCGTACCTCGCGCAGGCCGTCGCCGCAGTCTCCACGGCGCCCTCAACCGCCGGGCAATCGCGTCGACGATCTTCCCGCCGCCGAGCCCCCTGATACCCCACCGCGGAGTGCCGTGCTGGAGCACTAGCGGGCAGCCGCGAGTTCACCAGCCAGCGCCTCACGCACGACAGCGGCCATCCGGGCGATCCCCTCGTCGATCTGCTCGAGCGTCACCGCACTGAACGAGAGGCGCAGGTGCTGATCCCCGCTCCCGTCACCGTAAAAGGCCGGGCCAGGGATGAAATCGACCCGTCGCTCGCGGCAGGCCGAAAGGAGCGCGGTCGCGCTCAAGCCTTCCGGTAGGGTGAGCCAGATGAAGAAACCGCCGTTCGGCCGTGTCCAGCGCACCCCTTCCGGCATCTCCCGCTCGAGGGCTGCCAACATCCGTTCGCACTTTTGTTTGTACAGCCGACGCAACTCGGCAACATGCGCGTGGTAGCGTCCGGTGCGGAGGTACCAGTCAGCCAGCGCTGCCGTGAAGCTGTTCCGGAGCGCATCGATCCGCGCTCGGGCGAGTGTCGCCACGATCGGCGCCGGACCGACCACGTACCCCAATCGGAGTCCGGCCGCGATCGTCTTGGAGAGCGTCCCGCAGTACAACACGTTCCCTGGAGCAGCCAGGCTATAAATGGTCGGTGGGTACTCTCCGCGGAAGCGAAGCTCGTAATAGGCGTCGTCTTCGATGATGAGCAAGCCCCGCTCGTCGGCCAGGCGAGCGAGAGCCTGTCGGCGCTCGAGCGAGGTTTCCACGCCAGCCGGATTTTGGAAGGTCGGCAGCGTGTAGAGAAACTTGGGATGCCGCCCCTCGCGCTCCAGTCGGTCGAGTGCAGCAGCGACCCCATCCGGATCGATACCGTGTTCATCGATCGGAATGCCGACCAATTCCGCTCCGGCCAGCTTGAACATGCTGGTCGCCCCCATCCACGCCGGGGCATCGATCAGCACCACGTCACCGGGATCGAGCAGAGCGTCGCAGATGATACCGAGGCCGTTGCTGGAGCCGAGCGTGACGAGGATCTGGTCCGGCGCGACCTGCATGCCCTGATCGCGAGCGAGCTTCTCGGCGAGCGCCTCGTTCAGCTCGTCCGGGCGGATCAGGTTCTGATAGCCGAGCGCGTCCCGGCGCTGGTTCTCGGCCAGAAACTCCGCTGCGAGGGCCATGTCCTCGAGCGGAAGCGTCTCCCAGTCGGGATCACCGTAGACGAACGAGATCATCCCTTCCGGGGGTACCCGCGGTGGCCGCTCGGCAGCCGCAGCGATCCGCCCTCTCCTCGACCACCTCGCGTGCCAGCGCTCGTCCATCGCAACGGCTCCTTCCCTGCACGTGGTATGCTGCGCGGCAGTGTGCCGCTGTCTCAGTATAGTGGAGAGCAGCGGCAGTTCGCGAGACGGTGAGAAGCGAGGAGGCGTCGATGAGCGTGGTGGCCGATCCCGAACTGGTGATGACCATGCACCGGGCGATCGCTCACTATCGTGGCCTGCACCCCCGCGCCATTCCGGTCGATCACCCCGACCTTCCGGAACTCGCCACGCCCGATCGGCTGGCCTATGCCGTCGCCTGGATTCTGGCCGCAGCGATCGTTGGTAGTCGCTACCGTACCTCGGCCATCGACGTCTTACCGGTCTACCATCCGGACCACGGCTGGGACCGCTTCCTCGTCACTCGCCGCGTGAGCTGCAAGCTCTGCGCTGACGAGCCAGCAGACAGCCAAGGCACGCTGTGGCTCGACAAAGAGGGCGCACCCCTCTATACCATCGGCCAGAGCCTCGAACTCGCGCTGGGCTCCCTCTGCCGCGAAGACCCAGCCGATGCGATCCGGCGCCTGCTGTTCGCTGTGCCCGCCCCACGACTCCGGCAAGGAGACCACTCTTCCTGTCCGCACGTTTGGGCCGAACGGTATCCGTCCATCTACCGGGTCACTGCCGGGCTGATCGCGGATTATCCCGGCTTGATCGCTGCGCGCGAGATATTCGTCGACGAGCAGCCGATCGACGGAACATATCATCCGCTGTATACGGCCAGTGGAGCCCGCCTCTCCGGCTGGACTTATGACTATGTTCAGTATCTGGCAGGAGAACGGATCGTCTTCCTCCGGATCGACGGGCGACTCGTCACCTTCGAGGTCGAGCCAGGCATCTGGCGGACCGAAGAAGTTCCTGCTCGAGATGAATCGGAACTGCGCAGCTATCTCGAGGAACGCTTGGAACTCGGTGCGCCAGGACAACCGATCGTGACGGTATCCTCAGGGGAGGCGGAGGAGCGCCGGAACGCGCCAAGCGACGAGCAAAGCGAGGAGTGAGCTGGCGACTGCACCGGCGAGTACTGCGGCCGGCACACCGATGGCGTCACCGAGCGCTCCCATCGGGAGCGCACCGAGGGGCATGAACCCCCAGGTGATCATATAGAGCCCCATCACGCGCCCCCGCACCTCGTCATCGATGGCGAGGTGCAGGAGGGCGTTATTGAGTGCCATGTAGCTCGCCCCGAGAAAGCCACCAGCGAAGAGGCAGGCGAGCACGAGCGGTAACCAGCGCGTCATGGTGAAGGTCGCGATGACGCCACCGTAGATCACGATGACTGCCACCATCAGGAAGCCACGGCGGCGGGCTCGCTGCAACCCCGCGACGAAGAGCGAACCGGTCAAGGCGCCCGCTCCACCGACGGTGTAGAGCAGACCGAGCCCGCTCGGCCCGAGGTGAAAGACATCCCGCGCGAAGACAGGCAGTAATTGCAGATAGGGAAACACCAGAAGGGTGGGCACGCTGGCCAACAGCAAAAGGGCGAGGACGACCGGTGCCCGGCGAACGTAGCTCAGTCCCTCCACCAGTGTCCGCAGGAAGGAACCACTGACCGGACGCGCCGGAGGCGTCATCGGGAGGCGCGCAGTATTGAGCAAGGCGAGCACGAGACAACCTGCCTGGACGAGGAGCGTCCCCCCGACTCCGAGCGTCGCGACCAGGGGGCCAGCGAGCGACGGCCCGACGATGCGCGTCGTGTTCATTCCCGCCGAGAGGAGTGCCACTGCGTTGGGGATGCTGGCACGGGGGACATAGTTGGGAAGCGCAGCCTGACGCGTCGCGTTGTTGGCTGCCAAGACAGCCCCGTTGACGACGGTCGCGATGAGGAGCGCGAGTGGAGTGACCCGGCCGGTCAGAACGAGAAAGGCCAGTATGGAACTGACCGCGAGGGCTCCGGTTTGGCAGGCGAGGAGGATCAGTCGGCGATCGAGACGTTCAGCCAGCGTGCCAGCTGGTGCAGCGACGAGCAGGAATGGGAGCCCACCAGCGAAACCGAGCAGACCTACCCATAATGCCGAGTCGGTGAGCTCGAGCATGAGCCACCCGCTCGCGACTTGCAGCATCCACTGGGCGATCTGGGTGAGGAGACTCGATGTCCAGAGCAGCCGGTAATCCCGGTAACGGAGGAGCGAGTCAAGGACACCCGCCGCACCATCGGCCACACGGCGCGGTTCGATCGTCGTCGAGGCTCCGCGGTCAGTCATCCGACCCCCTGCCGAACCATACTCCCGTGGCCGGACGACAGCAAGCTGTCCATGCTGCTCCCCGTAGCCGCGTCGGGCGAGCGACTCCTCCCGAAACCCGGCCGGGACGGTGCCGAGCGAGAGGCAACCTGCCTCGATCATTTCGCTTCTCTGGGGTTCGCCGCGCGGCTCGACAGCCGCACGCCCAACAGGTTCCCCTCCAACGAGCAGCAAAGGGGCAAGAGGTACGGTGCGTTCGCCACCGGCCCTGCCACGGTGAAGCGCCACACCAGCCGCTCAGCCAAGGCAGAGAGCTGCTTTGACGAGCGAGAGGCGGACGGTTCGCGGGCCAGTCCGATCGCTCGCAGGAGCAGGCAATGCTCGTCGTTTTCATCGTGGTAGTGGGCAGCAGGGCGAAGAAGCGTGTGGACGACGAGCATTCCACTCGTCCGGGGTCACCGGTCAGTGTCCACCCCGGTGGACTATGCGCGGTTGTCGACAGGGAGTACCATAGCCACATCGCAGGCTGAGGAGGGAGGGCGATGGGACGCTGGAAAGACGGAGCACAGTGTGCGGTGATGTTGACTTTCGATCTCGACGCAGAGACATTGTGGCTCGCTGGCTCGCTCGAGCGTCGCGAGCGGATCGGGCTCCTCTCGCAGGGGACCTACGGTGCACGCGTCGGTGTTCCGCTGATTCTGCACACCTTACGCCGCTACGAGCTCAAGGCGACCTTCTTCGTCCCCGGCTGGGTTGCCGAGCATCACCCGGATGTCGTTGCCGCGATCGTCGATCAAGGGCACGAGATCGGTCACCATGGCTATCTTCACGAGTCGGTCACGGAACTTTCCAGCGAAGAGGAGCGAGCAGTACTGCAGCGAGGGATCGAAGCGCTCCGCCGGGTCACTGGGATCGTCCCGCGCGGTTACCGCTCGCCCTCCTGGGAACTCACGCCCCGCACGCTCCAACTTCTCGAGGAATACGGGTTCCGATACTCATCGAACCTGATGAGTCATTTTCTGCCTTGGCAGCACCCAGACACACGACTGATCGAGTTACCGGTGCAGTGGCTCCTGGACGATGCCCCGTTCTTCTTGTTCCGCCCCGGACCGGGCTCGCGTCCTATCCAGCCAGCCCAGGTTGCCTTCCAGGCGTGGGCAGAGGAGTTCCAGGGCATCTATCGCTTCGGCGGGCTGTTCAACCTCACCATGCATCCCCAGCTCATCGGGCGTCCAGGGCGAATCCTGATGCTCGAGCGCTTGCTCGAGCACCTCCTGTCCTATCCACGCGTGTGGTTCGCCACGGGGCAAGAGGTCGCCGAGTACTGGGCAGCTCATGTCGCGGCCAACCCGGAGGAGTGGCGACAAGGATTGGTGTACGACCCGCTCCGTCACCGCTCCTAGCCGATTACCGCTTTTCGGCTCCTGCTGCCGCACGGGCCGGAATGGCATCGAGCACGATCCGGTAGTGCTTGCGGAAGGCGAAGCGCTCGTCCTGGATGAGTTGGAAATAGGAACCGAACCGCTCCGGATGCTCCGCTGCGGCATCCAGCGGGTGCGGCGGATCCTCATCGGTCAGCGGTGTTCGGAGTTCGTACAGCGTCGTCCGTTCGGCAGGGACCCGACCTGCCTCGCGGATCCAGCGACGCAGTTCCTTCGGTGGCACCAGCTGGCCATAAGTGGCACCGGCTGCGGTGGAAATACTCTCGTTGATCAGTGTCCCGCCGAGGTCGTTCGCACCGGCGTTCAGACACCACTGCGCGAGCTTGGGCCCCTCTTTGACCCACGACACCTGGATGTTCCGGATGTACGGGTGAAGCATGATCCGAGCGATGGCATGCATCTTGACCACGTCCTCGCCGGTCGCGCCGGGTCGAAGATCAGGCAGCAGGCGCTTGCGATACATCGGTGCTTCGCTGTGAACCAGACTGAGGGGCACGAACTCGGTGAACCCGCCGGTCTCCTTCTGGATGCTCCGGATGAGCGCCAAGTGAGCGGCCCGCTGGCGATCGGTCTCCACGTGTCCATACATGATCGTCGCGGTGGTCGGGATGCCGAGGCGATGGGCTGTCGTGATCACCTCCACCCACTGCGCGGTCGTGATGCGTCCCGGCGAGATGCGTTGGCGCACGGCATCGTCGAGGATCTCGGCCGACGTACCAGGCAGGGAACCGACGCCGGCTGCCTTGAGCCGGAGGAGATACTCCTCGATCGAGGTTCGCGCACGCACGGCGCCGTAAACGACTTCCTCCGGGGAGAAACCATGAATGTGGATCTCGGGCAGCTCGGCCTTGATCGCCCGACAGATGGTCGGGTAGAGATCAGGATCCATCTTGGGCGGCAACCCGGCCTGAATGCAGACCTCGGTGGCACCGAGTTCCCAAGCCTCACGCGCTCGCCGAACGATCTCCTCGAGCGGCAGGAAGTAGCCTTGTTCTTCCCGATGGCCGCGGGAAAAGGCGCAGAAACCGCAGCGTTTGATGCAAACGTTGGTGAAATTGATGTTCCGGTTCACGACATAGGTGACGACGTCGCCGACCGCACGTCGTCGGAGCTCGTCGGCCACCAGCGTGACGAGAAACAGATCCCGGCCATGCGTCCCAAAGAGTCGCTCTCCCTCCTCGACCGTCAGCTCATGTCCGGAGAGAGCGCGATCCAGAATGCGAGCAACGTCGGGCGAGGCGAGTGCGAGCTGGCGTTCGAGGAGTTCATGCAGGGCAAAAGCCTCGTGCATCACCACAACTCCTTTTCCTGGGGAACCAGTCCACCTGGGTCGACGAGCGCCGCGACCCGGCTCCGAATCGCGGGATCGAGGAACTCCTGACCGCGGCGGATGAAGTCCGGATAGACGGCCAGGCGCTCGCGCAACTGGAACCCGCTGGCCTCGGTGCGGGCCTTGAGTTCGCGCAAATGCGGCCAGGCGCGCTCAGGGTTGATGTAATCGCGGGTGACCGGCGAGATACCACCCCAGTCGTCGAGCCCAGCGAGCAGATAGGCCTCGTAGCCATCGGGCATCAGGTTGGGCGGCGCCTGTACTGCCGTCGTGGTGCCGAGGATCAAGCGAGCGACCGCCAGTGTCCGCAGCATGTCCAGCAGAGTCGGCTCCGGCCAATCACGCATCCGGATATCCGGCTTGCGCCGGAAGTTCTGCACGATCACTTCCTGGATGTGGCCATAACGATCCTGTAGCTCCCGGATCGCGTAGAGGGCTTCGACGCGCTCTTCCAGTGTCTCACCGATCCCGATGAGGATACCGGTCGTGAAGGGAACCCGGAGGCGACCGGCCGCTTCCAGTGTGGCCAACCGCACCGCCGGTACCTTATCGGGACACCCGCGGTGCGGGCCTCCCCGCTCGAGGAGGCGCTCGCTCGTCGACTCGAGCATCAGACCCATACTGGCCGTTACCGGGCGGAGCAGTGCGAGATCCTCCTCGCTCATCACACCGGGGTTCGCATGGGGCAGCAGGCCGGTCCGCTCGAGAACCAGCGCGCACATGTCCCGGAGATACTCGATCGTCCGGGAATAGCCGCGCGCTGCCAGCCAGTGGCGATAGGAGACATAGCGGAGTTCCGGCTTGTCACCCAGGCTGAAGAGCGCTTCCTTGCATCCGGCCGCTCGGCCAGCCTCCGCGACGGCGAGGATTTCTTCCGGTGTCATCGTGTGGGCGCGCGGATCGCTCGGCCGGCGCACAAACGTACAATAGGCACACTGATCACGACATAAATTTGTGAGCGGAAGGAAAACCTTGCGCGAGTAGGTAATCGTCCGACCGGATCGGCGCTCGCGCACCGCCGAGGCTGCTTCGAGGAGGAGCAGCAACAACGGTGCTTCGGCTCTGATGAGGCGACGAGCAGCCCCCGGATCCAGGCACCCGTTATCGACCGCGTCGGCGATGGCGCGCTCGATAGCCGGATCGACCGCGTTCGCCGACCGGAAGCAGATCACCACGCGTCTCGCCCCCTCTCTGCGCGCCCGCAGGCGCTGACAGTATGGCGCAGCCTTCCGCCGGATGCCAGTCCTCCCGGCGCACCCGCCCTGCCTACACACCACTTTGCGCTTTGTCCTGACCAGCGTGCCCGCCCGACAAAAAGTACCCCGCTGGACCTGATCACCACGGTGCAACGCGCTCCCTCAGAGGCTTTTCTCTGCCCGCTAGCGCGAAGAGCGAACATCCGGTATGCTGCAGGCATCATCCGGAGGGTGGCATGCGGCTCGACGAACTCCTCCTGGCCGAAATCTGGCAGGCCCAGTGGCTGAGCGGGGTTCTCACGACGACCGAGAACCGAATGGTCACGGTTATCTTTCGCGGGATCTGGACGCATCGCCGCGGTCCGGACTTCGCCGGCGCGCTGCTCGACATCGGGGGAAAGCTGCACCAAGGTGATATCGAGCTCCACCTGCGTGCCTCCGATTGGTATACCCACGGCCACCAAGACGACCCCGCATACGAGACGGTCGTCCTCCACGTCGTCTGGGCGGATGACCTCGGAGAACCGGTTCGCCGTCGCGATGGCCAAAGTGTGCACACGCTGGTCTTGCGCGATAGTTTGGCCGGTCCCCTCGAGCTCTTCCCGCGGCAGCATGTTCGCCCGCTCGGCGCGCTCGGTTTCGCGTACTGCGCACCGCACCTCGCGGTCGACGCGCCGGACCAGCTCCATCAGCTTTTCGAGGAGGCGGGCGATCGGAGACTGCGGGAAAAGGTCGCGCGTGTGCAGGCGCGCTTGGCTGGTGAGCCACCGGCCCAAACGCTCTATTGGATGCTCGCCGATGCGCTCGGCTATCACCGCAACCGGGAGGGGATGCGCCTCGTCGCCGAAGCGGTCCCGATCGCCGAACTCGAAGTACGGCTACTCAGTCTCTCCCCTGAGGATCGTTTCCCAACCGCCGCGGGGTTGCTCCTCGGTACGGCAGGCTTCCTGCCTGTCTCGGACCGCGAGCGCGACTTCAGCGGGCTCCGCTCCGACGACTGGTCTCGGATCGAAAGAGTCTGGCGAGCGACGACTCCGGCAGCCCTCCGATCCCCCTGGCGACTCGACGGAGTTCGGCCGACCAACCATCCGCTTCGGCGACTCCTGAGCCTGGCTTGGTTGGTCGCGGCGAGTTCCGACGGGCTCCTCGGCACCTGCCTGGCTCACCTACAAAGCGAGCAGGCACGACGTCGCCTACTGGAGTGGCTGACCGGCGGTCCGGTGCCGCTCGGACGCGATCGGGCGCAGGAGATCATCGTGAACGTGGTGGTTCCCTTCATGCTGGCCTATGCGGAGTGGACAGAAGATATGGCGCTGGCGGAACGGGCTGCCCAGCTGTGGGCTGAGCTTCCGGCAGGCCGCGGCAACGCCCTAATCCAGGCAACGTTGGAGCAAGTTTGCGGGCCGAGGGCTCTTCGGCTCCGGAGCGCGCGAGCCGAACAAGGGGTCCTGCATCTCCACTGGTGGGGTTGTCGCCAGCGTCGCTGCTACGAATGCCCCATCGCGCAGCTGGTCACCGGGACCGCCGCGAGCGAGCCGGCTCTGCCTGGTACGCCAGAAGGCCGAACAGGACCCTCCTGATTCCCCATCCGAGGCCCCTGTCGCACGAGACGCCGCTCCACGAGCGAGCGCGCTGGCGCGAGCGCCCGGGGAGGTCGCGTCTCGATCCGGAGGGCGGTTCGCACTCACCCAGGACTCGGTTCCTCGACGTGGGGACGGGGCAGTGCTACAATTCCGACTAAGTTAGTCGGGATTGTGCGTCCACTCGACCGGGAGTTCGCCTGTGTTGCCGAACGCGCTACCGATCGACGCGCCTTCGTGGTCGCCCCAGGGCGCGACGTTCAGCGCGATGGAGCGGTGCTCGTTCGCTGGTTGGGAATGCTTCCGCAGCTTTGCGGCACGGGCGGACTCTCCGGCGCCGGGCGTTGAGGGAACGGGCGAATGGGGGTCCGCGGACGGCGAGCGATCCGACTCGATCGACCTGGAGGCGGCACGGGCATGCTTCCTGCTGCCGGCGAAACTCGTCCACCGACTACCGCGATCGCGCGGTGAGGACGCGATCGGGCTGCGTGACCGTGACATTCTCGGGGAAGAACGTTTCTCGTTCAGGAACGCGCCGGGGTCGCGTGATTGCGTCGTCGGTGGAGCGGGGACCGCCGCACGACGAACGCTCGGAGAAGCCACTGCCAGGATCATCATCCAAGGCGAACGGATCGTCCCGGGGCAACACGTCGTCGCCGCGCACGCTGGGATGATCTTCCGCGACGGAGCGAGCGGTGCCAGGCAACGTGTCCCCTCGATGAGGACAGCGTCCCCGAACGGCAACGGCAGGCAGTCTCCGCACGGTGCGCAGCCGGGAGCAGTCTGGTCGGCTCACGCCGCGGGGGAGCCGGCCAACCGTCCCAGACTGGCCACCGAATACCAGGGGCGTCATGAGCGACGACACTGCACAGCGGGTTCGACTCCTCGACCCGCTGCGTTTCGATGGAAGAGGCAGTCACAACCGAAGGAAGAAATCGGAACACCTTGACGGCCAATCGTGCGAGGAGTGGAGCGATGAACGATCTGGTTCCGATCGTCGTCCAAGGGATCAGCTGGTCGCAGCAGCATGGGCAGCCGCTCGTCCTCTTGCGCGGGCTGGGCACCGACTGCTGGTTCGCGGTATCGGCCGATGTCGAGGAGGCGCGAGCCTTCTCCTCCTGCGCCTGCACCGTCGAGCGAACCCGGCGGCGCCTCGCGCGCCTGGCGAGTCAACTCCTGCGCGCGACAGGAGGGGAGGTCGAGCAGATCGTGCTTCGAGTGGACGAGGAGCAGATCCTGCGGGCCCACCTCGTCGTCCGGAACAGTACAGGTATGACGACGCTCGAGACCATGGGGCTCGACGCGCTCGTCCTCGCCGCTGAGTTGGGGATCGTGCCGGTCATGCGCTGGCAAGAACTCGCCGCATTGGCCGACGGAAGTCAGCGTGCTGACAACGCGAGCGACGAGACACCCACCGAACTTCCCGCGGCGATCAAGCGACTGCTGGCCGAGCTCGAGGAGGGCGGCTTCGGCACGGACGACTCAGGATGACGCGAGCCGAGCAAGGGTGGGGATACCGCCCGCCCGCGCGACGAGGTCATCCAGTCGATGGAACAGCTCGTTCATGGACGAGACGAGCAGACGCTCCCGACTGTCCGCGGGGAGACTGACGGTCACGTCGATCGGCGAGGAGGGCCGGTAGACCCACCACCAAGAGCGGCGAGCGAGGACACGCTGGAGCGCGTCGACGAGCGCAGCCCGAGCGCGATCCGGTGGCAGACACTCGGCTCGATCCGGGGAGCGAGCCAGTTTCACGGCGATAGCTGTCGTCTGATCGGTCCAGAGTTCCGCTTCCGCGGTCAGCGCGCGGTCGCCGGAGACGAGCAGGAGCGGGATACCCTGCTCACCGAGCCAGCGACTGGCGAGGGCGAGTTCCCCAGCTGGTCGACCATCCCACTCGATGGACAACCCGGGAAGAAGGGTGCAGGGGGCGAAAGCACCAGGGGCGTCCCCGCGGGCGTGAAAACCCAAGAGGACGGCCAAGCGCGGGTGTCGGTCGAGCGGGAGCAGCGCTGGCTCGATGTCACTGGTAACCAGGTTGGGTGGAACGGTGCGCCCGTGCCAATCGAGAAGGCGAATACGAGCGATCCCGAAGGCACGAGCGGCCTGGCTCACCGCGCGCACGTCCTCGGCGTACTGTTCTAGAGCACGCGCGTACTCCGGACGAGCTGGATCGCACCAGGCGCGCTCGGCGATACCGGACATCCCCTCCAGGTCAGCGACGATGACGAGTTCCATCCGACCTCCGCAGGATCACTGACTCACCGAGGGCAAGCATACTGGCGAGACCGACGGAAGGCGATCGCCGAAGCGACGGAGAGCCGACGCGAAGGGTCGACGAAAACAGAGCGGTCCCGGGCAGAAGCACCCGGGACCGCCGGTCGCGCAAATCCGGGACGGGCCGGTCAGAAGGAGAGATCGTCGATGTTCGGATACTCGTCGAGCACCACGTTACCGAGCGTCCCATCGGGCAGCTTTTCGACGCGGCGCACGAGCACCGTGGTGATCACACCTTGGGCTTCGGGGTGGAAGCGAACTTCGTTCATCGGGCCCTGGAATCGGACATTGCGGATCGCTTGCAGGAAGGCATCCTTGTCACTGGTATCTCCCTCCACGGTCTCCAGAGCATGGGCGAGGATCATGACGGTGATATAGCCCCAGTACTCCAGGTGACCAGGGAGACGACCGAACTTCTGCTGGAATTTGGCGACGAACTCCTCGTTCTGTGGCCGATCATAACGCGCTGCGTAGTTGATCGCACTCACGATGCCGAGAGCTGCTTCGCCGACCTCAGGGAGATAGGGGTCATCGCCGACCTCGGCGCCGCCGAGCAAGGGGTATCGATCCTTGAGGCCGAACTCCTGGTATTGGGTCATGAAACGGATAGCGTCGGCCCCGATGAACCAGGCCCAGACAGCATCGGCGTTGGCAGCATCCTGAAGGATGCGCTGGAGATAAGGTCCGAAATCGGTCGTATCGAGCGGCGGATAGACCTCGGCAGCGATTTGACCGCCCGACTTCTTGAAGTAATCGCCGAAGATCTGAGCAACCGTTCGGCCAGTCGTGTAGTCGGGGGCCATGATGGCGATATTTCGATAGCCACCCTTCTCATAGGCCCACTTCGCTTGGATGAACTCGTACTGCCCCTGGCAGAAGGACGAGCGGAAGATGTATGGGCTGCGAACCTTCGGATCCCGAGTCAGGGGTGGCCAGCCGGCGATCGAGACAATGGTGACTTGCTTCTGCTCGTGCAGGTAGTCACGCACCGCGGTCAGTTCCGGCGTGATGGTGAAGCCGGTGATGACATCGACCTTCTCGCTTTCGACGAGTCGCCGGACGTGCGTCTGCGCCTGATCCGGATTCCCAGCCGAATCGGCTGGCAACAGTTGCAATTGACGACCAGCAGCGGTGCTGCCCAACTCGTCGAGTGCGAGCTGCATCCCCTCGATGTGGCGCCGACCGGACGATGCCAGGTTGCCCGTTTGCGCAACCACGACACCGATCTTGAAGGGGGTTGCCGGCTGCGCGACGGTCGGCGTGGTGGCCAGAGGAGTCGGTGAGGCTGTAGCTGCTGGGGTCTGAACGGGTGCACTGGCTGGTGTCGGGGATGGTGCTGTCGTGGGTGTCGGTGTCGGGCTTGCACCACCGCCACAAGCCGCGAGAAGACTGCTGGCGAGCGCGGATACCGAAAACACGAGAAAACGCCGGCGATTCATCCTGTCTCCTCCCCATCATGGCACGACAACCAACGGACAGCACGGCAAGACAGCCGTCCCTCGCACCTGATCACTCGAGGCACTCGCGACCGCTCTCGTCACTCGCACCGTTCGCGCGCCCGAGATGCTCGCTAGTGGCTCGTAAGCCCCCGTGCGAGGGTAAACCCACCACAACTTTATCCATGTATAGTATAGGTGTCAAGATGTCCACTCGTGTAACCATGGCTCTCGTGCTTCCTCCCCGGACAAGACCGGCGCTCGCGTGGACCTTTCGTCAGTTCAGTCGCTTATCGACTGCTTGGATCTACACAGCGCTGGGGCATGAGCTGGCTCATCGGGTGCGATCGGCAGGAGCAGAAACAGGCGTATTCAGGTGACAGACTCGCACGATCGCTCGCTTGTCGACCGACAGCGTCGTGCCCGAGACGCGATGAACGCCTTCGCTTCCACGTCGGGTACCGAAACAGACCGACTGGACAGCCTGGACAGCGGCTTCCCACATTCCGGCCAGGACCGCTCGATCTGCCCAGTCGTTCGTCGAGACCCTCCCGGCTGAGCTTTCCAGGCGACTCGCTCACGGGGCGCATCAGTGCAGCTGCCGGTAGCGAGGGCGCGGCAGATGCCGCTCGTCTCGCCCGAGCTGCCGGCGATGCCGAGACGTCGCGGCGAGTCGTTGCCCTGGAACCATCCCTCACGACCAAGGAGCGCTGACTGCTCGGGAGCAATCACTGGAACGCGAGAACGAGTAGGATGTGATCGAAACGACATGAGCAGAGGAAAGGACTTCATGACCGTGGTCTTGACACGCGATGCGGTACCGATCGAAGAGACCTGGAACCTGGCTGATCTCTTCGCCAGTCCGGAGGAATGGGAACGAGAGCGCGAAGCAGTGCTCGCGGAACTCGCCAAGCTGGAATCCTTGCGCGGAACCCTGCAGCAGGGACCGCGGCAGGTCTTGGAGGTCCTAACGCTGGCCGACGAGCTCGACCAGCGGGTGAACAAGCTTTTCGCCTATGCCCTGCTCGCGCGGGATCAGGACACGCGCGACACGGCCGCGGCAGAGCGATACGAGCGAGCTATCCATGTGGGTACGGTGGCGAGCCGCGCCTCGGCGTGGATCGCACCGGAACTCCTGACCAGCTATGACGACGCGGCCCTCTTGGGTCTGGTCGAACAGGAACCGGGTCTCGCCCCGTTCCGACGGCTCCTGGAACGGCTGGTGCGAGAGCGTCCGCATGTGCGCTCAGCGGAGGTCGAGCAGCTTCTCGCCGAGACGATGCCGCTCGCACAGGCACCAGCCACGGCCTTCACTTTACTCGACAACGCCGACATTCGGTACGGCACAGTGACGGACACCGACGGGACAACGGTCGAGCTCACCAAAGGCCGCTATCAACTCCTGCTCGAACGGCGCGAGCGCCGCGTGCGCCAGGAGGCCTACCAGGTCTTCCACGCGCCGTACATCGCCCACCGGCACACGCTCGCTGCCCTCCTCAGCGCCGCGAACCAGCGCGATACCTTCTATGCACGAGCGCGACGCTACGAGTCGGCCCTCGCAGCAGCTCTCCACCCGGACAACATCCCGCTCGAGGTCTACACGACACTGATCGACCTCGTCCGCCAGCATCGCCATCTCCTGCAGCGATATCTGGCCGTGCGCAAGCGTGTGCTCGGCCTAGAGCGCCTGCGAACCTACGATTTGTATGTACCGTTAGTCGAGCGAGCGGATCACCGGTACACGTATGCCGAAGCGCGCGAGCTCGTCCTGGCAGCACTCCGTCCGCTCGGGTCAGAGTACATCGAACCCTTGCAACAGGGGCTCGCGAGCCGGTGGGTCGATGTCCACGAGACGGTCGGCAAGCGATCCGGTGGGTACAGCCTGGGGGTGTACGGTGTCCACCCGTACATCTTGCTGAACTGGAACGGCACGCTGCGCGAGGTGTTCACGCTGGCGCATGAGGTGGGGCACGCCATGCATTCCTATTTCAGCTCGCGGGCGCAACCCCATCCGACCGCTGAGTACACGATCTTCGTCGCCGAAGTCGCGTCGACCTGCAACGAGCGTCTGCTCACCCATGCCCTCCTGGAACGAGCGACCGATGCGCGGGAACGGGCCGCGCTCGTCAACGATGCTTTGGATACCTTCCGCATCGCGCTCTTCCGGCAAACGCTCTTCGCCGAGTTCGAGCTCCTGACGCACCAGGCCGTGGAGCGAGGGGAAGGGTTGAGCGCGGACGGGCTCTGCGAGCTGTACGGTCGCCTGATCAGCGAGTATTACGGGCCGGACTTGGAAGTGGACGAGGAAGTGCGCCACGAGTGGAGTCGGGTTCCGCACTTCTATCGTGCGTTCTACGTGTACCAGTATGCGACCGGGCTGGTCGCCGCGACGGCGTTGGCGCGAGCCGTTCTCGCGGGCGACGAAGAGGCACGGCAGCGGTATCTCGCTTTCTTGGCGGCCGGTTCGTCCAAGGACTCGCTGGACCTCCTGCGCGATGCGGGGGTCGATCTGACGACACCCGAGCCGTATCTGGCTGCCTTCGCGACGATGGAGCAGGATCTGGCAACGCTGGAGCGGGCGTTGCAGGAATTGGGGATCCTGCAGCCGAACTGAGTGGAGGGGAACGCAGGGCAGAGAAAGCGCGAAAGACGAGGGCGAGCGAGCGCTCCTGGCGCCCGTCCTGACCAGGATACCCGCGAGAACACTGTTCCGGAGCAAGCGCGCGCCGTTGGATCGGCAGCGCCCGCGGTCAGGAGCCCGGTCAGGCTCTCAGCTGACTCGCGCCGGCCTCAGCCTCGGCCAGTCCGCTCAGTGAGGCGGCGCGGACCCCGATATGCAGGGCGACAGTACCGAGCATGAACTTTCGGTAGTTGACCGGGGAGAAGCCGACGTTGCGGAGAAGATCAGCTAGTTCGTCGGCAGCCGGGAAGGCAGCTGTCGAGCGGGGGAGATAGCGATAGGCATCCAGGTCACCGCTGATCAGTCCTCCGAGCCAGGGGACGACGCGATCGAAGTAGAGGCGGAGAAGCGGCGCGAGCGGGCCGCGGAACGGCGTGGTTTCCAACACGACCAGGCGACCGCCGGGGCGGAGTACGCGCGCGAACTCGGCCAGTGCACCTCGATAATCGGGCAGATTGCGCAGTCCGAAGGCGATCGTACAGGCATCGAGCGAGGCATCGCGGAAGGGCAAGCGCATAGCATCGCCGCAGAGGAGAGTGAGCGGTCGGCCCGTCGCTGCGCGCTTGCGGGCAGCCAAACAGAGCATGGCGAGGCTGAAATCGAGTGCGACGACGCGTGCTGTACCCTGCCGGGCGAGTTCGAGCGCGAGATCGGCGGTCCCCGTCGCGACATCCAGGACACGCCGCGGTGAGCTGACGAGGGCTTCTCGAGCAGCCTGGCGGCGCCAGGCCACGTCACGCCCGAGCGTCATCAGGCGATTCATCAGGTCGTACCGCCGGGCGATGCGATCGAACATGCGGCGGATTTCGCCCGGCGAGCGGAGCGCGCCCCGGTTCGCCACCGCCTTCTCCTTTCCCCGGCAAAATCGTAGCGCTCCGCGTGCGCTGGTGCCGACCACTGCATCACGAGGCGATCCTGAACCGGCTGGACGTGCTCTCGCCCCGTCGCCAGCAGCGCACGAAGACCCCGCGCGTCGATTCTCAGTCTGGGATGGCCCGCACCGAACTGACGCGGCAGGAGCTCTCTGGGTTCCCCCACGATTCACACCGCACCCAGCCGAGGACAGTTCGCTGACTAGCCGAGGCCAACCACACTTCCGGAAGAGCTCCGCACAGAAGGGGGGCGCATCGCGCGAGTCGGCAGCTTCCACCGTCCTCCCGACGGTGTTGGGGCAAGCGCGCATCACGCCCGGGACCGACATCGTCTCCACCGGCTTCTCGGTACGGGATCGAAGCAGTCGGACGGGCTGGATCCGACGAGTCGACGGCGCGCTGCCGCCACGCTCTCTTCGCAGTCGACGAGCCGGTGGGAAGTCGCGAGCAACGACACCCCAGCAACTCCCGGTTGCCCTGCTCGTGACGGTACGGATCGAGGAGCGGTGCCCGAAAGCCTGCCGTCGCAGGACGAAGATGCCAGGCGACGCTGTCCCGGCAGCACCTGGCTCGACCAGCCTCGTATCGATCCTGAGCCAACAGCACCGAGGGAGATTCGGCCTCCACCGCTAGTCTTCGAGCGGCTGGCGCCCGCGAAAACCGGCGTCCAGGTCGTGCCAGTACGCGACGGTGGGCTCGTCGACCCTCCAACACAAGTAGACTTCGCGGCCGTCGCGGAGGCTCGGGAAGTCGACGATACCCATATCGAGATCCTTGACCTCGACACCGAGCTGGTGAATGACCCGCACCTTCTCGCGGATCGCGCGGGTCAGCTCGGCGACTCGCAGCTCGATGCGTTCCAGCTGGGCACCATGACCGTTCAAGAAGGCGAGAGGTGCCAGCCGGCGGAGCTCGCCGAGCAGCTGATCGAGTTCGCGTTTTTCCGCCTGGAGCGCGACGAGCAAGCCGCGCAAGCGTGGGACGAGTGCGCGTGCCTCTTCGACCGTGAAGTAGCGGCGTTCTTTCTGCTCCATCGCTCGACCGCAGCCTCTCGCGACCGTTTTGCCAGAAGATGGACAGCAGCCCGAGCGTGCTGCCACTGGTCACGGGCGATCGTTCGAGTTGGGCTCGCTTCCGGCCCTCGCTGCCGGCCGAAGAGTCGCCGTCCGGCCGGAGGGAGTTTACCATCGAGGGGGGCGAGGGACGCTGGAGGGTGTGATGCGAGGGCAAGCGATCGCCGACCAGCGAGCAGCGAGCCAACACACGCTCGGCGGGCACCTACTGCTGGCCACGACGGCTGTGCTGTGGGGATCATCGTATATCGGCACGCGGGCGATCGTCGGAGACGTCCCGCCGCTCCTCCTGGGATTCTTGCGTGCGCTGTCGGCGACGCTCGTCTTGGGCGTCCTGGCGACACTGGCCCGGGAATCACTGCGGGTACGGCTGAGCGCCTGGATCCCGCTGGCGGGGCTGGGTGTGCTGGGGGTCGCCTACTTCTACATCGGTCTGAACCTGGCGTTGCAGTGGACGACTGCGACCGCTGCCTCGTTCCTGAGCCTGCCGTATCCCGCCTTGACAGCAGTGGGAGGGTGGTTGTTCCTGCGGGAGCGATTGGGAACGCGACAGATAATCGGGATCGGGCTGGCGGCCGTGGGAGCCACCTGGTTGACCGTGGGCTCTGCGCAAGACAGCATCGGTGGTGCGTGGATCGGAAACCTGCTCGCGCTCTCCATCACAGTCGCCTGGACCGCCTATACGCTCCTCGGTCGTCGCCTCCTGCTGAACTGGACGCCCTTCGCAGCGACCTTTCACATGATGGCGGCTGGCACGCTCGTCCTCGCTCTCGCGGCCGGGCTCGAGTATGTGGGCGGGGGACGAGCACGCTGGACAATGGAGTCCACCCTGATCACGCTGTATCTGGGTGTGGTGTGCACCGGACTCGGCTACGCGTTCTGGAATGCCGGACTCCGTCGTGTGCGTGCCGCGACCGCCAGCGTCTATCTCTATCTCCAACCGGTGACCGTGGTCGTTTTGGGCGTCTCGTTGCTCGGCGAACGGCCGTCGCTCGTGACACTCGTCGCGGGAACCCTCGTCATCGCGGGGACAGCACTGACCGCCGGGGGTGAGAGGGCGCGCTGAAGGATCCGGTACACTGGCCAACGAGCGCGCCGGTCGTCAGGAGCACGGTGCGCAGCGAGCGAGAAGCAGGGGGACCGAGGCGAGCGATGCCGAAGCAGAAGACGGCGCTGATCACGGGAATCACCGGACAAGACGGCTCGTACCTGGCGGAGTTCCTGCTCGAACAGGGCTATCGGGTAGTCGGCATGCAGCGCCGGTCGAGCACCGAGACGTTGTGGCGGATCGCACACCTCTTGGACAAAATCGAACTCGTGCAGGGGGACCTCCTCGACCAGCTCTCGCTGATCGAAATCGTGCAAGCGTACCAGCCGGACGAGATCTACAATCTGGCGGCGCAGTCGTTCGTGCCGACCTCGTGGCAGCAACCGGTCCTGACGGGTGAGTTCACGGCGCTGGGGGTGACGCGGCTCCTAGAGGCGGTGCGGCTGGTCAAGCCGGACGCCAAGTTCTACCAGGCGAGCTCGTCGGAAATGTTCGGGAAAGCGCTCGAGGTTCCGCAGAACGAGCGGACACCCTTCCATCCGCGGTCTCCCTACGGAGTCAGCAAGGTCTACGGGCATTACATCACGATCAACTATCGGGAGAGCTACGGATTGTTCGCTGTCTCAGGAATCTTGTTCAACCATGAGAGTCCACGCCGGGGTTTGGAATTCGTGACGCGCAAAGTGACGCACGGCGTGGCCAAGATCAAGCTGGGCTTGGCCAGGGAGCTGCGGCTGGGCAACCTGGATGCCCGGCGGGACTGGGGTTACGCGCCCGACTACGTGCAGGCGATGTGGCTGATGTTGCAGCAGGACCAGCCAGACGACTTCGTCGTCGGCACAGGGAAGACGTACTCAGTGCGGCAGCTGTGCGAGATCGCCTTCGGCTGCGTGGGGCTGAACTGGGAAGACTACGTGGTCGTCGATCCTGCGCTCTTCCGGCCAGCGGACGTGGATCTCCTGGTTGCGGACGCGACGAAGGCGCGCACGGTACTCGGCTGGCAGCCGAGCGTCAGCTTCGAGGAGATGATCGAGCTGATGGTGGACGCTGACCTGCGGTTGCTCAAAGGGGAAGACGTGCCTCCGGGGATGGTGGCACCGGTCCTGCGGCGCGGGATCTGAGCACAGGAGACGCGAACCGAGCGATCACAGGCGAGTACTGCAGCAGCTGATCAGGCTGGCTCACCGGCGGTCGCGCTACGGAGTAGCTGCCGCGGACAACCACCCAGCACGGTGACAGCGCAATCGGGTCGGCTGCGGGCAAGACCGCTCGACGCGAGTCATCCCAACATGCAGTGGGCGCAGGCTCGGTGCGACGGCGGTCAGCCGGGGCTGCAACACGGGCTCCTCGCGCACGGAGACACCCGATCGAGAGGGGCTGGCCGGTCTGATCGGGGGCATCGGGCCAGCGCCCAGCAAGAGCGACCGGCACCCCACCGTTCGCTGCAGTTCTGGCGACGACTCGAAAGGTTACGCCGATCAGCCGACAGTGATCACAGGGCGCAGCCGACTGGCCAGGAGACACCCCCTCGGCTGAGCGACCGGCTGGCACTGCGTCTTCCTCGACCAGCAGCCAGCGAGAACTGCGTGACCAGGGCCCACCTGGTACGACAGCGCACTGCGATGGGCACGCACGTCGTGGGGGCGCGACTCGACAGTGGAACTATCGCGGCGCGCATGGGCAGGCGGCTGAACAGCCACTGCCCGCTCGCTGGGCGGTGATCCGGCACGCGGGGAACGACTGACCAGCAGCAGCCGTTTTCGTTAGCGGCCGCACGCCTCGGCGAGTTCGCTGCGAACCGACCGCACGAGGCACGATGCGGAACTCGAGCGAGTCGACTCGAGGAGGACGCGTCCGGTCAGGATGCAGGGAGCAGTGAGGAGCTGCCGACGAGTCCGTTGCCGACGCGCGCGGCGCGTGGAGTGCTGTCCTCGCTCGCGTGTCGCGGAACTGAAGACTCGCAATCGATCCCGCGCGGTTGGGCGACGAGTACTCACGCGCGCCACCGAGCAAGTCGGCTGATTCGGGGAGAGATCGCGCGAATGCGCGGGAGGAACCGAGTATCGGTTCAAAAGAGGAGCGTCTCAGGCGGAGCCTCGGGTGTCTCGTCGGAATCCGTTCTCGTCTCCCAGAACTCGGGAGAGAAGCCTTCGAGCAAGGCGCTCGTGCCATGCTGCGGGCGCAGGACGACGAGCGCGCGGCTGGCACGGGTCATCGCCACGTAGACGGTGCGCCGCCAGAGTGCGATCGACTCCCGGACCTCGCCGAGGTCACAATCGGACCAACCAGCCGGCGGCGGCTCCCAATCGGGGAGTAGGAGCAGGACGAGCGCGAACTCCAGTCCCTTGGCGTTGTGCCAGGTGAGCAGCTTGACACCGGAGCCTTGGCTGAGATGTTGACCAGCCCTCACGTACTCGACCTCGAAGCCACGCGCCCGCAAGGCTTCCGCTGTCGTATCGGCCAGCTGATTGGTGGGGGCGAGCACGGCGGCGTGTCCAGTCGTCAACCGGAGTTCGCGGAGTCGCTCGGCGAGGCATCGCGCAACAGCATCTGGCCAGGCCTCCCAACGCGGAAGCAGGACGAGATGGGGACGCGAGCGGCCAGGACGCTTGCGATGGGTCACTGCGGATTTTCCGCGGTGGTCGTCCAACGGGAGCGCTGCCCGATAGGCCTCGGCTGCAGCAGCGATCTCCGGTGGGCAGCGGTGGCCGGTCGAGAGTTCGATGGATACCAGTCCGGGAAATTCGGTCCGCAGGAGGTCCCACCGGACGGTCCGCGTATAGATCGACTGACCGGTGTCCCCGAGCAAGAGCAGCGCCTCGGGATAACGGGCCAGTTCGCGGAGGAGGCGCAGCGCAGTGAGGGAGAGATCGTGAACCTCATCGACGACGATGACGTCATAGCGCGTCACTGCGGGATCCTGGCGAGCGGTCTCCCAAGCCAGTTGACGCCGTTCCTCGGCGAGGAAAAGTCCTTGCTCACGCAGCAGATCGCTGAGGCTCTCGTAGACGCGCCAGATCGCCTCACGCTGGTTGGCAGTGAGCGGGAGCTGGCGACCAGTGCGATCAGTCGCGCGATACTCCTCGAGCGTCGAGAGGCCACGACCGAGAATGACCTCCTCGATCTCCTCGCGGATGTAGCGGTTGGTGACTCGGCGGAGCGAGGCAGCGAGTTTGCGGTCATGCACGGGGTCGGGCGAGAGGGGACGCGCGAAGGCGCGTTGACGCGCTTGGGCGACGAGCGTGTCGACCGTCTGTCCGTCGGCGAGAGGAGCGTCCGACGCGAGATCGTTGACCAGGCTGTCCAGGGTCTTGACGACCACCGCCAAGCGATCTGGGGCTGGGAGGTGCACGCGGGCAAGTCGTTCCAAGGTCCGGGCGAGCGTGCGGGTAAAGGTGACGAACAGCGCATGGGGCTGGGGTTCGCCGCGCTGGCGTGCGCGAGCGAGGAGCGGCGAGAGGGCGAGCAGGCCGAGCAACGTTTTGCCGCTGCCGGGTGGGCCAGTCACCAGGAACGGGCCGTCCGTGCTGCCGATGCGCTGCAGGGCCTCCTCTTGGCTCGGATCCAGTAAGTAGCGGAGCTGCACATCGCCGCGCAGGAGTTCCAGGAAGGACGCCGGTAACTGGTCGAGGACGAGGACCGTCTCGTCGAGTGTCTCCTCCAGGGTCGTGCCGAATGCCAGCGTGAGGACCCGATCGGCTATCCCTGAGGGCAGGCGCTCGAGCAGCGGGAGCAGCTCGTCTGCGGTGCGGCAGGCAGCCAGTGGACCGCACAGTTCGGCGGGTACGCCGAGACGAGCGAGTTCGGGTTCGGTGAGCGGGCGGGGGAGCGGTTCGCCGGGTGGCGGTGCAGACTCGAGCGGCGGTAGCTCGCCCCCGCCATCGACCGGCCCAGCGTCGCCGAGCGCGGATGGTTCGAGCTGCTCCTCCGGTTCGACGAGGATCTGCTCGTCGTCGAGCGGCAGGGTGTCCTGCCGGTAGGCCTCTCTGCGGTGCTCGATGGCGAGAAGAATGACCCGGCAGTTCGCGATGCGATAGAAGACGCGATACTTGCCGACGCGCCAGCGATAGACGTCGTCGTACTTCTCTACGCGCTGTTTCTGGTCGGTTCCATCTGGGTGGGGATCGGCCCGGAGTTCGGGGAGTTTGCGCCAGACTTGCTCCTGCGTCTTGGACGACAGCGCAGCGAGCATGCGGCCAAAGGTGGACGTGATCGCGAGCTCGTACTGCTGGCACATCGGTCGTCCCCGGGAACCTCGCCGAGAGAAGGATAGGCAACGCCCAAAGCGATTGTCAACCTGGGGTCGGTGAATCGACTGAGGAAACGTTCGGTTCGGTAGGGCAGGCGGCCGTGGGATCCGAGCAGTGCGGGCGGGGCGGAACCTTGGCGCACCTGGCGGACTGCCTGGAGCGCGTGCCCGAGCGGTAGCCCAGCGAAGGGGAAAGAGCCGACCGACGACCGTCTCGGCTGGACCAGCAAGCGACTCGCTCGAGTCATCCGGTAGCATGGTCCGGGTGAGGCCGGGCGCCCCCTTCATGGTCGGTAGTGGCTGGTCGACCTGATACCCTTCGAGGGGGAGTCAGCGGGCGAGCCTGATGGAGGACACCCCGCCCGAGCGTCTCGGGTGCTGCCGACGGCGCCTCGCCTCGGCCATGCGGGAGCGCTTGGCCCGAGTCAGCGGGGAAGAGTCCTGCGGGCACGCCAGTGATCCGCCTTCCTGAAGCCCTGGGCATCGCAGCGCGGTCTGCAGCGCAAAGCGCTTCACTTTCTCCGATACTCGACGCTGCAACGGAGCCCTAGTCGTCCGTCATGAGCAGAACGTTTTCCGTTCGAGGGGAGAGGACAACGAACCCGGGCAATGACCAGGGACAGAGCTCGGCTGCAGCGAGAGGCCCCCTGACACCGTCGCCGCGTGTCTTTCCCTGTAGCGACTGCTCAGCCCATCCCGTCGACGCAGGCTGCGGTGACTCCGGAGCGAGCTCGCAGGAGGACCGGCAGCGATGCCCGCCCGACAACACGGCTCGACGGCAACCGACGCGCCACTCACGCACCCGGAGCGAACACTGACCGGTCGTCCGCTCGCTCGTTTCATCGGGCTCGGCCTGCTCGCCCTCGCGCCCTGAACAGGCCCGAGTGTGCAGCCGTCACCGATCCGGCACACGCATCCGCATGCGACTCTCGCGCCTCACGGCGGGATGCCTGCTGCACTGCAATACAGCGGTGACATCACATGGCTTCCGAGAGAATGGCAACTTCGAACGCGCCTGGTTGGCGGAATGCGAGCTGAGCGACTTCGATCTCGCCGTGAGAGAAACAGGCCGGCAAACCGGTACCGACGAGCAGCGAGGAGAGCGGATCGTCTGGTACGACGTGCAGACCGTCGTGACCGATGACTTTGGTTCGGCTTCGCTGGTACGGATAACGAGCGAGCGACGGACACGGTCAAGGGCGATCGCTCGTCGATCCAGTCCACGGCCGTGCAGGGAGCCACGATCGCCCCGATCGATCGGCGAGCCGGCTCGCATCGCTCCGGGTGATCCGGCCAGCGCTCGAGCGAGCGTCTCATGGCGACGGTACCACCGGGCCCAGCGAGCGTGCACCAGGGCGCGATGCCCAGACTGGTGCGCAGCCGCACGGGCCGAGCGGCACGCCGTCCCAGCGAGCGGGGAAGTCGGTCAGCCCGACGACCGCCACACGGGCGCGGGAATCGTCCGGCAACGAGTAGGCAAACGTTCCCTAACCCGGCCCTGAGCATGCATAAGGTCGCGCGATGGCCCGGCGCGGTCAGGTCGGCGAGCGCGATGGTCGCGCGCCGGGGTGCGCGGTTCAAGCTGGTGGCAGGTCGAAATAGACCGTCTTGACCTGCGTGAAGAACTCGAGAGCAGCCCGACCTTGCTCGCGCGACCAAGAACTGGAGGCCTTCATCCCGCCGAAGGGGACGTGCGGCTCGGCGCCCGCCGTCTCGGAATTGATATGGACGACGCCAGCTTGGATTCGGCGTGCGAAGGCGAAGGCACGGCGGATATCGCGGGTGACGATCGAGGCCGAGAGGCCATACGGGACGCCATTGGCGATTTCGATCGCTTCGTCCAAGGTGCGGGCGCGGATGATGCCGACCACTGGGCCGAAGATCTCTTCCTGCGCGATCCGCATGCCAGGCTCGACATCGGTGAAGACGGTGGGGGCGACGAAGAAGCCATAGCGCAGGTCTCCCTCGGCCAATTCATGACCACCGGTGAGGACCCGCGCTCCCTCCTTCTCGCCGATCTCGATGTAGCCCAACACGCGTTGCCGCTGTTCCTCCGAGACGAGTGGGCCCATATAGACGGTGGGGTCGATGCCGGGGCCGACCGCGAGATTCCGAGCGCGCTCGACCAGCCGGGTGGTGAACTCGCCGAGAAGCGGCTCGAGGACGATGACGCGCGAGGTGGCGGTGCACTTCTGGCCGGTCGAACGGAAGGCACCGGAGGTGGTCAGTTCGACCGCGAAGTCGAGATCGGCATCCTCAGCGACGATGACCGGATTCTTGCCACCGAGCTCGAGCTGCACCTTGGCTCCGCGCTCGCTGGCGATCTGGTAGAGGTGCCGTCCGACGGCGTTGGAGCCGGTGAAGCTCACGGCCGCGACTTTAGGATGGCGCGCGATCGCTTCACCGACGACCGAGCCGGGACCATGCACGAGGTTGAGGACACCGGGTGGCAGACCAGCCTCGACGAACACTTCCGTGATGAGATGGGCAGTGAGCGGGGTGAGTTCGGCAGGCTTGAAAACGGCAGTGTTCCCGAACGCAAGGCAAGGTGCCAGCTTCCAGAGCGGGATAGCCACCGGGAAGTTCCACGGTGTGATGATCCCGACGACACCGAGCGGGACGCGCTCGGTGTAGAGAAACGTCTCTGGATTGGTCGCGGAGTAGACTTCCCCGAGCGGACGGAGCGGCTCCCCCGCGAAATAGCGCAGAATGGCCACGCCGCGCAAGACTTCACCCACTCCCTCGCCGATCGTCTTGCCTTCCTCGCGGGTCAGTGCCTCGCCGATCTCTCGGGCACGCGCTTCCAGAATGTTGGCGGCTTTGTGCAGGATAGCAGCTCGCTGCGGGCCAGAGAGACTGCTCCAGGCAGGGAAGGCAGCCGCGGCGGCTTCCACCGCACGATCGACGTCTTCGGCAGTCGAGCGAGGAAATTCGCCGAGCACGGTACGGCTATCGGCCGGGTCGATATCGGGGCGGTACTCGCCACTGGCTGGTTCGACCCACTCGCCACCGATGTAGTTCCGATAGCGCCGGACCGTTCCCGTCGTCATGGCACACCCTCCTTCGGCTCCGCAGCGTTTTCTCGGACCGGCCCGACCGGCGAGGTCACCGGCACGGGCCGCTCACTCGCAGCCGATCGAGACAGGTCGAGGGCAAGGAGGAGTTCGGCATCTGCGCCCCAACCGTCTGGCAAGCGCGAGACGACACGCAGGCCGACAGCGGTGGCCAAGCTGGAGACGACAGGATCCGGGGTCACGACGAGCACCTCGACGTCGTGGTCGAGGGCGGTGCGGCTCGCTGCCTGAAGAAGCGGAAGATCGTCCCAGACCACGACACCAGCCGGCACGAGCAGGAGGACATCGCGTCGGGCCGGAGCAGCGGCGATCCAGTCGGGCAGAGCGGGTAGGAGCGAGCGGTCGCGCAGCACGAGGATTTGGCGTGGGGGCGGGTGACGCAGTTCTTCCAGCACGGTGAGCACGACGATCTTGAGCGCAGCGAGCACTGGGACGGCGAGGAGGAGGCCGAGAATGCCGGCCACGCTGGCACCGGCCAGGATCCCGAAGAGGACAACGACCGGGTGCAGCCGGACGAAATGGCCGACCAGTTGGGGGATGACGAAATGATCCTCGAGCAGGCGCAGAACCAGGTAAACGAGCGCGACCACGACCGCGAGCTGGAGGGAGGACCAGCCGAAGGGAGCGGTCCCCTGCGTCAAGGCCACGCTGACGGCAATAGCACCAGCAGTCCACGGACCGATGAAGGGAATGAGTTCGAGCAGCCCGGTGGCGACCGCCAAGGCGAGCCGGTACTTGACCTCCAAGATGGTAAGAGCGATGTAGGTGGCCGTCGCCATGATCGCGAAAAGGACGAGCTGCGCACGGATATAGGCCCGGAAGGTCGCGTCGACTTGGCCGAGGATCCGGCTCACTGTCTTTTGGTGCCGGCGGGGCGCGAGTGCCCGCAGGCGTGCGACCAATGTGCGGCCCTGCAAGAGACCATAAAAGCTGACGAGGAAGAAGACGAACGACTTGATGAGCGCTTCCACGGTCGCGAGGACGAGCGGAACCGCTTCTCGGCTGAACCGCTCGGCGAGCGACTGCGCAGCAGCGTCCAGGCGGTCCAAGAGTCCGCGCGTGTCGATGGCGAGTTCGCCGAAACGGAGCTCGGGTGCACGGGCGAGCCGCTGCTCGAGCGTCTCGATGACACGGGGAACCGTCGTGGCCAGAGCCTGCGCTTGCTGGGCCAGCGAGGGAGCGACCAGGAGTCCACCGAGAACCAGCAAACCGATCAGGACCAGGTAGAGCACCAGGACAACGCCGATCCGCGGAAGACGGAGGCGTCGCTCGAGCCAATCGACGAGCGGGTGGACCAGGTACGCGAAGACTGCGGCGACGATGAAGGGGGTGAGGATATGGGCGAGGTGGAGCAAGGCCCAGCCGAGAACGAGCGCGACGAGCGCGGTAACGAGAAGGAGTTCACGGGACTGCCGGACTCGATCGAGCACGTGCATGCTGTTCGGACTCGCCCCGTTCCAACCCTCTGCCTTGCCAGCGGAGGGAGGATCGCACGTTCTACAAGGCGGATTCTACCGCAGCATGGTGCGTGCCGCATCGCGAGTGCGGACAGTATACCGAGGGAGGTCGCACAGGAGCAGCGGTACTGATATGGCACCACCGGCTCGGGTCGGGAAAGCCAGGGGGAGCACGCTCATGCCGCACCCGTGCTGGTCGCGCGCACGGGGTACCGCAGTGGTGTTCACGCTGGCTCGCGACGCGACGCTGGCAGGAGACCGCTGGCCAGCAGCGCGAGCAAGGAAAGCGCGAGCGCGATCGCGAAGACCGCGGAGTAGCCGAAGCGATCGACGACCAGGCCACCGAGCATCGGCACGAGGGCAACGACGCCGAGGATCGTATTGGTGACGCCGACGAGTGTCGGGCGCTCGTCGGGACGAGCTAGTTCGAGCACTGCCGTGAAGTTGGCCAACATCTGCGCCGAGAGCGTCACGCCATAGGCGACGAAGACGAAGGCGAAGGCGACGAGGACGACCCGCTGTGGATCGTCGAGGCGCGGCACGAGGCGTTCCCAGTCGAGGATCGGCTGCATGCTGAGCGCGACGAGTGGCATGAAGACACGCACCAAAGTCGCCAGCTGGAGGAGTTGACGGTTGCCCCAGCGCTGGACTACCCAACCCCAAAGCGGGTTGGCCAGGATCCGGGCGAGAGAGGAAAGGGCGAGATAGAAGCCGACCGCTTCGGCAGGAAGGCCGAGCACGCGCTGCGCGTAGACGATGAAGAAAGGGTCGGCGATCATGGAGAGGGCGAGGAGGGAACGAAAGACCAGAAAGCGGCGAACCGGACGGCGCGCGAGGAGACGCGGGAGTTCAGCCAACCAGGAGGCGAAGGAACGCGGCCGGGACGGAACAGGACGCTCGACGATCCAGAGCGTGGTGTAGGCTGCGAGAGAGAGCGCAGCGAACGAGGCAGCAAAGAGGACGGCGAAACCTGCCTCGCCGAACCCCAGTGCCCGTTGGACGGCGAACCCGGCGGCGAGCGAGAGCACAGCACCCCACAGATTGCGTTGGCTGAAGAAGAAGCCGCGCCGATCAGCCGGTATGGCGCGAGCGGTGAGCTCCACCAAGGGAACGAAGGCGACGCCAGCAGCGAGGTTGTAGACCGCATAACAGACGAAGAAGACGGTGAGCAGCGTCGGGCTCGGGCCGACACCACCGGCGAGCACGACCGCGGCCAGGAAGCCGATCGCCAGTGCCCGCACGATCCCTCCCCAGGTCGCCCAGGGGAGCTGGCGGCGACGCCCCTCGACGAACGCGGCGGCGACCGCCTGCGGCAGGAACCACAGGCTCGTGCTCATCGCCGGAACGAGTCCCACGAGGAGGCCACTCTCGGTCAACTGGGAAACGAAGACGGTGAGGACCAAAACGGGGTGGATGAGCGCATCACCGAGCAGGAGGAAGCCGCCGTTGGCCACGCCGAAGAAGAAGCTCTGCTGGAGACGCCGCCGCTCGGAGGGCCGCGGACGGGAGACCGTCGGCTCGAGAGCGGGAACGGGCCGTGCACTCGGGTCATGGTCGCTCATGGTCGGGAAGAAGATCTCCTTTCGCGCACCGATCCCCACGCCCATCCTATCGCACGTTCGCCCACTGCGCGAGTGCGAGGAAGGTGGGTACGGGCAGTGGGGCCAAAGCGGCGGTTCGCTGGCGAGCGAGCTCGCGGGGGAACGAAGGTCGGGCACAGGGACGAGGCGCTCCTCTGCTTTTCGCTGTCCCTGTCGGTATTGGACCAGGTCAGCCAAGTGGGGACCCGGTATGCTGAAGGAGAGTAGCAGGGGAAGGTGTGGAGGAGCGCGCGGTGCTCGATTTGGCGCAACGGTGGGAACACTCGGACCGCCCACTCCGGCGGCGAGATCTGGCGGACGATCCCCTGGAGCAGTTCCTGCGCTGGTACCAGGAAGCGCAAGGGAGCGGCCTTCGGTACCCGAACGCAATGGCGGTCGCGACTGCGACCGCGGATGGTCGTCCCTCCGTGCGGATGGTCCTCTTACGGGGAGTCGACGAGCGAGGGTTCGTCTTCTACACAAATTTGGAGAGCCGGAAAGGTCGTGAGTTGGCCGAAAACCCCCGGGCAGCCTTGCTCTTTTACTGGGAACCGTTGGAGCGGCAAGTGCGGATCGAGGGGCGGGTCGAGCTGGTCACGAGCGCGGAAGCGGACGCCTACTTCGCGACGCGCCCGATGGGGAGCCAGATCAGTGCCTGGGCATCGCGGCAAAGCGAGCCGATCGACTCGCGGGAAGAACTGGAGCGACGGCATGCCGAGCTCGCCGAGCGTTTCGGCTCGGGGCCTGTTCCCCGACCAGCTCATTGGGGCGGCTATCGCGTGGTGCCGGAGACATACGAGTTTTGGCAGGGTCGTCCGGACCGGCTGCACGATCGGTTCCGCTACGAGCGCCGTGCCGACGGGATCTGGGTGATCACCAGGTTGCAGCCGTGAGGTGACGGCATGGAAGGTTGTTCGTTCTGCCGGATCGTGGCTGGCGAACTGGCGGCGGCACGGGTGTACGAAGACGAAAAGGTCATGGCATTCCTCGATCACCGACCCCTGTTCTTCGGGCACACGCTGGTGATCCCGCGACAGCACGTGCCGACGCTCGCCGAGCTTCCCGGAGACCTGCTCGAACCGCTCTTCGGGCTCGTCCAACGCCTGGCAGGGGCGATACCTCTGGCGCTGGAAGCGGAGGGGACGTTCATCGGGATCAACAACCGGGTCAGCCAGAGTGTCCCGCACCTGCACATCCACGTCGTCCCGCGGCGTCGCGGGGACGGGCTGCGTGGATTCTTTTGGCCGCGCCGACGGTATCCGAGCGAGGCCGCGATGGAGGAGACCGCTGCTCGCCTCCGTGCCGCCTTGCAGCACGTCTGAGGCGCAAGGCTGTGCCGATTAGAGTCAGGGAGCGCGTGACCGACCGCGTAGCACGACCGGGAACGCTCGCTGCTTGTCGGGCACGCGCCTGGTCCAGTCGAACGATCACCACGCGCTCTGCTGGTCAGCGCGCTGCTCAGCTGGCATCGTGTCCATCGCTGGGCGGCAGGCGGGATGTTGACAGAACAGCATGGAAGGCGGTATCTCCAATGCAGGAGAGTCGCGCGATCGGGGGGAGGACACGATGAAGGCAGCCGTGCTCGTGATCGATATGCTGAACGACTTCGTGACCGGCAAGCTGGGCAACGAGCGGGTTCGGAGCGTGATCGAGCCGATCCGGCGTTTGCTCGAGCGGGCACGAGCTTCCGGCGTTCCGGTGGTCTACATCGGTGACGCGCACCTGCCGAGCGACCCCGAAATGGCCGTCTGGGGTCCGCACGCGATGAAAGGGACGAAGGAAGCGGAAACGATCCCCGAGTTGGCTCCGCAGCCCGGCGACACCGTGTTGGAAAAGCGCACCTACAGCGCATTTTACGAGACTGGGCTCGACCTCTTGCTGCGCTCGCTCGGTGTGGAGACGGTCGTCATCACCGGGTTGCACACGAACATTTGCTGCCGCCACACAGCAGCAGATGCCTTCACGCACGGATACAAGATCATCGTACCGGAGGACTGCGTCAACGCGTTCACGGAAGAAGAGCATCGCGAGGGTCTCGCCTACCTGCGGCGGGTCTACGGCGCACGCATCACGACGAGCGAGGAACTGGCACGCGAGTGGGAGCGGGAGCCCCGGACGGCTGCCACCATGGCCTGACCCTCAGGAGGGAGCCGCAGGCCCAGCGCTGAGGCATTCTCGCCCGCGAGCCGATGCGAGCAGACCGGTCGATGAGAATACAGTCCACCGTTGCACTCGCGCCGGCGCCCCGCGGTAGTCCGCGGTGGTGACGCAGCGAGCGATCTCCGCCGTTCGGCCTGCCGCTCGCCGGGAATCGATGTCTCGTGCTTTGCTTACCGCTCTCCGTGGCAGGTGATCCCGCCAGGACGCGCGCAGCGCGCAAGTTCCAACGGGAGGGTGGAAGAAGTACTGCGCGCACGCTCGATCACCGCGCAGATCGCCTCTCCTCCTGCGCGAAGACCTCGACCCGGCTCGAGACTGTTCACGGCCTGATCATCCCCGGTCTGGAAGAGGTCGGTACCCGAGCCATCCGGTAGGCTAGCGAGCAGCCACTCGCTGGGACATCGGCTGATCGCTCCACTCGTCGCTGCACAGGCTGCTCGAACCAGGCGAACGACGCAGAGGCACTGCTCAGCATCCACCTGACGGGTCCGAGTGCTGTGTCAGGCGCGAGGGGCCTTGCCAGAAGTGCTGCCGAGCGCGAAGCTGACCGGGGAAGCGAGCGAGGGAGGAACAGCCGATGGGAACCACGAGCGACCTTCGGGAGGTGATCGAGCGCGCCTGCGCCAGCACAGGGGTTCCCGGCATGGTGATCGGGATTCTGACACCGGACGGGCGCGAAGTGATGACACACGGGGTCGCCAGCCTGGAAACCGGTTGTCCTGTGCGACGCGACACGCTGTTCCAGATCGGCTCGATCAGCAAGGTCTACCTCGCGACGCTGGCGATGCGCCTGGTCGAAGAGGGGAAACTCGCGCTCGATACACCGGTGGCGAGTGTCCTGCCGGAACTGGAACTCGCTGATCGGGAAGCACAGCACGCGATCACGCTGAGGCATCTCCTCACTCACACCAGCGGGATCGAAGGGGATCGCTTCGACGACTACGGGTACGGGCACGATGCCCTGGCACGCTACGTGGCTGGGCTAGCGAGCGCCCGGCAGATCCATCCGCCGGGTCAGCACTGGAGCTACTGCAACAGCGGTTTCTCGCTCGCCGGGCGGCTGATCGAGGTGGTGACCGGTCGCTCGTTCGAGGCGGCGATGCGCGAGTTCATCTTTGGCCCGCTCGGCCTGGAACACAGCTGCTTCCTCGTGCAGGACGTCCTGGGGTACCCGTTCGCGGTGGGGCACCGGACAGACGAGCGGGGGCACGTTCGCGTGGTCCGCGACTTCGCGCTGCCACGCAGTGTCCATCCGGCTGGCGGCATTTGGGCGACGATCGATGACGTGCTCGACTTCGCAGCCTTCCACCTCGGTTTGCGTCAGGTAGCAGCGCCGCCGATCTCATCGGAAAGCATCACCATGATGCAGGCACCGCAGGTGGCAGCAGCGAACTGGGCCGACTGGTACGGTCTGGGCTGGGCCATCTGGTCGATCGGCTCCGTGCGGGTCGTCGGGCACGGGGGTTCGACGAACGGATACCAGGCCCACCTCGTACTGTTGCCCGAGCAGCGGGTCGCGATCGCCAGCCTGACCAATCACGAGCAAGGGAGTGCGGCTTACCTCGACGTGGAAACCTGGATCTTGGCAGAACGGTTCGGCATCCGGCCACCGGCACCACGCCTGTGCACGGTGCCCGAGCGAGTGCTCCGACGGTATGCGGGCACCTACACGTATCCGTTGGCCCGCTTGACGGTCCGGGCAGTGACGGGTGGTCTGTGGCTGGAGGCAGTCCAAACACGCGGGCTGAGCCGCGAGGCACGCGAGCGCCCGCTCCCGCCGCTGTTTCTCCGGCCGATCGGCGAGCGGGTCTTCGCGACCGGACCGGTACGGGCCGTTCCCAACCGCGTGGACTTCGTCTTCGATGGGGACAGTGAGCACCCACGCTGGATCCGGGCCTTCGGTCGCTTGGCCGAACGAGACACGCTCGTGGAGCACTGACGCACTGCGCGCTCCCGACAAACGAGGCTGGGAAGAAGTAGCGGAGCGTCACGCGTCAGGCGCACCAGCTCGGGCATGGGCAACGCAGATCGGGACGTGTGCCGGCGCGCTCGAGACTCTGGCTCTCACCAGGCGGTCCAGCCCCCATCCACCGGCAGGGTGACACCAGTGATCATGGCCGCGGCATCGGACGCGAGGAACACGACCGCCGCGGCCACTTCCTCGGGCAGGCCGAGTCGACCCAGCGGGATGCGCCGGAGCACTTCCTCGCGGAAGCCGGGTATCCGCTCGAAGTAGGGACGCGTGAGCGGCGTCTCGACGAAAGTCGGCGCGACGGCGTTGACGGTCACGTTGTACGGCGCCCACTCGATGGCGAGGACTTTGGTGAGCTGGGTGACCGCGCCCTTGCTGGCGCAGTAGGCTGCGCGGTCAGCCATGCCGACCAACCCCATAGTCGAGCCCAGATTGACGATGCGTCCATACCGCTGGGCCACCATGTAGCGACCGACAGCTTGGCAGGCGAAGAAAAGCCCCTTGGCGTTGGTATCGAGGATCGTATCCCAGTTCTCCTCGGTCACCTCGAGCGCTGGCTGCGGGATGTTGAGACCAGCACTGTTGACCAGGATATCGATCCGACCGAAGACACTGTGCACGCGTTCGGCCATCGCGCGGAGCTGGCCAACGTCGCGCACGTCGACCGCGACCGGAAAAGCGCGACGGCCACGCTCTTCGATCGCTCGGCAGACCTCCCGCAAGCGATCGAGCGAGCGGCCCGCCACCGCGACATCAGCACCCGCCTCGGCGAGCGCGACCGCACAGGCGTAACCGAGGCCGGACGAGGCCCCGGTGACGAGCGCGACCTTGCCGTCGACACGGCACTCGAGCAGAACGCGTTCGCTCTTCATTCTCTGCCTCCCGATCATCCCTCGACCGAGCGACAGTGTGACCGAGGAGGCGACGAGCGTGCAAGACACCTGGTGGCGGGCGATCGGCGAAGCGCGGGTAGCGAAAGTGTTGCGCTTTTGTAACGTGCTCCTCTTGCACCGGAGCGGTGAATGTTTATCCTCATGAGCGAGGCCCCGACGATTCGAGGCCGGGAATCCGAAACCCGCGAGGGGAGTAGGAAACTCGAACCGAGGATCGTCGGGGCCCTCGTTTCGTTCGACCGCTCCGGCAACACTGGCCAGTAACCAGAAGGGAGACGCTCTCTTGGCGAGAGCGCCTCACCGGTGAGCCGACTACAGAGGAGCGCGTCTGGCCAGTGACCGCTCGCCGGTGCTGCGGGCACGACCAGCTCGACCTGGTCGGAGAAGCTCTCCGTCTGCCCGCGCGCTACTCGGGTCGGGCCAACCCAGCGTGCGCTTCCACGACGCGCAGGAGCGAGGCGAAGTCGAGTTCCGCCTGGTCGCGCGCCATCGCCTCCAGCGCATGCTGACGGACGAGGTCAGCGATCGGTAACGGCGTGTGCGTCGACTCGGCCAACTCGAGCGCCAAGCGGATGTCCTTGAGCCCGAGCATCAGGCGAAAGCCTGGTGGTTGGAAGCGCTGCTCGAGCAACGCGCGACCATAGCGATCGACGAGCGGCGAGGAGAAAACGGCGCTGGCGACTTCGAAGAAGCGCTCGCGGGACACGCCCGCCTTGTCGGCTAACACGAAGGCCTCGCTCAGGAGCTCGACGAGCGAAAGGATGAGAAAATTGCCCGCGATCTTGACGGCATGCGCCTGCTCCGGCCGTTCGCCGATGACGAACTGCTGGGAACCGAGCGCGGCCAAGGCGGGCTGCAGGCGCGCGATCGCACCGGGCTGACCAGCGATCACCAGCCGGAGCGCCCCCTGGGCGGCAGCATCGGGGCGACCGAAGACGGGGGCAGCGACATAGTGCTGCCCGCGGGTGCGGTGCCGTTCGGCCAGTTCAGCCGAATAGCGAACGCTGAGCGTGCTGGACGCGACATGAATGCCGTCGCGCGGGAGTCCAGCCAGGATGCCGTGCGGTCCGGCGACGACTGCCTCGGTGGCGGCATCGTCGGCCAGCATGGTGAAGACGACGCCCACTTCCGCGGCCTCGAAGGGGGTGGCGGCGCGCTCAGCACCGAGTGCAACCAGCTGGTCCGCTCGCTCAGGCGTGCGGTTCCAGACGACGACGCGGTGGCCTGCTCGCAGGAGCGACTGGACCATGCCGCGCCCCATGTTACCCAGCCCGACGAAACCGATGTCCATCGCACGACCTCCTTGCCGTCTCGACTCGCTCACCTGGTGGTAGCGTACTTTGCCGGTCACCAGTCGGCGAGAGCAGATGGGGAAGAGGCGTGGAACTGGGGAGAAACAACATGCAGCGCGGACAAGGCCGCGCGTCGGTTCGCGCAGCGCTCGTCAGTCGTGTCGCGCGGGCTGGTGCTCCGGCGCCGCGAGGAGGCGATCACGAGCGGCAGCGGCACGCTCGGCATCGATCCACTCGGTGCACGCGCTCGCCGGACGCCGTGCAGGTGGGTCCGGCAGAGCAGCCGGGTAGCCGATATAGACGAAACCCAGCAGAACTGCGCACTCCGAGAGACCGAGGAACTCCTTCACTGCCGGATCCTCGATCGCCCGGCCAGTCCGCCAGATAGCACCGAGTCCGAGGGCATGGGCAGCTAGCAGCATGTTCTGGATCGCTGCCGCACCGGCTGCCAACTCGTCCAGCAGGGGACGAGCGGGATCGGGCTCGACGGCGACCCCGATGAGCACCGGTGCGCGGAGCGGCTTCTGGCGGATCGCCTCCCGCTTGGCTGGGGTGAGAGCCGGATCGCGGGCCAGTACCTCACCCAAGGCGACCCGGGCTTCACCGGTGAGGACGAAGAAGCGCCAGGGTTGCGTGAGGTGGTGATTGGGTGCCCAGACAGCCGCTTCGAGCAGCTGCTCGATCAGCTCGCGCGGCACCGGATCTGGCCGCACCTGCTTGACGCTGCGTCGATTGCGGATCGCCGCGAGGACCGCTTCAGCAACCTGGATCGTCGTCTCCGACACGCATGCCTCCTCGTTTCGAGCCAGCAGACGATCACCCAGAACGAGGGTAGTCGATCGCTGGCACCGCTGGCCAGCACTGTCGCCCGGCAGGCCCTGCCAGCACCGTCAGGGGATCGAACGAGTGCTGCACAGGTGGGGACCATCACGCCATCCACCGGAAAAGCGCGCACGGCTCGCCACTGTACGGCGCCCGCGGAGCGCGTGGAAAACGACGGCAGGCTGGCGACCGTCGCACGCACTGCGGTCGCTCCTCGCTGGGATCGCTTCATGTTGCGCACCGGGTCGATGCCAACCGCATTCGTGAGGTGGTACGAGCCAGGAGCCAGCGTCCTGCGACCAAGCGATCAGCCGACCTCCTGTGGCCGGTACTGGAGCGCCTCAGCGACGTGAACAGCGGCGATCCGTTCGGCGCCAGCCAGATCAGCGATCGTCCGCGCCAGCTTGAGGACGCGGTGATAGCCCCGCGCCGAGAGCCCCAGCCGCTCGACTGCCGTGCGGAGCAAGCGCTCGCCTGCCTCGTCCAACCGGCAATAGCGGCGGATCTCGGCCGGTGTCATCTCGCTGTTGAGTCGCCGTGGATCGCCGAAGCGGCGCTCTTGCACGGCTCGGGCAGCTTCGACGCGAGCACGGACCGCGGCGGAGGGCTCGCCGGTCCGGTGGTCGGCCAGTTTGTCGAACTCGACGCGCGGGACATGGAGGTGAATATCGATGCGGTCGAGCAGGGGACCGGAAATCCGCTTCTGGTAGCGCGCGACCTCATGCGGACTGCAGGTGCAGGCGCGAACCGGATCGCCGTGGTAGCCGCAGGGGCAGGGATTCATCGCCCCAACTAACAGGAAGTTGGCCGGATAGGTGACAGCGCCGCTGGCGCGCGAGATGGTGACGAGGCGGTCCTCGAGCGGCTGGCGGAGCACCTCGAGAACCCGCGGGCTGAACTCGGGCAACTCGTCCAGGAACAGGACGCCACGATGCGCCAGCGTCACCTCGCCGGGCCGAGGCCAGGCACCACCACCGATCATGCCGGCGAAGCTGATCGTGTGGTGCGGCGCGCGGAAGGGTCGGTGGCGGATGAGCGGTGATCCGCTGGGGAGCAGCCCGGCGACCGAGTAGATCCGAGTGACCTCGAGCGCCTCCTCGCGGGTGAGCGGCGGCAGGATGGTCGGCAAGGCGCGAGCCAGAAGCGTCTTGCCAGCACCGGGAGGACCGACGGCGATGACGTTATGCCCGCCAGCTGCTGCCAGTTCCAGCCCCCGCTTGACGTGCTCTTGCCCTTTGATCTCGGCGAAATCGATCCCGCTCACCGGCTGCTCGTCCAACTCGATCGGCGTCGGCGGGAGCGGGGCGATCGGTGCCTGGCCGTCGAGATGCGCGAGGAGTTGGCCCAGGCTCTGGACGGGGATCACTTCGATCCCCTCGACCAGCGCGGCCTCGGCTGCGTCCTCGGCTGGGACGATGGCGCGACGCAGCCCGTGCTCGCGGGCGACACCGACCATCGGCAGGATGCCAGCGGTATGACGCACCGTCCCGTCGAGCGAGAGTTCGCCCAGTACGACCGTATCGGTGAGATCGGCACTGACCTGGCCGCTCGCCAGCAAGATACCGAGCGCGATGGGAAGGTCGTACGCTGGTCCCTCCTTGCGGATATCGGCCGGAGCGAGATTGACGGTGATGCGACCGCTCAGCGGGAAGCGCGCTCCACTGTTGCGGATCGCCGCGCGCACGCGCTCGCGCGCCTCCTGGACAGCGGCGTCCGGTAGGCCGACGATGGTCAAGCCGGGATTGCCCGGCCCGATGTCGACCTCGACTTCGACCAGCACTCCTTCCAGGCCGACGACCGCCGAGCTGTGGACACAGGCGAGCACGCGAACTCCTCTCGTTCCGGACACGAGCCGACACGACGCTCATTCTACTGGCTGGTCGGCCCCTGGAGAAGGACGGTCGGATAGGGGTGGATAGACGACGATGGCCTGGCGCGTCATGGCCGCGAGGGTGGGAGCGAGCTGCACCGCCTCGGACTCGGTGTAGACGTGCGGCTCGACGCGCGGCAGACCAGCGGCAGTGAGCACGCGCCAGGCGATCGCGAAGGCGTCCGCGCGCGGTGGGTCAGCGTAGATCACGAGGACATCGACATCGCTGGCGGTTGTGGCGCGACCCTGGGCCCAGGACCCGAAGAGGGCGAGCCGGCGCAGTGGCAACTCCTCTGCCAGCACGCGGGCAGCCTGCTCGAGCCGGGCCACGAGCTCAGGAAGCGTCAGGTCGGGCCACGAGACGCGCACAGAAGTCGAGGATTCGTTCGGCATGGGCGAGGGCCCTTTCCGCCTCCGATCGCGTGTAGAGGATGCGGGGAGCGCCTGCTGGATGGGCATCGGGATAGCGAGCCGCGATGTATCCCTTGTCGAGTTCGAGCGCGGCAGCGATGAGCTCGTCGGGGACCGGAAAGCGCTCGGCCAACGCCCGGAGCAGCCCGGCCACCGCATGACCCCAGGCTTCCGCGCCGAGTCGCTGGAGCGCAGCCTTGGCCGCTTTCTCGGCTGCTTGCTGGGCTGCGAAGACTGTCCAGTCGAAGAAACCGCCAGCAAAAGCGTGGCGGGCCAGCGCGAGATCGCCCGCTGCCTGCTCGAGCCAGTCGCGACTCCGTTCCATGCGCATCCTCCAGCGTCGAGGATAGCAGACTGGTCGACCGATCCGACACCCCGCACCCGGACAGCGTTGCCGTGGCCGGAGACACGAGCGTGGCGCTGGCAACGTCACCGAGCGAACGCCTTGTCGGAGCGCGACCGCGGTTGGCTCCACGAGTTCGCGTGTGATACAAAGGGATCAGCATCACAGCGGGGGCGAGGAAACTCCGAGAATAGGTTGGCGACTGTCCGCACGCGGCACCGGAGGTGCTGCCGAGGCGCGAGGACGCGGGGAGGCGGGGACCGTTACAAATCCGTTACAAATCGTGTCCGACCCCTTGACATGATTCGTGTCAGTGCGCTATACATGACCTGGGAAATGACGAGGCGATCGAATGACTCGTCGGGTACAGAAAGGAGGGACGGCGATGTTGGAGCGGTGGAACCCCGTTGCGGAGGCAGAGCGAATGCTGACCGAGATGAACCGGTTGATGTCGGAAGTGTTCGAGCGACCGCTCGCCCGGGCACGACTCGTTGCCTGGCGGCCAGCGACCGATGTGTACGAGACGGGTGACGCGCTGGTCATTCGCTTGGCGGTACCGGGAGCGAGGCCGGAGGATCTGGAAGTCACGGTCGAGCAGAACGTGGTGACGATCCGCGGGCAGTACGGTTACCGGCTGAGCGAGGAGGAAGCCAAGCAAGCGACCTGGTACCGGCGGGAGATCGCGAGCGGCGAGTTTGCCGAGAGCATCACGCTGCCGGTGCCGGTCAACATCGAGGACGCCAAGGCGACGGTCGAGAACGGGATCATCACGCTGACCTTCCCGAAGGCTGAGGAAGCACGTGTGAAGCGGATCCCGATCCAGGTAGCCCGGTGAGCTCCGGGACAGTGGAAGGGAGGGAGGAACGATGGCACGGGTACGGACCGACGAAGAAATCCATCAGGACGTCCTGGACGAACTCGATTGGGACCCGGAGGTCGACGCCAAGGACGTCGGCGTGACGGTGCATGACGGTGTGGTCACGCTGACGGGAACCGTCGACAGCTTCTTGAAGAAGTGGGCCGCCGAGCGCGCAGCCCTGCGAGTGGAAGGAGTGCGGGCGGTCGTCAATCATATCGAGGTGGTGCCGCGTGGTCTGGGTGTGCGGACGGACGAGGACATCGCCCGGGCGGTGGCGACCGCGCTGGAGGAGAACCCGGCGATTCCGCACGAGCGGATCAAGATCCGGGTCGAGGAAGGTCGGGTGACGCTGGAGGGCGAGGTCGACTGGCACTACCAGCGACGCGAGGCCGAGGAGACGGCGCGGCGCATTACCGGTGTGAAGTCGGTGATCAACCTGATCACGGTGCGGCAGCCGACGGTCGCGCCGGAAGACATCAAGCGGCAGATCGAGCAGGCCTTCGTGCGCCATGCCGAGATCGACGCTGAGAACATCCAGGTGCGCGTCGAAGAGGGTGGACACGTGGTCCTCTCCGGGACGGTGCGCTCCTGGGCCGAGCGAAAGGAGGCCGAGGAGGCAGCCTGGCGCGCACCAGGCGTCACCAAGGTGACCAACTTGATCCGCGTCCAAGTACCGTGAAGCCAGTCCAGCGAGGACACGAGCCCCACGGCTGACCCTGGGGCTCGTTCTTTCTGACCACGGCAGGGCGATCGAGCGTACGCCATCGGCCCTCGAGTTCGTGGGGAGAACAGCAGCAGACCTCGGGAGCGTCGCCGCCTCGGGCAGTTCCGGCCGGTTTCCCCGACCGCTGGCGGCAATCGGCCGAGACGGGTTCCCGCGTGAGGACCAAACCGATCGCGCGACCTTGCCGGCAAGAGCCGCACGAGTCACGCACGAGGCATGCTGCTCGATCGGTTCCACGGGCAATCAGGCACTCTGCACCACACCGACTCTTGACGAGCGGGCTGCTCGCGCGTACGCTACTGGTGTGGCTTCCGGTAACGGTCAGGCTGAACGGCGAAGGCGAAACGAACCGGCAAGCCACTGAAAACTGAGATCACGACGTCGCGCGACGCACAGGCTGCGGAGCGTTTGGTATTTTCTTTTTTGGTTACGCGAATTGCGGCGAGACGCAGAGCTCAAGCAGCAGGGCGGAAAGGGGGTGCGAGAAGCGAGCGAACTGGGAAGGGGCAGCGTTCTCGTCGTGATCGAGTTCGCGCGCGGACGGATCGGGAGACACCGCGAGCGGTAGACGATCGAGAGCAGTGTTGCATAGAGGAGGAGACCCGATGACTGACGAGACTCGGATGTTCGGGCGGACGCTCTCGCGACGTGCTGTTTTGCGGGGGGTGGCGGCTGGGCTCGCTCTGCCAGCAGTGAGCGCGCTCCTCGCCGCTTGTGGTGGTCAGGCCACGCCGACGCCAGCTCCTGCTCCGGCACAGACACCGGCGGCTGCGCCGACGCCAGCTGCAGCGCAGACGCCAGCAGCCAAGCCGGTCACGTTGGCGATCCTGCACTTCAGCGTGATCGAGGGAACCACCTGGTCCGGAGCCCACGACCGGGCGGGTAAGCGATTGGCTGAGAAGTATCCGAACCTGAAATACATCTACCGCGAGCAGGTCGGCCCCGATCAGACGGTTCCCTTCGCTGAAGAGATGATCGCCAAAGAGAATGCCGACATCATCGTCGGCAATGCCGAGTTCATCGGGATGCCGCTGCTGGATATCGTCGACAAGTACCCCGACAAGATCTTCGTCGCGGTAACGACCAGCGACCTGACGACGCGGCCCAACTTCATCCGCATCTTCCCGCGGCAGTACCAGTCGCTCTACCTCGAGGGACTGATCGCAGCCGCGCTGACCAAGACGGGCAACGTCGGGATCGTCTCCGCCTATCCGAACCTGCAGGTGTTGCGGCGGCAGGCCGGCTTCGTGCTCGGCGTCCAAGAAGGTGCCAAGAAGCTGAACAAGGACGTCACGATCCACATCAAGTACGTCGGCGACTGGTACTTGCCAGCCGAAGAGCGAGCCGTCGCCGAGACGTTGGCCACGCAGTACAACTGTGACGTGCTCACCCAGCAGACTGACTCGGGCTCGACGCTCGATGTGTGCAAGGCACGCGGGCTCTGGTTCGTCGGTAAAGACATGGACACCGTCTGCTTCTACCAGTGGGCGACCACCGACACGGTGGCTATTTCCTTCGATACCCGCTGGGAGGTCGTGTACGATAAGATCATCCAGGCGTTCCTGAAGGGGGAGAAGCCACCGGAAATCATCTTCCCAGGAATGGAATCGTCGATCACGCTGGCCGACGGGACCGAGGTCACCACGACCGACATCATGAACGACTGCAAGGTCGGTGTCGATGCGATCAGCCCGAAGGCTCGGGAGCTGCTCCCGCAGGAGATCATCGACCTGGTCGCGGAGCGGCGCGAGGGGATGCGCAAGGGAACGTTCGATCCTTTCACGGAGCACGCACTGGTGAGCAACGGGACAGGGCTGGAGGTCGAGGGACTACCCATTCCGCCGAAGGGTACCGAGGTCAAGAAGGCGGGAGAGAAGCCGACGGACGAGTTCCTGCTCCAGAACATCAACTTCGATCTGGACGGCGTCAACATCCTGCCTTGAGAGCGGAAGACGGAAGGATGCACGGACGGGCGAGAGTCGAATGGCGCGTGTGCGCTGGGGCGACCCTCGCCCGTCGCCTGTGTGCACGGTCCTGAAGCATGGGAGCGACGATGGGCGGAGACGGAGCTGGGCGCATCGTGTTGGAAGCGCGCGGGATCACCAAGCGTTTCGGAACGGTCGTCGCCAACGATCACGTCGATCTCAGCATCCGGGCTGGCGAACTCCACGCCATTCTCGGCGAGAACGGCGCCGGCAAGACGACGCTCATGCGTATCCTCTTCGGGGAGCTCCAGCCGGACGAGGGTGAAATCTACCTGAACGGGCAGCGTGTCCACTTCCGCAGCCCGCGCGATGCGCTCCGCCACGGGATCGGAATGGTCCACCAGGAACGGAAGCTGATCCCGGCACACACCGCGTTGGAAAACATCGTGCTCGGTCACCCCAAGACGCGACCGATCCTGAACCTGAAAGAGGCCGAGCGTGACGTGCAGGCCCTCTGCGAGCGCTACGGTTTCCGCATCCCGCTGCACGCCAAAGTCTGGCAGCTCTCGGAGGGTGAGAAGCAGATCGTGGAGATCTTGAAAGAACTCTATCAGGGTGCGCGCATTTTGATCCTGGACGAGCCGACCTCCGTGCTCTCCCCGCCGGAAATCGTCAAGCTACTGGAATCGCTCACCAAGATGGCCAAGGAAGATCTGGCCGTCATCCCCTTCATCACGCACAAACTCCCGGTCGTGCTGGAGTACTGTGACCGGGTCACCATTCTACGCCGCGGCCGCGTCGTGGCAGAGATGGAGACACGCCACGCGACCGAGCAAACACTGGCTTCGGCGATGGTCGGGCGCGAGGTCATGCTCCAGCTGGAGCGAGTCGAGGTGCCTCTCGGTGAGCCAGTCGTGCAGGTGCAGGATCTGTGGGTACGCGACGACCGTGGCCTCTTCGCCGTGCAAGGGCTCTCCTTCGAGATCCGCGCGGGCGAGATCTTCGGCATCGCCGGTGTGGCGGGAAACGGCCAAGAGCCGCTGGCGGAAGCGTTGGCTGGCTTGCGGCCCGTCGAGCGAGGCTCGATCACGCTGAGTGGGCGAGACATCACGCGAGCGCCGGTGCTCGAGCGTTGGCGGCGCGGACTGGGCTACATTCCCACCGAGCGGCGCGACGTCGGATCGATCCCGAGCTTCTCGCTGGTCGACAACGTGCTGCTCAATTATCACTTCGAGCCGGAGTTCTCGCAGTGGGGCGTGCTGGCGACTGGTCGGGCTCGCGCCTTGACGGAGCAGATCCTCCAGGAATACGGCGTGGTCGCGGCTGGACCGGACGCGCCGGCTCGTTCGCTTTCTGGCGGGAACCTGCAGAAGGTGATCCTCGGGCGCGTTCTCTCGCGCCGACCGCGTTTTCTCATCGCGTGCCTACCGACACACGGGCTGGATGTGGGAGCAGCCGAGTTCGTCCAGCAACGCCTGCTGGACGCCAAGCGGGAAGGAATGGCGATCCTGTTGATCTCGGAAGACTTGGACGAGATCCTTGCGCTCAGCGACCGGATCGCGGCGATCTACGAGGGGCAATTCACTGGCATCGTGCCAGCGCGCGAGGCCACTAAGGAAGTCGTCGGTGAGTTGATGGCTGGACTGCGACGGGAGCGCGTATGAGGGCAGTCATCGGGAACTACGCGATACGGATCGAGCGACGCGCTGACCTGCGCTGGTGGCACACGGTCGTGGCCTCGGTTCTCGCGATCCTCGTCTCCCTCTTCCTGGTCGGCTTCGCCTTCCTTCGGGTGGGAGCTGACCCGCTCGAGGTCTATCGGGAGATCATCGCCTACGCGTTCGTGAGTTCCTTCGGTTTGCCACAGACGATCAACCGGGCGACGTTCGTCCTGCTGGCCGCCTTCGCATTGATCGTGCCGCTGCGGGCCGGTCTCTGGAACATCGGGATGCCCGGGCAGTTGTATGCCGCGACGCTCGCGGCCTTCGGGGTCGCCTATGCCTTCGGTGCCAAGGCGTCGGTGAACGCTCAGCTCGACGGAGCGATCGTCATCCCGCTGATGATCATCGCAGGTCTGATCGCGAGCGCGCTGTACGGAGCGATCGCGGGATTCCTGCGCGGACGTCTCCAAGTGAACGAGATCGTCACGACCATGATGCTCAACTGGGCCATGCTCTGGATCGTCGCCCACATGATCCGCGAAGGTGGCCCCTTCATGGGTCGGACAGCGGAAGGCGAGGGCTTCACCTTGCCCACGGCGATCCGCATCCCCCAGATACTGGGGCTGCCGCTGACCGTCTACGCGGCGGTGCTCCTCGCGCTCGTCTTGACCTGGTTCCTGGCCAAGACGACGCTGGGGTATCGCATCAGGACGTTCGGGGAAAGCCCTCGCGCAGCCGAGTACGCGGGGATCGACGCGACTCGGATCAGTACCCTCGTCTTCGCCTTGGGTGGCATGTTCGCTGGACTCGCGGGTCTCCATTACTTCACTGGCGTACCGGGGGTCTACAAGATTCCCAAGAACTACGGTGAGTTCGCCGATTTCAGCTTCTACGGCTTGATCACCGGATTGATCGCGCGCAATAACCCGATCGCTGCCATTCCGGTAGCGATCCTGTTCGGCGGCGTTTCGGGTGGAGCGCGTTTCATGCAGGGCAAGCTCCGCCTGGCCTTCGGGATCGATTATGCTCTGCTCGGTGTTTTGATGATCATGATGGTCGCCTTCCAGGCGCTGGCACAGTATTCGGTGCGGATGGAGCGGGCGGTGACCGCGCCAGCTCGGCAGGTGGGGCTGGAAAGGGGCGAGAGCCGTGTCGAGTCTCCTCGTCATTAGTCTCGCAGCAGCGGCGGTCTTCGCCATCGCCGCGCTCGGAGAACTGCTCGAGCAGCGGGCAGGAATCCTGAACGTGGGTCTCGAGGGCGTGATGCTTCTCAGTGGGACCTTCGGCTTCATCGCTGCCAAAACGAGCGGGAGTTACCTGCAAGGGTTCACGATCGCCATCCTGACTGGTGCGCTGGTCGGGCTCCTGCACGGCTTTTTTTCCATCACCCTGGGGAGCAACCAAGTCGTCAACGGGATGGCGATCTGGATTCTCGGCTTCGGGCTCACGACCTACATCGGTTATCCCTACACCGGGCCGCTAGGGCTGAAACCGTTCCCGACGCTCGGCGGGCTTCCCGCGTTCTTCGTCGTGGCACTGGTGCTGGCGGCCGCCATCTGGTTTCTCCTCTTCAAGACGCACCTCGGGCTCAAGCTCCGCTCGGTCGGCGAAAACCCCTCCGTCGCGGAGGCATCGGGCATCTCCGTCACGGGGATGCGCTATTTGGCAGCCGTTCTCGCTGGTATGCTGGTCGGGCTGGGGGGTGCCGTTTACTCGCTCGTCTACAACCCGGTGTGGAGCTACAACTATTTGCAGGGCTGGGGATTCATCGCGCTAGCCCTGGTCTTCTTCTCGCTCTGGAACCCGTTCCTGGTCGTCGTCGGTGCGATTTTCTTCGGCATTCTCTGGCAGCTTTCGCTCTATCCCGAACTCCTGTTCCCGAACATCTTCTCGCGCTACATCTGGCGAGCGATGCCGTTCGTCATCACGATCATCGTCTTCATCCTGCTTTCCACTCGCTGGTTCCGGCTGCGCTGGGGCGCGACCAAGCCGGAGGCGCTGGGGATCGCTTATGAGCGTCAGGGCTGACCAGAGCTGCCTCGGCGGGAGCGGGGCGGGCGACTGAATCGCCCGCTCCGTCACCTCGCTGCGACGCGTTCTCCAGGAGTCGGGCCAACCGGGGCCCAACCCGCCCGAGGGCTCTTGCCCATCACTGCTGTGCCGAGTCAGCTGACTCGGGGACGAAGCCGAAGCGCTGGACCGGCTCCAGTCCGGGGGATACTGACCTGGTCTCCTCGGGTGTCGCCTCCAGCACGCGCCACGATCGCGGTAGCCGAGATTGCAGGAGCTCGCGGAAAGGCGGGACGACGGCTTGGGTGAGCGGCGAGGTCGCGCGTTGCTCACGCAGGAGCGCGATCTCTTCCGGCCGCAGCTCCCCGAGGAGGGAGAGGCCGGCCTGACCAGCCCCGACCAGGAGAAAGCGCTCGCCCACCCGGACGATATGGATCACGCCGCTCCCCGCCAGCGACAGCGTCTCGATCAGTTCTAAGAGCTGGGACTGCGAGACGCTCGCAGCGACTCGGCGGTTGAGCGAGCGGAGGACGCGGATCGTGGCATAAGCGGCGACGACGACGATCGCTGTCGGGACGAGCATCGCTGCGAAGAGATCCCAGAGCGAGGCACCGGGTGAGACATCAGTCGGCTGCTCGGCCAGCTCCGCATAACCCCGTGCGAGGAACTCGCCGGCGGGAGCAGTAGGAACTGGTGCGACCGGGCTCGGTGAACGGGTAACGGACCAAGCCATACCGGCGAGGAGGGCGAGCAGGAAGACGGCTCCGAGTACGGCCCACTGGCGAGGGAGACGAGCGAGGCGAGGCAGACGGGGCGTCACGTGCCGCCGCCCTCCATCAGCCGCTTCTCGGGCGAGACGATCTCGGTGATGCGGACGGCGAACTTTTCGTCGACGACCACGACCTCACCGCGGGCGATCAGCGTCTTGTTGATGGTCAGCTCGACCGGCTCACCCGCGAGGCGATCGAGTTCCACGACCGAGCCAGGGCGCAGACCGAGGATGTGCTTGATGCGCATGCGGGCCGAACCGAGTTCGGCAGTCAGCTCGACTTCGACGTCGCGCAAGAAATCGATGCTCTGGCGACCGTTGCCGATCGGTTGGTCGCGCAGGTCGACGAAGCGAGCTTCCTGGACCGGGGTTTCTGGGGGCCGAACGGAGCTCGGCTCCTGGCCGCGGTTCAGGGTGTCGTCACGGTCGGCCATAGGGCGGTGCCTCCTTCCTGATCGAGTTCCTCGTCGCGTGGCCATTCCTCGGTGAGCGTCCCAGCGATGCGTATCGCCAGGGAGCGCCCACGCTGACCGGGGAACGCGTAGAAGCACGGCTCGCTCTCGACATAAACTGCGAGGGGAAACGAGACGTCTTGGTCGAGCACGAGGACGTCGCCCGGCTCCAGCGCCAGCAGTTCCTGCACAGTGAGGCGAGCGCGACCGAGTTCCACCCGTACCTGGAGCGGGACTTCCTCGAGTTGCGCTGTGAGATCGGCGATCACCTGAGGGGAGGTCGCGCGCCGGGGGTTGGCAAAGAGGACCCGAGCATTGAGACGCGGCAAGACCGGCTCCAGGGTCGAGGCGGGCAGGACGACCGTGAAGGTTCCTTCGCTCTCGAACAAGCGTACCTGGTGTTGGACGAGCAAGACGATCTCGCTCGGCATCAGTCCCTGGATCTGCTGGCCGGAGAGGACGACCTCGCACGGCTGCGGATGGAGACGGATCACCTGTTCCCACGCGCCAGCCAACTCACCGAACAGGCCGTTCCCGAGTTCCCGGAGGAGCAGCAGCTCGATCTCGGTGATCGTCGTCGCCGTGAACGGTGGACGCTCCTCACCGGCGCCGCCGAGCATGCGGTCGACGAGACGCGAAGCGGTCGCGAAATCGATTTCGAAAATGATGCGGCCGACGAGCGGCTCGAGCTCAGCCAAGCAGAGGACGACCTGCGAAGGCAGGCGATCCAGGTAATCGCCGAGCGTCGTCTGCTCGATCTGCCCCAGTTCGCAGTGAACCGCCGAGCGGACCTGAGCAGAGAGATAGTTGGAGGCGAAACGGTCGAAGGCCTCGTGGATGCTCTGGATCGAGCGGATATGGTCTTTGGAGAACTTGTCCGGACGGCGGAAATCGTAGGGGATCGGCTTGCCGCGCTCGCGGCGAGCGGCCCGTGTCGTCGGTCGGGTGCGACTGAGCGACATGCGAGCCTCCTCACTGGATCACGAACTGGGTGAGATAGACCTCGGTGATTTTGTAGTCACCGAAAGCGGGCTGGAGCTTCTCGCGGAGTTCGTCCTTGAGGTGTTCTTTCCCTTCGGGTGTCGCGAGTTCGTCGACGGTCTTGGACGTGAGTACCATCGTCAGCGTATCCTGGATCTTGGGCCAGGAGTGTTCCAGTTCGGCGCGCAGCGGATCGGTGCTGCCACCGCCACCGCCACCACCATGACCGCCCCCTCCGCCTGCAGCGGTGAGACGCTCGTAGGTCTTTTGGTCGACGGCGACTTCGACGACGATTTCCGTCTTGAGATAGCGATAGCCACCGGGGTCAGCCAGATTGACGATCCGTTCACCGAGCGAGACGGTGAGGTGATGCTCGGCCGGTGCCGCCGACTTCCCTCCATCCCCGGACTGGTTGATGGTGATGTTCAGGACGAAGGGTGCTGCCCCCGCACCTCCCAGGAGAAAGAAACCGGCACCAGCGACCACCAGAACGAGCGGAATCGCGACCAGCAGAAGTCGTTTTGTGAGCAACCGTTTGATCATCCCCGTCTCCCTCGATCACGGGCCGCCGAGCGTCGGCTGGACGATCACGATATCGACTCGCCGGTTCTTGCGTCGCCCTTCCACCGTTTCGTTGGAGGCCCGAGGCCGAAACTCGCCATAGCCAGCGGCGCTGAGGCGTTGGGGCGGCAAGCCAGCCACATCGGTGAGATACCGCACCGTGTTGACGGCACGCATAGCCGAAAGCTCCCAATTGTCCGGGTACGAGCCGGGCGGAGGTGGGGTACTGTCCGTATGCCCCTCGACGCGGATCGGGTTGGGCAAAGGCTCGACGATGGTAGCGATCCCGTCCAGCACGCGCTGGGCCTCGGGACGGAGCTCAGCTTGGCCGGGTGGAAAGAGAATCGCATCGGAGAGATGGATGACGATCCCCTCGCTCGTCAGCTCGACCTCAGCACCCTGCCGGTCGAGACCGAGCCGAGTGAAGAGGGAGGCCACTTGCGCGCGCACACTCAGGTAGGCATTGAAACGGGGATCCTGCTCGAGAGGCGTGACCACCGACTGGCCAGGCGGCGGAGCGGTGAGCACATCCAGATTGAAGGCAGCCCGCAAGGAACTGGCCACCTGGCGAAACTTGGCCAAGTCGGCCTGCGAAATCGAGTACATGACGACGAAGAAGACCAGCAGCAGCGTGATGAGATCGGCATAGGTGATGAGCCAGCGTTCCAGGTTCTCGTGCTCGCCCTCATGATGCCGCTGGCGTCGTGCCATGGCCGATCACTCCCCACCCGGCGCCATCGCCCGAGCACCGGCGGGAGCGGCCTTCGGCTCGGTGGCACGCGCCTGTGGCGGAAGGTGCACGAGGAGCTTTTCGCGGAGCATGCGCGGGTTCTCGCCGGCCTGGATGCCCAGGATCCCCTCGATGATGAGCTGCCGTTCGGCAACTTCCTCCTTACTGCGGAGCTTGAGCTTGTTATGGATCGGCAACCAAAGGACATTCGCTGATGCCACGCCGTAGAGCGTGGCCAGGAAGGCGACAGCGATGGCCGGACCGAGTGAACTCGGGTCATCCAACGAACTCAGGACGTGGACCAGTCCCATGACTGTCCCGATGATCCCCATGGTGGGTGCGAAACCGCCCATCGTCTGGAAGATGCTGTACCCGCGGGCGTGACGCTGCTCCATCGCTTCGACATCAGCCCAGAGGATCTGCTCCGTCAGCTCAGCATCGGTGCCATCGACGACCAGCATGATCCCCTTCTTCAGAAAAGGATCTTCGATCGGGTGGTTCTCGAGGGCGAGCAGGCCGTCGCGGCGGGCGATCTCGGCCAGCTTGACGATCTCTTCGACGAGGACAGCGCGACGGTCGGGCGGAGTCTTGATCGCCTTCATGATGAGCTTGGGAAGGCCGAGCATGTCCTTGAGGCCGTAACTCGTGAGCGTCGCGCCGAACGTCCCTCCAAAGACGATCATGAAGGCCGTAATCCCCAGGAGGGAGGTCAGGTGGCCGCCTTCCATGACGAAGGCAACAATGAGTGCAGCGAACCCGAGCACGATCCCCAGTATGGTGGCGAGATCCATCCTGGCTGCTCCTCCCGTCCCTCAATCGTCGTGCTCAGCGCGAGGGAGTAGGCCACGCACCGCGTCCGGTTGCCCACCGAGTCCTCGCCGATAGGCCAGCACGCGGTCGATGACCTCATCGACCGGCTCGCGCACCATGAGGCGACGCCGGGTCACGAGAACGATGACCGTTTCGGGCACAGCCTCGACGGTTTCGATGAGTTCGGCATTGACGACGACCCGGCTTCCGTCCAGCCGCGTGACCGTGATCATGGCCTGTCCCAACTCGGCACCACGCTCGCGTGTTGCCGCACTGAGCATTTCGGCAGAACGAGCCAGCGTGCTCGCCAGCCAAAAAGTCCTAGACACCCTATCCCACAGCACTATCCGGACACCGACCCACGCACCCTAGGGAGAAAGGACGAGCGTCCCGCTGCAAAACCCGACAGGCTCCCGATGCAGATGGGCCGGCGGACGAACTAGGGTGGGCGCGTGGAGACGGTTCAGACGGGATGCGCGGGGCGAGGCATGCGGGACGAGGCGCAATGGCGAGCGAGCGAGCCGAAGCGACCACTGCGGTGGGGCGCGCTGGCCGCTGGTGTGTTGGGAGCGATGGCGAGCAGCGCCTGCGCCTTCCAGGCAACGATGGGCTCCACCCAGATCCAGGTCCAGAGCCAAGGAGGAAACGGCACCAGCAACCCGGTCGCGGCAGGCCTGGAACTGGTCTTCCTGCTGACGCTGGTCAGTCTGCTGCCGACGATCCTGATCGTGATGACCTCGTTCACGCGGATCGTGATCGTGCTCTCCTTCGTCCGCTCGGCGATCGGCGTCCCACAGCTCCCGCCGAACCAAGTCCTGATCGGGCTGGCACTCTTCCTGACCGTGTTCGTCATGGCCCCGACCTGGCAAGCGGTCAACCGCGATGCGCTCCAGCCGTACCTCCGGGGCGAGATCGACCAGCGGACAGCGCTCGAGCGCGGGCTCCAGCCGCTGCGCACCTTCATGTTCCGACAGACGCGGGAGCGCGACATCGCGCTCTTCATGAGTCTCGGCAATTTGCCGCGCCCGCGGACACCGGAGGACGTCCCGACCTGGGTTCTGGTCCCCGCCTTCATCCTGAGCGAGCTGAAGACAGCTTTTACCATGGGATTCGTTCTCTTCATCCCCTTCCTGGTCATCGATCTGATCGTGTCCAGCACGCTGATGGCGATGGGGATGATCATGGTCCCGCCGGTCGTCATCTCGTTACCGTTCAAGCTGTTGCTCTTCGTCATGGTGGACGGTTGGGACCTGCTGGTCCGCTCCCTGGTCGTCAGCTTCGGCACTGGTTAGGAGACCGTGGATGAACGAGGCGCTGCTGCTCGAATTGGCCCGGGCTGCGATCACGACCACCCTGTTGGTTTCGGCTCCCATCCTGCTCACTATCCTGGTCATCGGGCTTCTCGTGAGCGTGCTCCAGGCGGTCACGCAGGTGAACGAGCAAACGCTCGTCTTCATCCCGAAGATCGTCATCACCTTCCTGATCCTGCTCTTCGCGGGATCGTGGATGGGTCGCCAGCTGGCGACGCTCGCGACCGAGCTGTTCCTGCTCTTGCCGGTGTTGCGACGCTGAGGATCGCACATGGAGGTCACCACACCGCTCATCCCGAGCTCCATCGCACTGTTCGCCCTGGTGGTCACCCGGGTCGGGCTCGTGCTCTCCCTGCTTCCGGGGTTCGGGAGCCAGGCCGTGCCCCTGCCCGCCCGCGTCGCGCTGGCCGTCGTCCTCGCACTGGCACTGGTCCCCTTCGTCCCGACCGAGGCGAGCGGGCTCAGCGATCCGACCGTCTTCGCGGTCGCCTTCGCCCGCGAGCTGGTGACGGGGCTGGCGCTGGGATTGGCGGTGGCCGCCGTATTCGCTGCAGTGGAGATGGCGGCCTCGCTCATCGGCTACCAACTCGGCTTCGGATTGGCGGCGACGTTCAACCCGGCCTTCGGGACGCACGGCACAGCCCTGAACACGCTCTACTTGGCGTTGGCAGCACTGGTTCTCTTCGGCACGAATGGGCATCACCAGCTGGTCGGCGCACTCGCCCGCAGTCTGATCCTGCTGCCTCCGGGGGCAGCTGTTCCGGACGCCGATACCCCTCGCGCAGTCATCGCGCTGACCGGCGCCATGTTCAGCGATGCACTCCGGATCGGGCTCCCGATCGCTGGCTCGCTCCTGGTCGCGGATATCGGGCTGGGGCTGCTGAACCGCATGGTACCCCAGATGAGCGTCTTCTTCGTCGGGCTTCCGGCCAAGATCCTGCTCGGCTTTCTCGTCTTGTTGCTCTCGCTTCCTTTTCTTTTGCAGATCCTGATGCACGTCACGACCGATGGCCTCCTGAGCGTGCTGACGCGCGTGATCTGGGCAGCGAGGTGAGGGATGGCGAGCGAGCGCACCGAGCGCGCCACACCACGCCGACGCCAAGAAGCCCGCAAGCGTGGGCAAGTCCCGCGGAGTACGGACCTGACCTCGGCGCTGGTCGTCTTGGCCGGGGCCTTCTTCCTCCCCTGGTACGCTGGTGCAGCGGGACAGACACTCTGGGACTATCTCGAACGCGCCTTCAGCGGTCCCTTGCCGCGCGATCTCACTGGGCCGGACATCGTCGCGCTGGCTTGGGCGAGCGGGGCGACGATTCTGAAGCTCGCGCTCCCCATCCTCGGGCTCTTCGCCGCGGTCGGTGTGGCCAGCACGCTGGTGCAAGCGGGCTTCGTCTTCGCACCAGCGGTGCTCAAACCGGACTGGCGACGGATCGACCCGATCGCAGGCTTCCAGCGACTGTTCTCCCGACGAGGACTCTTCGAGACGGGCAAGGCGCTGCTCAAGATCGCCATCGTGCTCGCGGTGACCTATCCGCTCATCCAACGAGATCTGCCGCGCTACGCCGATCTGACCGGCGCGGAACCAGCGGCCATCGCGCAGGTGATCGGGCAGAGCATGCGCGACTTGGCGCTGCGGATCGGAGCAGCTTATCTGGCGCTGGCCATCCTGGACTACGGGTTCCAGCGCTGGGACCTGGAGCAGCGCTTGCGGATGACCCGCCACGAACTCAAGGAAGAGCTCCGACAGACGGAGGGGGATCCCGAAATCAAGGCGCGGATCCGGCGCCTGCAGCGGCAAATGGCGATGCGCCGGATGATGGCTCAGGTTCCCAAGGCGACGGTGGTGGTGACCAACCCGACCCACCTCGCGGTCGCCTTGCGGTACGAGCCAGCGAGCATGCGTGCGCCGGTCGTGGTGGCCAAGGGGGCAGGGGCAGTCGCTGAACGGATCACTGCGATCGCGCGGCAGCACGCGATCCCAGTGCTGCGCAACCAGCCACTGGCGCAAGCGCTCTACCGGACAGTCGAAGTGGGCCAGGAGATTCCGGTCACGCTTTACGAAGCGGTGGCCGACATCGTCGCCTACGTCTACCGATTGCGCCGGGCTAACGCGCCGATCCAGAGCGAGACACCACCGACGAGCGTCTCGTGACGGGCTGAAGGGAGCAACGATGGCGAGCACGCCGACAGCCAGCGGCAATCGCGCGGAGCCGGTGAGCGGCATCCGGCGACTCGTCCGCTATAGCGACATCGTCCTGGCCGCAGGCGTGGTGGCGATCGTCGCCTTGATGATCTTGCCGGTTCCCGCCCACATCCTCGATCTCTTGATCACGACCAACATCGCACTGGCCCTGACCATCCTCCTCGTCTCGCTGTACATCAAGGAACCGCTGCAGTTCTCGGCCTTCCCGACGGTTCTCCTCCTCGCCACGCTCTTCCGGCTGGCGCTCAACATCACCTCCACGCGCCTGATCCTGTTGCAGGGGAACGCCGGTGAGGTGATCAACGCGTTCGGCCGTTTCGTGGTGGGCGGCAACTACGTCGTGGGGATCGTCGTCTTCGTGATCCTGGTAGTGATCCAGTTCGTGGTGATCACCAATGGGGCCGGGCGTGTGGCAGAAGTGGCCGCACGCTTCACGTTGGACGCGATGCCGGGCAAGCAGATGTCGATCGATGCCGACCTCAATGCCGGCCTCATCACCGAGGAGGAGGCGCGGCGTCGGCGACAGGAGATCGCTCGCGAAGCCGACTTCTACGGCGCGATGGACGGTGCCAGTAAGTTCGTCAAAGGGGACGCGATCGCGGGTATCGTGATCATCCTCATCAACATCCTGGGTGGTATCGCCATCGGCGCACTGCAACGCGGCCTTTCGCTCGGCGAGGCGCTGCGCACCTACGCCCTGCTGACCGTGGGGGACGGTCTGGTCTCGCAGATCCCGGCCCTGCTGATCTCCACGGCGACCGGCATCATCGTGACGCGCAGCGCCTCGGACGCCAATCTGGGACTGGACCTGGCCCGGCAGATCTTCAGCGCTCCCCGCGCACTGGCGATCGCTGGCGTGCTGCTGGCTGTCCTGGGACTGGCACCAGGCTTGCCGGCTCCACCCTTTTTCCTCGGGGCGGTCGGGATGCTGGGTGCAGCGCTGGCTTTGCGGCAACCGGCCCGACCGGCAGCCGCCGAGATCCCGCCACCAGCGAGCGAGACCGAGGAGGCGATGCCGGAGGTGGTGCCGGTCGATCCGCTCGAACTGGAGATCGGCTACGGGCTGATCCCGCTGGTCGATCAAGCAGCTGGTGGGCAGCTGTTGCGGCGGATCACGCTCTTGCGCAAGCAGATCGCGCAGGAACTGGGTTTCGTCATGCCGACCGTGCGCATCCGGGACAACCTGACCCTGCGCCCGAACGAGTACCGCATCCTGGTACGCGGGATCAAGGTCGGGGAGGGCGAGGTCTATCCGGACCGACTGATGGCGATGAGCACGACCGGTGAACCGCCGCAGCTGGAGGGGATCGCAGCGCGTGAACCGGCCTTCGGTCTCCAGGCGGTCTGGATCGCCGAAGGGCAACGCGCGGCAGCCGAGGCACAGGGCTACGCAGTCGTCGATGCCGCCTCGGTGATCACGACGCATTTGAGCGAAGTGGTGCGCCGTCACGCAGCACACCTGTTGCGCCGGCAGGACGTGCAACGGCTGCTGGATAGTGTCCGGCGCGAGCACCCGGCTGTGGTGGACGAACTCGTCCCGCATCTCCTCTCGTTGAGCGAGGTGCACCAGGTACTGCAGCTCCTCCTCGAGGAGCAGGTACCGATCCGCGACCTCGTCACCATCCTGGAAGTGCTGGGGAACCATGCCCGCTCGGTGCGCAACGTGCATATCCTCGCCGAGCATGTCCGGCACGCTTTGGCTCCTGCCATCACCCAGCAGTACGTGGCAGCGGACGGAACGCTGGGCGCGCTGGTCCTGCATCCCGACCTGGCGACGCAGCTCCAGGAATCGATCCATCACGGTGAGGATGGGCCGCAACTCGCGCTTCCACCGGAGCGCTTGCAGGCCTTGCTGGCCGCGGTGGCCCAAGAGATGGAGCGCGTGGCGGTGCTCGGATACCAGCCGGTGCTGCTCGCGCCGGCCAGCCTGCGGGCTGCCGTGAGTCGCACGCTCCGCCGCTCGTTGCCGAACCTGGCAGTCCTGGCCTACCACGAGGTGGCGCCTGGAATCCGCGTCCAGATTTTGGGAACCGTGAGGGGGTAAGTCATGCTGGAGGCACGCACCTTCCGGGCAGAATCGATCCAAGCCGCGCTCCTCCTGGCCAAAGCTGAACTCGGGCCGGATGCTGTCATCTTGGACGTGCGCCATCTCGAACCGCGTCACCTTCTCGGTGGACCAGCCATCGTGGAACTCGTGGCTGCACCGGGATCGCCTGGATTCCAGCACGGCCTGGGTATGCCTGGCATCCAGGCGGGATCGGGGATCGGTGATCCGGTGGTCCTGGGGCTGACAGCGCTCGGGTTGAGTCCGCGCTTTGCGGCCGACCTGGTTCAGGCCTACCGGCAAGGGAAGGGACCGAGCCGCGATCTCCGTCGAGTACTGGCCGCTCGGATCGCGGAGTACATCACGGTGGCGCCGTGGTTACCGCTCGGGGGGCGCATGATCCTGGCGCTCGTCGGCCCGACCGGCGTCGGCAAGACGACGACGGCACTGAAGCTCGCGGCGGCAGCTCGAGCCGATGGCTTCGCGGTGCACCTCATCAGCTCTGGGGGTGACGACGCGCACGACGCGCGCAGCGAGACACTGGCGCGGAGCTTCGGCCTCCCCTTCACCCGCGCGGTGAACGGGGTCGAACTCCAGCGGGCACTCCGCATGGCGAGTGGCCAGCTGGTCCTGATCGACACGGCAGGCGCGAACCCGTTCGATCCGCGCGCCATCGCGGCGCTGGAGGGGGTTCTGGCCAGCGAGCACGTGATCGTCGCGCTGACGCTTCCGGTCGGAGGCGACCTGGAGGAAACGCTCGAAGCGGCGCGCCGGTATGCGCCGCTGCGCCCTCGGGCCATCATCCTGACCAAGCTCGACGAGACCCGACGCCCGGGAATGGCCTTGGGGCTGGCTGAACGGCTGGCGCGTCCCCTGCTGGCTCTCACCACCGGTACCCGGATTCCCGATGACCTGGTGAGCGCTTCGACGCCGGCACTGGCCGAGCTCGCTGCCTGGACGCTGGAGCGCCTGGAACGACGAGCTGCGAGGCGTCCCCCGTCCTAGGACCGACGCACTGCCTGTCCTAGGACGCCTGCACTGCGCGCTTTGGGTCGGGCAGGGCTGGGCTGGTCGATGGTCGAGAGGATAGGGTGAACGATGCAGGGGTGGGACGCACGACCACTCGAGAGGGTACCCGGATGCAGGACGCGAAGCACTCCAAACCATTGACGATCCGGCCACTGGTCCTCCTCTCCAGCATCGCGGCCTTCCTGGTGGTCTACCTCGGGGGGATCCTGCGCGGGCAATCGTTGCTGTGGGTCGCAGTCAGCAGCGCGAGCGCCCTCGTGCTGATGTTGATCGCTGGGCTCGTCATCGAGCGCTTGCTCTCGAGCTCGAGCGAACCGGAAGAGGCTGCGGCGATCTACGAGCGCTCGCCCGCCAGCAGCGACCAGCGTGAGATCTCGTGAGCCGAAAGGGCCGGCCGATGGCGATCCCGGCACGCCAAGAAGGAAGGCTCCGCCAGCGGCTCCGCCGCATCGAGGCGCGTGACGACACGCGAGCGCAACTCGTCGAGCAGTACGCACCGCTCGTCAAGTACGTGGTGGACCGCTTGCGACTCTCGCTGCCACCGAGCGTCGAACGGGACGACCTCATCGGCTACGGAACGATCGGTCTCCTGGAAGCGCTGGAACGGTTCGACGACACGCGTGGTGTGAAGTTCGAGACCTACGCAGCGATGCGGATCCGCGGGGCCATCCTCGACGCGCTGCGCACGCTCGATATCGTCCCGCGGAGTGCCCGCAGCCGGGCACGCCAGATCGAGCAGGCGACCCGGGAATTCTTCGCCGAGCACGGGCGGATGCCCAGCGAGACCGAACTGGCCGACCATCTCGGCATGACCACGACCGAACTGCAGCAGGCGATCAGTGACGCGGCGTGCCTTTTCCTCCCGCTGCAGGCGAGCGAGGATCCGGACGCGCTCACGCTCGAAGAGCAACTCGCTGACCCCAATGCGCTGGAGCCAGGCGAGGTCGCTGCCGAAGAAGATCTCAAGCGGCGGATCGCTGCCGCACTGGCTACGCTGAGCGAGCGCGATCGCCTGATCGTCTCGCTCTACTACTACGAGGATCTCACCATGCGGGAGATCAGCCAGCTGCTCGGCATCTCCGAATCACGGGTCAGCCAGATCCTCAACCGAGTGCGGTTGCAGCTGCGCGCCCTGTTGCGCGAGCGCGGCGTCGGTCTCGACGACCTGGAACCGGGGGCGAGATGAGTTTCGGGCTGGTGGAGATGCAGGTGGTGGCGCTCATCGGGCTCCTGGCGATCGCCTCGCTGGCCGCCTGGAGTTCAGCGGCCCTCTGGCAACGGCAGAGGAAGCTGGAAGAACTGGTCAGCGAACTCGCGGCTTGGCTCACACAGCGATCGGGAGATGGAGAGCTGGCTCCCGGTGCCGACGACAGCGAGGACCAGCTCCCCGGTCTCGCCGATCTGGTGGCCTCGCTGAAGGCGGCCGATCGGCAAACGGTGGAAGACCTGTTGCGCACGCCGGTCGATCTTCCACGGGCTGTGGCGATCGAGGTCGATCGACCGACGGAGCGAGCACCGCGCTTCGGTTTTCCCTCGCGGAGCCACCCGCAAGGATGGGAGGCATGACGTCGTGCGGTGGGTGGACGGGATAAGCGTCCTGGAGGAGCCGGAGACGATCATGGGTCGCGAGCGGACGAGGGTGGTGATCGAGCCGGTCCTGACCGGCTGGCATCTCCTGATCACCGGTCTCCTCCTGGCGATCGCGCTCTGGCTATGGGTGAGCGAGCGACTCCAGGCCGAAGCGTTTCCGGTGCGCGTGATTCTTTCCTATGTGCCGACCGTGAGTACCTGGGGACCACCGCAGGCGACCGGCGTCGCCCTCATCACGCTCAGCGAAGGGGACGTGCGGGCCGATTTCGTCGATCTCCCGGTCTTGGACAGCGGAAACCGTTACGCGCTGTGGCTCATGCGGTCGAAGACCAAAGAAGCCTTTCTCCTCGGGAAGTTCGATGCCAAGGAGCTTCCGGTCACGCACGTCGACCTGCTCCTGCCGGACCCGATTCCGGAGGATGGGTGGGACATGCTCCTGGTTACGGTCGAACCGGAACCGGACACTGACCCCGGCCCGGACAGTCGCTGGGTCCTCGTCGGTGCACTGCCGGGCACACCGGTCGAACTCGACCTCATGCCGCCGGCGCTGCCACAAACTGGAGGGGTGCGGCACGATGGAGCGACACCACCGCTCGTGCTGGCCAATTTGCTGGTGCTGATCCTCTTGGGGCTGCTACGCCCCTGGCGGCCAGCGGAAGCGAGGAGCGCACGATGATCCGCACGATCTACCAAGCAGCGGCTGGGATGATGGCGCAGTTTGCTCGCCAGCTGACGCTCGCGACCAACCTGGCGAACATCGAGACACCCGGATACCGGCAGCAAGAGAGCACGATCCGGGACTTTCAACAGATGTTCCTCCTGCGGCTCGGCCGGGGGGAGGCGAGTCCGATCGGCACGCTCTCGACCGCCGTCCGCTGGGACAAGCCGATGGTCGATCTGCGCCAGGGCTCACTGATCGAAACCGGACGCCCGCTCGACCTGGCGCTGGCCGGTCGTGCCTTCTTCGCGATCCAAACGCCGGACGGCGTGGAATACACGCGGGACGGGCGCTTCCAACTCGATGCCCAGCGGCGATTGGTCACGGCAGACGGTCATCCGGTACTCGGGGAGCAGGGGCCGCTCGTCCTGCCACCGGGAGAGATCTGGGTCGAACCGGACGGCACGATCCTGGTGGGGGAGCAGGTGGTGGGCAGACTGCTCCTGGTCGAATTTCCGCCGGACGCGCAGTTCGAGCCGGTGACAGGGAACCGGTATCGAACCGACACGGCGGGAGCTCCTTCCGAGACCACTGGCGTGAGCCAGGGATTTCTGGAAGCCTCGAACGTCGACCTGACCCAGACCGTGACCGACATGCTGGCAGCGACGCGCAGTTACCAACTGGCAGCACGGTCGCTGCAGCTGGCGGACGAGACGCTCCGCTTGGCCGTCAACTCGGTCGGTCGGGTGAGCCAAGGATGAGGTGACGCGCGATGGAAGCGTTGTACTTCCCAGCAGTCAGCGGCGTGCGAGCGCAGCAGGTGCGACTGGACACGATCGCGCATAACCTGGCCAACTTGGAGACGGACGGCTTCAAGGCGGTACGTGCCGAATTCACCGCCGTGCCGCCGCAGGACTATCGGGTAGCCCGAGCCGGCGAGGCGCCGCTGGGGCCGGTACCGATCGGCTCCGGTGTCGAGCTTTCCGCGACGACACGCCAGTTCACGCTGGGACCATTCGAGGTCACCGGCAACCCGTTCGATCTGGCGCTGGCTGGACCGGATACGTTCGTGGCGACGCAGCTTCCAGACGGGACGACCGCATTCCGGCGCAGCGGGCGTCTGAGCATCGATGCGACCGGTCGGCTGGTGTTCGAGGACGGGAGTCTCCTCCAGCCACCGCTCGTCCTGCCGGTGGGGGCACAGCTCGATCGGATCGCGCCGGACGGAACTCTCTTCGTGCGAGCCGCAGGGAGTGGAGATACCCAGGCGATCGGACGGTTGGAACTGGTGCGCTTCCCGAATCCGCAAGGTCTCTTGGCCGCAGGGCAGGGACGTTGGATCGCGACCGAGGCAGCCGGACAGCCGGAAACCGGCGCACCGGGGGAGGGGAACTGGCCTCCCGTGCTGAGCGGGGTGCGCGAACATTCCAACGTCGATCTCGTCGATCAGATGACGCAGCTCATCATGGCACAACGGGCGTACACGGCCAACCTACGCTCCTTGCAGACGATCGACGAACTGATCGAGATCGCGACGCGGCTGCGGCAATAGCACGTGAAAAGAGGGGTCGTGACGCGACCCCTTCAGAAGGAGACGCGGCCTGCCGATAGACTGGAGTGAGCGGCGAGCCAGCGCCGCACGCGAACACAGACCGGGGAAGGAACGATGGTCAACCAAGTCGGACAGGTCTGGCACGATCCCTCGGTCCAGCGGGTGGAGGTACCGGAGCAGCAGCATGCTCGCCAACCGGTGACACCGCCGAGTCCTCCAGATCGTCCGCAGCAGGCCGCGGAAGTGGCACCCGAACTCCAGGAAGTCCAGCGGGCGATCGAGGTCGTTCGGCAAGCACCGGACGTGCGCGAGGGACGAGTGGCCGCGATCCGCAAGCTGCTGGAAGCCGGCAAGTACCAGGTTCCGCTAGCAGCGGTGGCGGATCGCATCGCTGCCGACTTGCGGCCTACACTGGACAGCGAGTAACGGCCGGGGGACACATGGGGAAACGAACACCGGGACACGGGGCGAGCGATGACCTCGCCGCGATCGGTGAATTGTTGGCTGCGCTCGTCGAAGCGCTCGCCAGCGGCACACCCGAAGAGATCAGTGCACTCGCCCGCATCTTGGAGAGCAAGGCGAGCAGCATCAGCCAACCGGCGAGCGATCCTGCCCGGCTGGCGGCGATCGCGACCTTGCGAACGCGGGCAGTACTGCTGGTCGAAACGCTGTTCGCGACGACCGATCGCTTCCTCAGCGAGGCGATCGCTGTCCAGGCACGCAGCCAGGGTTACCGGCCACGAGCCGGAGTCTGGCGGGCAGCGAGCGACCTGACCGACGAGCACGGCATCCGCGCGAATGGGGCCGGTTCGGGGCTGGCCGAACTGCGCGCCTAGCCTTCAGAAGCAGGCCCGGGCTGCCGATCTCTTCCAGTAGCAGAGCGACGCAGGAAGGCAGGCACGAGGATGGTCTTCCGAGCACTGGAGACAGCGTTCCGGGGGTTGATGGCCCAGCAACGGGCCGTCGATACGGCCAACCACAACATCGCCAACGCCAATACGCCCGGCTTCGCTCGCCAGCGCGTCTCCCTGGTGCCGAGCATGCCGTACACCGTACCTGCCTTCAATCGCAGCGGACTGGCTGGGCAGGTGGGGACCGGCGTTCTGGTGGCCTCCATCACCCGCGTGCGTGAGTCGGTCTTCGACCTGCAGTATCGGGTGCAATCCCAGGCTTTGGGCGAGGCCTCGACGCTGGTCGACGCGTATGCCCAGATCGAGGCGGTCTTCAACGAGCCGACCGAGGCCGGCTTGGGCGCGCTCCTCGACCGGTTCTGGCGCGCCTGGCAAGCGGTCGGGAACCAACCGGAGGACCTGGCAGCGCGGGCAGCCCTGGTGCAGGACGCGACGACGCTGGCGACCAACCTGAACCGGATGCGCCGCCAACTCGCGGAGCTGCGATCCGACACCGTGACCAAGCTGACGCTGCAGGTGAGCGAGGTCAACAGCATCGCCGAGCGACTAGCCGTCCTCAACCAGCAGATCGTGGCAGCGCTGGCCACCGGGCAGACGCCGAACGACCTCATGGACCAGCGCGATCTCCTGCTGGACAAGCTGGCGCGCTACACTGGTGCGACGATTCGGCCTTTGCCCAATGGAGCAGTCAACATCTACCTGGGCGGGTACCCGCTGGTCGACCAGGACCAGTGGTTCCCGCTCAGCGTGCAGGTGAGCGGCGGCACCGCGAGCGTGCTCTGGCAGGGCACGAGCAGCCCTGTTGCGCTCGAACGGGGCTCGTTGCAAGCGTTGCTCCAGTTGCACAACACGGTCCTTCCCGGGCTCGTGCAGAAACTGGAGGCCATCCGCGATGCGCTGGCCAACGAAGTGAACACACTACACGCGACCGGCTATGGCCTGACCGACCCACCCGGGCCGCCACCAGGACGCTCGTTCTTCCAGATCACGGCCGGCGGTGAACTCGAGGTCGAGCCGATCCTGGTGGCCGATCCGCAACTGATCGCGGCGGCCGATGCCGCGGGGGAACCAGGCAACAACGCGGTCGCACGGCAGATCGCCGAGCTGCGCTCCAAGCTGGTCCTGAACAGTGGGACTGCGACGATCAACGACTTCTACAACACGCTCGTCGCCGAGGTGGGCGGAGCCTCGCAGACGGCACAGGTCACCCGCGACAACCAGCGTGCACTGGTGGAGGCGATCGACCGGCAACGGCAGGAGATCATGGCGGTTTCCTTGGACGAGGAAATGGCGAACCTGATCAAGTACCAACAAGCCTACGGGGCAGCGGCTCGGGCGATCACGGCGGTCGACGAGATGCTGGACCGGATCATCAATGGGATGGGCCTCGTCGGGCGCTGAGGCCGAGCGAGTGGAAGGATGACGAGCGATGCGCGTGACGCACGGGATGCTGGTCGACACCTTGCTCAAGAACCTTTCCGGGAACCTCGCTCGGATGGAACGGGTCTACCAGCAGATCACCTCGGCCCGGCGCATCGCGCGTCCCTCCGACGATCCGGTCGGAACCGCGACCGTGCTGCGGCTCGGTTCGGCCGCCCAGGAGATCGAGCAGTACCTGGCCAACGTCGAGCAGGCGCGGACCTGGCTGGACCTCACCGACCAGGCCTTGACCACCATCGGACAATCGCTGCAGCGGGCTCGCGAACTGGTCGTGCAGGCCGCCAACGATACGCTCTCGGCCGATGACCGGCAAGCGATCTGGCAGGAACTCACGGCTCTCCAGGAACAGATCGCGACGACCGGAAACTATGCCCACGCCGGGCGCTACCTGTTCGCCGGTAGCGTGACGCAGACTGAGCCGTTCGACCTTTCGACCGATCCACCGACCTACCAGGGCAACAGTGATCAGCTCCAGCGGCTGATCGACCGGGGAGTCACCATCGAGATCAACGTGACGGGCGACACCGCGATCGTGCCGGTCCTCACGGCGATCAAGCAGGCGCGCGACGCAGTGGCGAGCAACGATCCGGTCGCGATCCGCTCGACGCTGGCAACGATCGATGCGGCGCACACGCAACTCCTGGCAGCGCAAGCATCGGTGGGCGCGCGGGTCAACCGACTGGAGGCCCAGCGCGATCGCTTGCTGGATGCGCATACCAGCACGCTGCGACTCGCCAGCGAGGCCGGTGATACCGACATGGCGGAGGCGATCACGCGCTTTTCCAAGGAAGAGTTGACGTATCGCGCAGCGCTGCAAGCGGGAGCCCGGGCGATCCAGCCGACGCTCCTCGACTACCTGCGCTGACGAGCGGGAAAGGAGGAGCGATGATCGAGCGGCGACCGGAGACGATGACAGCGACGAGCCGGCAGGGAGAGCTGATCTTTCCCAACGGTTTGATCGGCTGTCCAGAATGGCGACGCTTCGCCGTCGAGGAACCGGAGGATCTGCCGGGACTCTTGCTCTTGCGCTCGCTCGACGAGCCGGGCATCGAGTTCGTCGTGGCACCGGTAGCCGAACTCGTCCCCGACTTCCTCGAGCGACTCGCGCCGAACGATCGGGCCACACTGACCGCTCTGGGGGTCGGGATCACCGAAGAGGTCGAACTCTGGGTCACCCTGAGTGTGCACGATGACGGGACCGTAACGGCAAATCTCTTGGGCCCGCTCGTGCTGGACTTCGGGCGCGGATGCGGCACGCAAGTGGTGCTGGCCGACTCCGGCTGGGGAACGCGGCACCCCGTGGTGACGGAGTGAAGGGACCGCGCGATGCTCGTCCTGACGAGACGGCCCGGCGAAGCGTTCGTCATCGGTGAGGGAATCCGGGTCATCGTCCTCGCCGTCGAGGGGGAACGGGTCAAGCTCGGGATCGAGGCACCGCGCGAGATCCCGGTCGTGCGCAGCGAACTCCTTGCAGTGGTCGAGGCAGCCAACCGCCAGGCTGCCGGGGCACGCACCCAGGTCTTGGAGCGATTGAAGCGGGTCTTCACCAGCACGAGTCGATCCTAGCGGCTGCCTTCCTGGCCCAGGGCAACCTCGCTGTCGAACCAGCCCCAGGCGACGGTGCATTTCGTCGCTGATCGGCAGGCTCCCAGACAAAGTTCCCCTGAAGTGATCCGGAACCGGAAGGCTCAGTTCGCCCCACCGTCGTCCAGCCAAGGCGGCGACGTGCAACCCGGCGTTCGGCAGGGACGCAGATCGGCGCTCGCTGGATCGATCCCGCCCACCGCCGACCGTCCTGAGCGATCGGTACTGATGAGAAGATGGTCGCTGTCCGAGCGATCGTACGACCGGATGACCCCGCTGCTCGTTCTTCTCATCAGCAGGAGTTCACGGGCACTGGTGCTGACCAGGGAGAGCGCTTCACCGAGCGACTGGCGGAGATGACGAGCTGTGCAGCAGCGAGGAGAGAGGCGGGAACCAGTGAGACCATGGAGGCTTCTTCTCGAGGAGTGGCCGAACGAGTGGATCGGGTTCGTCAGCGAGCTTCCCGGGTGCAGCGTGAAGGGGAAGAACCGCGACGAGGTGCTGGCACGAGCACCGGAAGCGATCGCCAGGCATCTGGCATGGCTGGCCGCCCATGGTCTTCCGCGGCCGGAAGGAAGCGGGCCAGAGGTACGAGTAGCCGAGGAGATGGCTGCCACAGCACAGGGCGTGGGGCCACTCTTCCACGATGACCGGTGGCCGATGCGCCTGGAGGAGATCGAGGCAGTCCTGCGCGTCAGCAGTGCGGCGGTCGCTGATCTCCTGGCGCTCTGGGAGCGCGCGAGCGGATGGGAGCGACGAACCGGGCACGCTCGTCCAGCCGGCGGGACACCATCGGACATCCTCCGACATGTCGCGGAATCGGATCGCTGGTACGCTGCGCGCCTCTCGCCCGACGTCGCCGGGATGGCGCTTCCCGATGATCCGGCCGAGGCGATCCGGCGAACGGACCGAGCGTTCATCGGAGTGGTGCGCGCCTGGTGGAGCGTTTGGGGCGAGACGGTCGTCGAGCGAGAAGGCGAACAGTGGACGGTGCGCAAAGTCCTGCGTCGCCGGACGGCGCACCTGCGCGAGCACGCTGCGCAACTCGTCCAATGGGTCGGGGAATGAGCGACAGCTAGGTGCGTCAGATCGCGCGGCACCAGCCGACCTCGAGCAGCTATCGCCGGCTGCGACGGTTGGTTCGCGTCAGCAGAACAAGCGCCAGGTCGCTGGATCTCGCCCGGCAGCAGCATAGTCGAAGTCGCTGGCGAAGGATTGAAGACAGGTCGAGCCAGCGAGGACGCGTAGGGCGACGTAGCGCGAGAGGGCGGTGATGGGTCGATCGGGGTCACGGAGTTCCTCGAGCGTGAAGAAGCGGGCGTCGTCGATCTCCTGGCCATCGGGGCTGGGCTCGCCGGCTGACCAATCGAGCAGGAACATCACATAGGTATCGGACCGCGGTCCGTCAGAGCGGGTGCGTAGGCCGACGATCCCCCGCACGGTCGCTCGGACACCGGTTTCTTCGGCAATCTCGCGGAGCACCGCTCGGTCGAGCGTCTCACCGGGCTCGACCAGGCCACCGGGAAAGAGATAGGTTCCGCGGGCTGGGCCATAGCGCTGGCGAACCAGGAGAATGGAACCGGCACGGCGAACGATCCCACCCACCGCGACGACGTGCGCGTGCTGACTGGTCATCGGTGCTTCCCTCCTCGTAGCCCAGCGGACTGGAGCGGAGCCGCTCGGTCAGTATGGTGGCGGGGCAGGTGGCCCGGCGCAAGAGCAGGGTGGTGGGGAGGCACGAGTCAGCGCGGCGGAGACCAGCGGGCAGGGGGAGTGCTGGGGCCGGACCGCAGCGCGCTGAGAAAGGATGAACCAGCTGCTCACGGCTGGGGCACGAGATCGCGCGGGTTGTGGATTTTCCAGAAGCCATCCTCGTAGACGAGCCGGAACATGTAGGTGGAAATGCGCGGGCCGAGACGTTGGACGACGATAACCGACGCTTGATCACCGCGGATTTCGGGCGGGTCGATCTGGAGGATTTCGATCCGTGGGCCGAGTTCGGCGGCGATGCGCACGACCTCGGCGAACTCGTCGAACGACTCTCCTTGATTCGTCGCGCGGGAGTGCATGAGCCAGGCTTCGCCAGCACGACCGTGGTAGACGGCATCGAGATAGCGAGAGACGACAGCGCGGATCTCGTCCGCTGGATCAGCGAAGGGGGTCGGCTGGGGAGTCGGGGCGGGGCGACTGCAGGCTACCAAACTGGCGACCAGACAGAGGACGAGGACGACACGACACATCCGGCGGCCTCCCTCGAGGATACGCAGGGAAAGGATAGCGAGCCCCCTTGACGAGGTCAACCGATGAGTTTAGAATGTCGCCAACAGCCCAGATGTGTTGTGCGAGTAGGCGGTCCGAGCAGAGCGAGGAGGGTGCAGGATGGCCGCAACGTTGTCGCGACGGCGTTTCCTCAAAGCCGGTGGCGCGGCGGCCGGAACTGCGGTCGGGGCACTCGCTGGGCTCGGCGTGGACCTGCGGCCCAAGCAAGTACGCGCACAGCAGCTACGCATCAAGGATGCGCAGGTCTATCCGAGCGTCTGCCCCTACTGTGCAGTCGGCTGCGGCACGCTGGTGCACGTGGTGAACGGGCAGATCGTGAACATCGAGGGGAACCCGAAGAGTCCGATCAACAAAGGGAATCTCTGCCCGAAGGGAGCAGCGACGTATCAGCTGCACGTCAACCCGAACCGGTTGACCAAGGTACTCTACCGCAAGCCGTACGGTACCCAGTGGGAAGTCGTCGATCTCGACTGGGCGATGGACCGGGTCGCCGAGCTGGTGAAGAAGACGCGCGACGAGACGTTCGTCGAGACGCTCCCGAACGGCAAGCGCGTGATGCACACGACGGCGATCTTCTCCCTGGGTGGCGCGACGATCGACAACGAGTGGAACCACATCCACCAGAAGCTGATGCGCGGCCTGGGGATCGTCCGGATCGAGAACCAGGCGCGGATATGACACAGCTCGACCGTCCCCGGTCTGGGGACTCGGCTCGGGCGCGGTGGCGCGACGACCTTCCCTGGTGATCTCGTCAATGCTGATTTGATCGTCATCATGGGCTCCAATATGGCGGAGAACCACCCAGTAGCGTTCCGCTGGGTGGCGGAGGCGAAGCGACACGGTGCGAAGCTGATCCACGTCGACCCGCGCTTCACGCGCACGTCGGCGATGGCAGACCTCTATGTCCCGCTCCGCTCCGGGACGGACATCGCCTTCCTCGGTGGGCTCATCCGCTACATGATCGAGAACGAGAAGTACTTCAAGGAGTACGTCGTCAACTACACCAACGCGGCGACGATCATTCGGGACGAGTTCCAGGACACCGAGGACTTGGAGGGAGTCTTCTCGGGCCTCAAAGAAGCACCGGAGGGGACGTTCCAGAAGTATGTGTACGACAACGCGACCTGGCAGTACAAGCGGACGGCGCCGTTCGATGCGGCCAAGGCACGCGAGGAGGCCAAGAAGGCCGCGACCTTCGCCGAGATGATCCAGAAGATGGTGCCGCCGCCGGCCGAAAAGGATCCGACACTGCAGCACCCGCAGACGGTGTTCCAGATCATCCGGCGGCACTTCTCCCGCTACACACCGGAGATGGTGGAGCAGATCTGCGGCACACCGAAGGAGCTGTTCCTGAAGGTCGCGGAGATGTTGGCCGAGAACTCCGGCCCAGAGCGGACGACGACCTTCGTTTACGCGATGGGCTGGACCCAGCACACCTATGGGGTGCAGAACATCGGGTGCGCAGCGCTGCTCCAGCTGCTCCTCGGGAACATCGGACGGCCGGGCGGCGGGATCTTGGCTCTGCGCGGGCATGCGACGATCCAAGGCTCGACCGATGTACCGACGCTCTATCACTCGATCCAGGGCTACATGGCGCACCCGGACGCCCGGCGCGCGCACGACACGCTGCGCGACTATATCCTGACCGAGACGCGGCCGACCGGATACTGGGCGAATCTCCCCAAGTTCATGGTGAGCTACCTCAAGTCGATGTATGGGGAGGCCGCCACGCCGGAGAACGACTTCGGCTACGACTGGCACCCGAAGATCGCCGGGGACTACTCTTTCATGGCTAGCTTCCACGCGATGGCCAGGGGCGAAATCAAGGGTGCCTTCATGTTCGGTCAGAACCCGGCGACCTCGATCAACGGCGGGCTGATCCGGCGGGCACTGGCCAATCTCGACTGGCTGGTGGTCAAGGACAACTTCGAGATCGAGACAGCCGCCTTCTGGTACAAGTCACCGGAGGTGGAGAGCGGCGAGCTCAAGCCGGAGCAGATCAAGACGGAGGTGTTCCTCTTCCCGTCCGCGCAGGTGGGGGAGATCGAAGGGACCTTTACCAATACGCAGCGGCTCATCCAATTCCACGAAAAAGCAGCTGACCCGCCGGGTGACTGCCGCTCCGATGCCTGGTTCACCCACCAGCTGGCGCTGCGGCTCAAGAAGCTCTATGCCGACTCGACGCTGCCACGCGACCAGGGCTTCAAGAACCTGACTTGGGACTACGACTACGAACCCGGTCACTACCCGACCAACACCCGCATCCAGGGCGAGCCAGACGTGATGAAGATCTGGCGCGAGATCAATGGATTCAAGACGGATACTGGCGAACTTTTGAAGGGATTCGGCGAACTCAAGGACGACGGCTCGACCACCTGCGCGTCCTGGATCTACTGCGGGGCCTATCCGGAGGAAGGCAAGCTCCTGCCCGCCAACCGGAACCCGGATCCGGACGACAAGCCCGGCACCCACCTCGGGTGGGGCTACGCCTGGCCAGCCAACCGGCGCATCCTCTACAACCGGGCCTCAGCGGACCCGAACGGCAACCCGTGGTCGGAGCGGAAGAAGCTCATCTGGTGGGACGCCAACCAAAAGAAGTGGGTCGGCTACGATGTCCCGGACTTCGCGGCGACCAAGGCGCCGGACACGCCGGCCAAGCCCGGTGCGACTGGACTGGATGCGCACGACGGCAAGAGCCCCTTCATCATGATGGCTGACGGCAAGGGCTGGCTCTTCGTGCCGACCGGGCTCCAGGACGGGCCACTGCCGACCCATTATGAGCCGATGGAGTCACCGGTACCCAACCTGCTCTACCCGAAGTGGCAGACCAACCCGATCGCCAAGTACTGGGAGCACGAGCGGAACCAGCTCGCTCAGGTGGGTGATCCGCAGTTCCCGATCGTCCTCACCACGTATCGGCTCACCGAACATCACCTCTCCGGGGCCATGAGCCGCTGGCTCCCCTGGCTGGCCGAGCTCCAGCCGGAGCTGTTCGTCGAGATCAGCCCGGAACTGGCTGCCGAAAAGGGGATCCAGAATCTGGATTGGGTGCGGATCTCTTCGAAACGTGGGGCCATCGTAGCCAAGGCGCTGGTGACACCGCGCCTGCGGCCGCTCACGGTGAACGGCAAGACGGTGCACCAGATCGGGATGCCGTGGCACTGGGGCTTCATGGGACTCGCGACTGGCGACGTGGTCAATGACCTGACCTCGTGGGTCGCTGACCCGAACGTGATGATCCACGAAGCCAAGGCACTCTTGGTCAACGTCGAGAAGGCGAAGTAGTGGGGAACGGAGGAGGCCCCAGGGTGACTCGGCTGAGTCACCCTGGGGAGTTCCCTGGAGGAGACGAGCCATGGCGCAAGCGATGGGCTTCTTCACCGACACCTCAGTCTGTATCGGGTGCAAGGCATGCGAGGTGGCCTGCAAAGCGTGGAACCAGCTCCCAGCCCGCAACGGTGGGAAGGTCGAGCTGAGTGGCCAATCCTACGACAACACGGTCTCGCTCAGCGGCATCCAGTGGCGACACGTCAAGTTCATCGAGCAGTTCAGCCCTGACCGCTCGACCGGCCGCTGGCTGATGATGAGCGACGTCTGCAAGCACTGTGTGCGGGCCGCCTGCTTGGAAGCCTGCCCGACCGGTGCCATCATCCGCACCGAGTTCGAATCGGTCGTGATCCAGCAGGACGTCTGCAACGGCTGCCGGGCGTGCATTTCGGCCTGCCCGTTCGGCGTGATCGAGATCAATCCGGAAACCAACACGGCCATGAAGTGCACGCTGTGCTACGACCGGCTGCAAGCTGGCATGGTTCCGGCCTGCGCGCAGGCCTGCCCGACGCAGTCGATCCAGTTCGGGCCGATCGACGAACTCAAACAGCGGGCTCAGCAGCGGCTCGAGCAGCTCCACGCCCAGGGGGTGACGCAGGCACGCCTCTACGGGCACGACGAGTCGATCCTCGGTGGGCTGAACAGCTTCTACCTCCTGCTCGACGAGCCGGAGGTCTACGGGCTACCGAAGAACCCGAAGCTGCCGTCCACCAACACCCCCGTGGCAGCCGGACTCTCGACTGCCAGCGCTGTCGTTCTCGGCTTGCTCGGGCTGGTCAGCCTGCGGAAGCGGCGCATGGAGGAGTTGGCGAGCGCTGCCCACGAGCCGGAGAGCGGTGAGTGAGGGGAGGGTCAGCCATGCCGGACACTTTCTATTCGGTTTCACCGCATTGGGGCTGGTACGCGGTCGTCGAGTTCTTCGTGGCGGGGCTGGCCGGAACGGCGGGGGGGATCGCAGCGCTCCTCTGGCTGTTCGGCCGTGCGTCCGATCGGATCGTCGCCCGCTGGGGCTTCGCGATCGCCACGGTCGGCAGTATCCTGAGCGGGCTCTTGCTCATCCTCGACCTCAAGCGACCCGATCGCTTCTGGCATATGCTGCTGTTCTCGGAGACGCTGCTTCCGACGTTCCTCAAGTGGTGGTCGGTGATGGCGCTCGGCGCCTGGTCGCTCTTTCTCTTCGGTGGTGCCTCGTTCCTCGCGCTGGTGGGGAGCCTCGCAGTCGAGGGGCGGCTGCCCGCCCAGCTCGGTTTTCTGGGTCGCGGCATCCTCGGCACCATCATCGTCGTGGGCTCGGGGCTCGCTGGGACGTTCTACGCTGGCTACAAGGGTGTCCTCTTGAATTCGACCAACCGTCCGCTGTGGGGGGACACTGCCTGGCTCGGCGCCCTCTTCTTCGCGTCCGGTATGGCATCGGCGACAGTCGTGTTGCTCCTTCTAGCGCAACGCGCCTCACCGGCGACTGTCCCGACTCTTCGCCGGCTGCTGCTGGGAGCGCTGGGCGTCAGCATCATCGCGGTCGCTGCCATGCTGGCGACGATGCCGACGCGCGTCACCGAACTCGTCCTCGGGAACGTTTACGGCGTGCTGCTCGCATTGGCCGTTGCCCTGGGGATGCTCGTGCCAGCCGTTCTCGCCTGGCGGCCGCAGCTCATCGGTCGCCTCGCCGTCCCGACACTCACTGTCCTGGTCTTGGCGGGTGCCTTCGTCCTGCGTGCAGCACTGCTGCTCTCTTCGGAGGCAGTGTGAGATGCCGGGAAACACGTGGCATCGACTCGGTCGGTCAATCGCGCGTGGTCTCGTCGTCCTGCTCGTCTCTCTCGCGCTGAGCGGATGCAGTCCGGAGGCCTCGCGGACACGCGGTGGTGGCGCGGGCGGTGATGTCGGTAACCGTGCGACCGAGGTGCAGCTCCGGCCGAACGGCCCTGCTTCCATTTACTACTTGACACCACGCGAAGGGCCGGCGAGCCAGCTCGCCGGGATGCCGGTCGAATGAGTGCGGTCATCGACAAGTTGGAGCAACTGGCGGAGCGAGATGCAGTGCTCGCTCCGCTGGCACGTTCCTATGCCGCAGCGCTCCGCCTCCTGACCAGCCCGTCCGGCGCAGCGCTCGCTGTCCTCCTGGACTCAGCTGACCGGCTGGAGAGCGGGGCAGTCCCGCTCCTGCACGGTCGCACGATCGCCACCGACCTGGGTGCGCTCCGCCAGCTGGCTGGTGAGGCGACCACCATCCTCGTGCGCAGCGGTATTCCCGAAGCGGGCACACTGCACGAAGCGGTCGCGAGCGGTAAGCTCCCACTCCCCGATCTCGTGCAGGCCGCCCTGTGCGCTGACCAGGAGAGCCTCGAACGACTCGCACTGGCCGCGCAGACACCAGACCAGCTCGTCGCCGTGCTCGGCAGCGTGCTCGCTCTTCCTGTCCTGGCAGCGCTCGCTCGGAACAGTGCCCCAGTGTCGCCGACCCACTGGCGTGCCGGCTATTGCCCAGTTTGCGCTGCCTGGCCGACGCTGGCCGAGTTCCGCGGTCTGGAACGCGAACGCTGGCTCCGCTGCGGTCGCTGCGGGAGCGGCTGGCGTTTCCCACACCAGGAATGTCCCTTCTGCGGTAATAGCGACCACCGGCGCCTCGGTTACTTCGCTGAGGAGGGCAAGCAGGACTCGCAGCGCGTCGAGATCTGCCAGGAGTGCCGTGGCTACGTCAAGACGTTCGCGACGCTCGGCCCCTGGAGCCAGGGGGAAATCCTTTTGCACGATTTGACGACGGTGGAACTCGACCTCGTCGCGGCCGAGCGCAACTATCGCCGGCCCGAGGGGCTCGGTTACCCGCTCGCGGTGCAGATCGTCGCGCGCGAACTGGCCGCCTAGGAGTCGACCATGCGACCAGCCTATGACCCAAACGCACTCGTCCGCCCGGCCGTCTTCTGTCGGGCGCTGCTCGATGCGTTGGAGGCGAGCGCCGGGCGGCGCAAGCGGCGCAAGCGCGACCAGACCCCCGATGCTCTCGGCCAAGAACTCAAGCGGTGGATCCTGGAGCGAGCGATCGAGGACGATCCCGAGCCGGACGCGTTCGAGGCATGGCTCCTCGACCTGGTACTGCGCACACCCGGAAGCGGCGGACTCCGCGCCATGTGTCAAGAGGTCTTCATGGAGTACCAGTTGGCGCAGCACGATCCCGATTTCCGCGCGTGGCTCGCGCTCGGCGCGCCGAGCGCCGACAAGCCGCTGGGCTGAGGCACTCCGACGGCGACACCCCCGGTCGCGCTCACGCCCTCGATTGACGACCGCGTCACTGCCGAGACTCCGCCGTCAATCTGGCGACCCCGCACGATCGCGTCGTCGGCAAGACACGCCCCGCCCGCGCACGGGGCAGAGCGTGTCTTGCCAAAGGTTAGGGGGCCAGAAGCGCTCACAAGAAGATGATGCCGGCCACGATGCTGACCGCTGCCACGACGACCACCATGAGGGCTGGGACACGCCAATCGCGCAAGGCTGCCCCATAGATCAGCAAGCTCGGCAAGCTGACCGCTGGCAGCGCCAAGAGCAGCGCCGCAGCCGGACCGGTCATCCCTTGCTGGATGAGCGGGGCGGCGATCGCCAGCTCCGTCCAGGTCGGGATCATGAACAGCACACCGACCAGGGTGGCGAAGAGCACCGTACCGACCGTGTTGCCACCGCCTAGGGCTGTCAAGATCGGCGCAGCCCAGCCGACCACGGCTGCCGCGATGAAGAGCATGGGAACCGCGACCCGAGCGATCACCCAAGCGGTGCGGAGCCAGGCGCCGACCAATTCGGACGGCGTCTCGATCCGTCGTCCGGCGAGATGCTGCTCGAAGGAAAAGACGCGCAGGAAGCGCTCCAACCAGCGGAGTTGCCGCCCGGCTGGTCCAGCACCCATCACCACTGGTGGACGACGCCGCACCGCGAGCGCGACCAGCCAGGTACCGAAGACTGCGAGCGCGACACCACCGGCGATGCGGAGGAGGGCGAAATCGGCTGGCAGGAGCGCTGTCGCCAAGAAGAGGGTGGTCACGTTGAGGAGCGGGGCAGCGACGACGAAGGCGAGGGACGACTCGAGCGAGGCGCCACCGCGGTAGAGACTCGCACCGAGCGGACCGGCGCAACAGGAGCAGAAGGGATAGACGACGGCACTGGCGCTACCCAGGACGTGCGCGCGGAAGCCGCGCAGCTCGTAGACCCGCTGCAGACGCGGGCTGGCGCAGAGCAGCACGAGGAACAAGGCGCCGAGCAGGATACCGAGTGTCGTGGCGTGCCAGACGACGAGCAGGAAATTAGCCGCTTCGCCGATCGGCCGGAGCCAGGTGGGGAGGGAATCGAGCGCGAACGTTTTGGCGATGCCGGCTTTACCGGCTGAGGCAACGCGCTCGGCCTGGACGATCCGATAGACGAAGAGATCGACGACCAAGAGCACCATGAGCAGGCCGGCCAAGACGTTGCGCGCTTGCCGGAGGCCGCTCGCATCGTGGAGCTGCTGCTCTACCGCACGCAGGAGGCGATAGGCAGCGATGCTCAGCGCGAGCGCTCCGACGAGGACGACGAGATGCCACGGCGTGTAGGAGAGAAAGGCAGAAGGAGCCCCGAGCTTCCGATAGGCCGCAGACTCGAGCAGAAAGGCGCGTCGCATGTCGACGACCGTCGCGAGGACGACGGCGAACGCGACCACGAAGAGACCGAGCGAGACCACCAAGGCGATCGCTTGCCGCTGCGAACGCGCAGCGCCGAGTGGGGAAACCGCGCCACTCATCCGTATCCCCTTTTTCAGCGATCCTCCAGCCCATGCAGGAAACAGCCTCGTCCGCTGCAGGGGCGTCAGTTTCATTGCTTCTCGATCCGGGAGACTCAGGGGCGGCCGCACCGGCCGCTGGGGAGCGATCAGGGGCCACGCGGCACGCTCGGTCCAGCGTCCTGGGCGAGCAACCTCGCACGTGCCGGTGTCGGTGAGCGGTTCCCGCGTCGGTCTTCCATCGGTCTCAACGCGAACACTACGCTACCGGACGGTTGCGGGAAGCCTACTCGACTTATTCCTGGGTGTCAAGCGGGGACCACGAGCCGTGCGGGCAGGAGCCGGCAGCGGGAGCGATCGCGTCCATTGGCACCGGAAAGCTCCAGCGATCGTCCTTCGATCGGCACGAGCGGTACCCGACCGCGTCGGCACAGTCCAGCGCAGTCGGTCACGGGGTCGGTGACTTTGACCGCCGATGCCTGCTCGTCGCGTCTTCCGGAGACGTGCCGACGGGGCACTCCTCGCCCGCTCCCAGAGCGCGCCCATCGTCTGGGACTGATCGCGAACACTCCCGCGCTGCTCGCTCCGCGCGTCGACATGGCGCTCGAGCGAGCAGCTCTGGACACCGAGCTCAGCGGTATCCCGCGCCCGTTCGTGACGCGCCGGGGTACGTCCCGCGTCACGGTCCCGACGCCCGCGAATGGACAGTCCGTGGATGCTCCTGCGACGTCGGACGCTCGCTGCCCTGGACGAAAGGGGGGTGCGCTCGCACGAGCCGCGACGGGCCTCATCGGTCGAAGGGGCACGCCGCGAGCTGCGTATCCGCGAGCGCGACTCCGCGCCGGCGGCTGTGGTCACCCTTCTGCGGATGCCTGGACAGTTCGCGCGGCTTCCTCCACTGCAGCCAGGATGCGGAGATAGGAGCCGCAGCGGCAAAGATTGCCGGCGAGATACTGGGCGATCTCGGCGCGCGTCGGGTGCGGGTTCTCAGCCAGCAGCGCAACCGTGGTCAGGATCATGCCAGGGGTACAGTAGCTGCATTGGAAGGCCTGCTTCTCCAGAAAAGCCTCTTGCACCGGATGCAATGCTCCATCGGGTCCGGTCAATCCCTCGAGCGTGGTGATCGACCAGCCATCGGCCAACGCTGACAAAACGAGGCAGCTCGAAATCGGCTTCCCTTCGACGAGGATCGTACAGGCACCGCAAATGCCGATCCCGCACGTCTCGCGAACGCTCGTCAGCCCGCAGCGGTCGCGCAAGGTCTCGAGCAGCGTCTCGTCGCAGCGTACGCGAAACTGGTGCTGCTCGCCATTGACGAGGAGCGTGATCGCCTGTTCCATCAGCATGCTCCTTCGCGTTGCGGCCGCAAGGCAGCGAGGACGCGCTCCGGCGTGAGCGGAAGCTCGACGAGGCGCGCACCGGTCGCCCGCGCAGCGGCATTGCCGATCGCTGCTGGAATCGGCGGTACCGCCGTCTCTCCCACGCCGTGGATCTCGGCACCCGGGTATTCCAACAACTCATGCGTCAACTCTTCCGGGAGATCGAGCATGGAAGGAATGAGATAGTCCGAGAGGTTCGCAGTCAGTGGCTGCCCCTGATCGTACAGCAGTGCCTCGAAGAGGGCACTCCCCAGACCCATGATCATGCTTCCCTCGTTCTGCAACGCTGCCGTGAGCGCGTTGACGACCTTCCCCGCATAGACAGCCGCATGCAGGCGAAGCACCCGCACCTGTCCGGTCGCCAAATCGACTTCGACTTCAGCGCCAGCCGCGCCTTGGTGCCAGTGGGAGGAGGCGATGCCGTGGCCAGTCTCGTCCAACCCGCCCTCGTTGCGAAATTCACCATGCTCGATGAGTTCCTCGACACCGCTCGTCGCCACCAGTTCACCCCAGCCGATCGCACGCTCGGGCACACCGCGCACGCGCACGGCACCGGGGACGAGTTCGAGATCATGCGGCGCAGCCTCCAGCTGCTCAGCTGCCAGCTGCCGCAGCCGGTCGGCCAGTTTCTGCGCGGCCTGTCGTACCGCCATCCCCATCATGTAGGTCGAACGACTGGACGTCGTGCGGTTGTCGAACGGCGTCCGGTCGGTATCGGGATCGACGACCCGAACTTCGTTGTACGGGAGAGCGAGTGGTTCGGCAGCGAGTTGCGCCAGGACGGTGCGCGCCCCTTGGCCGAGTTCGACGGTCGAAGCGTAGACAGTTACGCGTCCGGAGCGGTCGAGGCCGACACGGGCTTCCGAGCGGCTCGGCGTCGTCATTCCTTTCATCACTACCGCTAGGCCCTTGGCACGCACGCGACCACCCGGCAGCACGATCGGTTCAGGTCGCCAGGCGATCGCGCGGGCAGCTGCTTCCAGGCATTCCTGGAAGTGGACGTCGTGCAGCGTCTCTCCAGTCGCGAACCGATCGCCATCGTGGAGGAGGTTGCGGAGGCGGAACTCTAAAGGATCGAGACCGAGTGCATCGGCTGCGATATCCATCATCCGCTCGGAGGCCCAGACGATCTCGGTGACGGCATAGCCGCGGAAGGCACCAGCCGGTGGAAGGTTGGTATAGACGCAGTACGAGTCGACTGCTACGTGAGGAATCCGATAGGGTCCGACACTGCCGAACCCGCCCTTGCGAGCCACATCCGGTCCGCAGTCCGCATAGGCACCCGTGTTCCAGTAAGCCTGGACCTGTTTCGCCAAGATGCGGCCATCGCGAGTGAGGCCGAGGCGAATGGTGACCACTGTCGCATGCCGAGTAAGGGTGACGAACTCCTCGTAGCGGTCGAGCACCAGCTTGACCGGACGGCCAGTGAGGGCAGCGAGAAGAGCGACCTGTGGCTCGATGCGCGGAAACACTTTACAGCCGAAGGATCCGCCCATCGGTGGGACGATGATCCGGACACGCTCCGGGGGAACGCCGAAGAGTTGAGCGAGGATCTGCCGCGTATTGAAGGGAGTCTGCGTCCCGCTCCACACGGTGAGGTGGCCGTCCTCCCAGACAGCGAGGGCAGCATGAGGTTCCATGGCCACGTGCTGGGCAGCTGGAGTGCGGAAGGTTTCTTCCAGCACGAAATCGGCCTCAGCGAAGCCGCGCGCGACGTCACCGGTGTAGAGGCGGAAGTGGTTGCAGCAGTTGGTACCGAAGAGTGGGCGCAGGCCGAAGTAGACAGCGTGACCACGATGCGGTTCCTCGGGACGAAGCTCGTGGACGAGCGGTGCACCGGGCTGCATCGCCTCGATCGGATCGAACACCGCCGGCAGCGGCTCGTACTCGACGGCGACGCGGGCGGCTGCCTCGCGCGCAGCGTGTGGATTCTCAGCTGCGACGAGCGCGACCATATCGCCGACGTAGCGCACCCGGTCGATAGCCAACACCGGCTGGTCTTCGATCTGGGGCCCGTAGACCGGCCGTAGGTTAGGGATCCGGGCGCAATCGGCCGCTGTGACTACCGCGACGACCCCAGGAACCTCCCGCGCCGCACTCGTGTCGATGTGGCGGATGCGCCCGTGCGGGACGGTGCTGCGCACGACTGCGGCATGCAGCATGCCGGGGAGCGTGACATCCTGTGAAAAGCGGAGACGCCCGGTCACCCGCTCCAGGGCATCGATCATCGGGACAGCCTGTCCAACGCTCATCGCAAAGCCCTCACAGCTTCCAGTCGCCACCTCGCCGGGTCGGCAGGTGCGTTCAGCGCAGCAGTCGCTCGCCGGTAAGCGGCCATCATCGCTCCTTCCCGGAAAGAACGCGAGTCCGCGCCGCTCTGGCTCCGACGCATCCAGCGACGGAACGGGAGGCGGCAGCTGTGCGAGGCCCAGCGCACTGGTTCTCCTCCGGTCGAGGTGACCGCAACCCTTCCAGCAACGCAAATCCCGCACGCCTATACTCGCGCGCCAGCAGGCCGTCCCCTGCACTCGAGCGAGGCAGAAAAGCCGAGACGCATCGGCACCGCAACAGACCCGCGCACCCCCGCTTCAGACGCCTCGCCACCCTCCTCGTCGCAGCACTACTCAGGTGGCGCTCTGCGCCCGATGCGCTCCTACTCGAGAATCTCGACCACACCGGCCGAGCCGTTGACCCGGATGCGCTGTCCGGTCCGGAGGACCTGCGTGGCAACCCCCGTCCCGACGACCGCTGGGATGCCGAACTCCCGCGAGACCACGGCGGGGTGCGAGAGCTGCCCACCAGAATCGGTCACCAGGCCAGCGATCTTGGTGAAAGCGATGACCCACGCCGGGTTGGTCATGCGGCAGACCAGGATCTCGCCCCCTTTGAGCGCATCGACGTCCTCCAGCGTGCGGGCGACGAAGGCGGTTCCCTCCACCACACCAGCCGAGGCCGGGATCCCCTCGACCCGCCCTCTCACCTGGCGCGGCTGGAGCGAGTCGAAGAACCGCTGCGGGTATCCCCAGAGCGTCTTGTACGGCTCCTGGAAGAGTGCCCATTCGCTGGCAGTACCGACCCAATCGCGCGGGCGCACCGTCATGGCACGCTCGCGGGCAGCTCGCCGCTCGCGGACCAACTCCTTGGCATTGGGCAGGTTAGAAGGCTCCGCCGCCAGGACGCGCAGCTCGTGATAGCGCAGGAAGAGCACGTCATCCGGTTGATCGAGCAGCTCGGCTTCCACCAGTCGCCGGCCGATCGCCAGGAGCACGTAGCGCAGGCGCGCGAACGTCCCCTGGTCGATATAGAAATGATGGTCGGGAGTGAGCGGCATCATCTGGAGCACGCGATGGAGCGCTGCCTCGACGCGCTCGCGCCCCCGTGCGTCGTCTGGCGGGATCTTGCTCAGGAGTTCTTGGATGGCTGCATCGCGATCCTGGCGCAAGCGTTGGATCGCCTCCGGGTAGGAGTAGTCGGTCTGGAGATACCCCTGGATGGCCGCAATGATCGGTGCCGGGTTCTCGTACCAGGTCGGATAGACGTACTCGTGACTGTAGAGAGCCTTGTGGCCGAACTCGCGCTTGTATTCGTCGAGCCAGCGCAGAAACTCGCGACCCTCCGCCGTCTTCTCCAGTTCGGCGAGAATCTCGGCTGGCGTTTCCTTGCTGAAGGCGTCCAGGAGCACCGCGTTGCGCTTGACGCGCTCCTTGAGTTCCCACAGTCCGTGCACGGCATCCCAGTTGCGGTCGCTATCGGAGACCATGATGCGTTCGAGCAGCGTTGGATCGACGTCACCGATGACCTCGCGCACCGCAGTCTGGAAGTCGAGCGAGGCCTGGAACTGGGAGAGATTGAGGATCCAGTGGATGCGCCAGTGGCGCTCTTGGATATCGATCGCGTCTTCCAGGAGCACCATCAGCTCGGGCAGCGTCGCCGTGTCGTAGGGGTAGGTATCGAGATACTCGAAGTTACGCTCGATCTCCGGTCGCAGCCGCTTCTGCCACCACTCGAGACCTTTTTCCGCATAGACCGGCATGACCATGCTATAGTACGGAGCGAGTTCAGCTGCCTCCTTGGGATCACGCGGGACAACAGCCGTGAACAGATACCCGTTGATCAGCTTGGCCTTCCAGTCACGGCCGAAGGGAGCTCCGAAGCGCCGATAGAGATAGGCACAGGTCGCCCACCAGCCGCCGAGTTCGAAGAACATCGGCGAGAGTGGATTCGGGCAGTGGAGATCGTCCCACCACCAGAAAAGCTGCTTTTCCTCCTCGTTCTCCCATTCGACCGGGAACGACTCGTCGCCGAAGAATGTCACCGGCAGCTGCACCTCAGGTCGCTGCGCCACCATGGTTTCCCTCCTTCCTGTGGCTGCGGCCCACCATCACTCCGGCTCGATCAGGTCGTAGAACTCGGGCACGCGACTCTCCAGCATCGGCACGACCGTGTTGAGGATCTTCTCCTGAAAGTAAGGCGTGGCCTTGTGCGCTTCGTAGTCCTCCCGACTCCGGTACTGCTCGTAGAGCAAGAATTTCCGTGGATCGTCCTGCGAACGATTGACATAGTAAACCAGACAACCAGGTTCTGCCCGCGAGAGGGTGACCATCTCTTTCAGGATGGCCGCGATCTCGTCGGCCTTCCCTTCCTTCGCGTAGTAGTGCGCCACGACCACGAACGGCACGACAGCCTCCTTCCCTTCCGCACCAGCGACTCAGCCCTCGAGAGCACGCACGACGCGATTGCGCAGGATGCCGATCCCTTCGACCTCGAGTTCGACGACATCGCCCGGCTGGAGATAACGCCCCAGCTCGAGGCCGCACCCGTTGGTGACCGTACCGGAGCCCCAGAGTTCACCAGGATAGATCGTCTCGCTCTGGGAGACGTGCGCGATGAGTTGGGCGAAGCTGAAGTGCATCCCGCGGCTCGAGCCTTCCGACCAGACTTCCCCGTTGACCCGCGCCACCATCCGCAAGCTCGTCACGTCCAACTCGTCGGGAGTGACGAGATAGGGCCCGATCGCGTTCCCCGTGTCGAAATCCTTCCCCTTGCTCGGCCCCATTCCGATCGGCGCCTCACGGATCTGCTGATCGCGCGCACTGAAGTCGTTGAAGATAGTGAAACCAGCAATGTAGCGATGAGCTTCCTCGACGGGGATATCCTTGCCACGCCGGCCGATCACCATGCCGAGCTCCAACTCGAAATCGAACTGTTGGGTGTAGCGCGGCATCACGACATCGGCCTCGGGGCCGACCACGGTATCCGGATCTCCTTTGTAGTAGGCCGGAACCTCGTACCAGGCAGGTGGAATCTCGCCACCGCGGCCGAGCGCGCGACTGGCATTCCGCATGTGACCCTCGAAGGTCAGAAAATCCCGAATGACGCGGGGACGCGGCACGGGAGCGAGCAGTCGCACTTCCCCCAGCTGATAGCGTGTTCGCCGACCGAACGCCTCCTCGACGCGCAAGCCCTCCTCGAGAGCCTGGGCTGCAGCCTGCCAGCCCAGTTGGCCATGACCTAGGAAGGCAACCATGTCGTCGGGAATGAGGAGAGCGGCCAGCCGCTCTGCCTCGCAGCCTGGATCGGTGCGTGCCAGATAGGCTGCATACGCAGCCTGCAAGTCGATCAGCCAGCCCTCGGCCAGTGCTCCGATCCGCCGCACCGGACCAGCCGGGCTCGGCACGGCAAAGGTAGCCAGCTTCATGCGTCCTCGCTCCCTCCCGGATAGAGTCCAGCTCGTTGCGCCGCGCGACGCAGAGCACGGGCAACGAAAACTCGAACCATCTCGCGCCGATACCATGCGCTCGCCCGCAGATCGGAGACCGTCTCGACGGATCGAGCGTACTCATCGGCAAGCGCTTCGAAGAGCGCGTCTTCGAACGGATGCCCTTGCGCTCGCTCCAAGCTCTTTGGAAATCGCTGGGGGCGGTTCCCAGCAGCGCCGACCACGACCTCCAGCCGAGCGATGCGTCCGGCCGCATCGGGAATCACCAGCGCAGCGACACCGAGGGTCGGCCGATCCTCGTGCGAGCGCGTTCGGAATTTGAGATACGCCGCTCCCGCGCCTGACGGCAGCGATGGGACGTGGACGGCAGTCACGAGCTCGTCCGGCTCCCGCACCGTCTGATAGGCATCCAGGATGAAGTCAGCGACGGGCACGAGGCGCCGGCCACGCACGCTCGCGAGTTCGAGTCCGGCCCCGAGTGCCGCGAGTACAGTCGGTGGATCGGAAGCGGGATCAGCCTCGCAGAGGTTGCCGACCAGTGTCGCTTGTTCGCGCACGCGGACGTTCGCGACATCCGCGAGCGTTTCGGCGAGCACTGCCCAGTACGTGCGGACGAGAGGAGCGCGTTCCACCGCTCGATGGGACAGGCCGGCACCGATCACCAAACTGCCGTCTCCGGCGAGCGCGAGTTCCTGCAGGGGCGTCACGCGACGGAGGCTGACCAGCCAACGTGGCTGAATGAGGCCGCTCCGGAGCGTCAACGTGACCCAGACGCCACCGGCGACGACAGTGGCTGCATCACCCGCTTCGGCGAGGAAGGAGAGTACCTCGTCCAGTGTCGCTGGAGCGATGACCGCGCACTCAGCCATCGCGCGACCTTTCGCGAGCGACCACGGTTGCCTCGACTGCCATACCGGTGCGCTCTTCCAGGCGCGCCAGCGCGGCGGCCAGCAGGGGCCGAGCCAGTTCGCGCGCTCGCGGCAAACGGATCCGCTCTGCCATGTAACGGAAATGACGAGCGACGAGCTCCGGCGTAAAACCACGCTCGCCACTCAGTCCAAAGGCGATGAACCGATCCACATTGACTTCGAGAAAAGACAGAGAATCGGCAGCCTGGAGGAGGTCAGCTTCCGGCCAGCCACCCCACTCGTGCACGGCGACGAGATCACGGACCGCGCGAACCAGCGTCGGGTCCGTGCCTTGCTCCTCGAGCCAGGCAGCAACGATGCGCGCCGAGCGCTCCTGATGCTGCGCTTCGTAGGAGCGATCGGGAATTCCGCGTCGAGCATCCATCACTGGGGAGTCCGATCCGGGGAAATGGCGCTCCATGTCATGGGTGAGTGCCGCCAACCGGAGCGCCAGATCCGCCTGTGGAGCGAGCAGGAAGAGCCAGTCGAGTGCCCGGTAGAGATGCAGGGCATTCCAATAGGGTGCGACCCAGCTGCGTGCCCGCTCGAGGAGTCCTCCCTCACTGGTCATCGACTGCTCCTCTCCTCAGGAGAGCGTCGTGATCGGGCGACTTTGCAGGACAAAAAGCTCACCGCCAGCGATGGCCCACTCGACGTCCTGCGGCACTCCGAAGAAGGCCTCGACCCGATCAGCCAAGTCGACGAGCGCCGCACGCTCGGCCTCGCTGAGCACCGGCAACCGCTGTCGTTCCTCGGGCACCGCGAGAGGGATGAGACCACCGGTTGCACCCCGCCCCAGCATCTGCGTTTTGGGCGGGACGAAGCAACGCAAGAGGCAGCCGCTCCGACGCTCGATCTCGTAGTGGTCCGGCGTCACTTCTCCCGAGACGAGCGCTTCGCCGAAGCCCCACACCGCCTCGACGACCAGGACATCGGGCCGGCGCTGCACAGGATCGACAGTGAAGAGGACTCCAGCCTTCTCGGGCACCACGAGTTGCTGAACGACGACTGCGAAGGCGAGATCGTCGAGCGACCCCTTGCGGGCACGGTAGAAGAGCGCTCGTGGACTGAAGAAGGAGGCCCAGCAGGCGCGGATACGCGCGAGCACGTCATCCACACCGCGGACATCGAGGAACGTCTCTTGCTGCCCCGCAAAGGAGGCCTGCTGAGAATCCTCCGCGACCGCACTGGAACGGACCGCGACCGGAATCGCCTCGCCATGTCCGAGTTCGGCATAAGCACCAGCAACGGCAGCATCGAGTTCCAGTGGAAGCGGCTGTGTGAGGATGAGTTCTTGGATGTCCGCTGCCACATCCTCGAGCACGCGGCGCTCGGAGGGATCGACGCGCTGGAGCAGCGCGCGGATCCTCGCGTCGAGCCCGCACCCGGCGAGAAAGGCGGCGAAAGCCGCGCTGGTCACTACGAAGCCCGGCGGAACAGACAGACCAGCAGCGGCCAAGCGGGCGAGGCTCGCCCCCTTGCCACCGGCCTGGCGGACGTCGGTGCAGGCCGGATCATGGAACCAGCGGACGAGAGCAACGGTCGCCGCACGACTCATCGCTCCTACTCCTCGACGATGGCGACCGCGCGGACGGGTGCCGCCGTGGTGCCGACCCATTTGATGGGGAAGGCAGCAACCTTGAAACCGTATGGTCGCGGGATCTGGTCGAAGTTGGTCATGTTCTCGATGTGATAGTACTCACGCTCGCGCATGACGAGATGCGCTTCCCAAAACTGCTTGCGCTCGAACATCGCCCAGACCGGTGGATCGAACGTGATGGCATCGATTCCCATCACCTTGATGCCTTGGTCGATGAGCCAGAGGGTCGCTTCGCGGGTCATGCCACAGTGGTCGGTGAGATAGCGATGCTCGTTCTGGTACGCTCCGGCTCCTGTCCAGATGAGGACAATATCGAGCGGCTTGAGGCGATACCCGATCTTGTCGAGAGCCTCGCGAATCTCCGCGGCAGTGATGCCGGAGCCCTTTTCCTTATGACGGAAGTCGAGGAGCACGCCATCGGCGTAACAGTACTCGAGCGGGATCCCTTCGGGACCCGGCGCTTCGGCGACCAAGTGCTTGCGGGCATCGATGTGCGTTCCCACGTGGTCATTGAGTTGGAGCCGGTAACTCGCGGTGAGCCAGGTCGCACCGTACTGAGCAGCGCCGATCCGCTCGGCGAACTCTTCCCACGACTCGTGCATCTCGATTTTCGGTGGAGGAACACGGGGGAAGGTGATCATCTCGTTGTGCACCGGCATGGAGAGATCGATCAGCTTGACACCCACGAACGTGCTCCTTTCGTCAGGAACCCTGCTGTGGTTCCGGATTTTCCCGCGACAAGGCTTCGTACACCCACCGACCCGGTTCCTCGATGTGGCGACGCATAGCGGCCTCGGCACGGTCAGGATCGCGCGCACGCAGCGCTTCCAAGATCGGCTCGTGCCGTGCAGCGAGGCCTTCGATAGCCCGGCGATGAATGGAAAACGTCAGAAAGGTGGTCGTCGCCAAGCTCAAGCTGGTCCAAAACTGCTCGAGCAGACGGTTTCCCGATGCTTCGACGATGATGCGATGGAAGGCGATATCAGCCTCGATCGCCGTGGCTTCGTCACCGAGCTCACTTGCTTCCCGCATGCGGTCGATCTGCTCTTCGAGGGCGAGCAGCTGTTCGGTAGTGATGCGAGCGGCAGCGGCACGCGCCGCGACACCTTCGATCGCTGCTCGGATCGGATAGATCTGCACCAGTTCCTCGTGGGTGAAAGCGCGGACGCGCGTACCGCGAAAGGGTTCGCTTGTGACGAAGCCGAGGAGTTCGAGATCACGCAGTGCTTCGCGGACAGGTGCCTGGCTCACGCCGAGATCCTGCGCGATCCGCGTTTCGATGATCCGATCGCCCGGCCTGAGCTGGCCGCGCAGGATGGCGTCGATGAGATACTCCTTGATTTCTTCGCGCAGCACGCGGCGGACGATCGGGCGCGGGAGCGAGCGATCGGACCGTGTGATCTCTCTCTGCGACATCAGCCGCCTCGCTGTTCTTCGAATATCGAGAATCGATTCTCCATGATCAGCTTACTCGTCTCGGCACCTGCCGTCAAGCGCTGGCTGGGCGGAGCGCCTTGAAGCGTTGCATCGTTTCCACCATGGCCCGCTCGGTCGGGAGCCGCTCGACACTGGACGCCCCGAAGAAACCGACCACGCCACGCGTCCGCTCGAGCACGTAAGCCACGTCCTCCGGTTCGGCGATCGGACCGCCGTGACAAAGAACGATGACGTCCGGATTGACGGACTTCGCCGCATCGCACATCGCCTGCACACGCTCCACCGCTTCGTCGAGCGTCAAGGCTGTCCTGGCCCCGATCATTCCCTTGGTGGTGAGACCGACATGCGGCACGATGATATCCGCTCCCGCCTCGGCCATGGCGCGCGCTTGGTCGGGATCGAACACGTACGGGGCAGTCAGCATGTCCAGTTCGTGCGCGAGGCGGATCATCTCGATCTCCAGATCGAACCCCATTCCCGTTTCCTCGAGGTTCTGTCGGAAGACCCCGTCGATGAGCCCGACGGTCGGGAAGTTCTGGACGCCGACGAAGCCCATCTCCTTGAGCTGCCGCAAGAAGACCGGCATGAGGCGGAAAGGATCGGTTCCACAGACGCCAGCGAGAACGGGAGTATGGCGCACGACCGGCAACACTTCGGCCGCCATCTCGACGACGATCGCATTGGCATCGCCGTATGGCATGAGTCCAGCCAGGGATCCCCGACCGGCCATGCGATAGCGGCCCGAGTTGTAGATGATGATGAGATCCGCACCCCCTGCCTCGGCACACTTGGCGGACAAGCCGGTGCCGGCCCCTGCTCCGATGATCGGTCGCCCCTCGGCCAGGGTCTGTCGGAGCTTGGCGAGTGCTTCGGCGCGTGTCATCGGACGCCAGCTCATCTCACCCTCCTTTCTTGCTTCAGCTCGCCGCCGCGGCTGGCTGCTGAGCTCGGATCAGCTCATCGAGTCGGGCAGCCATTGCCCGAGCGAAGGCCGGATCGTTGATGTCCGTGTCCCATCCGTGGACTTCGATGTGCGGAGCGAGATGCGCTTCGAGCGCCTCGATGAGTGCCTGATCAGCTTCAGGATCGTAAAACGGTTTCCCCTCGACGTCGATCGCTGAGAAGCCACGCCTAGGGATGAAGACCGCGACCGGTCCCTTGGCAGCATTGAGCTTGCGCGCGATGATGCGGCCGAGCTCGGCACATTCCTCCCGCGTCGTACGCATGAGCGTGACCGTCGGGTTGTGCTGGTACAGCCGACGATGGCGGAAGCGCTCCGGCACCGTCTCGAGCGGCCCGAAGTTCACCATGTCCAAGGCACCCAGCGAAACCACCTGCGGGATCCCCATCGCCCCGGCTGCCTCGAGGCGCTCCGGTCCTGCAGAGAGCACACCGCCGACCAGTTCGTCGGCTAGTTCGGTCGTCGTGATGTCCAAGACACCAGCGAGGAAACCACCCTTGACGAGATTCTCCATCGCTTGACCACCAGTCCCGGTCGCATGGAAGACCAGGACCTCGTAGCCACGCGCTTCCAGTTCCTTGCGCGCCTCCGTCACACAAGGCGTCGTCACGCCGAACATCGTCGCCCCGATGAGCGGCTTGCTCGGAGCACTCGGACGGAAGGTCTCGTAGGCATGGGCCATGCCAGCGATCGCGGCCGCTGCATTGGTGAGGATCCGCTCGCTGATCCGGTTGATGCCAGCGATGTCGACCACCGGATAGAGCATGGCGATGTCGCTCGCGCCAACATACGGTCGCGTGTCGCCGGAGGCGAGCGTGGAGACCATGAGTTTGGGGACACCGATCGGCAGGGCCCGCATCGCAGTCGTCGCCAGGGAGGAGCCACCGGAGCCGCCGAGGGCGAGGATACCGTGCAGACGGCCGGCCCGATACAAGTCGAGCACGATGGCAGTCGCACCTCGCGCCATCGTCGCGATAGCTGCCCCGCGATCACCGCGCGCAGCGAGCTCGGCGAGATCGGCGCCAGCTGCGCGAGCGACCTCTTCGCGAGAGATATCGGGTGCCGCCTGCGGCGCACCGAGCACACCGGCATCGATCAGGAGAACCTCACAACCGCGTTCGCGCAGGCGCTGGCGGAGAAACTCGTACTCCACTCCCTTGGTATCGAGCGTTCCGATCAGAACGACGGTCGGCATCGGGTCCTCCCTTCAGGCATCAGGCAGCTCGCCGGGCACTGACACCGAGATAGCGCTGTTGACGCTCCGGATCACCCAAGAGTTCTGCTGCACTCGTCTCCCAGACGATCCGACCGGCAAGCATGATGGCGATCCGCGATGCGACCGCCGTCGCGACCGCCAGTCGCTGTTCCACCAGCAGAATCGCCAGACCGTCCTGCGCCAGGTGTCGGAGCGTGGTGACCAGCTGCTCGACGATGACTGGAGCCAGTCCCTCGGACGGTTCGTCCATGATCAGGAGCCGCGGGTTCGTCAGCAGAGCCCGAGCGATCGCGAGCATCTGCTGCTCGCCACCCGAGAGGGTACCGGCTGGCTGACGCCGGCGCTCAGCGAGGCGAGGGAACAGGGCGTAGATTCGCTCCTCCGTCCACGGCTCGCCACCGTCGGCGCGTCGTCGCCGGGGCACGAGCCGGAGATGCTCCTCGACGGAGAGCGAGGGGAAAATGCGGCGTCCTTGCGGCACATAGGCGATGCCCAGCGCTGCAATGCGATGAGGCGGTTTCCCGACGAGCTCCTGGCCAGCGAAGCGGATCGAGCCGCGGACTGTCGGCAACAGCCCTGTCACGGCCAGACACAGCGTCGTCTTCCCCATCCCGTTGCGCCCGAGGAGCGCGAGCGGCTCCTGCCCGACCGTGAGTTCGACACCCTGTAGGACATGGCTCTGACCATAGTACGCATGAAGATCCCGGATCGTGAGAAGCGGTTCGTCAGGCATACCCGCCCCCCAGGTAGACCTGCTGGACGATCGGATTGGCAGCGATCTCCTCTGGCGTCCCCTCGGCGATCACGCTGCCCTCGTGCAAGACCGTCACCCGCTGCGCGACCTGGAACGCCACATCCATGTCGTGCTCGATGAGCAGGACCGTCATGCCAGGATCGAGCGCGAGCAGAAGGGTAGTAAGATGCTCGCGCTCTCCCGGCGAGAGCCCGGCGGCAGGCTCGTCCAGCAGGAGGAGACGCGGGCGACTCGCCAGCGCCATTCCGAGCTCGAGCTGCCGCTGCTCCCCGTGGGAAAGGGCACCAGCCAGTGCCCGCAGGGCATGAGCGAGTCCGACCTGCTCGGCGAGCGCTGTCACCTCCTGGAACTCCGGATCACTGCGACGCGGGAACCGCACGCTCAACCGCCAGGGGCGAACGCCGCGGAGTGCAAGATAAAGGTTCTCGGCCACGCTCAACCGCGGGAAGACGAGCGGCGTCTGGTACGTCCGCGCCAGCCCCAGCCGGATCCGCTGGTACGGGGGAAGGGTTGTCACATCGCGGCCGAAGAAGCGGATCGTGCCGTTCGTCGGGCGGAGATCTCCGGTGATCAGGTTGAAGAGCGTCGTTTTGCCAGCGCCGTTCGGTCCGATGATGGCTCGCCGCTCGCCTGGCTCCAGCGCGAGGGAGACATCGCGCACCGCGACGAGACCGCCGAAACGGCGGCTCACGCCCTGAAGTTCCAGGGCATGAGCCGCTGTGTGCGGGCGGTGCAGCTCGATCGCCACCATTGCTCAGGACCCGAAGGTCTGCTTGATCTTCTCGCACGTCGGGTTATCGCGGGTGAACGAGCCGAGGGCGAGATACTTGTCCTCCGGAAGGCCGAGCGTTTGGTTCACTCCCTCGACGACCTTGACGAGCTTATTGTACAAGTTCCCGTCCGGGCCCTCGGCCACCTCGGTCACAAAGTTGTTGGCGATCGCCTGCCGGTTCTTGTCCAGTTTGATGTGCCCGGTCGGTCCATCGAACTCGACCTTGGCGAGTGCCGCTTGCAGCTTCTTCTGTCCGTCACTGAGGTCGCCATTGACCGCCTTCAAGCCGAGCAGGAGCCCTTTCGCATTGACGTAATAGCCCCAGCAGAAGAGGGATGGGGTACTGAGTCCTTGCGGGAACTGCTTCCGGTACTGCTCGACCCAGGCCGTCCAGGCGGGATCGGGATTGTCCGCTGCGACTGGCCCAGCACCAGGGATGCCGATGACGCGCGATCGGAGCGCCCCCTTGGTTTCCAGAACGTTCTGATCGATCGTCGAACTGCCACCGATCAACGCTGCCTTGCCTCCGAACTCGGAGTACGCCTTGAGGAAATTCACCGCATCGGATCCACCCAGGATCACGTAGATGGCATCGATATCGCTCGGCATCGAACTGATGACCGAGCTGTAGTCTTTGGTACCGATCGGCACCCAGAACTGGGCAACGCAGTCACCACCCAACCGGCAAAACTCCAGCAGGAAACCAGCCACCTGACTGTAGGGATAGGAGTAGTCCTCACCGAGCGTGGCGACGCGGCGGTACCCCTTGACCTCGTAGCAGTAGGTGCCGAGTCCCGCCATCCATTGCACGCCATCAGTCGAGAAGCGGAAGAAATTCGGAGCGGGATCACGCAACGTCGTGTCCTGTGCGGCGGACGTGCCGTTGACGATCGTCTTGTCGGGGATGGTCTTCGCGTAGTCGCGGAGCGCCAAGCCCTCGTCACCCGAGAGCGGCCCGACGATGCAGTCCACCTTGTCCTGCTCGATCAGCTTGCGCGCCTTCTCGCGCGCCACTTGTGGGGTGGCATCGGTGCTCTCTTTCACGAGGCGGATCTTCTTCCCGGCGATCTCGCCCCCGAACTCGGCCACCGCCAACTCGACACCGCGCACCGCCTCCTCACCGTAGAGCGCGAAGGCCCCTTCCAGGGTCGCCAGGATGCCGATGACGATCTCGCCAGCAGCTGGGCCGACCGTAACCGCCGGGGAGGCAGCGGCAGCTGGCGTCGGGGCAGGCGGAGTCGGTGACGGAGCGGGAGCGGGCGGTGGAGTGGCTGCCGCTGGCGCTGGCGTCGGAGTCGCCTGCTGGCCGGCACAGGCAGCCAACAGAGCCGACGCAGTCGCCGCGAGTCCGACGAATCCAGCACGACGGAGCAAAGTGCGCCGACTGAAACGCGCAGGCTGTCCGTTCATCGCTGCTCCTCCTCTCCTGACCCTGACCACTGAACCGACCGACGTCGAAGCGAGCGTTGACCTCCCTTCACTCCATCTCAGCCCGTTCGGCGGAGGCGAACCGCACTCGCAGGATGCGCTGGAGCGCCGCGAGCGCTCGCAAGCCGAGCCCACTCAACCCCTCGGGCGAGAAGAGGACGGTCGCCAGGAAGACCAGTCCGATCACCGTGTTGAAGCGCTGCGTGAAGGAACTGGCGAAGTTGGTGACGAGCACGAAGACGAGTGCTCCGAGGAACGCACCCTCGGCATACATGAGACCACCGATCACCGCGATGACCATGACGTTGATGAGTCGCGTGAGATCGATCGTGGTGGGCGAGATGGCCCCGTTGTACCAGACGAGGAGCAACCCACCCAAGCCCGCGAGGAAGCCTGCGAGCGTGAACGCGGCGACGCGATGGAGCGCAACGTGAAACCCTAGGGCAGCCAGGCGGCGCGGGTTGTCGCGGAGCGCCACGAGTGCGAGCCCGAAGGGAGTGCGCGCCAAGTAGCGAACCAATGCGTATGTCGCAAGCCCGACGACCAGACAAAGGTAATAGAAGGGGACACGCTCGGTCAGCGCATGACCGAAGAGTTCAGGGGGACGAATACCGAGAATGCCGGTGTGACCACCGAAGAACGAGCGGTTCTGGTTGGCCAGCGCATACACGACCATGCCGAGCGCCAGGGTGATCATCAGGAAGTAGATGCCGCTGGAGCGCACCGCGACGAGCCCGAAGAGGAACGCGACAACCGTCGCCAGGACGATGCCGCCGAGAATCCCGACCCACGACGGCTGCCCCTGCACGACCGTCAAGTGCCCATAGCCATAGCCGGCCAAACCAGCAAGTGTCATCTGGGCGAGCGAGACCATCCCACCGTAACCGGCCAGGAGACAGAGGCTGAGAGCGATCACGCCGAAGATGAACGCCGGGGTGAAAATCCGTCCCACGAAGTAGGGACTACCCCAGGCGGGGAAGGAGAGAAGCGCGAGCACGATCAGCGTGGCGACGACAGCACGCGGGCTCATGCTGGCCTCCCGAAAAGGCCCTGCGGACGGACCGCGAGGACGAGCACCATGAGCAAGAAACTGACGATCGCTGCATAGGTGGGGAAGAGCGCAAGGCTGTACTGCTCGACGAGCGCGACCAGGATAGCAGCCACTGCTGTACCGGGAAGACTGCCCATGCCGCCGACGATCACGACGATGAGCGACGCGAGGAGGTACCGCGCATCCTCCCCCGAGGAGATGGAGAGCACCGAGCCGCCGACCACTCCGGCCAATCCCGCCAGGCCGGCGCCGATCGCGAACATCGCAGCGAAGACTCGTTGGACATCGATCCCCACAGCCGCCACCATATCGCGATCATCGATCGCTGCGCGCACGGTGATGCCGAGACGCGTGCGGGTCAGCACCAGCCAGAGCACCACGCCGAGCGCGAGGGCGAAAGCGAGCACGAAAAGCCGGTACTTGGGATAGCCGATCCCGAGCACCGGGATGCGTACACCACCAGTGATCGCTTCCGGCGGCGAGAAATCGTAGGTGAAGCCACCCCACTTGGCTAGCATGAGGTCCGCCGCGATGATCGAGACCCCGATGGTCACGAGCGCTTCGCGCAGGTCCTGGCCGTGCAGCGGGCGGAGCAAACCGAGTTCCAAGACCAGTCCAGCGAGTCCGGCGACCAGGAACGCAGCCAGCGCACCGAAGAGCCAACTCCCGCTCCGGTCAGCGATGCTCCAACCGACGTAACCACCGAAGAGGTAAAGCGAACCGTGCGCGAGATTGACGACGCGGAGGACACCGAAGATCAACGTAAAACCGATCGCGACGACGAAGTACAGGGCCGCCAGCGTCAAGCCGTTCAGCGTTACCGTGAAGAACTGCGGCCAGGTCATCCAGCACCTCGATCGCTCCGACCTGCTCGGCTCATCGCGTTGTCCGACGATCAATGATCTGCGATTATCGATTATCGTAGGAATCGGTGGGCGGCTTGTCAAGGGGGACTCGCCCTCGCTCGAATCGGTACTGTCCACCAGGGCCGAGTCGATCGCGACCGAGGGGGTCGGGTGAAGAGGAGACGATGCCGGAGACGAAACCTGAGCGGCCTCGGCTCGCTCAGTCACGGTCGTACGTACTGGTCACCTGCTCTCTCCCCGGCGACCGAGCCCGCGAGGCGAGCGATCGCGCATCGCTCACGCTGGCCACGGCGACGCCTGCCCGGCACCGCGCCTCGCACCTGGCACGGGCAGTGGCTCACGGGGGAGGGTCGAAGCAGGGACCGTGTCACTCGCTTCCGGTCCGACCGGTCGCCACCAGCCCGGTGGAGATGCGATGCTCGGAGAGGTATACGGTGCGATCGATGAGGAGGTTTCGCATGGTCGCTCTACGGCGGATCCAGCATGTCTCGATCACCGCGCCGCTGGACGGTGCCGAGCGTGCACGCGCGTTTTACAGTGGTGTGCTCGGGCTCCGCGAGAAGCCGGTCCCCGAGACGCTGGCTGGGCTCAACATCTTGCTCTGGTTCGATGTCGGGCCGAGCGAACTCCATATCGTCGCCGAGGACGACGAGACGCGCGGTCGCTCTCGACGACACGTCTGCTTCGAAGTGGACGATCTCGCGGCCGTACGCGCACGGCTCAGCGAGGCCGGGTACCAGCCGTACGACGCTGCTCCGATCCCGGGGCGACCACGTTTCTTCTGTCGTGACCCCTTCGGGAATCTCTTGGAATTCATGGTCTTCGCCGAGGAGGGCAGCGAGCGCTGAGTCCTGTCGCACGGAGCAGGGAAGCGGTTTCTGTCCACCGCGTGACCGATGCGTCTCGGTGATCGGCAGGCCGGACCGGGCTCTCGGGCAGTTGGGAGCGAGCGAGGCAGCCTTGCCAGCGTCGTCGACGCGACCCATACTCGACGGAGCAGTGCGAAGTGGCGCCGGCCGCCGGTGTCCGGTGCCGTGCGTTCGTCGAAGGAGGTGCAGGATGGATCTCGGGTTGCGTGGCAAGGTCGCGATGGTCGCTGCAGCGAGCCAGGGACTGGGCAAAGCCGTTGCGCTCGGTTTCGCGCGCGAAGGTGCGAATCTCGCCATTTGCAGCCGGAATCGAGCGGCGCTCGAGGCAGTCGCGGAAGAGGCGCGGGCGCACGGTGTCGACGTCCTGGCCATACCGGCCGATGTGACCCGGGCCGAAGACATCACCGCCTTCGTCGAACGCACGGTCGCTCACTTCGGCGGGGCCGATATCCTCGTGACCAACGCTGGCGGCCCACCCGCGGGGACGTTCCAGGACTTCCCCGACGACGCTCCGTGGCAGGCAGCGTTCGAGTTGACTCTGCTGAGTGCCGTGCGCCTGATCCGCGGCGTGCTCCCCTCGATGCGTGCTCGTGGTGGCGGATCGATCGTCGTGATGACGTCGTCGTCGATCAAGGTCCCGATCCCCAACCTGATCCTCTCCAACGTCTTCCGAGCTGGGGTCGCTGCCCTCGCCAAGACACTGGCCGAAGAGTTCGCACCGTACAACATCCGGGTCAACAACGTGCTGCCCGGACGCATCGCCACCGAACGCTTGCTCTATCTCGATCGTGTCACGGCCGAGCGCCTGGGGGTCGATCCCGAGACAGTTCGCCAGCGCGTTATCGCGAACATTCCGCTGGGACGCTACGGCGATCCGGAAGAGTTCGCCAACGCGGTCGTCTTTCTCGCCTCGGAGCGCGCCAGCTACATCACGGGAGCGACGCTCCAGGTGGACGGTGGCTCTATCAAGTGCATCTATTGAACCAGGCACCGGGCACTCACCGGCACCCGGGGTACCAGAGACGTGCCAGGGAAGGCGTCCGAGGCCAGCGAGCCATCTTCGGGCGGATGGAGTGTGTCCAGTCGGGCGACCGACTCCTCCAGCGGGCCGCTCGTCCAGCATGAGGGCTCCGGCCGATCGCGAAAGTGAACCAACGCGCCTCGTGGAGGCAGCGATCAGCCCCGGATGAACGCCGACGCGATCCGCCGCGTTCGGTCGCTGATCGCCGGACCAGGTCTCGCACCCGCGTACCCGTAAGAACGCTCGCCAGCTGCGCGCTCGCGGCACGGCACCGTCCCGCGGAGCGTTCTGCTGGCGCCCATGACGCTCGTCCCGCGGCAGATCCCGATGAGCCGAAATCGGTACGGGCTCCCCTCCTGACCGATCGCTCCTGGCGCTGATCGGCGCGCTCGACGGGAGGACCGCGGGGTCATCGGACCGGTGGGGCTCAATCGAAGGGCCAGAGTGGTGAACGCCCCACCCCGGCCAGGGCCGCGACGAGGAGCAGGGCGGCCAGGGCTGCTCCCGTCACGAGCACCGACCAATCCAGCGCACGCAGGCGGAGATCGGCGAAGCGCGGTCGGTTCCCGCGCCGACCGACTCCCCGGGCGGCGAGTGCCCAGCTGAGCTGCTGCGCCTGACGGAGGGTCGCGGCCAGAGCGACGGACAGGACCGGGAGCAGGGCACGCAGTCGGGCCATCCCGCGTTCGGGGATGATCCAGCCGCGCGTCTGCAAGGCCTCGGCAGCCGTCCAAAACGTCTGTGCGAAGACGGGAATGAAGCGCAAGCCGATGGCGAGAGCGAGTCCCACGCTCAGGGGAAGCCCGAGCCGCACGAGGCTCTGCACGAAGGCACGCTCGTTCGTGGTCGCGAACCACGCGAGCGCGAGGAGAGCCAGCGCGACCACGCGCAGGGCGGCCCCGACTGCCCCCAACAGGCCCGGCAGAGTGATCACGAGCGGACCAGCCTCGAGGAGGACCGGCGTGCCGGAACGATCGAAGAGCGGCCGCAACACCAACACGAGGACGAGGAGCGGGGCAAGAGCTCGCCAGACCGCGAGCGAGCGCCTGCGGTCGAACCCACCTGCCCGCCACAGGACGAGGTGCAGGAAACCTGTCATAGCGAACAAGAGGAGCACGCTCTGCCAGAGCAGCACCGGCAGCGCCAGCGCGAGGGCGAGCGCGAGCTTGACGCGCGGGTCGATCCGCGCCAGGAACGGGGGAGCGCCCGTCGCTCGCGCCGGGCTCGTCTCGGGCAGCGGGCCCTCCGGCTCGCTCGCCGGGGGCTCGACGCTATCCTGCTCGATTCTCGTCGGCATGTGGTTCCCAGCCTGTTCCAGTGCAGCGATCAGTTCTGCCGGTTCCAGCGCTGGTGGCAAGCCGAGGGCATGGGCGAGCGCAGTGACCGGCAGCGGCACGAGACCAGCTCTGGCCAGCAGTTCCACGTCACCCAGCACGGCGCGCGGGGGCCCGCTGGCCCAGACGCGTCCGCCGGAGAGGAGCACGACGCGGTGCGCACAGCGAGCGACGAAGCGGAGATCGTGGCTGACGACGAGCGTACTTTGGCCGTTCGCTGCTCGCTCGGCGAGCAGGCGGGCGAGACGATCGCGGCCGGCACGGTCGAGGGCGCTGGTCGGCTCGTCGAGCACGAGGAGTCGTGGCTGGCGTGCCAGCGCGGCGGCCAGGGCGACGAGCTGGCGCTGGCTGCGGCTCAGGATCCAATGTGGACGATCGGCGACGAGGGCGAGACCGCACTGCTCGAGCACGGCTGCAGTCCGGGCAGCGACCTCGGCTGGTGCCGATCCGAGCGTCCGGAGCGCGAAGGCGACCTCGTCCCGTGGTGTCGTGCGAACCAGCTGGTGGTCAGGGTTCTGCGCCACATACCCGACGAAACGAGCGAGTTCACCGATCGAGCGCGTGCGGGCCTCCTGTCCAGCCACCAGGACCCGGCCATGCTCGGGTCGCAGCGCACCGATGACGTGGCGAGCGAGCGTGGTCTTGCCCGATCCATTGGGGCCGACCAAAGCGACGATCTCTCCTGGAGCAACGGTCAGGTCGATGTCCTGGAGCACCAGCGGCCCATCGGCGTAGCGGAAGGAGACCCGCTCGAGTTGGAGGATGGGTTCGATCGATGCTCCCGCCGCGGCCCCGGACACGCCTGCCGAGGAGGGAGTGGGCTGCGAGGCCCGGTCCCCATCAGGTCTCGCCGCAGGGGGGCGGTGCGCCCGACTCGCCTCCACCACTCGAGTGCGAGCGAGAAAGACGCGAGCATCCTCGACCGTGCGGAAGACGGGCAACGGCGTGCTCCCGAGCACCGGCGCGAGCGCAGCGGCGAGCAGCGCCAGCTGGGGCGGATCGATCCCGAGTTCGGCGAGGCGAGCGGGGTCAGCGAAGGCCGCGCTCGCGGCAGCGTCGAGCACGAGGCGCCCACCGGCCAGCCCGAGCAACCGGTCGACGAGTGGGAGCAGGAAATCGCCATCGCGCTCGGCCAGCACGATGGTCAGGGCACGTTCCGGCTGGGTGGCCAATTTGGCCAGTGCCCGTTGGATCTCCTGCTTGCCGAGCGGATCGAGCTGAGCTGCCGGCTGGTCGAGGACGAGGAGCGCTGGCTGGCGAGCGAGTGCCACGGCGATGGCCAGGCGCTGCTTCTGCCCGCCCGAGAGTTGACTCACACCCCGGTCCCGCAACGCCGCGAGGCCGACGACGGCGAGTGCCCAGTCCACGCGCCGAGCCACTTCCTCCGGCGGGTCACCGCGGAGTTCCAACGCGAACGCGACTTCTTCCGCGACGGAGAGACCGATCAGGTTGGCCTCGGGATCCTCGAAGACGATGCCGACGCGCTCGGCGAGATCGGCGGGCGACACGCTCGTCGTCTCGCTGCCGGCAACCTCGAGCCAACCGCGCACGACACCGCCGGTCTCGTGCGGCACGATACCAGCGAGCGCCCGGCACAGGGTGGTGAGCCCGCTGCCGCTCGCCCCGACGAGGCCGACGAGCTGCCCGGCCGGGATCACGAAGGACAGATCCTCGAGCGCTGGCTCGGCTGGGTCCGCGGACTCCAGGCTGGGGTAGCGATAGGTGAAGCGCTCGGCCCGCACAGCGAACTGAATGGGATCGCAGGCGGTCGGCTCACATTCGCCCGCCAGCGAGTGCGGGTCACTCTGCATGCCAGCTCGATCCGATCAGCCGCTCAGCATCAGGGCACCGGCTCGCAGCGTACCGGAACGGTTACGCTTCGCGGCGGAAACGGGCCGGCCGAAGCTGGGCCAGCGCGACCGCATAGGTCCGCCGGAAGAAGATAGTGAGCGCGATCCCGCCGATGGCACCGGTGGTCACCTGCCAGAGATTGAAGGGGAGATTCGCCGTGGCCGTCGCCAACCCGATGCGCAGGGCAGCGATCTCCCACAGGAAATACCCGGCGACGATGATCGCGCCGCCCAAGACCGTCGCGAGGACCATGCGCCAGAAACCAGCTCGCCAGCCGATCCATCCAGCCAGGAAACCTTGCAGCCCGTGCAGCACGAGCGTCGCCGGCGCGTACTGACCATACCCACTGGTCAAGTCAGCGAGCATAGGACCGAAGGCGCCGCTGACGCCACCGACGATCGGACCGAAGAGGAACGCACCGGTGTAGATGGCGATATCTCCCAAGTGGATATATCCGCTGGGGATCGGGACCTGAATGAAGCGCGTCGCCACGAAGACGACCGCGATCATCACGCCGGCCAGCGCGATGGTCAGCGGGCTCACCTCGAATCCACGTCGTTCCGATCGCGGACGATCCATAGCTCCCCTCCTCTCTCACACCCATCAAGCCTGGGGCACGACGAGCGCTTTGGCAACAGCCAATCGGCACCATCCAATCCAGCCAGTGGCCGACTGATCGGTGACCAGGTTGCCGAGACACCGGCCGGCGAGGAGAATTCGGCAGAGTTCGCACCGCTCGCCGAGGGAGGCGCGCGATCGGCAGCCAGCAGGCAGACAGAGAAGACGGACCGATCATCGTCGTCTCGCGGCTCGAGCGGCGGTTCGGGGAGGTCGTTGCCCTGGCTGGTATCGACTTCACGGTCGCCGCGGGGGAAGTCGTCGGCCTGCTCGGGCACAACGGAGCAGGGAAGACGACGACACTCCGTTTGCTCCTCGGGTTGCTCGCCCCGCACGGCGGAACGATCCGGGTCTTCGGCATGGAACCGGCAGTCGCCGGAGAAGCGATCCGGGCGCGCACCGGCGTGGTGGGCGAGCAGGTCGGGCTCGACGAGCGACTGACAGCGCGGGAAATCCTGACGTTTTTCGCCGATCTCTACGATGTCCCACCAGCCGTGCAACGCCACCGGATCCCCCTCCTCCTGGAGCAGTTCGGCCTGGCTGACGTCGCTGACCGGCGCGTGGCGACGTTCAGCGCCGGCATGCGGCAACGCTTGGCTCTGGCCCGCTGCCTGCTGCACGACCCCGAACTCTTGCTCCTCGACGAGCCGACGACGGCGCTCGATCCGGTGGCGGCGCACCAGGTGCGCGAACTCATCGCCGAGCGACGCCGCGAGGGACGGACCATCCTCTTGGCGACGCATAACCTGGACGAGGCCGAGCGGTTGTGCGACCGGGTGATCATCCTGGAACGGGGTCGCCTCCTGGTGGAGGGGCCGCCACACGAACTCGCCGCTGCGCTGGGCGTACCGGCACGGCTTTCTCTGGAGGTCGATCCGGAACGAGGAGCCGAAGCACTGGCGCTCCTCGAGCGATGTGGCGCAGTCGCGCGACTGGAGCCCGAGCCGGGGCGGCTCACCGTCGAGCGCGTGACGCGGCGGCAGGTTCCGGAACTGGTCGCGGCACTCGTCGCCGGAGGAATCGCGGTGTACGGCGTGAGCGTGCGGACCCCCTCGTTGGAGGACGTCTATTTGGCCCTGCACCAAAGGGCCGAGAGGAGGTGACCGGTGCACTGGCGTCGGATTCTCGCGATCGTCCGCAAGGACCTTCTGGCCGTGCGCCGGAGCCGGACGGTGTTTATGCCGCTCGTGCTCGTGCCACTCGTCTTCTTCGTGCTCATGCCGGTCGCGATCGGGCTCTTGGCCCGTTTCCTGCCGATCGACGAAAGCGATGCACAGGACCTGGAGCGGATGCTCCGGGCGCTGCCAGCTGCCGAACGCGAGCGCTTCCAGGCACTGAATCCGGGACAGCAGCTGGCGGTCTTGTTCTTCAGCTACCAGTTCGCGCCGCTGATCCTGATCGTTCCCCTCGCCACGACCATGGTGATCGCGGCTGACGGGATCGCTGGGGAGCGGGAACGACGGACGCTCGAAGCGCTGCTGGTCACGCCGGTGCGCGACGTGGAGTTGTTCTTGGGCAAAGTGCTGGCGGCTGCCCTCCCGGCCAGCCTGGTCAACTGGATCGGCGCGACGATCGCGGCCCTCCTGGCAGTTGCGGTCAGCGGGATCGGCCCACCGCTCCTCCCCAGCCCTTCCTGGCTCATCCTGGCCTATCTCGGTGGACCGGGTGTGGCCGTGTTCGGTCTGAGCATCGTCGTCCTCATCTCGTCGCGCGTCCGTGGGATGCAGGACGTCTCGCAGCTGAGCGGGCTGGTCGCGATCCCACTCATCGGCTTGATCGTCGCGCAAGCGAGTGGACTCTTCTTGCTCGACTGGCGGCTGGCACTGTCGGGATCCCTGGTGGTCTGGGGGATCGCGGTATCACTCCTGCGCGTCGGTCGACGATCGTTCCAGCGCGAGGCGCTTCTCCGTCTGGGGTGAGCGGGCGGTACCGAGCAACGAGCCACGTGCGGTGGTCTCGGCCAGGCAGGCAGCGCCAGCCGAGAGCGCTCCGACGACCACGAGGGCCAGCCAGATCGGCTGGTAGCGACCGAGAGCGGTGTAGAGGAGGCCGGCACCGAGCGGCGCGGCCGCGCGAGCGAGCGTGACGGGCAAGGTCATAGCCCCGGCGATCGCACCGTAGGCCGCACTGCCGAACAACTCGGCGGGGCGAGCCGCTCGCACGATCGTAATCATCCCGTTCGCCATGCCGAAGAGGACGACGAAGGCGAGTACTCCCGCCGCGCGGTGACCAGCCACGAGCAGGAGCAGCAGGGCGCCTCCCTGGACGAGGAAGACGAGCGTGGTGAGGACGCGGTCGGAGAGCCAGCGACCGAGCGGCACGATGAGGAGCCGACCCGGAATCTGCATGAGGCCGATCAGCCCGGTTGCGGAGGCAGCGAAGGGGGGCGCATAGCCGCGGTCGAGCAGCGAAGGGAGGAGATGCACGGTGACGGTCACGGTGACGAAGGCTGCCAGGGTGAGGGCTACCGTGAGTGCCCAGAAGGGAAGAGTCCGCAGGGCAGCACGAGCGCTCGTCGCTGCCCGCGGCAGGGGGGAGATCGGCTCGCGTGGTGGAGCGCGGAGCAGGAGCGCGTGCGGGAGCACGGTCGCGAGCGCGAGCAGTCCGGCCAGGACGAGGAGGGCAGAGCGCCAGCCCAGGAGCGCGATCAGCCAGGTGATGAGCGGGGTGAAGATGACGCTGGCCAGGGCGCCAACGAGCGTGAGCACGGTGAGCGCTTGGCGCCGGCGACGCTCGAACCACTTGGCGATCGTCGCGAAAGCAGGCTCGTAGAGCACCAGGGCCATGACGAGGCCGAGCCCTGCCCACACGACGTAGAACGCTGGCAGCTGGGTGATGCGCGACCAGGCCAGGAGGAGCAGCGTCGCTGCGAGGGAGCCGAGCGTCATGGGAAGGCGTGGACCTCGTCGATCGAGCCAGCGCCCGACCAGTGGCGCGGCGAGGCCGGAGAGGAGCAGAGCGAGCGAGAAAGCGCCAGTCAATTGCGCGCGGGACCAGCCGAACTCCTGCTCCATCGGGACGAGGAAGACCGCGAAACCATAGTAGAGAACGCCCCAGGAGACGGTCTCGGTCAGCGCGAGCGTGGCCACGATCACCCAGGCATAGCCCGTATCACGCTGGTGGCGATGCACCGTGCCTTCTCCTCCGGTCGCTCAGTCAACGAAGCGCTGGATGACCAAAATCAGGATCATGCGACAGCGCCGGTGCGAGCGAGTGAGGCGAGGGATCGGACACCGGTCTCTCCTCGTGCGCCGCTCCGATCTCTTCGGCGGACGAACGACCGAGCAGAGCGGGCGCAGACCAGCTGGCGCTCACGATGGCTCGCGGTCGCTCTTCCCGCACGCGGCACCGACTCGGGCACGCGAGCCTCTTCGGTCGGACCGAGTCCAGTGACTGGGAACGAGACCGACCACCGGGTGCCCTCGTCGAGCTGGGCTTCGTCGGTGAAGCCGAAGGCGAGAGAGCGTTCGCCGAACGTCTGCGGACTGCGGAAGAAGCAGAGGACAGTGTTCTCCAGCGCGTACGCGGGGAGACCGTACCAGAGCCGCCGCGTCAGCTGTGGTGCAGCGCTGCGGATCGTGAAGTCGAGACACTCAGCGATGGGCTGCTGCCTTCGGTGGTCGGGCTGCGTTGCGTCTGCCGGGACATGCATCGGCTCATCGCTCATCGTGCTCTCCTCGGACAGGCCATCGGCTCTTCAGCAGCAGCGTAGCAGGGAAGGCGGGTCGGCACCAGGCGAGTCGACACCGGAAGGGGCAGAGTGTCACCGAGTACCGCTCGGCCCTCCCGAGATCAGGAGTCCACAAGGGTGGACGACACGCGCGGCGTGGCAGCAGGGTACGACGCGCGATCCAGCAGGCGCGGAACAGGATCGACGACAGCAGCCGGCTTCGCCCGACCAGTTCTGGCGGCCGCGACAGGCGGCCGCCGGGACGCAGCGAGCGACTCCGAGACCACCAACTCACCGAGCGCGATAGTCGCGATAGTAGGGAACTCGCCGTGGCCCGGATCGAGCGGCCGCTCTGCGCCGTCCTGAGCCGGGCGATGCTGGGGTAAGCGGTACGAGCTCACCCGGTGGCGACCGGGAGCCTGGGCACCGTCCGACGAGCGCCGGAGAAGATATGGAGCCGATACGCTCGACTCGGCCAACACGCGTCCACCCTGCGTCTGGCTCACCGGCTGTTCGAGGGAGGGTTGACGGGGTCGACCGCGGGAGCTATTTTATGCGTGAACAAACGTAGTCGCAGTGCCACCTGCGCGGAGTTCCCGGAGCGAGTCGATCACTCTGCCGAGAGGGGTTCGTCGGAGAGGAGCACTGGTACACGGATCGGGCAGGAGGGAAGCGCGGCATGAATCTGGACACGCTCACCATTCGACACGTGCTCGTGCGCACGCATCGTTACTTTCCGCGCTCCGAAGTCGTGGAGCGAGTCGGAGAGGGACAGGTTCGGCGATTCTGCTATGCGGAGTTGGCCGAAGAGGCGATCCGACTCGCCAACGGGCTGAGGAGCCTGGGAGTCCGAGAAGGTGACCGGGTTGCCACCCTGTTATGGAACACCTGGCCGCACCTCGTCGCCTACCTAGCGATTCCGAACATCGGCGCGGTGATCCACACGCTGAACTTGCGTCTGCACCCGAACGACCTCGCCTACATCGCTCGCCACGCTGAGGACAAGGTTCTGATCGTCGAGGACTCGCTGGTGCCGCTCTACGAGCAGTTCCGTGACCGCGCTCCCTTCCAGCAGGTCATTGTCGTCGGCGACGCATCCAAGGTGCCGGGGGCACTCTCCTACACGGAGCTGATCCGGCAACACGAACCGGACGAACGAGCGCTGGTGGATGTGCATTGGAACACGCCGGCTTTCCTTCTTTATACGTCGGGGACGACGGGGAAGCCGAAGGGAGTGCTGTACGTGCATGCGCAGCTCGCCCTGGCGGCGCTGGCGTTGACCTCGACGATCACCTACTACGTGAGCAAGGAAGATTCGATCGTCCTCTCGGTCCCGATGTTCCATGTGGCGAGTTGGGCGCTCCCCTACGCCGGACTGATCGTGGGGGCCAAACTGGTGCTGCCTGGCCCGCATCCGCAGCCGGCTGACCTCTTGAACTTGCTCTCCGACGAGCAGGGGACCTTCGTGGCCGGAGTTCCGACTGTTTGGCACGATGCGGCGAATCTCGTCGAGAACTATCCGGGGCGATGGACGTTCTCGCCGAAGCTCCGGCTGATCCTGGGCGGGAGCGCGGCACCGGAAGCGTTGATTCGCCGCTGGGAGTCGTTCGGTGTGACGGTGATCCACGGCTGGGGGATGAGCGAGGTCCTGCTCGGTCTCCAGTCGCACGTCAAGCTGGCCGACTTTCCGTCGGAGAAGCGGTACGAATTGCTGCTCAAGCAGGGGATGCCCTGTCCGTTCGTCGAAGCCAAAGTGTTGACCTTCGATGGTGGGGAAGCCCCGTGGGACGGGCAGACGATGGGTGAACTCCTGGTACGCGGCGCCTGGATCGCCGACTCGTACTATCGGGGCGAGAGTCCGGACTCGTTCGTCGATGGCTGGCTCCGCACCGGGGACGTCGCGGTGATCGACCAAGAAGGCTACGTCAAACTGGTCGACCGGTTGAAGGACGTCATCAAATCGGGTGGGGAGTGGATCAGCACGATCGAGCTCGAGAACGCCCTGATGAGTCATCCGGCAGTGGAGGAAGCGGCCGTGATCGGCGTGCCGCACGAGCGCTGGCAGGAGCGACCGATCGCAGTCGTTGTCCTGCGCGGGGGGCAGTCTACCACCGAGGAAGAACTGAAAGAATACTTGCGCCAGCGGTTCGTCCGCTGGTGGGTGCCGGACGCGATCGTCTTCGTCGACGAGTTGCCGAAGACTTCCACCGGCAAACTGGCGAAGGCGACGCTCCGCGAGCGGTTCCGTGACTGGAAGTGGGAGGAGCGCGCGTGATCGAGAAGGTCGGGGTCCTGGGCGCCGGATCGATGGGCGCAGCCGTCGCTGCGCTCGCTGCCTCGGCGGGGCTGGAGGTCATCTTGCTGGACGTGAAGGGGGAAGACGATCCCGCCGGGCCAGCTCGCCGCGGGCTGGAACGAGCGGTCAAGCAGCGGGCCTTCCTCGATCCGAGCGCGGCCAGCCGGGTTCGGGTCGGCAACGTGGAGGACGATCTGCCGTTGCTCGCTGGCTGCGATTGGGTACTGGAAGCCATCATCGAGGAGCGGGAGGCGAAGCGCACGCTGTTCCAGCGCCTCGCTGCCATCCTGCCTCCCCAGACGATCGTCACGACCAACACCTCGACCTTCACGCTCCACACGTTACTACCGGACGAACTCGGCGCCTGGCGAAATCGGTTCTTCGTCACCCATTTCTTCAATCCACCGCGAGCGCTGCTCCTCTGCGAGGTGACAGCCTTCCCGGAGGGAGAAGGGGAACGCTTTTTCGGCTTCGTCCGGTTCCTGGAGCAACGCTTGGGACGACGCGTCCTCCTCGTCCGCGATACCCCGGGCTTCGTCGCCAACCGCTTCGGCATCTACGCCTTGGCACACGCCGTGCGGCTGACGACCGAACTCGGGCTCACTCCGGAGGAGGTGGATGTCTTGACCGGCCCGCTTCTGGGTCGGCCACGTTCCGCCACTTTCCGGACGATCGACCTCACCGGTGTGGACATCCTGGTCCTGGGGACGCGGAGCTTGCAGGAATCGACCGGCGACGACTACGCGGTACCCGACTGGATTCTCGAGCTGTACCGGGCCAAGCGGCTGGGCGACAAGACGGGTGGGGGTATCTACCGCCGCGAGGGAGAGCAGCAGCTGACCTACGATCCCCTGCAGCGCGGCGATCGCCCCTTCCGCCCGGCGATGATTCCTGGGGTCGACGACCTCCTGCGTCAGCCATTTCCGGAGCGCTTGGTGGGCGCGCTGGACTTGCCTTCGCCCTACGGGGACTACGTGCGGCACCTTCTCGGGCGCACCTTCGGGTACGTGCTCGCGCGCACGCGCGATGCGGCGCGCGACATCGCCAGTGTCGACCGGGCCCTCGAGTGGGGTTTCGGCTGGGCGGCCGGACCGTATGCGCAGATGCAGTTCCTCGGACTCCAGCGCGTCCGGGCGCTCCTGCATGACGCTGGTGTACCCGTGCCGGATCTCCTCGCGCTCGCCGAGGAGCGCGGCGGATTCTTCCGCGATGGCCAGGTCTTGGATCCTGCCAGCGGAGAACTGGTCCCGGAGGAGCAGCTTCCTTCGACGCGCCGGACACGCCAGATCCGGCTGCGGGAAGCACTCGACCGCCAGGGAACGCTCGACCTCGGCGACGGGATACTGGCTGTACGGGTACGCTCGCTCGGGGCATTGCCGGAACTCGTGGCGGACGCACTGGCCCACGGGCCGAGCGCGCTGGTGCTGGTGCCGGCCTTCGCGGGTCTGGGCTATCCGTACGAGGATCTCCTCGAGTTGGCCGAGCAGGGCGCGTGGGAGACGATCGAGCAGCGACTCGTGGCGCTGCAGGAGGCACTGTGGGCCGTGGCACGCGGGCCGGTGCCGGTGGTGACGGCACTCGACGGGGAAGGGCGCGGGGCCGCAACGACGCTGGCACTCTGGAGCGACGCGACCGTGGCGTTTCTCACGACGCCGCTGGGATTCCCGGGCGCGACCGCTGGACTACTCCCGCTCGGCGCGCTGGCGGCATTGCGCGTGCGGGCTGAAGCACGAGGGCACGGGCTGCCGGCACCGCTGCGTGCCGAACTCGGGGTGGTGAGCGCGCTCAACACCTTCTTGGTATCCGAGCACGTGGACTCGGCGCAGCGTGCGGGGATCTCCGGGCTGCTCGGTGACCGCTGGCTGGCGACGGTGGATCGCGACGGCTTGCTCGAAGCCGCCGCGGGACTGGCTCGCGCTCTGGCCCGGAGCGTACCGGTGCGTCCGCTGGCGGACGCCGTCGAGTTGGCTGCAGCCGGGGAGCAGGCGACGGCCGGGCTGCGGCTCGCCGAACTCGAGCCGGCTGCGCGGCGGGTGGTGGAAGCGCTGGCGCGAGCAGTGGGTCGATCGGGCACCGTGCAGGATCTCCTCGCGGCCGAGCGAGCTGTTCTGAGCGAGCTCCTGCGGGACGGGGAGTACCGGCAGCGCGCCCGCGCGACCCTGCAGGCACTGGCAGCAGCGCGGCGGTGAGGTGACGGGGAAAAGGGGAGACAGCATGGCGCGGATCCTGCGGGAACGACGAGACGGAGTACTCCTGCTCCGACTGAACCGGCCGGACAAGCTCAACGCGATCGATGCGGAGATGCTCGGCGAGTTGTGCGCTGTGCTGGAGGACGCGCGAGTCGACGACGCGGTACGCGTGGTCGTCCTGACCGGCAACGAGCGGGCATTCTCGGCGGGTGCCGACATCGACGGCTTCGCTGGAGTGACGGTCGAGGAGCTGGCGACGAGCCGCTCTGACCTTCCGCAGTGGGACACGATCCGGCACTTTCCCAAGCCCCTGATCGCGGCTGTTTCCGGTTACGTGTTCGGGGGAGGGCTCGAGCTCGCGCTCGCCTGCGACATCGTGGTGGCGGCACAGGGGGCGCGGTTCGCAGCGCCGGAAATCAAGATCGGGCTCATTCCAGGGGCTGGAGGGACACAACTCTTGGCCCGCCGCTTCGGCAAGTACCGGGCGATGGAACTGGTGCTGACCGGCCGAGAGTTTTCGGTGGAGGAGGCCGAACGCTGGGGGCTGGTCAATCTGATCGTCCCCGCGGAAGAATATCTCGAGCGAGCACTCGAACTGGCGCAACAGATCGCGCAGTACCCGCCGGCAGCGGTGCGGGCAGCGAAAGCGGCGATCGTGACCGGGCTCGAGATGCCGCTGGATGCGGCGCTGCGCTTCGAACGCGAACTCTTCTTGCGGGTCTTCGCGACACCGGAGGCGCAGGAAGCGATCCAGCGTTTCCTGGAGCGCCGGCGGGCCAAGCAACAAGCTGGGTGAACACCATCCTGCGCCGGGAAGGGAAGGGGACGCGGGCCGGCTGGGACGAACGACCCAGCCGGTCTCGTCTGGCGAGCGGGAAGCGTGCGGCGAGCCTCAGAAACGTTCGACGTACCAGGCGAAGCGCTCCAGGGAGATGCGCCCGTCGATCTCGACGCGCGGCTCGACCCAGCGCTTCTCGCGCGTCCACCCTGTTCCGCCCCAGGCAGCCATCGCGCCGAGGTAACCGGTGGTACTGACGATGCTCGCGACGCGGGGGTTCCAATCGCCTCCCGGGTAGGCGAAGAAGCGGACTGGCTCACCGAGCCAGGACTCGAGCGTGCGGCGACTGGTCTCGGCTTCCCAGCGGACGGCGCCATCGTCGAGGCGCGTCATGGCGCGGTGGGTCATGGAATGCGAACCGATCTCGTGGCCCATGGAACGGAGCTCACGCAGCTCGGCTGCGCCGAGCCCGCTCCGGCCAGGCAGGACGAAGAAGGTCGCCGTCATGTTGCGGGCAGCGAGCGCGCGGGCCGCGGCGAGTTGGCTGCGCGGGCCATCGTCGAAGGTGATGACGACGGCTCGCTCGGGCAGGGGGCCATCGGCGAGGAGCGCCTCGAACGCCTGCTCGAGCGAGATGGTGACGTAGCCGTTGGCGAGGAGCCAATCGAGCTGCTGCTCGAGGCGCCAGAGGGGGATGCGGTAGCGGGCAGCCGGCTCGCCGACATCGTGGTACATGAGCACCGGCAAGCGGAAAGCGCGCGGGAAGAGGGTCGGATCGTAGTCAGGCACGCCGGGCTGGCGGGGGACGGGAGCGGTCTCGACGCCATCGCGGGCCGCGAGGTCGGCACCGAGGCGAGCGAGCTGGACTTCCCAGAGCGTGCCGAGCGCCTCGGGGTGCCAGGAAAAGCGGGCACGCTCGAAGTACTGGACGGTGACGGGCTGGCCGGTTTCGGGATCGACTTCGGTGAATTCTTCGGAGATCGGGTACCCGAAGACGGGGAGCCCGCCGTTGCGGAGCCAGAAGCGGAGGAAACCGTGGGCGAGGAAATGGCCGGTTTCTGGGAAGAAGCGGCGGAGCGGCGAAGGTGGCGGTGGATCCAGTACGAGAGGCGTGAAGGGCGGATCGTTGCGCCCCGTGGTGAGCAGGGCGGCGATCCGGGTGAGCTGGACGGGACAAGTCGGATTACCGGCGCAGCCGGGCGGTGCCTCCAGACGTGCCCGCTCGAAGTACTGGACGAGCAGGCCTTCCCGTTCGTGGGCCTCGCTCAGGGGATAGCCGAGGATGCGGAGTCCACCGTGGGCACGCCAGAAGGAGAGGAACGGCTCCGCGACGTGGTGGCCAGTGGTGGGGAAGTAGACGACGGGTGGGCCTTCGGCCGCGCGCGTCGGCTGCACGGTGGCGAAGACGCCGAGCAGGAGCGACCAGATCCAGACGAAACGGAGGTAGCGCATTTCCCTTCCCGAGCACCCAGCACTGACGAACCCGCCTCGGTGCCTCTCTACTGGATGAACGAGCGAACTCGCGAACGGGTTACGAAGGGATGACGACGATGCGGGAAGCTCGTCCGCTCGAAGCCAGTGTCGTCGATCGGCGCGGCGAGTCGCGCGCGAGCGCTACGATTGGCTTTCTTCGGAGCCCGCACAGGTCAACCTATTCCTTGCCCCTTGCCAGGGGACCCAGGGCGTGGTAGCGTAGAGTGCTACGCAATCTGCCACGCATTTGCGCGGGGGTTCCCCGGAGACCTCCACAGCCTAGGGGGAAAGGCGCCCGCGAGAACAGCAGGTTTGGTAGTTAGGGGAGGCAGGTATGAGTGATGACCCAGCCGACACTCCTGCCTGGCCAATGTTCTAAGCGAACAAACGGCGATCGAGAGCGCTACAGTTTCTCGGGACACCAGACTTTTCCGTTCCGATACAGTTGGCTGAAAAAAGCAGTCGATGCTGTGCATGACGATCCGAATGTATTCCGGCGCGAAGATGCAATAGTGATCTTCGGCGTCGGCAAGAACATGGTGGAGAGCATTCGACACTGGGGATTAGCGACACAAGTACTGGAAGAGGATCAGCGGACTCGCCAGCTGCGGATCTCCGAATGGGGAAAACTCCTCTTCTTGGAAGAGTGTGATCCGTATTTAGAGGATCCGGGGTCGCTGTGGTTGCTGCATTGGCTCCTAGTAAGCAATCCTGCAAGGGCAGCCACATGGTATCTAGCCTTCAACATGTACCCGTTCCCCGACTTCCGAAAAGAGGCTCTCGTGAGCTTCATCCATGGCTTCGCTGAGCGGAACCAGTTGCGCGCGAATGTCGGAACGATCCGGCGAGATGTCGACTGTTTCGTCCGCACCTACACACCGAGTCGATTGACGACCACAGAGGTCCCCGAGGACAGTTTCAACTGCCCGCTCGTAGAATTGGAACTGCTCGAACTCCTACCCGATGACATGACCTACCGATTCGTAGTAGGGCCGAAGCCGAGCTTACCGGTTGAAGTCGTCGCCGGTGTCATTCTCTCCCTTCTCGGGAGGCTCGGGAGCGGTCGGCGGACGCTGAGCATCCACGAGTGCCTCTACGAGCCGCTGAGCCCTGGGCAGATCTTCAAGCTCGACGAGTCGGCGTTCGTGGACTATATCGAGCAGCTGGAGTCGATTACCGGAGGAGCTGTTGCGGTCGATGAGACCGCAGGTCTGCACCAGCTCTATGTGCGTCGACCGATCGACGGAAAGGAGTTGATCGTGCAGTACCTGCGGGCACGGGTGACGCCATGAGTACAGGAACACTGGGCCAGCGCTTTCTTCGATCGGTACAGATCGAGCGTGACTGGCAGAGCTGCGACGCGATCGCGCAATACGTGCCGACGGCGCAGGTTCGGCAAGTCCTCAGGCGACTGGGTGACGTGCTCGCCAACGGGGCGACGGATCGTGCCTGGACCCTTACCGGACCCTATGGGACGGGAAAATCGTTGTTTGCGGCGTTCACGCTTCAGCTCCTCTCGGCAGTCGATACCGCTCAGAGTGAGGCGTGGCGAATTCTACGCCTGCACGATTCGGAGCTAGCCTCTTTCCTCCACGAACGACTCGATGGAAGGCGGTTGTTCCCAATACCAGTGGTAGGACGACGGAGCTCGCTGGCACGATGTCTCATCAAGAGTGTGGCAGGGCAACTGGCGATACTGCCAGCGACTGCAGAGCGTGAGAGGTTGCAGGCCTCCGTTGCCGAACTCCTCGACCTGGAGACACACTGTCCCCTCGATCCGGCGGACATCCTCAACTTGCTCGACGAGGTGAAAACGGTTGTGAAGCATGCCGGCTATCACGGCATCGTGATAGTGATCGACGAACTGGGTAGGATTCTCGAGCACGCTGCTTCCGACCCGGTACGGGGTGACATTTCGCTCCTGCAAGAGTTGGCTGAGCTGGCGAGCCGCAGCGGGCAGGATCCTGTGTTGGTGCTCGGTATCCTGCACCAAGCCTTTGACCAGTACGCCCGCTACCTGGATACGGCGACACGCCGCGAGTGGGCGAAGGTCCAGGGACGCTTCGTCGATATCGCATTCATTGAGCCTCCCGAGCAGCTGATGCAGCTGGCAGCAGAGGCGCTCGCCGAGCGTCAGGCAGTGCCGAGGCCTGATGCCGAGGTCGTCACGGCTGTGGCTGAGATAGCAGCAGGGGAGGTCCTCGGGCTTCGGCCGCGTCTCCTCGAGGCTTCTCTTTTCAGGAATCTCGTCGAGCGAGCAGCGCCTCTGCATCCTGTCGTCCTCGTAGTGTTACCGTACTTATTTCGTCGCTTGGCGCAGAACGAGCGGTCCCTCTTCACTTATCTTCTCGCCCATGAGCCGTTCGGGTTTCAGGCTAAAGCCCGGCAACATCCTGGCGCATGGGTTCGGCTCCCTGATCTTTTTGACTACGTGGCAGTCAATCTCGGTAACAGCTTGTCCCGTCATCCGCTTTTCCAAAGATGGTTGGAGGTGGTTCAAAAAATGGACGAGCACCCCGAGCTGAGTAGTGTGGAAGTAGCCATTCTCAAGACGATCGGGGTGCTGGATGTGCTTGCGGAGGGAAGTCATCTTCGACCAACACCGGAACTGATCAGCTTCGCTCTTGCGGACACGCCAGGCGATGCCGACATTCGAGCCGGCTTGGAGGGACTGCAGAAGCGGTCATTGATCATCTTCCGACGGTTCAACCGTAGCTACCGTGTTTGGGAGGGCAGTGACGTCGATATCCCGGCACGACTGGAGGAAGCTCGCCGGAGGACGGCCGGCCAGCACCGATTAGGCACGATACTCGGACGCTACCTGAGAGCACGCCCCCAGGTCGCCCGCCGGCACAGTTTCGAGACCGGTACGTTACGGTTTTTCGAGGTGCGCTATCTCGACGAACCGCTTTCCGCTGAGCAACTGAGACCGCACAGCGGCGATGGCGTGATCGCGTGCTGCCTACCTCGCAACGAGGTCGAGGCAGAGGCATTCCGCGAGTGGGCCTGTGGAGAGGAGATTGCCAAACGCAGCAACCTGATCGTTGCGCTCCCGGAACAGATCGGGTCACTCCGGGAGGCAACAGCCGAACTCGTCGCATTGCACTGGGTGAGAGAAAACACACCCAGCCTACGGGACGATCGTGTAGCCCGGCGCGAACTCGACACTCGCACCGCCGAGGTCGAGCAGGAGATCAGGCGGCTGTTGGACCGGCTGCTCGATCCACGGCCAGCCCCCTTCGGCAGTCGCTGCAGCTGGTATTGGTTGGGTAAGAGACAGCCGATCGACCATCCACGGGAAGTGGCAGCGTTACTTTCCAGAGCGATGGACCAGCACTACTCGCTCAGCCCCCGGATTTGGAATGAGCTGATCAACCGGCGGGTTCTCTCGACGGCGGCAGCAGCTGCGCGGCGGAACCTGATCGAGCGCATGCTCACTGCCAGTAATCGCCCTCGCCTCGATCTGACTGGCTTTCCGCCGGAACGGGCAATCTACGAGTCGGTGCTGTTCGCAACGGGGCTTCACCGGCCAAACGAGCATGGGGAGTGGGGCTTCCGTTCGCCTCGTCCAGATACGGATCCGGCACGCCTCAGCCCTCTGTGGGAAATGATGGAGAAGAGAGTTTTGGGCGCGACCGAGCGCCCAATAGGATTGGAGGAGCTATTTCGTGAATTAGGCAAACCACCTTTCGGGGTTACTGAGGGTCTGCTGCCGATTCTGTTCTGCGCATTTTTTCTAGAGTATCGGAACGAGGTCAGTCTGTATCGGAACGGAGTCTTCTTGCCGGAACCCAGTGTGGCCGACTTCGAGATCCTTTTGCGTCGTCCAGACCGCTTCGAAGTCGGGGGCGCACGCGTCGTCGGAGGGCGCAAACTTGTCCTCGAGCGGTTGGCCGATCGGTTGGGAACCGAGCCTGCGATCTTGCCTGTTGTCCGCACGCTGCTCGCAGCGATGCGCGC
>OGCH01000004.1_pt1 | contig 167610 bp, 156 predicted proteins | sample 1570111 | NCBI WGS metagenome assembly OGCH01 (sample SAMN03436243, study PRJEB24508) | hot springs metagenome | biome: Desert Springs; feature: Hot Springs; material: Water | place: USA: Great Boiling Spring, Nevada | collected 2008-12-01 | depth 0 m m | reverse complement strand
TTGTCATGGTGATGCGCCGACCGTTCTCCGAGTGGAGCCAGTATCGAGTTGCCGTGCCAGTTCGCGCAGCTGCTCGATCTCGCGATCGATATCCGCCTCTTCTGACGACTCGGCCCGTTCGATCGCTCGCAAGAGCCGCGCTGCGTGCGTCAGGAGCGATTGCCGCATGACGCGATAATCGCTCTCACTTACTTTTCCGGTCTCGTAGTCGAGCTGAAGATCACGAAGCGACGCCAAAACCGCGTCTCGTTCGGCGAAAAGGTCGAGAAGTGCGGCTGACCAGGCTGGCCCGGTTACTCTGCGCCTGGCGATCCACAAGGGATGCAGGACGAAAGCGACAACGACGATCGCCAAGAGGAGCAAGAGGACCGTATCGAGCAGCATCAGCGGACTCTCCCTTCCGGACCGAGGAGCTGTTCGACGCGTCGCAGTTCCTCAGATGGTACTGGTTCCTCGACGCCGCCAACCGCTGAGTCTCGTCGTCGCAGGTACAGAACGAGTAACAGGGTACCTCCCACCAGCCCAACGAGTGGTCCCCACCAGAGAATCCAGAAGTAGCCCTGGCGGGGCGGTTCGCGGAGAACGCTCACTCCGTAGCGATCGACGAAATACTGGAGAATGTCCTCGCGTGATTCGCCGGCTTCGAGCTTTTGCTGGATGAGTTGACGCATCTGACGCGCGAGTTCGGAGTTGGAATCGCGGACGCTCTGTCCTTGGCAGACGGGACAATTGAGCTGATTGGCGATCTCCAGGGCCTCCGGCGAGAGCGCTTCTTCCGCCCGGACCGGACCAGAGGACGAGAAGCCCATGAGCGCCACGATGACGAGTCCCAGAACGAGCAGACTCACCCGCGCACTCGACCGGGTCACTCGCCACCATCGAACTCTTGCTCGCCACCTTCGCTCGGTCATGCTACGCCTCGCGTGCCATACCTGGAACGGTGCGCGGCAGGCGGGCCGGCGCGGGAACCGGCTGCGGCCAGAACAGCGTGAGCGTTCCCAGCACGAAAACTGCTCCCCCGATCCAGATCCAGATCACCAGCGGATTCACGTACACACGGATGCTCGCGGTTTCGTCATCCTCCCAGCGGTCGAGTACCACGTACACGTCATCGAGGCCGACGAGTGCGATTCCCATGCGGGCGGTCGGTTGATCCTCGTAATTGCGATAAAAGAATCGATAACTTTCGACCGTCGCAGCGTACCGCTCGCCACGATAGATGTCGACTCGAGCAGCGACGACCTCCGCGTCTCGCGTCCGGCGATCGTCCAGGCCACGGTACACGATCGTGTACGGTCCGATGGTGCCCTGCTCACCAGGGCGCAAAACGAATTGGCGCTCCAACTGGAACGCATTGGAGGCAATGATACCGACCGCCATCAGGAGAATCGCCAAATGCACGAGATACCCACCGTAGCGACGGTTGTTCCGACGCAGAACCTCCCACGCAGCCACAGGGAGGGCCTCGCGGACATTGCGGCGTCGTGCACGAATACCTCGCCAATACTCCTGGAACGTAACGACAAAGGCGAACGCTGTGACGGCGTAGGCGAGCACGGCCCACCAGCGATCGAGCAGGATGACACCGAGCCCAGCGACGACTCCCGCAGCGAGGAGCGGCCAGCGCAGATTGCGGAGTAACAAAGGAAGTTCCGTTCGCCGCCAGGCTAGGAGAGGTCCCAGGCCCATCAAGGCGAGCAAAACGAGAAGCAGGGGCCCGACGACGCGGTTATAGAAGGGCGGTCCGACGGTGATGCGGGTTTCCCAGAACAGCTCGCTGAACAATGGGAAAGTCGTTCCCCAAAACACCGCGAAGGCCATCGCGGTCAGCAGCAGATTGTTCACGAGGAAGCCGCCCTCGCGCGATGTCACCGATTCGATGTGTCGCTCGCTTTGCAGCCCAGGTAGCCGATAGAGCAGCAATCCGATCCCCACGACGAGAACGAGAGCCAAATAAGCCAAGAACCAGTGACCGATCGTCGAGACGGCAAAAGCATGGACGGACGACAGCATGCCGCTGCGAACGATGAACGTACCGAAGATGCACAACGCGAACGTCGCCAAGAGCAAGGCAAGGTTCCAGACCTTGAGCATTCCCCGCCGCTCTTGAACGATCACCGAGTGCAAGAACGCCGTCGCGGTCAACCACGGCAACAGCGCCAGATTTTCGACCGGATCCCACCCCCAGTAGCCTCCCCAACCGAGCACGTGGTAGGCCCACCACGCACCGATCAAGAGGCCCATGCCGAGGAGCGCCCAAGCGAGGAGCGTCCAGCGCCGAATGGCCCGCAGCCAATCACTGCCGAGCCGTCCAGTCACCAACGCCGCCATACCGAAAGCGAAGGGCACAGTGAAACTGGCATACCCTGCCAGCAGGAACGGCGGGTGCGCCATCATGCCTGGATCGCGGAGCAGCGGATTGAGTCCCGCCCCATCGGGTGGGGTGACGGGGAGCAGTCGGAAGGGATTGGCGACGAACGTCAGGACGAGAAGGAAGAAGGTGACGATGGCCAGAAGGGTCATCGCCATGTACGGAAGCAGTGCACGATCGGAACGGCGGTGGAGATAGAGCGCAAGCGCCCCCAAGCCGCTCGCCACTGCCGCCCAATAGAGGAGGCTACCCTCCTGCCCCCCGTAGAACGCTGCGATGACGTACAGGATCGGCATGTCGCGGCTGGAGCGTGCTGCCACGTAGGCGAGACGGAAATCATGCCGCACGAACGAGATCACGAGAGCGATGAGCGCGACGAGAATCAGGAAAGCCACGCTGTAGGTCGCTCGGTAGGCGCTCGCCAGGAGTTCCGGCACGCGTCGGCGCACTCCGATGAAGCTCGCTCCCAAGCCATACACGGCAAGGAGGAGAGCGAGAATCAGCGCTCCCGAACCCAGCTGTGCCACGAGAAAGCCTCCGTCCTCAACTCGAGGAGGCAGTCGGAGCTGCCTCGAAACGAGACGGGCACTGCGTCAGGACACTGTCTGCCTGCACGGGATGCCCATTGCGGTACAGTCCCTCGACGATGACATGGCGACCTTCTGTGAAAATGTCAGGAAGCACACCACTGTACACGACCTCGAGTTCGCTGGTCCCATCGCCGATGCGAAAATGGATCGGCTCACCGGGACCACCCCGCACGATACTCCCGGCAACGACATCGCCGCCGACCCGCACGCGTCGCCCATCGACCTCGCTCGCTCGCGCTTGTAATTCGCTGACCGTGACGAAGTAGGAAGCCGCCGTGCCCTGTAAGCCGGTGTACATGAGATACCCGACCGCACCGGCCATGACGAGTGCGAGAACCAACAGACGAATATCCATGCGAATCCGACGCACCCCGCTTTGGGTCGCGACAGCCGTACTCATCGATCAGCCCCCGCTCGCCTCGGTACCGCTCGTTACCGCCAGCCCGCGGTCGGGTCCGGCGGATAGATCACCGATAAGAGTACACCGAGCAGATAGGCGAGTGTCCCGAGCAGGAGCACCGTTCGACCGCTCAGCCACGCTCGCGTCGCATTCCCTCTCTCCCCGGAACCGCCGCGGGGCAGAAGCCCGCCGGTCGCGGCCAGCGCGATGACGCCAGCGGCGATCTTGACGAGCAAGAGGATCACGTACAGCGCGGTACCCCGACCATCGGCCAGCCGGTCGAACATGAGCGCAACACCTGATCCGAGCAAAAGCGCACTGGATACCACCCACCAACGGCGAAAATGCAGTTGCGCAGCTCGCAGTGCGTCCTGTGCACTGGGCACGAGGCGTCGTACCGGAGTCAGTGCCAAGACGAGATATGCTCCGCTCCCGAGCCAAAGGGCGCCGGCGAGAGCATGAACGAGCCGCAGCACGATCCGAACGAACGCGGCGACATCGATTTGCTCCATACGGTTCGTCCTTCAGCGCATCGGGCTGAGGGTGATACCGAGTTCCGCGAGGATGCTCAGAAGTTGATCAGTCGATTTGAGTGGACCGGTGTACTTCCCGAGCAACTGCCCTGCTGGGTCGATGAAAAAAGTCTCCGGGACACCGGAAACACCATAGTCGATCGTGACACGCCCACGGGCATCGTAAACGTTCGGGTAGTCGACTCGGAACTCCTCGAGAAAGGTCCGTCCGTCGTTCCAATCCTTTTCCCAGACGTCGATCCCGAGGACGGTCACACCGTTGTCCGCATACTCGCGAGCGAAGGCAGCCAGCACCGGCGCCTCCTCGCGGCACGGTGGGCACCAGGATCCCCAAAAATTGACGATGACCACCTGACCACGCAGGTCAGCGAGCGCGATCTCTTTCCCGCCGCGGAGATCGGGCAATGTGAAGTCGGGAGCTGCTCGATTCGTGAAGCGGATGAGGGTCCCGACCGTGTTGATGCGGCCACCTACTCCGAGTTCGCTCGTCCCACGTTGCCGTTCGAATGCGACGGCAACCAGCGCAACGAAGGTGAGCACGACCATGCCCGCGATCAGAACCGGCAATCGTGCACGCCACCGCCCCTGTGTCGTCGTCATAGGGTACCGAGCTCCCTCGGCGCGAACAGACTCACGCGTAGTGGATGTCCGCACCCAACGCGGCCAGCTTGCCCACCAAGTCCTCGTAGCCACGTCGCAAATGGTGGGCTTCGAGGACGATCGTTTCTCCTTCGGCGACGAGACCCGCCAAGACGAGACAGGCTCCACTCCGGATATCGAGAGCACGCACCGCGGTACCCTGTAGCTTGACAGGTCCTTCGATGATCGCCTGCTGGCGATCGATCAGTTCGATCCGCGCTCCCATCCGCTGCAACTCACTCGTGTAGCGGAGACGATCGTTGAACACCCGCTCGAAAATACGACTCCGCCCCTGTGCCTGCGTCATGAGGACAGCGAACGCGGCCTGGAGATCGGTCGGGAACCCTGGGAAGGGCAATGCCTGAATTTCCGTCGCGTAGAGCGGTCCCGGAGCGCGCACCAGCATCGAGGATTCGCTCCACCAGACTTCTGCTCCCGCCTCCCGCAACTTGTGCGTCAGCGGTGCCATGTCAGCTTCCCGTACATGATCCAGGATCACCTCGCCGTGGGTGATCGCAGCAGCGATCGCCAGAGTCCCCGCCTCGAGGCGATCAGGCAACACAGAGGCACGATATCCACGTAGGCGATCGACCCCCTGGACGACGATCCGCGAGGTCCCCAGTCCGCTGATGCGAGCTCCCATGTCCTGGAGGATTTGGCCGAGGTTGACGATTTCCGGTTCGGCCGCAGCATTGAGGATCGTCGTCGTCCCTTGGGCCAGACAGGCAGCCATCAAAAGATTTTCCGTGCCGGTATGGCTCGGATAATCCATGTAGATCTCGCAGCCACGGAGCCGCCCACTCCGCAGCTCGAAGCCGCTTTCCGCTACCTCGACCTGTGCGCCCAACTTGCGGAATCCGCGGAGATCGACATCGACCGGACGACTGCCGAGCTGGCAGCCACCGGGAGGAATCGAGCGCGCTCTTCCGAATCGAGCCAGCAATGGACCGGTCACGAGAAAGGACGCTCTCATGCGCGCGACGAGTTCAGGGGGCGGCTCGAACGACGTGACATCGGCGGCACGAATGCGGACGCGGTGACGCTCGGTGTCGAGATCGACCTCGGCACCGAGCGCCCGCAACAGCTCCGTCATGACCACGACATCCTCGAGGAGCGGCACGTTCTCGAGGACACATTCCTCCTCGGTCAGGAGCGCCGCAGCCATCGCCGGCAAAGCCGCATTTTTCGCGCCGCCGATCGCGACACGTCCTCGCAAGACGCGACCACCGATCGTCCGGATGCGCTCGGTGGTTGTCGCGATGGCCACGGCCACCTCCTTCAGGATTGAGCCTCGGGAAGCGGTGGCCCGCCGACTCCCGCTCGCGCTCGCCGCTTGCGAGCGACTGCCAACCGAACAGTCGAGCGACGCAGCGCCATTTCGGCACGTCGGCGATCGATGTCCGCCCGGCGCTCGCGCAAGCGCGCCAATGCCCGCTGTCTCGCCTCCTCCGCCCGTGCGAGGTCGATCTCTTCGGCTCGCTCCGCGACATCAGCCAGGACACGCACGACGTTACTGGCGACCTCCAGGAAACCGCCGAAAATCGTCAGGCTGTCCTCGTCGCGCCCGCGCTTGACGCGCATCTCCCCCATACTCAGCAACGAGACGAGCGGGGCATGCCGCGGCAAGATTCCGAGTGCCCCCTCGGCTCCGGGAGCGATCACCATGTCGGCGTCATCGACCTGGTAGACGACCCGTTCGGCGGTTACCACTTCCACCCGGAGTTTCCCGGCCATCGTTCGCCCCCGGTCACGCTTCGCGCGCCATCTGTTCGGCCTTCTCTACCGCCTCATCGATCGTCCCTACCATGTAGAAGGCCTGCTCTGGCAGGTGATCGTGCTTCCCCTCGAGAATCTCCTTGAAGCCGCGGACCGTCTCGTGCCGCGGAACGTAGCGGCCGGGTCGGCCAGTGAACGCTTCTGCCACGAACATCGGTTGCGAGAGGAAGCGCTGGATCTTGCGGGCGCGCGCCACGATCAGCTTGTCCTCTTCGCTCAGTTCCTCGACACCGAGAATCGCGATGATGTCCTGAAGGTCACGATACCGTTGGAGGACCCGCTGAACTTCGCGCGCGACCGTGTAGTGTTCGACTCCGACGATATTCGGATCGAGGATACGCGAGGTAGACGCCAGGGGATCGACCGCCGGGTACAGACCTTGCTCGGCGATCGACCGCTCCAGCGCGATCGTCGCGTCCAGGTGCGCGAAGGTCGTCGCTGGGGCCGGGTCAGTGTAATCATCGGCCGGCACGTAGATCGCCTGCACCGAGGTGATCGAACCACGCTTGGTGGAGGTGATCCGCTCCTGCAGCTGTCCCATGTCGGTCCCGAGCGTCGGCTGGTATCCCACTGCACTGGGCATTCGGCCGAGCAGCACCGACACTTCCGAACCAGCCTGCACGAACCGGAAGATGTTATCGATGAACAGAAGCACGTCACGACCTTCGTCGCGGAAGTACTCGGCCATCGTCAGGCCGGTCAACCCGACCCGCAGGCGTGCCCCCGGTGGCTCGTTCATCTGACCGAACACCAGCACCGTCTTGTCGATCACGCCTGACTCGCGCATCTCGCGCCAGAGCTGCGTTCCCTCTCGCGTGCGCTCCCCGACGCCGCAGAAAACCGAGTATCCTCCGTGCTCAGCGGCGATGTTCCGGATCAGTTCCATGATGATGACGGTCTTACCGACACCGGCACCACCGAAGACGCCGACCTTCCCTCCCTTGGTGAAGGGAGCCACCAGATCGATGACCTTGAGGCCAGTCTCGAAGACTTCGACTTGCGTCGATTGCTCCTCGAAAGCAGGCGCCGGGCGATGGATCGGCCAGCGCGGAGCGTCTCCCGGCACGGGCGCCTGCTCGTCGATCGGTTCACCGACCACGTTGAAGATCCGGCCCAACGTTGCCGGACCGACTGGCACCTTGATCGGTTCGCCGGTATCGATCACCGGCATGCCACGCTTCAGGCCATCGGTGGTCGACATCGCGACCGCGCGCACCCAGTCGTTACCGAGGTGCTGTTGCACTTCCAGCACCAGCCGGCCACCCTCCGGCCGCTCGACGATCAACGCGTTGTAGATGTCGGGCAGTTGCCCAGGCGGGAACTCGACGTCGACCACGACTCCTTGAATCTGCACGATCCGGCCAGTAGCGACCTGCGTAGCCATCTTCTTCACCTCACTCGTCGACTCACGGCGATCATTGCAGTGCGCCCAGTGCATTGGCACCGGCAGCGATTTCACTGACCTCACGCGTGATCTGCGCTTGCCGTGCCTTGTTGTACGTCAGGGTCAACTCTGCCACGAGATCCAAAGCGTTCTGTGTCGCGTTGCGCATCGCCACCATCCGCGCACTGTGCTCCGATGCGGAGGCCTCCAGCAAGATGCGATAGAGCTGCATCTCCAGGAAACGCGGGAGCAGCGCCTCCAGCACCGTTGCCGGATCGGGTTCGAAGATGTAGTCGCTGATCGCTCCCGATTCTTGCGGTGGCTCGATCGGCAGCAACTGGAAGACCCGCGGCTCCTGACGCAACGTGTTGATGAAATGGGTGTAGACGACGAACACCGCGTCGACACGGCCGCTGATGAAGTCCTGCGTCGCGAGTTCGACGATCGGCCTGATCATCTCCACCGAGGGCCGATCGGTGATGCGCGTGAACTCCGCGATCATCGGCCAGCCGTATCGGACGAGGAAATCGCGACCCTTCCTCCCGATAGCGACGATATCGAAGTTCTCGATCGGCTCGCTCCGCTCCCGAGTCATGAAGTCGACAGCGCGGCGAATCACGTTGGTATTGAGCGAGCCAGCCAGACCACGATCGGAAGTCACCAGAATGAGTTGGATCCGCTTGATCGGCCTTCGCTGGAGCAATGGGAAAGCACGCACTTCCTCGGTCGGACTCGTCATTGCGGCCAGATCACCGAGCATCGCGCGGATCCGATCGGCGTAGGGTCGTGCAGCGAGCACCGCCTGCTGCGCTCGCCGCATCTTGGAGGCAGCAACCATCTCCATAGCGCGGGTGATCTGCGCCGTATTCTTGATGCTCCGGATCCGGCGCCTGATCTCGCGCGGTGTGACTGCTTGCGGCACGGCTTTCGCCCCCTCCAGGTGGTCAGATGATCACCCGCTCCTGCGGTGGCGCCCAAATGCTCTGCTTGAAGGCACGCGTAACCTCGTGCAGTTGCTGGATGAGATCGTCCTTCAGCTCCCGCTCACTGGCGATCCGCTGCAGAATCTGCGGATGACTCGTCCGCAGGTAGTCGAGATACTGCTTCTCGAACTCGCGCACATGCTCGACCAAGACGTCATCTAGGTAGCCGTTCGTCGCGACCCAGATGATCGCAACCTGCTCCTCGACCGGCATCGGTTGGTACTGCGGCTGCTTGAGCACCTCGGTCAGGCGCAAACCGCGATCGATCTGGCGCTTGGTCGCTGGATCCAGTTCGGCCGCAAACTGCGCGAACGCTGCCAATTCTCGGAACTGCGCCAATTCCAGACGCAAGCGCCCGGCCACCTGTCGCATCGCGCGGATCTGTGCTGCACCACCGACACGCGAAACAGAGAGACCCACGTTGATCGCGGGCCGGATACCGGCATAGAAGAGATCCGGCTCGAGATAGATCTGACCATCCGTGATGGAGATGACGTTCGTCGGAATGTAAGCCGAGACATCGTTGGCCTGCGTCTCGACGATCGGTAACGCGGTCAGTGTTCCACCCCCGAGATCGTCGCGAAGTCGCGCCGCGCGCTCCAGGAGGCGCGAATGGAGGTAGAAGATATCGCCGGGGTACGCTTCTCGGCCCGGTGGTCGCCGCATCAGCAAGGAAACTTGCCGATACGCCCAGGCATGCTTGGAGAGGTCATCGTAAACGATCAGAGCATGGCCACCGCTTTCCATGATCTCTTCGCCCATCGCACAACCGGCGTACGGGGCGATGTACTGCAGTGCTGCTGGATCGGATGCGGTCGCGGCCACGACGATCGTATGCTCCATCGCGCCGTGCCGCTCGAGCGTGGCCACCGTCTGTGCGACTTGCGCTCGCTTCTGACCGATCGCCACGTAGATGCAGATGACACCTTTCCCCTTCTGATTGATGATGGTATCGATGGCGATCGCCGTCTTCCCCGTCTGCCGGTCACCGATGATCAGCTCGCGCTGCCCCCGGCCGATCGGGATCATCGAGTCGATGGCCTTGATGCCGGTCTGCAGTGCCGTGTCCACGTCCTGACGCATCACCACGCCGGGAGCGATCCGCTCGATCGGGCGGAACTTGTCGGTGTTGATCGGCCCCTTTCCGTCGATCGGTTCACCGAGTGCATTGACGACCCGGCCGACCAGTGCTGGCCCAACCGGTACCGACGCGATGCGGCCGGTCGCTCGCACCTCGTCACCTTCCTCGATGCCCGTGTAGTCGCCGAGGATGATGACACCGACCGAGTCCTCCTGGAGGTTGAAAGCGATGCCGAGCACACCGTTCTCGAACTCGACGAGCTCGCTGGCCATCACATCACGCAAGCCATGGACAGTCGCGATCCCGTCACCCACTTGGACCACGTAGCCGACATTGGTCACGACCATGCGGCTACCGTATTGCTCGATCTGTTGCTTGAGGATCTCCGTGATTTCGGTCGGACGCACTGACATGTTGCCTCCCTCACGCGCTCAGGCTGCTGCTCCGACGAGCTGCCGCCGGAGATTCGTCAACTGCGTGCGCACACTGGCATCGAAGACTTCGTCCCCGATCTTGAGCACCACACCGCCGAGGAGTTCGGGATCGACCGTCGTGCGCAGTTCGACCGGACGACTCAGTCGCTGCTCGAGTTCGCGACGTACCCGCTCCACCTCGCTCGGCTCCAGTGGCACCGCTGTGACCAGCTCGACATCGATCACCCCGCGATGCTCGCGGAGAAGATCGCGGAAAGCGGCGACGACATCGCGCAGTTGGTGCCAGCGCCCTCGCTCCAAGAGCAGCACGAGGAGATTGCGCACGTACCGGTTCTCGTCGCCTGGGAAGAGCCGATCGATCACTTCGACCTTGGCCTCGAGCGGAATCGCTGGATTCTGAACGAACTCTTCGACCGCGCCATCTCGCGCCAAGGCCTCCAAATCAGCCAATCGCTGCTCCCAAAAATCCAGCTGGCCGTGCTCCTTGGCGACGGCGAACGCAGCCTGGGCATACCGCTTGGCGACTCCCGCGACCGCCACGCTCGCACCCCCTACCGCCGCGCGCCATCGAGTTCAGCCAGCGCCTGTTCGATCAAGGCCAAGTGCCGATCACGATCCAGTTCCTGGCGGATGATACGGGTCGCAGCCAGAATCGCCAGGTCCGCTACTTCACGCCGCAATTCAGCCCAGACACGCTGGCGTTCGGCCTCGATCGCCTCTTGCGCTTGCTGGATCAGTTGCTGCGCTTGCTGTTGCGCCTCCTCGCGTGCCCGCGCGATCAACTGTTCGGCACTCTCGCGGGCACTCGCCACGATCCGCTGTGCCTCGCGCCGTGCCTCGGCCAGAATCTCCTCGTTGCGAGCCTGCGTCTCAGCTAACTCGCGCTTCATCCGCTCGGCCGCTTCCAGACCCTCGCGGATCCGCTCCTGGCGTTGGTCGATCATCCGCGTGATCGGCCCCAGAGCAAATCGCCAGAAGACCGCGAGGAAGAGCAGGAAGGCGATGAGCTGGACGATCAGATTTTCACCGGAGATTCCCAGCTGCTCCATGCTCCTGCCTAGCCCCTTCTCGAACGTCTCTCGGAAGCATCGCCTCGGGGGAACCCGCGCCAGCAGCCCAGACAGGAAGCTGCTGGCGCGTCCGCCACTCTCCCGCAGGATCGACGATCTACAGCACGAAGGCGATGATCACCGCGACGACGAAGGCATAGATCGCCACTGCCTCGGCCAGCGCCGCACCGATGATCATGGTCAGGCGGACCGCTCCCTCAGCCTCCGGATTGCGGCCGATCGCCTCCATCGCGCCCTTCACCGCAAGCCCGATACCGATTCCAGGCCCGAGTGCTCCGAGCCCGATCGCAAGGGCTGCAGCCATCGGCACGACGACACCCGGCTCAGTGACATTCGCGAACACGATCCTGTCCTCCCTTCACCAACCGTCCGCTCCGCTCAGCGACACAGCGTTCCACAACCGACCGTCAATCGCCACCGGTCCCCAGCGAGACCACTCGCGAGCCGTGCGCGGCACTCCGCTGATGCTCCTCGGCCTCATGCTCCTCCTCGTGCTCGTGCGCCGAGGCCAATGCGATGTAGATCAAGGTCAACACCGCGAAGATCAAGGCCTGAATGAAACCGAACAGCACTTCGAGATAGAGGAAAATGACGGGAATCACCAAGCCGACCACCGTGATCTTGATCGCATTGGCGATACCGTACATGACAGTGAGCAGCGTCTCGCCAGCGAAGATATTCCCGAAAAGACGGAAGGAGAGCGACACGATACGCGAGAGTTCACTGATGATCTCGATCGGCAAGAGAAACGGCGGATTCGCCATATGCTTGATGCGGCCCCAGACGCCATGCGCCGAAATGCCAGCCACCTGGAACGCGACGTAGCTGATCAGTGCCATGGCCAGCGTCATATTCAAATCAGCGCTCGGCGGGCGGAAGAGCGGCACCAGCGTTCGACCGCCGTGCTCGGCACCACTCGCCCCCTCGCTCGCGGCCACCAGTGCATGCTTCCCCTCATGCCAGATGCCGATCGTCCCGATCCCCGGGAGCAAACCGGTGTAGTTCGCGACGATGATGAAGATGAAGAGACCACCGATCAGCGGAAAGATCCGCCGGCCCAACTTCTTGCCCGCAGTCCCCTCCACCAGGCCGAGCAAGAACTCGACCACCATCTCGACGACCGACTGCAAGCGGCCAGGAACGAGTTGCGCTCGTCGAGCCACGATCGAGCCGAGGATGATGAGGAAGAGCATCACGAGGAGCATCGTCAGGAAGGAGTTGGTAATGCGCAGGGTCAAACCACCGAAGAGCGGGAGACTCCAGAGCGTCTCCGGCTTGACCGAGATGTGGAGTTCCACTCCCTACCTCCTGCCCCGCCGCTGCCCACCAATGACGGCGAGCTGATACAGCGAATACCCAGCCGTCACCAATCCCAACACCAGCCCCACCAACGTGAGATACGGCGTGGTTCCGAGCCAACGATCCAACAGCACTCCTCCGCCGATGCAGAGCACAAGACTAGACACGACCGAGAAGCCGAGCCCCAGGGCTGTCCCGATCGCTTGCCAATCTCGTACTCGCGGCGGGCGACTCTGCGGCCCGCTCACGCTTGCGCATCCTATCACAAACCCCGCGGCACCAGCAACACGGATCAGTCATTGGCAGCAGGCATCGCCACCGGCTCGGCCAGCGGCAGCGGTCGCTGCTCGCCCTCTCGCAGCACCTGCTTGGCCACACCGATGAACGCCACGAAGAGCGGGTGCGGCCGGTTCGGTCGCGACTTGAATTCAGGATGGAACTGCACCCCGACGAACCAGGGGTGATCGCGCAGCTCCATGATCTCGACGTACCGGCCATCGGGAGATTGTCCGCTCACGAGAAAACCAGCGGCCTCGAAGGCCTCCCGATAGGCATTGTTCACTTCCCAGCGATGGCGGTGTCGCTCGTAGACCAGCGGTTCCCCGTACGCGAGCGCCGCCTTGGTCCCCGGTACGAGTTGGCACGGATATCGTCCCAAACGCATCGTCCCCCCCATGTCGACCCCCCGCTGATCGGGCATGAGGTCGATCACCGGATGAGGCGTTTCCGGATCGATTTCCGTGCTGTTCGCTCCGCACAGTCCGAGGACGTTCCGCGCGAACTCGATCACTGCCATGTGCAGGCCGTAGCAGAGGCCGAGATAGGGAATCTCGCGCTCCCTCGCGTAGCGCGCCGCCAGCATCTTTCCTTCGACCCCGCGCGGGCCGAACCCTCCAGGCACCACGATTCCATTCACATGGCGCAGCGCCGCCTCGATCTCGCTTCGTTCGGCCGTCGAGTTGACCCAGACGATCTCCACGGCGACATCATGTGCCAATCCTGCATGGCGCAACGCTTCGACCACGCTCAAGTAGGCATCGTGCAACTCGACGTACTTCCCAACCAGGCCGATGCGGATACGCCGGCGCGGTGATTTCAACCGTTCCACCATCCGCTCCCAGTCGGCCAAATCAGGCTCGCGATCTTCCCAGCCGAGATGCTCCATGACGTAGCGGCCCAGCCCTGCTCGCTCCAGCATCAAGGGAACTTCGTAAATCGTCTCGGCCGTCGGCAACAAGATGACAGCATCCTCGTCCACATCGCCGAAGAGTGCGACCTTCGCCCGCACGTCGTCACCGACCGGATGATCGGTCCGACAGATGATCACGTCCGGTTGGATCCCGATCGCGCGCAATTCCTTGACGCTGTGTTGGGTCGGCTTGGTCTTCACTTCACCGGTGCTACCGATGTACGGCAAAAACGTGACATGGATATACAGCACGTTGCGGCGGCCTTCCTCGCGCCGCATCTGGCGAATCGCCTCCAAGAAGGGTTGCCCCTCGATATCGCCGACCGTCCCACCGACCTCCACGACGACGACATCCGGTCGGTGAAGCTCGGCCACTTGGCGGATGCGTGCCTTGATCTCGTTGGTGATGTGCGGGATCACCTGAACCGTGCCACCGAGATAATCCCCACGGCGCTCCTTCGCGATCACGGCCGAGTACACTTGCCCGGTCGTGACATTGGATGCCCGACTCAAATTCTCGTCCGTGAACCGCTCATAATGGCCAAGGTCGAGATCGGTCTCCGCGCCATCTTCGGTGACGAAGACTTCGCCATGCTGGTACGGCGACATCGTGCCCGGATCCACGTTCAAGTAGGGATCCAGCTTCATCAATGCCACCCGCAAGCCACGGCCCTTGAGCAGTCTCCCGATCGCAGCGGTGGTGATCCCCTTCCCGACCGACGAGACGACACCCCCCGTCACGAAGACGTACTTCGGCATCCGCACACCTCCCGCCCAGCGCTCTCCACCATCAGGGGTCGGGGACGAGCACCACCACTTCCACCGCCTCCCCGAACTCGCCCTTGCGCACGCTCAAGCTCTCTTGGGGCTTCCACTCGGTAATTCCCATCGCCCGCATGAACCGTTCCAATGGGTCACGCTCCGAATCACCCTTCTCCGTCCGGTATTGGAGTGGTACGACGATGTGCGGCTCGATCTGTCCGACCACTTCGACCGCACGATCAGCATCCAGGGTCGTTCCCCCACCGACGGGAACCAGCAACACATCCACATCGCTCAAGAGCTCAGCCTGCTCCTCGCTCAGCGGATGACCGAGATCCCCGAGGTGGCAGACCTGAACTCCATCCAAATCCACGACGTAGACGGTGTTCTTGCCGAATCGCTTCCCTCGCTCGGTGTCGTGGTAGGTACGGATGCCGGTAATGAACGTCCCTTTGATCTCGTATTCTCCCGGCCCCTCGACCAACCGATAACCGGGCCGGACCAATTCCAAATGACGATGACCTGGATGCGGATGGCTCACGGTGACGATGTCAGCGCGCTGCTTGGCTGGCACGTATCCGGTCTCCGGTCCGACCGGGTCCATGATCACCGTCACATCGCGTCCCCGCAGCCGGACACACGCATGCCCCAGCCACTTGATCTCAGCCATCGAGAACCGTCCGTTCGCACTGATTCCGGCACAGGACGGAACTGCACGCGAGGGTTCCGTATCCACATCGGGACCCCAGTATATCGCGTGTCCGTTCACCCTCGCAACCGGTGCCCGGCTGTGGCTACTCGACCAGGGAGCGTCTGTCACGTTTCGAGCTCGCTCCACCGCGCGAGCACCCGCTGCCGGCACGCGTGGAGAAAACTGTCCCGCATCCGATGGCTCGACTCAGAGCGCTGGACGGGTAATCGAACAGAGCGAAGGTCTCCTGCGTGAACCCGTTCCCTGGTCACTCAGCCAGCGGAAAATCGTCGTCTCCAGCTTTTCCAGAAAACACTTCTCGCACGACGCGCCGGATAACAGACCAGGAAAATCCGCGGCGCTGCAGCAAGCCGATGACGCGGCGCTCCTGAGTCACCCGGTCATGGTTCTGCGAACGCCCAAGGTGCTTTTGAGCCAGCGCCAGCGCCGCGCTGAACTCTTCCTCCGCATCGTGTGTCACGACCGCATCGATTACCTCGTCGGGAATTCCTTTGGCACGGAGTTCCTGACGCAGAGCTGCGCTGCCTCGCGGACGACTCGTCCGTCGCTGCGCAACCCAGAACGCGACGAATGCACGATCGTCCAAGTAGCCGAGCGTTCGGAGTTTTGTTATCACCTCTTCGACGACGTCGTCCACGAAGCGTTTCTGTCGCAGTCGACGGGCAAGTTCCGCTTCGCTCCGCGGGCGCGCGGCGAGCAATCGCAGTGCAGCCTCCATCGCTTCCTCGACGGCTGCCACATGCTCCAGGCGCGATCGTCGCTCCGGCGTGAGAACTTCACCGGTCCGCACATCGAGCTCGCTGATCCGCAGGGCACTGAGCCGCAGCCACGGCACACCGTTCCGCTCGATGAGTAGCCGACCGGGTCGGCGACGGTCCGGTACGATCCGCGTTATCGCGTCCGTTTCCTCGCTCATCCGATCCTCCACTCGGCAACGAGTCATCTGGCAGAGTTAGGCATGGGAGAATGTATCGGATGCGTACCTCGACGAACGTCTCGCGCCGATCCCTGATTCGTGCCCGCTGGTTCGTCGCCGGTTTTCTCGGTCTGACTGCCTTGACGGCAGGGACAACCATACTCGTGCTCGGACTGGCTATCGCTGAGCACGCTCGCAATGATGAGCGCGCACCCGCTGACGCGATCCTCGTCCTCGGTGCTGCCCAGTACAATGGTCGTCCGACCCGCGCCTTTCGCGCTCGTCTCGACCATGCTGCCGCACTCTTTCGCCAAGGATACGCCCCCACGATCGTCCTCGTCGGCGGGAAAACCGACTGGGACCTGGAGAGCGAGGCGGAAGTTGGCGCCCGCTATCTGCGAGAGCAGGGCATTCCGGATGATGCTCTGCTCGTCGTTCCGGTAGGCCGCAATACCTGGCAAAGCATCGAGGCAGCAGCGCAGCCGCTTCGCGAGCGAGCAGTCCAGCGCCTTCTCGTCGTGAGCGATGGGTTCCACCTCTTCCGGAGCAAGCTCATGGCACGTTCCTTCGGTTTCCAGGTATACGGCAGCCCTGCGCCAGGCAGCCCGATCCGCCCTGGCTCGCCGCTCGAGCGCTGGTACATCGCACGCGAGGCGATCGCGACGCTGGCCTTCCTCCTGGGTCGCCGCTGACGAACTGTCAGTCGGCAGCGTCACTGACGACGAAGTTCACGAGCCGGCCGGGCACGTAGACCACTCGCTCGATGCGCTTCCCTGCCAAGTAGGCCTGCACACGCTCCAGTTCGCGGGCTCGGGCCACCGCTTCGTCCTCACCGATCGCAGCTGGGACCAGCAGGCGATCGCGCACCCGCCCATTCACTTGAATGACCAGTTCGACCGTCTCCTCAGCCGCCAGTGCGGGGTCGTACGCCGGCCAGGATTGCTGGTGCACGCTGTACGGCTTGCCGAGTCTCTGCCAAAGCTCTTCCGCCAGGTGCGGCGCTCCCGGCGCGAGCAAGAGAACCAGTGTCTCCAATGCCTCCCGCCAGACCGGCATCCGCACGACCGCGGTCTCCCGCAAGCGCGACAACTCGTTCACGAGTTCCATCATCCGCGCGATTGCGGTATTGAAGCTGAACGTCTCGAAGTCGTCGGTCACCTGCTTGATCGTCCGATGCACGAGCCGGCGCAAGGCACGGGCCTGCTCATCCTCCGCTGTGTCGGCCGGCATTGCGAGCGTTTCGGTCACGAGCGCCCACACACGCTGCAAGAAACGCTGCACACCCGCGACGCCGCGAGAACTCCACGGACCGCCCTGCGACCAGGGACCGATGAACATCAGGTACAGCCGAACGGTGTCCGCTCCCAACCGGGCCACGAGTTCATCGGGATCGACGACATTCCCACGGCTCTTGGACATCTTCTCGCCATCTTCGCCCAGAATGACGCCGTGATTGAAGAGCCGGAGAAACGGCTCGCGATGATTCACCAATCCGAGGTCAGCGAGCGCCTTGGTCCAGAAGCGGCTGTAGAGGAGATGCAGGATAGCGTGTTCGATCCCACCGGTATACTGATCGACCGGCGTCCAATAGGCGACCTTGTCAGGATCGAACGGCCGCTCGTTCTCGTGCGGACTCAAGTAGCGGTACCAGTACCATGACGAGTCCACGAAGGTGTCCATCGTATCGGTTTCGCGCCGCGCCGGAGCGCCGCACTGTGGGCAGGTAGTGTTCACGAAGGCCTCGTGGGTGATCAAGGGCGATTGCCCGGTCGGCATGAACTCCGCATCCTCCGGCAACAGCACGGGAAGTTGCTCCTCTGGAACCGGAACGATGCCGCAGTGATCACAATAGACGATCGGGATGGGCGTTCCCCAATACCGCTGGCGCGAGATGAGCCAGTCACGCAACCGGTACGTCACCTCGCGCCGGCCCACTCCTCGTTCCTCGAGCCACGCGATGACGCGGCGGATCGCCTCGCCTCCCTCCGTCGGCGTACCCTCGAAGGGGCCAGAATTGACCATCACGCCCTCGCCATCGTATGCCTCTTCCATGGTCGCCGGATCCAGTGTCCGGTCTCGCGGCTGGATCACGACCACGATCGGTAGGTCAAAGGCGCGTGCGAACTCGAAGTCGCGCTGATCGTGCGCCGGCACCGCCATGATGGCCCCGGTGCCGTACTGCATGAGCACGTAATCGGCGATCCAGATGGGGATCCGCTGCTCGTTCGCCGGATTGATCGCGTACGCACCGATGAAGACACCCGTCTTTTCACGTTCAGTCGAGGTTCGCTCGATATCGCTCCGCCGCCGCGCCTGATCGATGTACGCCTCGACTTCGGCTCGCCGCTCAGGGGTCGTCAGCTTTTCCACGAGTGGATGTTCTGGCGCCAACACCAGGAAGGTCGCTCCCCAGAGGGTGTCCGGGCGGGTCGTGAACACTTCGATCGGGTCTCCCTGCTCGGAGCGAAAGACGATCCGCGCACCCTCCGACCGGCCGATCCAGTTGCGCTGCATCGTGATGACACGCTCCGGCCAGTCGATACCATCGAAGCGCAGAAGTTCCTCGGCATACGCGGTGATGCGCAAGAACCACTGTTCGAGGTCTCGCCGGTACACCTCGGTGCTGCAGCGCTCGCAGCGTCCATCGATGACTTGCTCGTTGGCCAGCACCGTCTGGCATGTCGGGCACCACCAGACTGGCGCCTTGGCACGATAGGCCAGACCACGCTTGTAGAACTGGAGGAAGAACCACTGGTTCCAGCGGTAATACTCAGGAAGACACGTGATCACTTCCTTGGACCAATCGAACATCCCGCCGAGAGAGCGCAGCTGCTTTTTCATGTGCGCGATGTTCTGCATGGTCCACACGCGGGGATGGATACCGTGTTTGATCGCCGCGTTCTCTGCCGGTAACCCGAAGGCGTCGAACCCGAATGGGAAGAGGACATTGAAACCACGCATGCGCTTGTAGCGAGCAGCGGCATCAGCTGGTGCGTAGGAGAACCAATGGCCGATGTGCAAGTTTCCCGATGGATAGGGGAACATGACGAGGTGATACCACTTGGGGCGAGTGGGATCCTCCCGCACGTTGGAGTAGATCCCTGTCTCCTCCCAGATTTGCTGCCATTTGGGCTCGATCACTTGCGGTTCGTACCGCTCGGCCTGCCGGACCCCCTGCGTCGTTGCCATCGCTGCTCCTCCCGCGCCTCGGTCTCTTCCAACGGACAGCGGCCCGTCCACGAAGGGACGGGCCAGCCCGCGGTACCACCCTCCTTGACGCCACACCTGTGGCGTCCGCTCGTCCGCTCGTCCGTGCGCTAACGGGCACGACCCGGCGCTCGCTACCGCTTCTCACGAACGCAGCTCGGAGGCGAGTTCGCGCGCCAAACACCGATCGGGCTCACACCCTCCCCGACTCGCTCGACGGCTGCTGCACGCTACTACTCCTCGTCGTCGCCTCTTTGCGCATCCATGACGACGACCGGTCTCACCTCGCGGTGGACCGGCCGACCCACTCTCGTGGAGCTGAGGGGACTCGAACCCCTGACCCCAACGCTGCCAGCGTTGTGCTCTCCCACTGAGCTACAGCCCCGCGCCTCGGCTGGCGCACAAGGTAGTCTAGCATAGCCAGGGACGGCCCTGCAACGGCAGTGCGGTGCTCGGCCGGGTGCTCCTCTCTCCGTGAGCAACTCCCGCCCTCGCTGGTTCGACTCCACTCCGATCACCTGGCACGCCACTCCGTCTCAGCTCCGGCACTTTCGATGTGCAATTTTGCGAGGAATCGCTCGACCATCAGCCGTGCACCCGACGACCCTGCGCCACAGCGACCCGGGCAACCTGACCTAGGCTCGACGTGCCTGAACGAGGCATACTTCCCCGGACAACGGGGGATCGGCGAGGAGACGAGATGGATCGACCGCTCTGCTTTCACATCGTGACGCTCGGGTGCTCGAAAAATCAGGTCGATTCCGAGGGCATGGCGCAGCGATTGATCGCGCGTGGGCTGCAGCCGACAGACGATCCGGAAGAGGCCGCAGTGCTCGTCGTCAACACCTGTGGCTTTCTCGCGGCAGCTCGTGCCGAATCACGTGCGGCTATCGAGGAACTGGCCGCTCGCCGTCGTCCGGGTCAAGTCATCATCGCGGCCGGGTGCATGGTCTCCCTCGACGAGCACCGGGCAGAGCTGCCGCCCGGCCTCGACGCCTATGTCCCGACACACGATTGGAACCGTATCGACACCGTGGTCGCTGAACTCCTCGGCCTACCGATCCCCAGTGTGCGCGAGGGCACGCGTGATCTGCCGTCCTTTCCGCGCCTGCCTGTGAGACGGCCGAGCGCGTATGTCAAGATCGCCGATGGGTGCGATCACCGGTGTTCGTTTTGTGCCATCCCCCTCATCAAAGGAAACCAGCGGAGCAAGCGTCCCTCCGAGATCGTGCGTGAGATCCGGGAACTCGTGAACGCGGGCACCAAGGAGATCATCCTCGTTGCCCAAGACACGATCCGCTACGGGGCAGACCTGGGTCTCCGCAACGCGCTTCCGGACCTGCTTCGCTCGATCGTAGAGCACGTCCCCGAACTGCCGTGGCTCCGCCTTTTGTACCTCTATCCGAGTCCACTCCTCTTCCGGCTCATCGACACCATGGCTGAACTGCAGCCGTGTGTTCGGTATCTGGATATTCCGCTCCAACATGCCGATCCAGCGATTCTCCGCCGCATGATGCGACCGAGCGACCCCGATTTCTATCGCCGGCTCATCGCCTACGCGCGGGAACGCTTGCCGGACGTCGCTCTCCGAACGACCTTCATCGTCGGCTTTCCCGGTGAAACCGACGAGCAGTTCCGGCGACTCTACGATTTCGTCGCCGAGATGGAGTTCGACCACGTCGGTGTCTTCGTCTATTCCCGCGAGCAACCGACCCGGAGTTCCCGCATGGAGGACCCGGTTCCACTGGAGATCGCCGAAGAGCGCCGGGCCGCACTCATGGAACTCCAGCAACGCATCTCGTGGGCCAAGAACAAGGCACTCGTCGGGAAGATCCTTCCCATCCTCGTCGAAGGCGCTGGCGAAGTCGAAGACGAGAGGGGAAACCGCGCTCCCCTGTCGGCTGGTCGGGCAGCGCGCCACGCTCCAGAGGTCGACGGGCTCGTCTTCGTTCCCGACGAACTGCCACTGGGTGAGTTCGTGACTGTCCGCATCACCCAGGCTGAGCCGTATGACCTGTGGGCTGAACCGCTCGCTCAGACGAGGAAACGTCGGGAAACAAGCCGCGGACGACCACGTTCTCGTCGCCAGACGGGACTGAAAACGAGCCATTGATCCGGGGCCTCCCGAATGGCCCACTCCAGTTGCCGAACCAGTGCCTCGAGTGCGACAGTGATGTCCTGTTGGCGCTTCGCCGTTCGCGCGACGCGGAGCGGCTCTCCATAGCGGATCCGGTATCCATTCTCGGCACGATAACAGAAGACGGGTACGATGGGACAATTCAGGCGACGAGCGAGCCGCAGCGGACCATCCGGCAAGGTCGTCCGCGCCCCAAAGAAGCTCACCAGGCGTCCGCTTCCCGTGACATCACGATCGACCAGAAAGACGACCGGCTTGCCGGCGTGGAGTGCCCGCCGCACGCGAAAGAGACCGGCAGTCGTCGGCGGCACGAGTTCGATGCCCGATACACCGCGTAGCCAGCGCATCAAGCGGTCGACCCACCACGGACGCATCGGAGCAGCCACGCTGACCAGTCGGAGACCACGAGCGGAGATGATCGTGGCAGCCACGACGTCGAACGGGCCCAGATGCGCCGAGACGAGGATGACCGGTGAATCGGAGAGCGCCACCGGAGCTCTTTCCATCTCGATCACCGGCCACCACCGACCTCTTGTCAGGCGCAGAACGAGGAGCGCTGCGATGTTCCGTGCACTCGCCTGGAAGGCTCGCCGTGCTGCCGACCGCACCGTACGACTGTCCGCCGGCAAACCGAGCACATGCGCCAAGTTCGCACAGAGATCCTGGCAACGCGAGCGCCACAGCAGGTACGCAGCTTCTCCGATGCGATCGACCACCCAACGGGCCGCACGTTCCAGGAGAGGGGAAAACGTCGCTCTGCCGAAACGATCGCTTTGCATCCGTTCACCGCTCAGCCCGATCGTCGGTCGCGAGCGAATTCTTCCCTTGTCCAGCTGAGGTACGGCCACGCATCGACGATGACCGGCAGTCCTCGGACGACTGTCAACGCCAGTGTGAGATACACGCTCAGCCACCCACCGACCAGAAACACCGGTTCGACGTACAGTCGGTCGATGATCGGGAACTCCGCACGTCCCGTCGCGACTGCACCAGCGAGAAAGAGGAACGCCACCAACTTGGCCGTACCGTACAGCGCCCGCATGAACCGCGAGGCAGTCAAGAAACGAGTGATGGCCGTGCGTGCCATGGAGCGCTCACCAAAAGGCGTGCGCCCCGCTTGCAGCGCGACACTGCGCAGTCCATCGACGAGGAAACCGCGCGTCAGCACGAGAAGCGGTGCCCACACGCCGATCACGCCGAGATCGGCGAAGACCACCCACAGCGCGTTTTCCACCACGCGATCACCAGCGATATCGAATACCGCGCCGAATACCGTCTCTCGCCCTCGCCGGCGCGCGACGATCCCATCCAGTGCATCCGCCACGAAGACGACGAGCATGATGACGATGGCGAGACCGAGCGTCCACACCCGTTGCGTGTAGAGCAGGCCGATGCCCAGGAAGAGGAGGACGATGCGCCCAGCGGTGATCGCGTTCGCCACGATCCAGCCCCTGTCCCTTGCCTTCAGAGCGTGATCACGAGGAGAGCGATCCAGACGAGGACCAGCACAATGATCGTCCCCCCGAGCAGCAGCCAGGCCGCGAACCGTTCGAGCGACGCAGCCAGGACGGCCAGTGCCGCATTGGCGAAGACGACGATGGTCGCAACGATCGGCAAGATCCACACCTCGCGGCGAGTTCCGATGCGATCCGGCAGCCCGGCAGCGTTCCAATGCAGAACGAGCATCTCCGGTAACCGCGAGGACTGCACGAGCAGGAAAACGAACTGGCTGGCGAGCAACAGGAGCGCGAGACCGAGCAAAACGAGCGATAGCGGATCCCGACCCATGCTCGGCACAAGCGCCCCGAGACCTCGCTCGCGTGCCTCCTTTTTAGCCTGGCTCAGCGTCGGGAAGGCAGCGGTCCAGCCAGCAGCGGCCAGGTCATCACGACCAGCGATCGCAGCACTGCCGATTTCCGAACCATGTCGACGACGCGCGAGTGCGAGCTGATCGAGGAAGGCGACTGGCTGGGCAGGCGAAATCGCCCAATGACCGGAATCCGTCGAAAGGAGCAGCTGGCGACTGACCGGCTGCGTAGCCACGACTCGGACCGGCCCCAACGGTGTCCGCAGGCGTCCCACATAATAGCCGGGCCAGAAGGGCTGCCAGTTCGGGATCGAACTGCCGAGCACCGCTGCTGCTGGCCCGGCATAGGTGAGACGATCGATGCGAACCTCGTCGACTCGACCACCCCAGCGAATCCGAACCGTTTCGCCCATCACGTCATACCCGATCGAGAAATACCCGATGACCAGGTACATGAGCAAAACGGTTGCCGCACCGCTGATCAAGAAGACCAGCCAGAGGACCTGGTGGCTTATCGTCGACGGTGTCACACCGAGCAGGCTAAGCAGAGCCAGGACGGTCGTCGCGGCGAAGACGACCACCAGAGCGAGACCGATCAACCCACCTGCTGATGGAGCAGCCCGCGCGCGGTACCTCACCAATGCTCGACCCTGCATTCCGCGGGCCTCCTCGATTTCCCACGTCGAGCGGCCAGCCGGACAATGCTCACTCGACCATTATGGCAGTGGCGTCCCGGTCGGCAATACCTCTACGGTCGGTGTTTCCGGCACGGTCGTTGGAGTTGGAGTCGGGGTCGGAGTCGGCGGCGCGTCCGGTGGGGCCACGAACGGCTGGACAGCTGGCGTGGGTAGCGGAGTCAGCCCGAGATGCCAGCGAATCGTCGAGGTTCGACGTTGCTCGTCGAGCCAGCGGCTCAAAGCTTGCCCCCGCATCGCCTGCACCATGCGGACGCTCAAGGGCCGATCAGGATCACGCTCCAGCACCTTGACGATGTGCCAACCGTACTCGGTCTGCACTGGGTCGCTGACCTCTCCGGGTGCGAGAGCGAAGGCCACCTCGTCGAACGCGCTCGGCATATAGCCACGCGGCAACCACCCCAGGTCTCCACCGTTCGCTGCGGTATCACTGTCGATCGATCGCTCGCGAGCGATCGTCGCGAAGTCAGCGCCACCCCGGATATCGGCTAGCGCCTGCTCTGCGGACTCGCGAGTCGCCAGCAAAATGTGTGCAGCGTGGATCTGCTCGGCTCGTAAGGGAATCCGCTCTTCCAGGACACGCTGCACTTTCTCCCGTGCGAGCATCGGCCGCACGACCAATCGCTGGAAGTCAGCCAGAGAGAGGCCAGCTCGTTCGAGCACGTTCTTCTGATACTCCCCCATGAGCGCTGTCGCCGTCGCCCGCGCTTCCTCAGGTGGGACCGTCGGCGTCGGTGTCGGCGTTTCACTCGGCGTTGGCGTCGCGGTCACCTGCGGCGTCGGAGTGTCCCCGGGCTCCGGGGTCGGTGTCGGAAGCGGGGTCGGCGTTACAGCGGCTGTCGCCGTCGCCCAGACCGCAGCGGTCGGATCGATCCCGAGTGTCGGCGTCGGCGTGAGCAGGGGAACACTGCTGAACAGGCTGACGGTATACTCCTCCACCTCTCGCTCGTCGAGCGCGATGCCGAGTTGACCCATGCGCTGAAGCACCAGGCGGTCATCGATCATTTGCTCGACCGTTGCCTGATTGATCGGATCGCTCTCCACAGTCTGCAGCTGCTGACGAGCCTGGTCAGCGAGCTGTTGGTACTGGACGCTCTGCTGGCCGCTCATGAGATCAGCGAGCTGTTGGTATTGACTGATCTGATTCAAGAGTTCCAGGCGCCGCATCTTCCAGTAGTCGGCGCGGGTGATCGGCTCACCGTTGACTTCGACAACGACTTGGCGCGGCAGGTACCAATACTGGTAGATCGCTCCGCCGCCGAGCAACCCAGCGACGAGCAGCAGCACGACCGACACACCGATGACTGCGGCCCGCTCCTGTACCCGTTCCCGCTCGCGACGAGGAACCCGTCGACGCGTTCGCTCCCGGCGATCCCCCCATCGGCGGGGAAAGAGCCGCCTCACCCGCTCGAGCATCTCGCACCTCGCAGCGTTCCTGCCTCGACGCGACCCTAAAATGAGGAGTCAGCTGACGAACGTTATCGTTCCGGCACGAAGGGCAGGAGCGCGAGATGCCGTGCTCGCTTGATGGCGCGCGCCAGCTGCCGCTGGTGCTTGGCACATGTTCCGGTTGCGCGACGCGGCTCGATCTTCGCCTGCGGCGACAGATATCGCCGAAGACGACCAAAATCCTTGTAGTCTATCTTCTTGATACCGTCCATGCAGAAGGAGCAGACCTTCTTGCGCGGATAGTAGCGGGTCGCTGCCGAGCGAGCGGGGCGTGCGGGCTCTCCGGTCGCTTCCGCTGCCTGCTCGGTCGCACCATCATCCGCCGTCATCGGTTCGAGTTCTTCGGCCATCGTTCCCTCACTCCTCGAACAGTTTCAGAACGGAACCTGATCGTTCCACGGATCGTCGTCCAGCGGGAAATCCGCATTCACATCAGGAAGTACTGGTTCTTCTTCGCTGATGCCTGGCGGTACCGTCGCTGGTGCTTCCGGCGCACGCGGGCTCAGCAGCAGAAGGTCTCGGGCGATCACTTCGACGACAGTCCGCTCGACTCCGTCGTTCCCGGTGTAGCGGCGGACGCGGAGTCGGCCGGCAACATACACCTTGGTGCCCTTGCGGATGTACTGGTCAGCGATCTCCGCCAATCGGTTCCAGCAGATCACCCGAAACCAATCGGTTTCCTCGATCGGCTGTCCGCCTTCGCCACCGCGGCGCATCGAGTTGACTGCGAGCGAGAACTCGGTGACCGGAGCCCCTGCCGGTGTATACCGCATCTCGGGGTCGCGGCCGACATTCCCGATGAGTTCGATTCGATTGAGTCCACGAGACATCGCACACCCCCGGGCTCCGGTCCACGCCGGACCACTCATTCGTCCAGACGAACCATCAGATGCCGTAGGACTTGCTCGTTCAACCGCAGCTCCCGCTCGATCTCCCGAACCGCGCGCGGCGCGCAGACGAGTTGGAAGAGGACATAAAACGCTTCCTGGAATTTCCGGATCGGGTATGCCAGCCGGCGGCGTCCCCACGGCGTATCGCGCTTCTCGAATGTGATCGTCCCGCCTTGCTCGACAACCGTGTTGCGAATCCGCTCGAGAGCTGCTTCCAACCGATCGTCAGCCAGATCGGGGCGCAGAAGCACCATCAGCTCGTACGGGCGAGGTTCAGGTTCATAGCGCGGCAACGTTTCTCTCCTTTCCTCGGGTTCGCGCTGGACGCAACGACCGGACCGTTGCCGTATCCGGGCGGTCACAGCGCGGAAAGGACGACATCCACAGCAACGCGGCCGCTGGACCGCGAGCAAGGCGAGTATACCAGACGAGCCCCGGAGGGATGCTCCAGGGCCCATCTCACGAGAAAGCCCGGCTCACTCCGCGCTCACGCCGCTCGTGCCTCGAACTCCTGCACGATCGCTGGTCGCCGTGCTTGATTGATCACCCAGTCGACGAGAACCGCGACGAGTGAACCGACCGCCGCATGGATCAAGTGGATACCACCGAAGGTCGGCCCGAACGCCGGGAGCTGTTCCGCGACCCAGATCCCGAGAAACGGATAGGCCGCAACGCGCCATACCCGCTCCGGCAAGCGACCGGGAAGAAGATCGTACCAGAGGACACCGAACCCATAGCTCAGCGCCAGCATCAGTAAGAAGGTTCCGATCTCCATGGCTCACCTCCGTTTCCCCTCGACGGAGGCCGGGCTTTCTCGTTATGTCTTGACGGAAAGAGTATAGTACGGGCTGCGATCTCGCGCAACGCGATTCCACTGATGCCGATCGCTGCACACGCGCCTCAAGACCCCAGTCGAACGAGTCGAGCACCCGGCGATGCGACTCCGGACGAGGGGGCACTCCGTTCACCGAAACGAAGCCGAAACAAAGGAAATCGTACGGCTCCTCACTCGGGATGGCTGGAAATCGCTTCGGGCGCGGTTACCGGATCGCGTTCGTCGGCGCGGAGAATCCGTGCACCATGCCGATCGATCGGTAGCACGAGTGCTTCCCCGCCCATCGCGCGTCGCGCCATGAGGTCCGCGAACGCCCTCTGCACCGCCGACGCCCGCTCCGGAGAGCAGAACGCGAGCACTGAGGGTCCCGCTCCGGACAGCGCTGCACCGTAGGCGCCAGCTACCAGCGCGAGATCGATCGCCTCCTCGAGATGCGGGTACAACACCGCGCGATAGGGTTGATGCAGCTCGTCGGCCATCGCTGTCCGCAAAAGGTCCGGCTGCCCAGTCGCCAGAGCCAGGACCAATAGCGCGGTACGCGCTGCTGTCCGCACAGCAGTGACTCGGCGCACCCGTCGCGGCAGGACGGCACGCGCATCGCTCGTGTAGCCGAGAGCATCCGGTACCAAGACGACCGCCACGAGCGGGAAATCCACCGGTACCGCAACTGCCTGGGGACCTTCCTCGCCATCGACCGCGAGCACGACCCCGCCGAAGAGCGCTGCACCGACGTTGTCGCCATGACCTTCGAGCTCGCACGCCATGCGGAACAATTCCGAGCGCCCGAGCGGCTCCCCGCACAGGTGATTGGCGAGAACTAATCCAGCCACGATCGCTGCCGCCGAACTCCCCAACCCCCGAGCCACGGGAATGTCGGAGTCGACGGTGAGCGTGCCACCAGGGAGCGAACGACCCGTACACGACGCGTAATAGCGCATCGCCTCGGCGACGAGGTTTCGCCCGACGTGGAGTTCTGGTCGAACGATCACACGAAGCTCGCCGATCGTCCCTTCCGGCTCGTAGCGAGCCGAAAGATAGCGGCCGAGGGCTACCGCCAGCACGTCGAAACCGGGGCCGAGGTTGGCACTCGAAGCAGGGACATGCACTTCACAACGCACGAGCCAATACTCCTGCTAATGCGTCGAGGGTGGGCTCGATCGTGACTGGCCGGTTCGCGAGAGGTCGTGGAGGCCCCTCGAGATGATACGCCAACACCGCATCCGGATCCTTCAAGACATGACCAGTGAGAATCGCCACCACTCGATCACTCGGCCGAATGACCCCTCGCGCGACGAGCTTGCGAACGCCGGCGACCGAGGCAGCTGACGCCGGTTCGCAACCGATGCCCGTTCGATCGACGCGTGCCTTCGCTTCCAGGATCTCCTCGTCGCTGACCGTGTCCACGAGACCGTTGGTCAGCTCGATCGCGCGGCGAGCACGCTCATAACTCACGGGATTTCCGATCCGGATCGCCGTCGCGACCGTCTCAGCGGCGACGGGACGAAACTCTCGGAATCCGCTCCGGTATGCAGCGTAAAACGGCGCAGCCCCCGCGGCTTGGATCACTGCCAGGCGCGGCAGGCGATCGATCCATCCCCAGTCGCGCAACTGGGCTAGCGCCGCTCCGAAGGCCGCGGTGTTGCCGAGATTACCGCCGGGCAGCACGATCCAGTCCGGGACGCTCCAGCCGAGCTGATGCAACAGCTCGAACACGATCGTCTTTTGCCCCTCCAAGCGGAACGGGTTCACCGAATTGAGCAGGTAGAGCCCGAGTTCCCGAGTCGCCTCCTCGACCAGGCGCATGGCCGCATCGAAGTCGCCCTCCACCTGGACGATCCGTGCTCCATACGCGATCGCCTGGCCCAGCTTCCCAGCCGCGATCTTTCCCGCAGGGAGGAACACCACGCTGGGAAGACCCGCCAGAGCTGCATAGGCCGCAACCGAGGCGGCCGTGTTTCCAGTCGAGGCACAGGCGACCGCCTGAGCACCGATCGTCCTGGCATGAGAAATCGCGACCGTCATCCCCCGGTCCTTGAACGAGCCGGTCGGATTTTCCCCCTCGTGCTTGAGGAAGAGCTCAGCGCATCCCGTCCAGTCGGTGAGCTGGGGATGCCGGTACAGAGCGGTATTGCCTTCCGGACGCGTCACGATAGCGGCGGCGGGCAGCGGCGGCAGCAACTCCCGGTACCGCCAAACGCCGCTCCGATCGAGCGCCTGCCAACTCGCCAAGCGGGCATCGAAGATGGCTCGCTCGAGCACCTCAGCGCGTGGAAATTCCACATGAAGGAGCCCACCACACTGGCAGCGCCCCGGTGACCCGGCAGGCTCTGACCTCGCACCACAACGGTCACAGACGAGAGTCATCTGAGCGAGCGCACCCACCGTTTCGTCCCGTGCGCTCGCCTGACCACGCGTCGCCATGCTACCCCTCAGATCGCGAACATGCGCCGTGGATCGAGCGCGTCCCGGAGTCCATCACCGACGTAGTTGATACTCAGTACGGTCAGGAAAATCGCCGCACCGGGGAAGAGAACCATCCATGGTGCGAACTCGATCCAATTGATTCCATCGTACAGCATGCGGCCCCACGTCGGGATGTCGGGCGGGAAACCGAGTCCGAGGAAGGAGAGGGCCGACTCGGTGATGATCGCTTGTGCGACTCCGAGCGTCGCTGCGACGATCACCGGGCTGAGCGTGTTCGGCAAGATATGGCGGAAGATGATGCCGCCAGTTCCGACACCGATGCAGTGAGCGGCCTCGACGAACTCTTTCTGCTTGAGCGAAAGGAACGAGGCACGCACCAGGCGCGCCACCGGCATCCAGTTCAACCCGCCGATGACGAGGACGATGAGAAGGAACATGCCCAGTTCGACACCGAAAAGTGCCTTCATCCGATCCTGGAAAAGGTAAGTGATCAAGAGAAGCAACGGGAGGCTCGGGATCGAGATGAACATGTCCGTCATCCGCATCAAGAAAGAATCGAGAATTCCCCCGAAATATCCCGCGATCGCACCGATGAGGGTTCCCAGCGTCACTGCGACCAGCATGGCGACGATGCCCACTGCGATCGAGATCCGCCCGCCCCAGAGGATACGCGCGAAGATGTCATGGCCGAGGTCGGTCGTGCCGAAGGGATGCCGGAGCGACGGCCCTTGCAGGGCTTCCGCCATATCGAACGTATTCCACGGGATCGGCCACAAGACGGGGCCGATGAGCGTGGCCACCACCATGAAGACCAGCACGACGCTACCAGCAAGCGCCAGCCGGTGGTGCCGAAACTGCCGCCACGCATCGCTCCAGAGCGAGCGCGGCTTGCGTGTCGGCAGTACCACGGGTGGCCCGACCGTGCGTGCCGCGGTCTCTAGCCTGCGCTGCTCGGTCGCTTCGGACATCGCTTTACCCTCCGTCGCGGCCACTCACTCGTACTTGATCCGCGGATCGAGCACCCCGTACAAAATATCAGCGATCAAGTTGAACAACACGACGAGCGCGGAGAAGATGATCGTGATCGCCATGATCACCGGTGTATCGTTGTCGCGAATCGCGCTGATCAAGAGCGAGCCCATACCGGGAACGCGAAAGATCTGCTCAGTGATGACCGCCCCGGTGAAGATGCCGGGAATGCTCAACGCAACGATCGTGACCACCGGAATCAGCGCATTACGCATCGCGTGTCGCATGATCACGACGCGTTCGCTCAACCCCTTGGCGCGTGCCGTGCGCACGTAGTCCTGATGGATCGTCTCGAGCATGGCCGCTCGGGTGTACCGCGTCAGCGCTGCAGTCTCGAACAGTCCCAGCACCGCGATCGGCATCAATGCCTGCTTGATCTTCATCCATAACCCGGTCAGCCCCTCGACCTCGATGGTCGTACGGTAGATCATCGGTAACCAACCCAGTTTCACGCTGAAGACGAGAATGAACAAGATACCGGTCACGAAGGTGGGAAGCGAAAAGCCGATGAACGCCAGAGTAGTCGCGATATTGTCGAAGATCGAGTACTGTCGGACCGCCGAGAGTACCCCGACCGGTATCGCGATGAGGACCGACACCAGGTAGGCCGTGCCGATCACGTAGAGCGTGGTCGGCAGACGCTGGCGAATGAGATCGCTCACTGGCGACTTGGAGCGGAACGAATATCCGAAGTCGCCGCGCAGCATCGACGACGCCCATTTGACGTAGCGAACCGGTATGGGGTCGTCCAAGCCCATGCTCTGCCGGATCCGTTGGCGCACCTCGGGCGGCACCGCCGGGTTCATCGCCAACTCGGAGAGTGGATCACCGGGCGCCAGTGCCAGAATCGTGAAGATGACGATGCTGATCGCGACGAGGGTCGGAATCGAGATCAAGATCCGCCGGATCAGGTACTGCGTCATCCTGTGCTCCTCACCCCTGCCAGAGAAAAAGAGGGACGGGGAGCGCTCACCCCGTCCCCACCGCCCTCGCTAGCTCGACCGTCGCCAGTTCGCGATGTTCCACGTCTCGTCGGTCCAGCGGGAGAGTTCGAGGCCGGTCAAATCCTTCTTTCGACCGCTCACGCTGTTGCGGTGCACCAGCGGAATCACCACCACGTTGTTCACCACCAGATCGTTCATCTTGATGAAGAGCTCTTCCTGCTTCTTCGGATCGAGCTCGACGAGCGCTTGCTCGTACAACTTATCGTACTCCTCGTTCTGCCAGCGCTCGATATTGTTCCCGGACCAGTTGTTGGCCTTCTGCGCAATATTCTCGGGTTTGCCGTACCACGAAACCATGTAATCGATCGGATAGGTCGATGCCGGACCGTTCGTGAACATCTCGATGTCCGTATAGAAGTGTGCATAGGTGTCCGGATTGCCCGGATCGGACGAGAAGAACACCGATGCCTCGATCGACTTGAGCTCGACCTTGATCCCGAGTTTCTCGAAGGCACTCTTGATGATCTCTTGCGTCTTCTGGCGAACCGGATTGATCGACGTCTGATACACGATCTCCATCCGGACACCGTCTTTCTGTCGGACTCCATCCGGACCCTTGGTCCAGCCGGCCTCGTCGAGCAGCTTCGCCGCCGCATCGAGGTCGAACTTCCAGGAGGTGTTCTTGGAGACGAAGCGCTCGGGCGCCACCAGGATGTTCGAAGTGGCTTTCCCAGCTCGCCCATACAGCGTGTTGGCGATGACGTCGCGCTGGCACGCCAGCGCATAGGCCTGCCGCACCCGCAGATCAGATTGCCAAGGATGCGGCACCCCCAGCTTCGAGCGCTCGCCATCGACCTCTTTGCGCGGGTCGGTCATGTTCACCAGGATCCGCTCGACATTGACTCCTTCGATCACCTCGACGACACCGACACCAGCCTTTTCCAGCTGGTCGAGCACCTGTGCCTCGACCTGCAGGTTCCAGGCGTAGTCGACCTCACCGGTCTGCAGCACGGCACGTGCTGCTGTGGTCGCGTCGCCACCACCCTTCATCTCGACTTGGGAGAAGTACGGCTTGTCGGGTTCACGGAAATTCTCGTTCATCTCATAGACGACGACATCACCCGGCTTGAACTCCTTGACCTTGAACGGACCAGTACCGATCGGATTGAGATTGAACGGGGCCGTGCGTGCCTTCTCGCCGACATAGTCCTTGAGGATGTGCTGCGGCAGAATCATCCCATACGGCCCGACGAAGACGTTCATCCAGGCTGGATTCGGATCTTTGAAGCGAATGACGACCGTATAGTCATCCGGCGTTTCGATCGACTCGATTACCGTGTAGTTGGAGACAGTCGTCGCTGTCGTCTTCTCGTCGATGACGTACTCATAGGTGAACTTGACGTCCTTGGACGTGAACGGCTGGCCATCCGACCACTTCACGCCCTTCTTGAGCTTCCAGGTTACCGACTTCGCGTCCTGGCTCACTCCACCGTTCTCGACCGAGGGAATTTCCTCTGCCAAAACCGGCACGAGTTCACCCTTGTCATTCACGTCTGCCAGCGGCTCGAGCACGATGCGCGAGGCATCGAAGTCCTTGGTTCCCTGCGCCAAGTGCGGATTCAGGATCGTCGGTGCCTGCCACCAGAGGAGCTTGACCAGTCCGCCCTGCCCACGTTGAGCGGCCGGTGCCGGAGTCGGGCTCGCTGCCGCCGTCGGGCTAGCTGCAGGCGCTGGGGTCGCCGCACCCGGTGTCTGCGCGGCTGGAGCTGGCGTCGGTGTCGCTTCCTGACGCGCACACGCCGCGAGTAGGCTCGCGATCACCGGTGCACTCGCACCCAACGCAGCCGCGCGTTTGAGTACGTCACGCCGGCTGAGCTGTCCTGAACGCGCTGCCGCTTCGAGTTCCCGCAACGTTTCCATCGTTTCACCCCCCTCACGCTTCACTCCACCTTCACCAGCCCCTGCGAACTGACTCACCATTCGTCTCACCTCCTCCTTAACGACGAACGATTCGGCCGCGCGACCCCCGTCCGGCATCCGCGAACGGCGCCATTCTATGTCGCATCATCGACGATGTCAATCGTGCGTGACACCGTCTGCACCACCTGCCACCCGAGCAAGATGGTGTCGCGCCGCTCCCAACTGCTCGCTCCCCCACAAAGCTCTCTCCGGCACCGATCGCTCCGTGCCATGTCGACGACGAGAACCGCTGCGCCAACCAGTATCGCCGCGACCCCGCTTCAGTGCAAGTCGCAGCGTCCCGCTTGGGGGAGCATCGGCTCGAGTCGCTCGTCACTCCCCCGAGCGAGCAACGAGAGGCGTCGACACACGTCGCGCGAGACAGCAACGACCGCTGCGCACGTCGCTCCATGCGCATGAATCCATCGACGTCGATGGAAGAGCGCACCCCATGTCCAGGCATTCGCGAGGCAGCACCCTCCGAGCATGCTCAGCCGAGGCAGCGCCACAGCGCTTCGGCTACGCGAAACGGATCGCTCGCCACCACGCTGGCTGCATAGAGCTCCATCGCCCCGAAATCGGACGTCCGCGAAAGCGGGTCACCTCGGTCAACGACACGGACGACCACCGGCATCTCCGACCAGTCCTCGGCAGTCGGAACCAGCGGCGGCAGCCACGCGACGAGGTTGAATGACGTCACGTTGAGGTCGTCGACGAGGCAACGGACTACCCGATTCATGACTCGGGCGAGGTCGTCGTCGAAAGCAGTAGCCAAGAGGACAGTCTCTTTCTCTTTGAGCGGCGTGAGACTCGCGTACACCCGGATACCGTTGATCGACTTACCCAGGCCGAGCGCTTGATGAATCCGATACAGATCATCGAAGTACCCACGCCCGATTTCGGTCCTGTAACGCACCGCGGCACGCCGCTCACGCTCCACCTTTCCGTAGTGCATCCCTCGGGTAAGACTGACCTGCGCATGTCCGTGAGGGATCGATGCGCCGCTCTTCCAGAGGCAATTCCACATGAAGAAGGGATAGACCGCAGCGGAATCGACCTGGTGCGCTCGCGCGAACCACTCACGCGCTACCTCGACCATCTCCCGCACCAACGGTTCATCGAAAGCCAAGGGATCGTGCTCGCGGAAAATGATGACTCCATGCAGGCCATCGTACTTGGCGATGTTGCTCGCGGTCATGACGGAGCGGCCTCGGATACGCCCGAAGACATCCTCGGGCGTGTTGTACTCCGGTTCACAGAAAGGATCGGGCGCGGTGCGAGCCAGTTCGTCAGCCAGTTCGACGGGAATCCGCGCCTCCAGCGGCCGGCGCGCCCGCAATTCGTTGAACAGCGTCGCGTCGAGCGTCCACCGGTTGGTGACTTTGACGATCCGCTGCCGCAGCACCGCTTCCGGGGATCCGAAGTAGCGCTCCACCCACTTCCGCATGTGATCGGGAAGGACCAGTTCCCCGACCGTGACGTCGACATCGAACAGGTCGCGGAACGCCTGCTGCAGCGCCGGCTCCAGCGTCTCGATCACCTCGAGCAGCCAGAGAATCGATCGCTGGCTGACACTGCTCGGCACTCCATCGCTGGAACAGGCCATCCGTCTCCCCTTCCTCCTCAGCGGACTGTCTCGAGCGCGCCGGTCCGCCGCAGCGCCGCGACACGCTCGTACACTGCGAGGTATTCCTCCGCCGGTTGCTCCCAACTGACGTCGCACGACATGGCGGACCGGACGAGTCGCCACCAGCGCGCAGGCTCTCGGTACACGGCTCGCGCGCGCTCGATCGCCTCCAGCAGAGCACTCGGGTTCGGTTCGTCAAAAAGGAAACCGTTCCCTCGCTGACCGTCCCACTCCACCACGGTATCGGCGAGTCCACCGGTTCGCCGGACGATCGGTATCGCTCCGTACCGCAAGCCGAGCAGTTGGCCGAGTCCGCACGGCTCGAAGCGCGATGGCAAGAGGACGACATCAGCCCCGGCGTAGATCCGGCGAGCGAGTACCGCATCGAATGTGAGGCGCGCCGCGACGCGGTCAGGATATCGCTCGGCCAGTGCGGCGAACTGCCGGCCGATTTCCGGTTCGCCGACCCCCAAGACCGCCAGCTGAATACCGCGCGAGACGAGTTCGTCGCCGAGCGCCAGAACGAGATCCAAACCTTTCTGATGGTCCAATCTGGAGACGATACCGATCAGGAACGAATCCGGTTTCTGAGCGAGGCCGAGTTCCCCTTGCAGCGCACGTTTGCAGAGCGAGCGAGCTTCTGGATGCTCCGCATCGTAGCGGGCTGCTAACACCGGATCGCTCGTCGGATCGTAAAAGGTCGTATCGATCCCGTTGCGGATCCCGACCAGGGCAGCCCCGCGGTACCGGAGCAGCCCATCCAACCCTTCACCGAATTCCGGTGTCTGAATCTCGCGCGCATAGGTCGGGCTCACCGTCGTGATCACGTCCGCGACGTGAATGCCGCGAGCGAGCACGTTGATGGTGCCTGGGATCCGCTGCCACTCTTCGAACAAGAGTTCGTGCGCCTCGAACCCCAGTCGCCGCGCGTAGGCGATATCGGTAATTCCCTGGTGCGCCAGATTGTGGATCGTCAACACCAGCCCTGGCGAGAGGCGATCCGATTCGTCGTCCCGCCAGCGGTGAAGCCAGACGAGCGTCAGCGCGGTATGCCAGTCATTGGCATGGACGACGCCGACTGGGAAGAGCTGGGCGAGTTCAGCAGCTGCCCGCGAAAACGCGAAGAACCGCTCGCGATCGCGCACCTCGTCGTAGACGGCGGGAGAGCCGAACAGCCGCTCCGACCGCAAGAGCAGGACCGGGACGCGATTCGCTAACCAGGCTCGTCCCACCTGGAACGTCTCCACAGCCCCATCGAGTAGAACCTCGAGCCGGATCGGGAGCTCGGTCACTGGGACTCGATCCTCGATGCCACCGTACCAGGGTGTCACGACGACGATCGGCACCCCACGCTCGGCCAGGGCCAGCGGGAGCGAGCCAGCCACATCCCCGAGTCCCCCGACCTTGGAGAATGGCGCGACCTCGGCGCTCAGATAGAGAACGACTGGAAGACTCGCTCGTTTGGCTCGGTCGTCGTACCGCATCATGCGCCCGCCTCGTTCCCGCTCACGACCATACCACGGTCGCGATCGGATTCACCGTTTCCCCGCTGGGCACGACCGCACCTGGAAAGTCGCTTTCCTTGACCTCGGGACCGATCAACACGTTGCGTCCGATCCGTACCCCGGGCGGCACGACTGCATTACGCCCGACCAGCGTGATTCCGGTATTCAGCCGACTGGGCTCCAACCAGTTCGGGGTATTGTCGTCACCCCAGCCCAGATACGCGTTGGCGCCGATGGTCACGTGCTTGTCGATGATGCAACGATCGACGACCGCTCCGGGCCCGATCACCGAATCGTTCATCACGATCGAATCGCGCACCACCGCTCCCGGCTTCACCATCACGCCGGGCGAGAGGATCGACCGAATGACAGTCGCACCGTCCACGATGCACCCATTGGAGAGCAAGCTCCGGATCACCGTCGCTCCTTCGAGAATCTTGGCCGGTGGACGCTCCTCGCTGCGGGTATGAATCCGCCAGTTGGGGTCGTAGAGATTGAGCTTCGGCTCGTCCTCCAGGAGTGCCATGTTCGCTTCCCAGTACGACTGCACGGTTCCGACATCCTGCCAGTAGCCGTCGAAGCGATAGCTCGCCACCCGAGCCGCCCGAATGAGATAGGGGATCACATCGCGGCCGAAATCGATGAACTCGGGTGCATCCGGGTGGTCGCGCGTGAACAGATCCAGTAGGAGATCCCGCCGAAACAGGTAAATTCCCATGGACGCGAGATTCGAGCGCGGTCGTTCCGGCTTCTCCTCGAAATCGATCACCCAACCGTCCTCAGCGACGATCACGATGCCGAAGCGGGAGGCTTCGGGCCAATCGACGGGTTGCACTGCGATCGTCACATCAGCGCTGCGCTCGCGATGTTGGGCGATCATCGGTCGGTAGTCCATCGCATAGACATGATCACCCGCTAAGATCAGCACATCGCGGTAGGGACGCCGCGAAATGTAAAAGAGGTTGTGATACACCGCATCGGCTGTGCCCCGATACCAGCCGGACGTGGAGCGTCCCAGATACGGCTGCAGGATCACCACACCGCCATTGCGCTCGCGATCGAGATCCCAGGGACGGCCGTGACCGATATGCTCGTTCAGCGAGTGTGGACGGTATTGCGTCAAGACGGCCACATCGTACAAGCCCGAGTTCACACAGTTGGAGAGGGCGAAGTCGATGATACGGTATTTTCCTCCGAACGGAACCGCTGGCTTCGCGCGCTGGCGCGAGAGAATGCTCAAACGCTCTCCTTGCCCTCCAGCGAGGATCATCACCGCGACGTCGCTCATCGCGTCCTCCCGCCCCAGCTTGACCGTTCCCGCGTGTATCATAGCCCGACAGGCAGGCACACCGAGAGGGGTACCGGTGCGACCATTCTTGCGGAGACGGAACACGCAAAACCAGTCCAGCACCCACGAATCGCCGAGCGTTCCTGACGGCCTCTGGCTCAAGTGCTCCCGTTGTCGCGATCTCCTGTACGTGCGGGAATTCGAGCGAAACCAGCGTGTCTGCCCACGCTGCGGTTTTCATGCGCGACTCAGCGCACGGGAGCGGATCACCGTGACCGTCGATCCTGGCTCCTTCACCGAGTGGGATGCACACGTCGTCACCGACGATCCGCTGCAATTCGTCGCGCTCGGCGAGCCATACCCAGCGAAGATCAGCGAGGCTCGCACCCGATCCGGTGAGCCTGAGGCACTCGTCACGGGCGCAGCCACCATCGAGAACATTCCGGTCGCCATCGCCGTCGCCGAGTTCGGCTTCCTCGGTGCGAGCATGGGTTCCGTTTTCGGCGAAAAGTTCGCTCGTGCCGCGGAGCGTGCAGCGGTGGAGCGACGAGCGTTCGTCGTCTTTGCGAGTTCAGGTGGCGCACGCATGCACGAGGGAATCTTCTCGCTTTTCCAGCTGCCGAAGACGATCGTTGCCGTCGAAGCTCTTGCAGAGGCGCGCCTGCCCTTCATCAGTGTCCTCGTCGACCCGTGCTACGGTGGCGTCACTGCCAGTTTCGCCACCGTGGCCGATGTCATACTGGCCGAGCCTGGCGCGATGATCGGATTCGCTGGCCCACGCGTCATCGAGCAAGTGACGCGTCAAAAGCTTCCTCCAGGTTTCCAGACGGCCGAGTTCGCGCTCGAACACGGGATGGTAGATATGGTCGTTCCTCGGCAACGGATACGCGCGGTGTTGGCCTCGCTCATCCGGACGCTCGCCGGATCCCCGCTCGTTTCGCTGACCAGCGACACCATGCGGCAGGAGGTGGGGGAATGACCAGCTTGACCGCATGGGACCGTGTTCAGCTCGCGCGACATCCGGCGCGCCCCCACACGCTCGACTATATCGCCGAACTGATCGAGGATCCGCAAGAGCTGCACGGTGACCGGCTTTTCCGGAACGATCCGGCCATCGTCGCAGTGCTCGGGCGCTTCCGTGGGCAACCGATCCTCGTCCTCGGCCATCAAAAAGGAACGACGACCGCAGAGAATATCGCGCGCAATTTCGGGATGCCGCGTCCCGAAGGATACCGCAAAGCGATTCGCCTCATGCAACTCGCCGAAAAATTCCGCCTGCCGGTTCTGACCTTCGTCGATACGCCAGCCGCCGATCCAGGACTCGAATCGGAGGAACGAGGTCAAGCATGGGCCATCAGTGCGTGCTTGCAAACGCTCCTCCGTTTGACCGTCCCGACTATCGCCGTCGTCATCGGAGAGGGTGGGAGTGGCGGAGCGCTCGCGCTGGCCGTCTGCGATCGACTGCTGATGCTGGAAAACGCGATTTTCGCCGTCGCATCACCCGAAGCCTGTGCCGCGATCCTTTGGCGTGATGCCGGACGAGCACCCGAGGCAGCCGCCGCGATGCGGATCACTGCTCCGGAACTTCACCGTTTCGGCATCGCTGACGAGGTGATCCCCGAACCGACCCCGGCACACCTGGACGCGCCAGGCACGATTCGCCGGGTCGGCGATGCGGTCGAGCGCTACCTGAGCGAGCTCCACGACTTGTGGAACCGACACGGAACCGATGCAGCACGGCACTTCCGTTGGGCACGCTTTCGCGCCATTGGGGTGTGGCGCGAGGAAGCCTTGTCGAATGAATAGAGACTCTGCCCGAGCGTTGGCCGTGCTCGCCCGACTCAACTCCCCTTGACTGGAATACGGCGCACCCGTCCGGGTGCCGCCTTGGGCAGACGAACGACGAGTATGCCATTCTCGTAGCGGGCTTCGGCTCGTTCCGGATCGACGGGGCTGGGCAACTCGAGCGTACGTTGAAACCGACCGAAGCGACGCTCGCGACTGATCCATTGCCCATCCACCGAGGGTTCCCGCACCTCGCCGCGGAGAACGACGCGATCGTCCTCGACGACGAGGTCCATCGCGGCCGGCTCCACCCCTGGTATCACAGCGTAGATCAGGTATGCGTCCTCGAGCTCGGCAACGTCCACCGGTACACCCACGCCAGCCACCATCGGCCCGGATCGCTCACCCCGGAGCCCATAGGCCTGTTCGAAGAGTTCACGCCAGGGAAAACCCTCCGCCCAGGGGTCGAAGGATCGTCTGCCCGCCACGTTCCCATCCTCCTGATCAGGATCCGTCATCGCCCCAGCAATCCGAGCGCCCGCACCACCGTGAGCCAGCGTCCGACCGGGCGACGCGACGCTTGCACGTAGCGGTACACGTGTGCCAGCCGATCGCTGGTGAAGATGCCGCGATAGCGGTTCCCGGTATCGACCACGGGGACCGCGGGGTGTCCGCTCGCCAGCATGCGGCGGTGCGCTTCGTACACCGACGTCTCCGGGCTCACGGCAGCGAAGCCTTCGTCCATCGCATCAGCAACGCGCATGAGATGCGCGACGTGCGCCAGCCGCACGATGCTTTCTCGCCACAGCATCCCCACGACTGTTCCGTCGCGGACGACAGCGACATCGCGTGGTCCCCCTTGCAGCGCATGGGACAGCGGCTGCTCGGGGTCGATTCCACCACCATCCCAGACGGCGAACTGCCCGACTGGAAGGCGTTGCAGGACCCGCTCCAGCTGAAGCGTCCGTTGCTCCAGCAAGGCAGCACCAGCCAGAAAAAGGCCGGCCAGCGGCAAAGTGGGCTCACGGAGCCACAGACCGAGCGGTAGCGTCACCAGGGCTACGAAATACCCCGTAATCAAGGAGATTCGTGTTGCACGTGCACGCTCGCTCACTACCGAGAGCCATGCCCGCAACAGCCGACCCCCGTCCATCGGGAAGGCAGGGATCAGATTGAACAACGCCAACAGGATGTTGCTGGCCATCGTCAGGATCAGCAAGCTGCCGACACTCGTCCCCGTCAGGAGACGAGCCACATCGGCGAGCGACGTCACCTCGTACAGAGCGAGGACAACGCTCACCACCGGCAAGAGCGCGAGTGCGATACCGAGATTGAGCACCGGACCAGCCAATGCAATCGCTGCCTCGCGACGAGGTGGGAGAGGTCCTTGCTCGATACGCGTGAGACCGCCGATCGGCAAAAGGACGACGTCACGCACGGCGAGACCGAAGCGATGCGCGACGACAGCGTGGGCAAGTTCGTGTCCAGCCACGCTCACGAAAACCGCCAGAAGCAAGAAGAGCCCGAAAAGTGTCCCTTCCAGCGGTTCTGGGCTCCGTCCCCCCCAATGCCAGAACACCCAGGGGACGAGGAGGAGCATGGTCGGGTGGATCCGCACCGCGACACCGCGGACTCTCACCACCGAGATCGCTCGCCCCACCGATGGACCCCAGTCGTCCAACTGCTCACCGGCGCTCATAGCGCCCTTCTCCCGATGATGTCGGCACACTTCGGCATCTTGTGAAGACCGATGCCCCGACCGGATTGTACCGGTCATCCACCGATGCGTCACGGTGTTCGGACATTCCATTCCGCGGTCGGATCGTAAACCACTAGTCCGTACGCATGCTGTCGTGTTTCATCCCTTGCATGCTCCGGTTGCGTGCAGTATCATCAGCAATGGGTTCCTCCGAACAGGCGACCTCCCCCGGACAGGTGCCGGTACGACCGGGCACGGGTCTGTATGTGCCCGAGCAGCAAAGGGGGGTGTTGCGTGAGACGAGTGGTCCAGCATGTCCTGAGCGTCGAGCAGTTCTCCCGCTCTTACCTCTTCGAGCTTTTCCACCGCGCCGATGCATTTTCGGCGCTTCCGCGGTATGAGTTCACCGACACAGCTCGCGGTGCCATCATGGCGACGCTTTTCTACGAGCCGAGCACCCGTACGCGTCTCAGTTTCGAGGCTGCCATGACGCGCCTCGGTGGGGCAGTCATCTCCGCCGAGTACGCAGCAGCGACCTCGTCCGCTGCCAAAGGAGAATCGATCGAAGACACAGCCCGGGTCGTTGCCGGGTATGCTGACCTCATCGTGATCCGCCATCCGGAAGCTGGATCAGTAGCTCGTGCCGCTGCCGCGGTCGACGTACCAGTGATCAACGCCGGTGACGGGACGAACGAGCACCCGACACAGGCCTTGATCGACCTCTATACCATCTGGCGAGAACACGGACGGATCGATGGGCTGACGATCGCGCTGGTCGGTGACCTCCGGTATGGGCGAGCGGCACGCTCGCTGGCGCGCCTGCTTACGCGAACGCTGGACACCACGCTCTACCTGGTTGCGCCACCGGTCACGCGGATGGATCCTGCTCTCGTCCAGTACCTGCGCCAGAGCGGACTCCGCGTTTTCGAGGTGGACGATCTCAGAGCCATCGCGCCGGAACTGGACGTGCTCTATCAGACGCGAATTCAGCGTGAGCGTTTCCGCGATCCCGACGAGTACGCTGCCGCCTTCGGCCGGATCATCGTCGATCAGGCCCTGATGGAACAGCTCGCTCCGCACGCGATCGTCCTTCACCCCTTGCCCCGCGTGGGGGAAATCGAGCCTGCGGTCGACACGGACCGGCGAGCAGCCTATTTCCGCCAGGCACGGAACGGGGTCGCGCTGCGCATGGCGTTGATCGAACAAGTACTGGCGCGACGACCACTGAGTGCCGCGACGGCGAACGGCTATCACGACTAGCCGAGAGTGTCCACCGACCTCTCATGCCCCGCCCAGCGCGGGCGGGTGCGCTCTTTTCCCCCGACGCGATTCCCCAGCAGCTCAGATCCCCGCGTAATATTCAGCGAGTCGCTCGCGAGCGATGCGCCGCAGCTTTCGCAGTGCCTCGTTTTCGATCTGCCGGACGCGCTCGCGACTGATGCCGAGGAGATCCCCGACTTCGGCGAGCGTCCGCGGCTCGCCATCCGAGAGACCGTATCGCAACTGGAGAACCAGTCGTTCGCGCGGCGTGAGCATTTCCAGGACCTCCGCGATATCCCGCCGCATCAGCGACTCCTCGGCAAGCTCTTCGGGCGACTGCGCCAACTCGTCAGCGATGAGATCGCCGAGACTCGTCTCGTCCTCGTCACTGAGCGGTTGATCCAAGGAAACAGCCCGCTGCGCGGCCCGGACGATCTGCGCGATCTTTTCCGGCTGCACGCTCATCGCTTCGGCGATCTCTTCCGGTGTCGGCTGCCGCCCCAGTTCCTGCGCCAGTTGCGTCATCGTCCGGTGGTAGCGAGTGATGGAGTCAGTCATATGGACCGGCAAACGGATCGTCCGACCCTGATCAGCGATCGCCCGCGTGATCGCCTGGCGAATCCACCAGGTCGCATAGGTGCTGAAACGATATCCCCGGCGCCAGTCGAACTTTTCGACTGCCCGCATGAGTCCGATGTTGCCCTCTTGAATGAGATCGAGGAGCGAGAGTCCCCGCCCTACATAGCGCTTCGCGATGCTGACCACCAACCGCAGATTCGAGCGGACGAAGCGCTGCAGCGCCTCTGTATCCCCCTCCTTGATGCGCTTGGCGAGCTCGACTTCCTCTTCGGGTGTGAGCAACGGTGCCTCAGCGATCTCCCGCAGGTAGAGGCGCAAGGGATCGCTGGCCAGCGAAGGATCGGTCCGGAAAAGATCTTCCAGCTCCGCGTCGCTGAGGAGCGGCTCGGGCTCGACGATGTCCGCTTCGACCGGCTCGATCGCTCGCTCCTCGGCAAGCGCTTCGCTGCCGCTCGCTTCCCGCTCCACCGACCAGCTCGTTCCACTTCGCCGGCGCCGGCTGCTCTCCCGTCGCTCGCTCTCCTGCGTCATGCACAGCCTCCAGCATCGATCCCGTGCCCCTCGCCCCCGTCACCCGTCATCGACCCAGGGTAACGGTACCGAGTCGTCGAGGTCAGGGGAGGGGGATTTTGCCAGACGAACCTTCCCAGATCGGCAGGTCGCCTCCGCTACCCGCGACCCTGCCATCTGGTTGGGCAACGCGGGCTACCTCGCACGCTGTCAGTATATACTCTTGGCTGAGGCGACGCGCGAAGGATCATTCATGATTCCTACTCGTCTGGTTCTCCGGCACTTTCTCTGCTACCGCGACCCTGTGGAAGTCGATTTTACCGGTCTGCAGCTGGCTTGCCTGTCCGGTGAGAACGGTGCCGGCAAGTCGGCCCTACTCGATGCGATGACCTGGGCATTGTGGGAAAAGGCACGCGCCAGTAATCACCATCTGGTCAGCCTCGGCGAACTCGAGACACGCGTCGAGTTCAGCTTTCGTCTCGACGGACGGGAATACCGGGTCATTCGCGCGTATACGAGCAGTGGCAAGAAGGGCTCGCTGCTCGAACTCCATGTCAGGACAGAGGATGGCTGGTATCCCCTCGCGTCCAGCGGCAAGCACACTGTGCAAGCGGAAATCGACCGCCTCCTGGGCATCAGTTACTCGACATTCGTCAATTCTGTCTTTCTCCTCCAGGGGAGAGCGGATGAGTTCACCCGCCAGACACCGGCTAGGCGGAAAGAAATTCTGGCCGAATTGCTCGAACTCGACCGGTACGAGCGCTATCGGGAGGTCGCTCGCGACGAAGCGAAACGGCTCCACGACGAGCGTACTCGCTCGGAGCAGATGCTCGCCGCGCTCCGTGAGCAGGCAGCCCAGGTGCCTGAACTGCGCGACCAGTGCACTCAGCTCGAAAACGTGCTCGACTCCCACCGAACGCATCTGGCGCAACTGCGCGAGCAGCTCCAGCTGAGGCAAGAGCGCTTGCTTCGACTGCAACTGGAAGTCGCGCGCTACCGCGACCGCTCGGCCCGCTACGCTGAACTCGTGAGAGAGTGCGCGAAACGCCGCGAGGAAAAGGTTCGACTCGAACAACGACTCGCGACGCAGCAGGCCATCCTGCAACGCGCGCCGGAGATCGAGAGTCGCGCACAGGAACTGGAAGCCGTCCAGCGCGAACTCGACGAGCTTGGTCGCATCGCAGCGGAACGGCAACGCATCCAGCATGAGCTCCTCCAACGCGAGCGCGACTTGGAAAGCAAGCGACGCGAGCGAGCTGTCCGCAAACAAGCACTCGAGACCCGCATCAAAGAGGGTGAGCAGGCGCTCGCTCAGCGGCCCGAACTGGAAGCACGACTCCTACGGATCGACGAGGAGCTCGCCCGACTCGCCACCCTCCGGGTGCAGCAGGCGGAACTCGATACCCAAAAGGTGCAACGCGAAGCACGGCGCGGTGAATTGCGGGCGCTCGCTAGCCAACTGCGCCAGCAGATGAAGGAGATCCATGAACAGCTCCAACAGCTGTCGGCCATCGACGCCGTCTGTCCCGTGTGTCTCCGACCACTCGCGCCGGAGGAACGCGCTCGACAGGAAAGTCGATTGCGCGAACGCGGAGCGCAGCTTCGGTCTACCTTCGATGCCAGCCGGAATGAAGACCTTCAGCTCGCCAAGGAGCTGGAGGAAATCGAGCAGCGTCGCCGAGAGCTGGATGCCGAATTGAGGAGGGAGGGTGAGCTCCAAGCCGAGCGCGGCAAGCTCTGCGGTGATCTCGAAAAACTCGCTCGACAGGAGCGCGAACTCGCTCAGTTTCGGCGCGAATTGGAGAAGCTGAGTGGCTCGGAGGAGTTCGACCCCGAGTACCGGTCACTCGCGGACGAGGTGCAGAAGCTCCGCCAGCGATTGACCGAACTCGTCTTCGATTCAGCACGCCGTGACGCACTCGAGCGACGGCGGCGCGAACTCGAGCCGGTTCGGCAGGAGCAATTGGAACTCCGCGACGCGCGGACCGCTGTGCAGCACCTCGCTGAACGCTTGAGCGAACTCGAACGCGAAATCACCACACTCGATACCGAACGGGCAAGTTTGGAGGCCGAACTGGCAGCCTGGTCCCCGCCAGAACGAGAATTGGAGCTCGTGCGCCGCGAACTCGAACAACTGAAGGCGCGCGAGCAGCGCGAAGAAGAGGAGATCGAGCGGTTGCAGTCCCAGCTCGGTGCAGTGCGGCAGCGCTTAGCCGATGCGGAAGCAGCTCAGGTTCAGAGCGAGCGCGTTTCGCGCGAACTCGATCGCTTGGCACATGAAATCGCTGTTCTCGAGGCACTCGACCGCGCTTTCGGTAAGCACGGGATCCAGACGATGGTCTTCGAGAACATCTTGCCGGATCTTGCCGAGGCCGCGAACGCGATTCTCGACCGCTTGCCCGGCAATACGCTCCGCATCGACTTCGCTACGCAACGGGACAAAACCAGCGGAGACGGCGCGATCGAGACGCTCGACATCCTGATCAGCGACGAGTTCGGCCAGCGCCCGTACGAGCTGTACAGTGGCGGTGAGGCCTTCCGCATCAACTTCGCACTGCGCGTGGCCTTGAGCCTACTGCTCGTCGAGCGAGCAGGACGCCGCCTCGAGACACTGGTCATCGATGAAGGATTCGGCACACAAGACGCCAAAGGGCGCGAAGGGCTGATGCAGGCTCTCCAGTCCGTCCTAGATCGCTTCGCGCTGATCCTCGTCATCACTCATCTGGAGGACCTCAAGGAGCAATTCCCACAGCGGATCGAGGTGTACAAGACGTCTGGTGGATCCCGGGTCACCGTCATCCGCTGAGCGCGACCGGACGAGCCGACGCCGACCGACACAGGTCGACTATACTCGGAGCAGTGGAACCCACGCCGAGCAGTCGCTTTCATCCGAACGAGGGTATCCGATGCGGTACTGGCAGGATCTTCGCTCAAGATGGATGTCGCTTCTCCTCATGATCGTCGGTTTGGTGCTCCTCGGCCAAAGCAGCGCAGCCGCGAGTCCGCGCGTCTATCTCGTCGAGATCGATGGGGCGATCACACCGGTGGTGGCCAGCTACGTCGATCGTGCTCTCCGCCAGGCTGCCGATCAGGGGGCGGAAGCCGTCGTCATCCAACTCGACACGCCGGGCGGACTGAGTTCAGCGATGGACGAGATCATCCAGGACATCCTGCAAAGTCCCGTCCCGGTGATCGTCTACGTTGCGCCGGAAGGCGCCCGCGCTGCCTCGGCCGGTGTCTTCATCACCTATGCTGCCCACATCGCCGCCATGGCGCCGGCGACCAATATCGGGTCAGCCAGTCCAGTCCTCATCGGCCAAGACGGGCAGACCGCGCAGCCGGACGACACGATGCAGCGGAAGATCGTCAACGACGCCGTCGCCAAGATCCGCAGCCTGGCGGAACGGCGCGGTCGCAACGCCGACTGGGCAGAGCAAGCGGTCCGCGAAGCCGTCAACATCTCCGCCGAGCAAGCGGTGGCTCAAAAGGTCGTCGATCTCGTCGCGCCGTCGCTTCCTGCTCTCTTGGATGCCGTGGATGGCCGAACTGTGACCACGAGCGCTGGAGAGGTCACGCTCCGCACACGCGATGCCGAGGTCGTTCCGATCCAGATGACGCTCGTCGAACGGTTCTTCCAAGTCCTGAGCGATCCGAACGTCGCCTACATTCTCCTCAGTCTGGGTATGCTCGGACTCTTCTTCGAACTCGCTAATCCCGGCAGCATCCTGCCGGGGGTCCTCGGCGGCATCCTGCTGTTGCTCGGGCTGTACTCCCTTGGAACGTTGGACGTCAACTGGGCAGGTGTGTTGCTGATGGGCTTCGCCTTCCTGTTGTTCCTGATCGATCTCTACGTCGCGTCGAGTGGTGTCTTGACCATTGGTGGGATCGTGTCGTTCGCACTCGGCTCGCTCCTGCTCTTGCAGTCACCGGCTAGCCCGGCCTTCCAACTCTCGCGTGCCGTCGTGATCGCAGTCACCGTGACGATCGCCGGCGTCTTCCTGCTTCTCGTCTATTTAGTCGCCCGCGCGCAGGCCCGGCGCCCACAGACCGGAAAGGAAGCGTTGCTCGGCGCACGGGCGGTCGTGCGGCGTCCCCTCGACCCCGAAGGCATGGTCTTCGTCGAGGGGGAACTGTGGCGCGCCCGCAGCCTCGCTGGCACCATTCCCGCCGGTAGGACGGTACGGGTGGTCGGAATGGAGGGACTGGTCTTGCTCGTCGAGCCAGCAACCGAAGAGGAACCGGCTGCCAGAGTACGACAATTCGCGGCAGAGGCGCGTCGCTGGCGGCCGCTCGATGCCCTATTCCGCCGTGGGTGAGGTATTGCGATCCAGAAAGGAGTAGCCGATGGGCTTGACATCGCTGATCACCGGTGCAGTCGTCGTCGTTTTGGTGCTCATGTTCCTGAGCTCCATGATCAAGGTCGTGCAGGAGTACGAGCGCGGCGTCATCTTCCGCCTGGGACGCTTGGTCGGTCCCCGCGGGCCTGGACTGATCTTGCTCATCCCGATCATCGAACGGATGGTCAAGGTCGACATGCGCGTGGTCACGATGGATATTCCGGTGCAGGAAGTGATCACGCGCGATAACGTGACGGTGCGGGTGAACGCGGTCGCCTACTTCCGGGTCGTCGATCCGAACGCAGCAGTCGTCAACGTCGCCGACTACATTCGAGCGACCTCGCAAATCTCCCAAACGACGCTCCGGAGCGTCCTCGGTCAGGTCGAACTCGACGAACTCCTCGCCGAACGAGAGAAGATCAACCAGAAGCTGCAGGAAATCATCGACGAGCAGACCGAACCATGGGGCGTGAAGGTCAGCATCGTGGAAATCAAGGACGTCGAGCTCCCCGAATCGATGCAGCGAGCCATGGCGCGTCAGGCCGAGGCCGAGCGCGAGAAGCGCGCCAAGATCATCCATGCAGAGGGCGAACTCGCCGCTGCGAGCCAACTGGCCGAGGCTGCCCGCACGCTCATCAGTGTCCCTGGGGCGGTGCAGCTCCGTTTCTTGCAGACGCTGACCGAGATCGCTGCCGAGCGCAACAGCACCATCATCTTCCCGTTACCGATCGACCTCCTCACGCCGTTCCTCGAGAACCGGCGCGCTCCAGTTCCGTCTACCATCCAACCAGGTTCCGAGGACTGAGATCAATCGAGAGTCACGAGTTCGTAGCGCAATTCGATCGGGTCGGTCGGGAGGACTCCCACCGGCCTCGTGTCGTCTCGGCCGAAGAGGAACCGCGCCGTGGTCGTGCTCAACGATTCCCAAAAGCTCGGTTGCGGGCGATAGACGCGGATCGCTGGTTCTGCCCCCAGTCCAGCCAGTTGGCCAGCTACTGCCAGGGCGTCACGATAGCCGCCGAGTTCATCGACCAACCCGAGCTCCTTCGCTTGGCGCCCAGTGTAGATGCGGCCGTCAGCCAACTCGCGCACGCGCTCGGGTGGCATCGCGCGGCCCTCCGCGACGACTCGCACGAACTCGTCATAGGCCTCGCGGACCAGCTGCTCGAGCAGTGCGCGCTCTTCTGGAGTCAACGGACGGTCGCTCGACCCCATGTCCTTGAATGCACCGCTCTTGACCACTTGCATGCGGACGCCCAGTTTCTCGTACAGACCGGACAGGTCAGGAATGATCAGGATAACCCCGATGCTGCCGGTGATGGTGTCGGGCATAGCGACGATACGGTCGGCCGGCGCACTGATGTAATAACCGCCGGACGCGGCAGTGTCCTCGAAAAAGGCCACGACCGGTTTCCCGGATTCCTGCACGCGTCGCACTGCTGCCCAGATCTCGCGCGCCGCATTGACGCCACCCCCCGGGCTGTCGACGCGCAAGAGGACGGCCTTGGCATTCGGGTTCTGCCGCGCTCGCTCCAGTTGCTCGACGACCCGCTCGGCGCTCGCCGACTCGCCGGTCAAGAGCCCAGCCCCACCGCGGAGCACGATGGGCCCGCGGACGCGGATCTCGGCGACGTGTGGCTCCTCCAGCCAGCGGTCGAGCCTGCCCGATGCGAGCACACCGAGCCCGGCCGTCATCGCAAGACAGCTCGCGACCAACAGCAGACCGAGTCCAACGATCCACCAGGTACGCCGTGTTCTGCCCGATGCAGCCATCCCACCATTCCCTTCCGACACCTCGGCCACGCCAGGTCAAACGTCATCAGTGTGGCCAGCGAGTCCGCGCAGGCGTTGTCGCTGGATGATCGAGACCACTTCCTTCGCGATCTCCTCGATCGACTTCCCTGTGATGTTGACGAGCGGCCAAGGATAACCGCTCCGTGCGATGCGCCGGAAATAGATGAGTTCCTCCGCCACCTTCTCGGGATCGGCATACTCGCCCGGTAGCGTACCTCCGAGTGTCTGCAGGCGATGTTGCCGGATACGGACGAGCTCGTCCTTGTCGATCGTCAATCCGACGATCTTGCGTTGATCGATCTGTCGCAGCTGTGGAGGCGGCGGCACGTTCAGGATGATCGGCACATTGGCCACCTTCCAGCCGGACATGGAGAGATAGACCGAGAGCGGTGTCTTGGACGTGCGCGAGACGCCGACCAGCACGATGTCTGCTTCCCCGAGTGTCTCCAGGCCCTGGCCGTCATCGTGCCGAACCGTATATTGAATCGCTTCGATCCGCTGGAAGTATTCGGGCCCGACACCGCGCGCCGCACCTGGTCGCAGGAGCGGCTCGACTCCGACCTTCTGGGAGATTTGGCCGAGAAGCGGGCCGAGGAGATCGACGTGATCGATCAGACGGGCATTGCACTCGCGGACGAGCACACGGCGAATCTCCACGATCACCACCGTGTGCACGATGATCCCGTTCGCCTGCTCGGCCGCCTCGACGACTTCCCGGACCTGATCCAGCGTCCGCACGCCTGGATAGCGCCGAACATCGAACTCGACGTGCGGGAACTGCGCCATCGCCGCATCCAGCACGGCCTGTGCGGTCGTCCCCACCCCATCGGAGACGAGGAAAACCGTGCACCGTGGCCGCGTCACTCCTGTCATCGCTCCGCTCCTGTCGGCACTCTCCCGGCCCGAGCATACTCGACTGGTAGAATCCCGGAGGCACGGTCGTGACGGGGTTCAGGTAGAGAGCGGTGAGATCGTGAACGGTTCGACCACCCCGCCGAGCGTCGATCGAGCGCGACGGTCGCTCCCGCACCGCGCAGGACCAGGCGCATTCTGGCGACCGACCATCGAGCAGCTGACGTATACCGCTCTCGCTCTTTTCGCGTTCTTCACACGCTTGTCGGACCTCGGCTCGCGTGCACTCCATCATGACGAGTCGCTCCACACCTATTTCTCTTGGGTCTACGAGCAGGGCAACGGCTATATTCATCATCCGATGATGCATGGTCCATCCCTGTTTCATCTCGATGCCTTGGCTTATCTGCTGTTCGGCAGTAGTGACTGGGCATCGCGCCTACCTGCTGCTCTTTTCGGGGTCGTGCTCGTCCTCTTGCCAGCGTTCCTCCGGGGCCGCGAGTTGCTCGGTCGCTGGGGAGCACTCGCCGCGAGCACCTTTCTGCTGCTTTCTCCCTCTGTGCTCTACTTCAGTCGCTTCATCCGGCACGATATCTTCGCCGTAACCGCAACGGTGCTTCTTTTCATTTGCTTTTTGCGCTATGTGCACCAGCCCGCGCGGCCTTGGCTGGTCGGTGCGCTGGTGACCGGTGCGTTCATGCTGACGACGCATGAAGTGACCTTCGTTTCTGCCTTCATCCTCGTCACATTCATCGTAGTCGCCATCGCTGCCCGCGCAGCACCGATCCTTTTGGCGACGAGCGGGCTCGCTCTGGCAGCGTTCGGTGGCTCGGTGCTCCTGTTCGAGGCACTGGGCGTCCCTGGATTACCGGCGATACCGTGGGAAAATCCAACCCCGGAGGCGATCCAGACGTTCACGATTCGACTCCTCACGCATCCGATCACGCTCGCGGCCCTCGGTCTCTTCTGCTTATGGGCCTTCTGGAGTTGGCGCTTGCTGGCCCGTGAAAAAGACCCGGACGAATCATGGACTGCCTGGCTGCAACGCGTCTCACCGCCCGGTTCGGTAGCCTCGGCTCTCGCCACGGCGCTCGCTGATCGGGCCGGACTCGCCTGGGGCACGGGTATCGGCGCGGGGATCTTCATCGCACTCTACACCAGCCTCTTCACGAACCTCGGCGGTCTGGCCAGCGGAACCGTCGGCGCGCTCGGGTACTGGCTCGGGCAACACGGTGTCCAGCGCGGGGAACAGCCATGGTTTTACTATCTCGTGCTGCTTCCTCAGTACGAGCTCATCGCCGCCGCCGCATTTCCGATTGGGCTCGCCCTCGCGCTGCGCGGAGGATTGGCTGCGCTCCGGCGGAGCGCACCACCAGCTTCCTGGCTGACGCTCACCTTTCTCGTCTATTGGGCGACAGTTATGTTCGGCGTCCTCTCCTGGGCTGGCGAGAAGATGCCGTGGTTGGTGATCCACATCACGGTTCCCTTGTGCCTCCTCGCTGGCCTCCTCGTGGGCAGGCTCCTCGAGCAGTTCGAGCGCGCCTGGACAGGCTGGAACCGCGGTCAACGGCGCCTCGCGCTCGGCTTGGCCACGCTCGTCGTCGCGCTCCTCGCGCAGTGGTTCCTCGCGATGGCCTGGGTCACAGCCGGTCCCTTCGAGACGACGCAGGGGCCCCCGCTGCGATCGATTCGTCTCGGGGAAGAGACAGCGCTCCGCCTGGCCTGGGTGCCCGTGCTCGTCGCTGCTTTCGCGGTCATCGTGCCAGCTGTCGATCGACGATGGCGCCAGTTCGCGCTTGCAGCAGTCTCCGGCTGGTTGATCGCAGCAACGCTTTTTCAAGTCCACGCCGGATGGCGGGTGACCTATCGCGAGGGGGACGTGCCGCGCGACATGCTGATCTATGTCCAGACAGCACCCCACGTCGTCCAGCTCACGCGCGACCTCGAGCGCTTTTCGCACGAGCTGACTGGAGGGATGGATCTGGAGATCTGGTACGACTCGGGAACGCAGTGGCCGATGAACTGGTACCTTCGCGAATTTCCGCGTCGCCGCTATTTCGGCACGACCCTCAACGCCCTTCCTGAGTATCCGCCGCCGATCGTGCTCTACTCGCTCGAATACTTGCGTCCGGAAACCGATGCCCTTTTGCGGAGCCAGTACACGAGTTTCGACTATCCGATGCGCTGGTGGTATCCAGAAGAGACCACGTACCGAGCATTCGCGATCGCGCCCGAACTGAAGAACCCAGCACGCCAGAACCTGCAAACGAGTGATCTCCCGCCGTTCACGCTCGGCGATGTGCTCCAGAGCATCTGGCGTAGTGTGACGAGTGCGCGGGAACCATCGCAACAGGCCAAGCTGTTCCGGTTGGTCGCCCTGCGCGAACTGCCCTCGCCGATCGGCTCGTACCGCTTCCGCCTTTACGTCCGCAATGACCTGCTTCCGGCTTTCCAGGAGATCCGGCTGCGGCAACCGCGGTTGGATCCGGTCCTGGCAGCACCACCGGTCCCGACCGAGAGGGAGGTATCGTCATGAGCGTACCAGCATCGTCGGCACCTGAGCGATCGCTCCTCGATCGGGAGATCCCGCTCGGACCGATCATGCTGCGCCTCGCACCGTGGGTTGCGCTGCTCGCTCTGGCAGCACTGCCCCGGCTCTACGGCTTGCGCTCCTACCCGCTCGCTCCGCAGGAAGCACGTTTGGCTTGGGACGCCAATCGCCTCGTCACCGGCGGCGACCTCACGACCGCTGGATGGACTCAGCCGCTTCCCACCGCCTCGGCTGCGCTCGCTTTCTTTCTCTTCGGCCCGGGGGATGGAGCAGCGCGACTCACCAGCCTGCTCGCCGGACTGGCGAGCGTGGTACTGGCTATCCGGGTCGGACAGCGCATCGATCCGCTGCTCGGTTGGGCCAGCGGCATCTTGCTCGCCCTCTCCCCGACCCTCGTCGTCGCCAGTGCGCGACTCGACGGAACGATGCTGCTCGTGAGCCTGGCGCTGGCGGTTGCCTATGTTCTGCTGCGTCCCACACCCGTCCGGTCCTCGCCCTTCCTCTTGGGCCTCTTGCTCGGCACCGCTCCGCTCGCCCACCCGCTCGGCTGGGTCCTCACGCTCGGTGGGACTGCCTTCCTGCTCGCACGCTGGTCGCCTCGCGGCCGGAATCTAGCTTCTCTAGCCGCAGGAGCCCTTTTCATCATGGCCCTGACCAGCACGTACCTCCTCACGCGCCCGGACGGCCTCGCCCGATTCCTCGTCGCCAGCTGGCAGGGGCTCGTAACGGAGTTTCTCGGCCAGCCGTTCGCCGCCTGGTCCCGCCCGCTCGTTCTTCTGGCGACCGAGGAATTCCCGATACTCGCCCTCGCTCTCGGCGGAGCGATCCTGTCCATCCGACGCCGGACTGCGCGGGGGCTCCTCGTCGTCGCCCTCCTCAGCGTCGGCACTGCGATCCTCTTCGGGAACGGCCGGGCGAGTGCGCTCGCACTCATGGTATCGGCCACGATCTTTCTCGCTGGCTACGGTCTCTGCCAGCTTCTCCGAGCGGTCCCGTGGTCAACGCTCCGGCACAGCTGGGATAGCGCGGTTCTCGGCATGAGCGCTCTCGCGGTGCTTCTCGGTCTCAGCCTGATCGGCCGGCTGCTGTCCGGTCCGCAAGGAGACGCTTTCGCTTGGTTGGCTGGCATCGTCAGTCTCCTGCTCTTGCTCTTCGTCACGCTCTGGGCGATCCAGCAGCTCTGGCGACGAGCCATCGCGCCACGCCGTCTGCTCCTCGTCCTGCCGCTGCTCGCCCTGAGCATCCTCGCCTCCCGCGACGCGATGCTCGCCAACGCGACCACGACTTACCGGCCTGGTACTGTCTTGCACGGTGAGGACAGCGCACCGGGATTACGCACGACCGTCGACCGCCTCCGGCGGGCCAGCATGGACCTTACCATGTTCCAGTTCGATCCGCGCGATCCGACTGGTGGACACGGACTCGTCATCGTGCTGCACGATTCAGTCTCCCAGCCCTTTGCCTGGTACCTGCGTGACTTCCCGTCCTTGCGTGTCGTCTCGACGAGCGACCTACCGGTTGCGCTCGCGGACGCCCAGGTCATCGTCATACCTCCAGAAATGCATGCGGGGATAACCGCAGCGCGACCCGAGTTGGTCTGGCAACCGGTTCCCGCACTACTAGACGTCCCAGCGGTGTTGCGCTCACCACCCTGGGGACGTCTCGTGACCGGCATCGTCGATCCCCGCGATTGGCGGGAATACATCTCGTTTCTTCTTTACCGTCGGATCGCGGTACCGAATCCGCCGCAGACAGTTCTGGTAGGATTGGTGCCGGAGGTGGCAACACGGGCCGGTTACCCGGCTGTTCCCTGAGCGGTCGATGGCGCACGTACTCGTCGTCGAGGACGATCCGCGTATCGCCAAGCTCCTGGAACTCTTCCTGCGGCGTGACGGCCACACGGTCGTGACCGTCGCCGATGGAACGGCTGCGCTGGCTCGCTTCGAGGAGGAGCACCCCGATCTGGTCATCCTCGACCTCATGTTGCCGGGCACACACGGTCGCGACGTCTGCCGAGCTCTCCGTGTCCGTCACGCCACACCGATTCTCATGCTCACTGCGCTCGATGACGAGCGCGATATCGTCGAGGGACTCGATCTCGGAGCGGACGACTACGTCACTAAACCGTTCAAGCCGAACGAGCTGCTTGCCCGCGTGCGGGCACTCCTGCGTCGCGCCAGCGGACCACCGGTGAGAGAACTCGTGTACGGGGATATCCGCATCGACCGTGAAGCACGCTCTGTCTTCGTCGATGATGAACCAGTCACCTTGCGCCCACGCGAGTTCGACCTGTTGCTCGCACTGGTGAGTCAAGCAGGAAGAGTCATCTCGCGTCAGCGTCTTTTGGCGCAAGTCTGGCGCGACCACGAAATCGACGAGGGTTCGCGCACCCTCGACGTCCACATCAATCGGCTTCGGCAGAAATTGCGGAACAGTCGCGTCCGGATCGAGAGCATCCGGGGCATCGGCTACCGACTCGCTCTCAGTGAATCGTGAGCGTCCGGTTACGTTCCGTTTACATCGCACGATCAGACTGAGGAGTGGCAGGCGGAGTGGAGACCCGCTCCGGTTGCCGGATAGGGTGAGCAGTGATCAGGAGTCTACGTGGCCGCTTGTTCGCGAGCTTCGTCGCGGTGGTGCTGGTCATGGTGAGCACGACTGCTTTGGCTGCCATTTGGCCCCTCGTCCGCGCCCAGCGCGAGGTCGGCCAGCGCGAGCTGGAGCAGCTGGCGGCCCAACTAGCAGTCGGCATCGATGCCGTTTACCGCCGCCCCGGACTGCGGCCGCTCCTGGGCGACGAGTTCCTCCACGAACTGGGCGAGCGCAGCGGCGTACGGCTCCTGATCATCGACCCGCAGGGGACGATCGTGGCGGACTCGGACGAGGAGCCACTTCCTCCGGCCGTGCGGGCAGCGGTCACCCACGGGATAGCGGAGCGCTCGCGGGAGCAACGATTCTCTCCTGGAAAGCGCGACCGGGCGGTCTGGCTTGCTGGTGCGGTGGGCGGCTACTCGTTGGCGGCAGCCCCGTTGGCCAGCGTACCGGGAGCGACCCTCGTCGTCTTGGCGCCGGCGCCGACGCGGGTCCTCCTGCACACGCTGATCCCAGGGTTGGGGCTCGCGCTCGCTGCTGGGCTCGTCGCCTCGCTCGCTGTGACCTGGTTCCTTTCGCGATCGATCGCTGGGCCGATCGCGCGCCTGGCTGCGGTTGCCGACGCCATCGCCGCCGGTGACCTCTCGCGCCAGGCGAGTGGCGCTGGGTCCGACGAGGTCGGACGGCTGGTACGCAGCTTCAACACGATGGTGACGAATCTGCGACGTCTCGTGGAGGGGCAGCGCAACCTCCTGGCCAACGTCGCCCACGAACTCCGCACACCACTCACGGTGATCCAGGGGTACACCCACGCGCTCCGGGAGGGACTGCTCAGCGAGGAGCCCGAGCGCGAGGAGGCGTTGCAGGTCATCGCGAGCGAGAGCGAACGGGCAGCGCGCCTCCTCACACAACTCCTGCACCTGACGCGCCTGGAAACTGGGCAGATCGCGCTCGAGCGCCAGCCTGTCGAACTGGCGGCACTGGTTCAACGAGTCTTGGCTCGTCACCGGCTGGAGGCTCAGCAGCGCCGCATCACGCTGACGACGACGATCCCCGATGCACTGCTGGTTTCGGGAGATCCGGATCTGCTCGAGCAGGCGATCGAGAACCTGGTGCAGAATGCGCTCGTCCACGGTCGTGACGGAATGGACATCGCGATCAGCGCGCGGTCGATCCCCGCGACACCCCGGCGGGTCGCGCTCACCGTCCGCGACACCGGACCTGGTATCCCGCCCGATGCCCTGCCACACCTGTTCGATCGGTTCTACCGGGGAACGCCAGCGCAGAACGACCGGAACGGTTTCGGACTCGGTCTAGCCATCGTTCGCGAGATCGTGACCCTTCACGGCGGGACGGTCTCGGTAGCCTCCGAGCTCGGAGTCGGGACGACGTTCACGCTGGAACTCCCGGAAGCGATAGATTGAGAGGAGGTCAGCGATGTCGTGGAATCAGCTGCGCAGCCGACGCTTTTGGATCGTTCTGCTCCTGATCGGAGCGATCGCCTCGGTCCTGGCCAGCGCAGGGTTGGTCGCTGCCCAGACAGCCACTCCAACCCTATCCGCGAAGGCCGACATCTGCTCATCGCTCGGAGAGAACAACGTCGGGCCGCTCAGTGATCTCTTGAGCGCGTTGGTCAACGAGGGCATCATCACCCAGGACCAGGCAAACCGCATTCAGCAATATCTCACCGACCGGGCTCGCGCGCGCTGTTACCAGGCTCAGGTTCTGCCACCCGCCGATATCCTGAGCACCACCGCGACCAAGCTCGGCATGACGGTCAGCCAGCTCCGGGCGGCCCTATGGCAGGGCAAGACGCTCGCCCAAATCGCCAGTGAGCATGGTGTCACCCGCGATGACTTGAAGACGGCACTACTCGCAACAGCTCGCGCGAACGCGAATACACTGCTCGAGCAGGGGGTCCTCACGCAGGAGGAAGCAGACCAGGCTCTGCGAGCGGTCGAGAGCAACCTCGACACGCTGATCGACGCGACCGGACCCTGGGGCTTCAAGCACGGCGCTGGATGGGGACGCGGCTGGCGTCACCACTGGGGTTGGCGGCAAGCACCGGGCGCGCAAGAGCCGCCAGGGCAGAGCGGAGCCCGCTTCGCTCCGTGGATGCCGGTTTACAGCCAGTGAATCAGCCCAACTCTCCTCACTCCGCCCGGGGAGGGGCTCCCCCTCCCCGTTTCGTTTGCCGGATCGGCGCGGACATTTTGACGTCGAACGGCTCTCCTGTTAGGATCAGCATGTCCCGTACCGCTCCCCGTGTTTCGGTGACGCGCGGGGCGGTTCCGATGAGGGGGAATCCGATGTATTTGGAACGGATCGACAGTCCACAGGACCTCAAGCGATTGAGCGTACCCGAACTCGACAAGCTTGCAGAGGAGATCAGGGAAGCCATCATCGAAGTCGTACTGGGGAAGACCGGCGGGCACTTCGCTCCGAATCTCGGGACAGTCGAACTCACGTTGGCTTTGCATTACGTCTTCGATTCGCCGCGGGACAAGATCGTTTGGGACGTCGGCCACCAGGCCTACCCGCACAAGCTGGTGACCGGTCGACGCGACCGGTTCCACACGATCCGGCAAGAAGGTGGCCTGAGTGGATTCCTCCAACGCGAAGAAAGCCCACACGACCACTTCGGCGCTGGCCATGCTTCGACATCGATTTCGGCAGCCTTGGGCATGGCGGTGGCAGCCAAACTACGGGGCGAGCGCTACCACACGATCGCTGTCATCGGTGACGGTGCGCTGACCGGTGGCATGGCCTATGAAGCACTGAATCATGCTGGTGCCCTCCAGGTACCCCTCATCGTGGTCCTCAACGACAACGAGATGTCGATCGCACCCAATGTGGGTGCACTAGCACGGTATCTGACCCGCGTCCGGACCGACACCCGATACCGGCAAGCGAAGGCTGAAATCGAGCGACTTCTCCGTCGGCTTCCGCAAGGCGAAAGGCTAGTCGAACTCTCTCACCGCTTCTTGGACGGCCTCAAGGAGGTCGTCTACCGGACGATGATCTGGGAAGAACTCGGCTTTACCTATATCGGGCCGATCGATGGGCACAACCTGCGCGAGTTGATCGAGACCTTCCAGTTGGTCAAGACGTTCGACAACCCGGTTTTCGTTCATGTCTTGACCGTCAAGGGCAAGGGATACCAGCCAGCGGAAGACGATCCGTTCAAGCACCACAGTGCGGCGGTCAAGGTTCCGGGAGCGCCACCCACTCCACCACGGTATCAGGACGTCTTCGGCCAGACGTTGGTCGAGCTGGCCGCCAAAGACGAGCGAATCGTCGCGATCACGGCGGCGATGCCGGACGGAACTGGGCTCCTCCCCTTCGCCGCCGCGTACCCTGACCGGTTCTTCGACGTGGGAATCGCTGAACAGCATGCCGTGACTTTCGCGGCTGGCCTGGCAACGCAGGGGCTTCGTCCAGTCTGCGCGATCTATTCCACTTTCCTGCAGCGTGCCTACGACCAAGTCATTCACGACGTCTGCATCCAGAAACTCCCGGTCGTCTTCGCGATGGACCGTGCCGGTCTCGTGGGGGAAGATGGGCGAACCCATCACGGTGTCTTCGACGTCGCCTATCTCCGTTGTCTTCCCAATATGGTTCTCATGGCACCGAAGGACGAGGACGAGCTGCGTCATATGTTGGCGACCGCGCTCGCCTACGAGGATGGGCCGATCGCGCTCCGGTATCCGCGCGGGAGTGGTGTCGGCGTTCCCATGCTCGGAGAACCGCGTGTCCTGCCCATCGGCCGAGCTGAGCTACTCCGCGACGGATCCGACGTCGCGATCGTGGCGCTCGGTGCGACCGTTCTCCCGGCCCAGCGTGCAGCGGACATTCTCGCGGAGCGGGGAATCCGCGCGACCGTCATCAACGCTCGCTTCGTGAAACCGCTCGACCGGTCGCTCATTCTCGATGCTGCGCGCGAATGCGGTTGCCTGGTGACGGTGGAAGAAGCCCAGCTGGCCGGAGGTTTCGGCAGCGCAGTCTTGGAGACACTCGCCGATGCCGGACTGCACATTCCGGTGCTGCGCCTGGGCTTGGCCGATCGCTTTTTCGACCACGCATCCCAGGCATCGCTCCGGCGGCAAGCGGGAATCGATGCCGAATCGATCGCCAGCCGGACGCTCGCCTTCGTCGCGACCCATGGTCGTGTCGACACAGGAGCGATCAGCGACCGGTGAGCGGCGAAGCGCTCGATCTCGAGTTCGTCCAGCAGGCCCTCGCACGCTGGGGAGAGCCCTTCACGCCGGAGCGCGAGCACGCCTTCAGGCAGTACGGGCAACTGCTCCTGCAGTGGAACGAGCGAACCAACTTGACCGGCCTCGACGAGTGGTCAGCCATCCAGCGCCGACTGCTCGTCGAGTCGCTCGCTCTACTACCGTGGGTCGACCGCGCCTGCGAGCGAAAGTCCCCTTGTCGGATGATCGACGTGGGTACCGGAGCAGGCATACCGGGAATCCCGATCGCGGTCGTTCGACCCTCGCTCATGATCACCCTCCTCGACGCGACCGCCAAGAAGATCCGCTTTCTCGAGACAGTGGTGCAAGAGTTGCGACTGCCCAATGTAGTACCGATACACGAGCGGGCTGAAGTCCTCGCGCATCGGCCGGCTCACCGCGGCCGCTACCATCTCGCGACGGCCCGAGCACTAGCGCATCTGGCGACCGCATTCGAACTCACGTTGCCTTTCCTCGCCCCAGAGGGACTCGCACTCTTTCCGAAAGGTACCGGTATCGAGCAGGAGCTCGCCGAAAGCCGGCCAGCGCTCGCTCTCCTGGGCGGTGAACTCCTCGCCGTCGAGCCTCTCCCGCTGGCTGATCTCGTCGGCACCACCAGTACACTCGTCGTCGTCCGAGCGGTTCGCCCTTGCCCGGCCACGTACCCGCGGCGACCCGGTGTCCCGGCGAAGCGACCGCTCGGCGAGTTCACCCGGAAGGAGTGACCGTATGGTGACCCGGAAAGAGCGTCTGGTCATCGTCGGCGGGGATGCAGCCGGCATGAGCGCGGCATCACAGGTACGACGGATGCGCTCCGACGTCGAGATCATCGCGTTCGAACGCGGTGCGTTCACCTCGTACGCGCTCTGCGGGTTGCCGTATTACGTCGCAGGGTACGTCGCGGAGTGGAGCCAGCTCATCGCTCGAACACCGGAAGCACATCGCCGCAACGGCATCGATGTGCGGCTCCGCACCGAGGTCATCGGGCTCGATCTCGCTCGCCGCGAGGTGATCGCGCTGGATCACGAGCAGCGGCGCGAATATCGCGAGCCGTTCGACCAGCTCGTGCTGGCCACTGGTGCGCGCCCGCGTGAACTCGCTGTCCCTGGTCGAGACGCCGCCGGTATTTTCACGCTGCACGGTATCGAGGAGGCCCAAGCGCTCGTGGACTGGCTCGCTCGCGAGCGACCGCAGCGAGCGGTCGTGGTCGGTGGTGGCTACATCGGCATCGAGATCGCCGAGGCATTCCGTGCCCGCGGCTTGGCGACCACGCTCATCGAGGCTGCCGAGCAGGTCATGCCGATGCTGGATCCTGACATGGCCGAGTTGGTGGAGAAAGCACTGCGCGACGAACAGGTGACCGTGTTGACGAAGGCTCCAGTCGAAGCCTTCGCCACGCGCGGAGAACGGGTCCAGGCGGTCATCACTCCAGCTGGCGAAATCGCCGCCGATGTCGTCGTGATCGGCATCGGAGTGGAACCGAACAGCGAAGTGGCTCGAGCCGCGGGCCTAGCGGTCGGGGATCGCAATGCCGTGCACGTCGACGACCACTGCCGCACCTCGGTGCCCGGCATCTGGGCGGCCGGCGATTGCGCGGACGTGTATCACCGCCTGCTCGGTCGGTCCGTGTACTTCCCGCTCGGTACCACGGCCAACAAGCAAGGTCGTATCTGCGGACTCAACTTGGGAGGCCGCGATGCGCGGTTCCCGGGTATCGTCGGTACCGCCATCACGCGCTTCGGCGAAACCGAGATCGCTCGGACCGGGCTCAATGAGCGCGAGGCACGATCAGCTGGGTTGTCGGTGGTCACCGGTCACGTCCGTTCGACGACCCGCTCCGGTTATTTCCCCGGCGCGAGCTGGATGACGGTCAAAATGCTGGCCGAAGAAGGCACCGGGCGCCTGCTCGGGGCCCAAATCGTCGGCGGACCGGGAGCTGGCAAGCGGATCGACACCGTCGCGACTGCGTTGAGCGCCGGCCTGACGCTCGAGGAGTTCATCTATCTCGATCTGGCCTACGCACCGCCGTTTTCACCCGTCTGGGACCCGGTCGTGGTGGCAGCGCGGAAGCTCGCTCGCGAGGCATGAAGGGGAAGAGCGCGTGCCGACTCGAGCGAGTCGGTACACGCTCGGCGAGGCACCGCTCGAACCAAGCAACGATGCACTAGCACGCCGCGCAGCAGTCCTGACTTCGTTCGGTGGCTTGCGCGACCGTCCGGCTCGAGTCTCCAGAGCAGCCGACTCCCGGTGTGCGACGAAGACTGGTCGTGCCTTGACAGCGCTCTTCCTTCCCCGGTAGAGTGAAGATGCTCGGTTGCCCTGCATCCTGCACTGAGGAACGCACTCGAGGATGAGATCGGCAGGCAGGGGAGAATCGCGAGGCTGATTTTCGTGCTCACAGTCGCTCTGAGCGATTGCCCCGGCAAGGAAACGAAGGCCATCGTCCGATGATCGTTCGGCTCATCATCCGAAGGCTTTTCTTCCTCGTCTTCGTGCTGCTCGGCCTCTCGCTCATCACCTTCACCTTGTCTCACGTCGTACCGAGCGATCCTGCTCGGATGATCGCTGGGCCGCGCGCGAGCCCGGAAGCGGTCGAGAAGATCCGCAAGGAGTACGGGCTCGACCAGCCGCTTTGGCGCCAGTACGCGCGCTACGTGAGCGGTTTGGTCCGCTTCGACTTCGGCAAGTCATTGACCTCCCGCCGTCCCGTCGCCGAGGATTTGAAGCGGTACCTGCCAGCCACGATCGAACTCGCGTTCTCCTCGATGCTGTTCGCGGTGATCCTCGGCATCCCTCTCGGTATTCTCTCAGCGGTCAAGCGAAACTCCCTGCTCGATCTCTTCGGGCGGACCATCTCGATTCTCGGTCTGTCGATTCCGTCCTTTTGGCTGGCACTCGTCCTGCAGTTCATCCTGTTTGCCCAACTGGGACTGCTCCCCGATGGGCAGCGACTCCCGATCGGAGTCAAGGAGCCCCCACCGGTCACGGGCTTGTTCACCGTCGATGCACTCTTGGCTGGAAACCTTCCGCTCTTCTTCCTGGCACTCAAGCACTTGCTCATGCCGTCATTGGTGCTCGGGCTCGCTGCGCTGGCGATCGTCACACGAATGGTTCGCTCGGGAATGCTGGAGGTTCTCGGCCAGGATTACATCCGAACCGCGCGGGCCAAGGGATTGCGCCCGAGTACGGTCATCCTCCGGCATGCGCTCAAGAATGCGCTGCTCCCGGCTGTCACGGTGATCGGCCTCCAGTTCGGGTTGCTGATGGGCGGGGCTGTTCTCGTCGAGATCATCTTTTCCTGGCCAGGCATCGGTCGCTACGCCTTTCAAGCCATCCAGAACTTCGATTACAACGCAGTCATCTCGGTGACCCTGGTCATCGGTGCCGCCTACGTTCTCGTCAATCTCTTGGTCGACATCGCGTACGTGCTGCTCGATCCACGCATCCGGGTGACGTGACATGGAGCGAACCACGACCGCGACGACCAGGCCAGTGACCGTTCTGCTCGAACGCCCACCGCGCCAGCGCACTCTCTCGAGCACAGTCATCGAATTCCTTCGTCAGAGCCCGCTCAACGTGCTGGGAGTCATCCTGATCGCTCTGTTTCTTTTCCTCGTGGTCTTCGGCAGTGCGCTCGCACCGCACGACCCGATCCAGCCGAACGTCGCCCTCAAGCTTCAGCCTCCATCGTCGACGTACTGGTTCGGTACCGACGAGCTCGGGCGCGACGTGTTCAGTCGGGTGCTGAGCGGAGCCAAATACTCCTTGGGTATCGCGTTCATCATTCTGTCGATCGCTGTCGTCGTCGGAACGCTGGTCGGTCTGATCGCTGGCTACGTCGGCGGGCTGGTCGACGAATTGCTCATGCGCTTGACCGATCTTTTCCTCGCCTTTCCAGCGCTCGTTCTCGCCATGGCGATCGCTGCGACGCTCGGTCGCAACCTGCAGAACACGGTGATCGCGCTCACCGTCGTGTACTGGCCATGGTATGCACGCCTCGTTCGCGGTCAGGTGCTGTGGCTCAAGGAGCGCGAGTTCATCGAGGCAGCGCGAGCGATCGGTGCCTCGCCCTGGCGTATCGTCAGCCGGCATATTCTGCCGAACACGCTTGCGGTGATCATCGTCCAACTGACGCTCGATGTGGGTTATGCAGTGTTAGCAACGTCCGGTCTCTCGTTTCTCGGTCTCGGTGCCCAGCCTCCGACGCCCGAATGGGGTACGATGATCGCTGGTGCCCGAACCTTCTTCCGCGATGCCTGGTGGTACATCACATTCCCAGGTCTGGCGCTCACCCTCACCGTTTTGGGTTTCAATCTCGTCGGTGATGGCTTGCGCGACTTTCTCGACCCGCGGACTCGGCGACGGTAAGGATCGAGAGGAGGAGCAGGATGGATCCCCGACGTCCCGAAGAATCGCTCGCCCTTCTGCTGGCAGCACGCAGTGGCCGGCTCACGCGACGGCAGATCTTGAGCCGTGGTCTGGCACTCGGCCTCTCCACCCCGACGATTCTCGCCCTGTTGGCTGCCTGTGCTCGCGGCGACGAGACACCGACCACCCCCGCCCCAGCAGCGACCCCACAGCCCGGCCAAACGCCAACCGGCCGGCGCGAATCGACGAATCGCGAGTTCGTGGTCCTCTTCTTCGGAGGCGTACCGGACCTCGATCCGCAATCAGCGTACGATAACCAGGCTTCGGCACTCTTCCTCGCTTGTTACGAGATGCTGATCAAGCTGAAGGGGGAGTCGACCTTCGACTACGAGCCGATGCTGGCTCGTGAGTGGTCGCACAACGACAACTTCACCGAGTTCACCTTCAAGCTGCCACCGAACGCCGTCTTCCACGATGGCTCCCCGTGCGACGCAGACGCGGTGAAGCGCTCGTTCACGCGTTTCCTCGAAATGGGTCGAGGGCCCGTCAATGTGATCTCGCGCTTCGTCGAGGATCCCGACCAACAGATCCAGGTCGTCGACCGCACGACGATCAAGTTCGTCATGACCAAACCGCAACCACTCTTCCTGGCCGCGATGGCCTCCGAGTACGGGCCGCTGGTCGTCTCGCCGAAAGCGTGGGACGAGCACAAGACTGCCGACGATGAATTCGCGCACGACTGGTTCAGCCAGAACATCGTCGGCACCGGCCCGTACAAGGCGGTCGAACTCCTCCAGCAGGAACGGTTCGTCTTCGAGCGTTTCGAGCAATATCATGGCGATCGGCCCTTCTTCGACCGGATCATCGCCCGGGTCGTCCCCGAGGATGCGACCCGGCGCCAGCTCATGGAGACGGGCGAAGCCCACGCTTGCGCCTACATCAATCCGGAAGACCTTTTGGCGATGAAGCAGAATCCGAACCTCCAGATCGTCGAGTACGACACGACCGAGGTCGACTGGATCCGGATGAATTACGCCCTCTTGAATGCGAAGGCGCGTCAGGGATTCTGTTACGCCTGGCCATATCAAGAAGTGATCGAAAAGGTCTTGCGCGGCTATGCCAAGCCGATCAACGGGCCGATCGCCGACACCGTCATCGGTTACGATCCCTCCATACCGACCTATACGACCGACTTACAAAAGGCCAAGCAGCTGCTCAGCGAGGCAGGAATCAAGGAAGGCGACACCTTCACCTACATGTACTCGAGCGGCGATCAGACGGATGCCGCAATGGCTCAGCTCTTCCAGGCCAATCTCGCCCAGATCGGTATCCGGCTCGAGCTCCAGCAGGTCGAGCGGGCAGCGCTTCTGGAACTCGCCTACGGTGATACGCCGCCGGAACAGCGCCCGCACTTCATGTCCGGTGGATGGTGGCCGGACTACAACGATTCCTGGAACCAGATCTACCCGAATTATCACTCCGACTCGGTCGGTTCCAAGGGCTCCAACGCGATGTTCTATCAAAATCCGGAGGTCGATCGGCTCATGAACCAGCTGAAGGATGCGGCGACGGAGGACGAGATCCGGCGCCTCACCGGGCAGATCGTCCGCATTCTCACCTGGGACGATCCAGCCGCTATCTTTTATGCCCAGATCAAGAAAGCCACTGTCCTGCAGAAGGATATTCGCGGCTACGTCCCCAACCCGATCTACATCAACAGCTACAACTTCTGGGCCATGTGGCGAGAAGCGCTTTGAACCGAGCGATCGGTGTGAGCCTCGTGAGCGCTGCGGCTGGCGCTCACGAGGCATTTTGCTGAAGGGAGTTTCTCGGATGACGACCGGATGGGGTGCACAGTCGATGGTCGCGCCGCTCCGGCGGGTCTTACTCGTTCGGCCTGTTCCACCCCCGAATCCGGACAGTTGGCGGGATTTCGGGTACCTCCACCCGATCGACGACGAGCGTGCGGCTGCCGAGCATGCCGCACTCGTCACCCTGCTCGAGCGGGAGGGGATCGAGACCATCGTCGTCGAACCGGAGGACCCAGCTCTCCAAGATGCCATCTTCCCGTTCGACCCCGTCCTGGTCACATCGGCAGGAGCCATCCTCCTGCGTATGGGCAAGGAACTCCGTCAACCGGAGGTCGCTGCCCTCGAGCAGGTGCTGCGACGTCTCGGGATCCCGATCGTTGGCCGAATCCAGTCACCAGGCACCGTGGAGGGCGGCGATTGCCTCTGGCTCGACGAGCAGACCCTGATCGTCGGCCGCAGCTACCGGACGAACGATACTGGCATCGCCCAGCTCGCCGATCTGCTCCGCCCTCAGGCTGTCCAGGTCATCGCGGTCGATCTCCCGCACTGGCATGGCCCCGGCGAATGCCTGCACCTGCTCTCGCTCCTCAGTCCGGTCGATACCGATCTCATCGTAGCGTATTTGCCGCTTCTCCCCGTGCGACTGGCGGAAATGCTCGTCGACCGCAGAATCGAAATCATCACTGTTCCCGAGGACGAGTTCGCGACCCAGGCACCGAATGTGCTCGCACTCGCTCCCCGGCGTTGCGTCATCTTGAAGGAAAACCAGCGAACGATCGCTGCCCTCGAACGAGCAGGCTGTACAGTCTTTGTCTACGACGGTCAAGAGATCTCGCATAATCGATCCGGCGGTCCGACCTGTCTGACTCGTCCCTTGCTCCGCTCGTGGTAGCTGGGTGAAAAAGGAGTCGACGATGCCTCCCACACCATCCCAGCAACGCATCCTCGAGTTCGCGCACAGTTTCCGCATCGCTGCACTCGCCATCACCTTCGCCGAACTCGGGATCGCCGAACATCTCGTAGACGGACCGAAGTCCACCAGCGATCTGGCGCTTGCTGTCGGAGCTGACCCCTCAGCGCTGGCCCGCTTCCTTCGCGCCGCTGCCGCTCTCGACCTCGTTACCGAAACACCAGCAGGATGGCAGCTCACCGCGTCGAGCGAGGAGACGCTCGTCCCGAGTTCACCGTCTTCGCTCGCCCATTTCCTCGCTGCCCAAGCAGCCTTCTATCGTCGTTGGGGGCTGCTCGCGGAAGCGGTGCGAACCGGTCGCGCTCCGGATGCGAGTCGCCGCGAGGAAGATGCCAGCGATTGGGTGCGCCGCTTCACCCTCATGCTGTACGAGGTCGCCCGGCTGACGAGCGAGGACGTGGCGAAAGCATTGTCGCCGCTTCTGGCGGATCGTTCTCGGCCGCGCGTTCTCGATCTCGGCGGTGGCCATGGGGAATACGCGATGGCGCTCGCGCGACTCCATCCAGGGCTCCAGGCGACCGTCTTCGATCGTCCCCCGGTCATCGCGGTAACGCGCGAGCTGGTCGATCGGCAGGGACTCCGTGACCGGATCCATCTCCAGGCTGGTGATTTCTTCCAGGACCCGCTCGGGAGAGACTACGACCTCGTTCTTCTTTTCGGTGTCCTGAACGGTATGGGCGAGCACGAGGCCGAGCGGCTGCTGCGACGCGTTCGGCAGGCACTGCTCCCGACCGGCTGGTTGGCGATCCGCGCCACGCCACCACAAGCGTCACCCAGCGCGATCCTTCGACACGCCCTTCACGATCTCCAAATGCTCCTGGCCACTGAGCGCGGACGCAATCCAACGGCGCAGGATCTGGAGTCATGGCTGGAAAGAACTGGGTTTCACGAGCAGCGATGGATCGCCACCACCGATCCAGACACCGCGCTGCTCGTCGCCCGCGCTCAATCGAGCGCACCCAGCGCGAGTTCCAGCACCCGCGCGTGATCGGCCGGGAGCACCTGGCGGCCACATGCGAACTCGCGCCACTCCGCGCCACCGGTGAGCATGCTCCCGGTGCTGCGGACGACGGCCACTGGTCCAGCCAGTTGGATGAGCGCCCCATCGACGTCGCTGACGAGCAGGGTTCCGTCGATCACTTCTGGCAGGAAGGTCAGCGAGACCGGCTGCGACGGGAGAAACCGCGTAAGCAGTCGCTGGGCAGCGCCGGCAAACGACTCGAGCGGCTCCACCGCGATCCAGGGCAGCATCCAGTCGCCGGCTACCGGCACCAGCGCGACCCTTTCGATCGTCTCGTCGACGACGACCAGGATGACACCGGCCACGACACGTTCAGGCCACCTCACGTCCTCGTACGGCCGAAGTGGTATTTCTGGGGAAGTCGCCACGAGTTCGGCGAGCGAGGCCGCGACCCTCTCCGGGCGACGCAAGTCGCGCGCGGGGAAATCCGGCGCCTCTCTTGCTAGGAGAACCGCGGGAAGTCCCGCGCGATGCGCACCGAGGACATCGCTGTCCACCCGGTCACCGATGACCAGCGCCGACGCGCTCGATGGCAGTGTCTCGAGTGCGAGCCGGAACATCAGCGGCTCCGGTTTGCCGACGACGAGCGGGCGCTGTCCGGTCGCGAGACGGATCGCCCAGACGACCGCCCCGGTGGCAGGCACCGTTCCGAAAGGCATCGGGTAGGATGCATCGGCATTGGTCGCGATGAAACGAGCGCCGCGTTGAATCAACACACTGCCCTCGACGACGTGTTGGAACTGCAGCCGCTCGTCCGCTCCCACGACGACTGCATCAGGCACCCCCTCGTCCACCACGGTGATGCCCACGCGGCGCAGTTCCTCGGCCAGTCCGGCGCTCCCGACCACGTACGCACTGCCGATACCGAGTCGAGGCAGCAGCCGGGCGGTCGCCCATCCGCACGTCACGAGTTCCTCGACCGCTACGTCGATGCCGAGACGGCGCAAGCGCTCAGCGAGTTGCTCGCGCGTCGGTCGTGGATCGTTAGTCAGGAAACGGAGATGCTTGCCCGCTGCTCGCAGTGTCGCGACCGCCTCGGCGACTCCCGGGAGGAGCTGATCGCCCACGTAGACGACGCCGTCCAAGTCGAGCAACCAGGCATCGAAATCCAGCGCGCGCATCCTTCCCCCTTTCCGCAAGGAGTATGCCGACCGCCCGGGCGTCGTGTTGGCGCTGGTATGTCTCTCACCGGGTCTGAGTCGACCTGGACTCGCCCCCTCGAGATAACCAGGAGCTGTCGGTCAACTCGTCGCCTCGTTTTCCCAGCGAGACACCTCGCGAGTAGCCAGCTCGAACCGATCATGTCGCAGGGAACGCATGCCAGCACGCTGGCAGCTGGTGATCTGCTCCGATACCATGAGAGAAGAGCGGGAAGGGGTAGGATGCATGACAGTTCCGGCCGCGACACGGCTATCCACCCAAGCGGACCGGCACTGGCAACCGAAACCAGCTGAGCCGGTCGATCTCTCGATCGTGATCCCCGTCTACGACGAAGCGGAAAGCCTTCCGGAACTCTACCGCGCGCTGTGCGAAACCTTGGCCACCCTCCCATTGCGAGCCGAACTCGTCTTCGTCGACGACGGGAGTTCGGATGGATCGTCACACCTGCTCCACGAGCTCTTCGTGAGCGATCCCCGCGTCCAGGTCATCGAGTTTCGACGGAACTTCGGTAAGTCCGCCGCGCTCGCAGCCGGTTTCCGAGCCGCGCAGGGGCGCATCATCGTCACGCTGGACGCGGACCTCCAGGACGATCCGCGCGAGATTCCGCGCTTGCTCGACGCGCTCGAGCGAGCCGACCTCGTGACCGGTTGGAAAGCACCGCGTCGCGATCCCTGGACGAAGCGCTTGCCATCGTGGGTCTTCAACGCACTCGTGCGGGTTCTCACTGGGATCCGGCTACACGATGTCAACTGTGGACTCAAGGCCTATCGGGCCGAAGTCGTGCGGGAAATTCCGCTCTACGGAGAGCTTCACCGTTTCATCCCGGTCCTCGCTCACGCTCGGGGCTTTCGTGTCGTCGAACTTCCCGTAACGCACCACCCGCGCCGCTACGGGCGCTCCAAATTCGGGCCAGCACGCTTCTTTCGCGGACTCTTCGACTTGCTGACCGTGCTGTTCCTCACCCAGTACAGTCCCCGTCCTCTCCACTTGTTCGGTTGGTTCGGGCTCGCAGCGCTCGGCCTCGGGACCGTCATCAATGGCTATCTGGCTCTCCAGTGGTTCCTCGGGCATCCGATCGGGCATCGACCGCTCCTCACGCTCGGCGTCCTCTTGATGACGCTGGGCGCGCAGTTCTTCCTGACCGGCCTCCTGGCCGAGCTCATCGCCCATTCCGCTCCGCGTCAGGACTACAGCATCCGTCACCATTACCGGCACGACCATGAGTGACCGTTCGCACCAGTTGGTCGAGGTCTCCTGTGGCCTCTGCGGCGCGGATGCCCCTCAGCCACTGGGCTGGCTAGAGGACACCCGCTACGGCACGCTGCCCCACCCTGTGCAGCTGGTCGCCTGCCGGGTTTGCGGTTTTCGCTACTTGACTCCCCAACCCCAACCCGGCAGCGAAGCGCTGTTCTATCCAGCTGGCTACGATCCCTATCGTCGAACCGGCTGGACCGCGGCGGCCCGGCGGCTTCTCCTGCGGCGCGAAGTCCGCCTGCTCTGGCCCTACCTGGCTCCGCCGCGTCGTGTGTTGGAAATCGGTTGCGCGACCGGCGAACTCCTTCTCATCATTCGGGCCGCTGGTAACCCATTCGTGAGCGGGATCGAGCCGGACCCCGCTGCAGCGCAGATCGCTCTCCGGTATGGTCTGGACGTACAGGTGGGCACCCTCGAGACGCTCCCTCTCCCATCGGCCGCCTACGATACCGTCTTGCTGCAGCACGTCCTGGAGCACCTCCCCGAACCTGGTCGAGCACTGGCCCGAGTGGCTGCACTCCTCCGCCCAGGAGGTTCCCTCGTGCTCTGGTTACCCAACGGCGACTCCTGGGCAGCGCGGTGCTTCGGCTCCGCGTGGATGGGATACGACCCGCCACGCCACCGGAGCGTCTTCACGCCAGCGACGCTGCGTCGCGCGTGCGCTCAGGTCGGCCTGGAGATCGTCGCCGTGCACCACGAATGGCACGGCCTCGAGTGGGCGTGGGGACTTCGGTTGCTAGCCCGCGCGAAGGGCTGGCGACGAACCGAGCATGTCCTCGCCCGGTTGCATTTCGCTGCGATCGTGGCGACCACACCGATCGCGATTGCAGCAGCGCTCGCACGACGATCCGGGCGTCTTCGGGTGTTGGCTCGCAAACGTGTACCAGGATCGTGACGATCCCGTCCGAACGAGTATCCCGCTGGCGCTCGAGACGATGGGGAAACGGTCCGGAGCCTCAGCCAGGCCACCCCTCTCGCGAGCAGGACTAGCCGAGTGAGCCGCTGATCTGCTACACTTCTCGCAGGGCATGGGCCCTCGTAGCTCAAGGGATAGAGCGCTTGGCTTCGAACCAAGAGGTTGGGGGTTCGAATCCCTCCGAGGGTACTTGGGCAGCGAGCAGGGAAATCCCTGCTCGCTCGTTGTTGGTGTGGTACGCGAGCAGGGGGCGCGCGATGGACGCGGTCGTTCTCTCCATCGGTACCGAGCTGATCGACGGGCATCTCACCGACACCAACGCCACCTTCCTCGCCCGCGAACTCGCTGCCCTCGGTATTCCGCTCCGCTGGGTCGCGCAGGTCGGCGACGACCTCGACTGGATCGTGCGGGTGCTCCGCCGTGCCTGGGAAGATGCCTCGCTCATCGTCACGACTGGAGGGATCGGGCCCACGGAGGACGATCTGACGCGCGAAGCGATCGCGCAACTCCTGGCTGAGCCACTCACGATCGATCCCGCATTGCTCGAAGATATCCGCGCCTTTTTCGCTGCCCGTGGCCTCACCATGCCGGAACGGAACGCCAAGCAAGCCTCGCGTATTCCCTCGTGCGAGCCGCTCCCGAATCCGATCGGCACCGCTCCAGGGTGGTTCGTCCACCGCGATGGACACATCATCGTGACCATGCCGGGAGTTCCCCGCGAAATGACGCGCATGTGGCATGAGCAGGCTGTTCCACGCCTGCTCCCCCACATCGGCGGTGGTGCGATTCGCTTCCGCACGCTCAAGACGATCGGCTTGGGAGAATCGCTGGTCGAGGAACGGATCCACGATCTCATCGCGACCAGCCGCGCGCGCATCGCAACTTACGCCAAGGACGACGGCGTCCATGTACGGATCACTGCGCACGCACCCGACGCCGGTGCGGCTGAGCGCCTTCTCGACGAGGTCGAGCGCGCGCTCCGCGCTCGGCTCGGTCCGGCGGTGTACGGGACCGATGACACGACGCTCGGGGGAGCAATCGGCGAGCTGCTCGCACGCGCTGGCTGGACACTCGCCATCACCGAATGGGGAAGCGGTGGTCGCTTGACGAGTCTCCTCGCCGAGGAACCAGCTGCCGGCCAGTTCCTGCGCACTGCAACGATCCTCACCACCCAGCCGCCCGTCGACTCCTCCCTCGAGGAGGTCGCCCGCGATCTCGCTCAGCGTACCGCGGTCACTGCGGGAAGCGAGTGTGGTCTGGCGATCATCGTTCGCATCGATCCGGGACCGACCGTCGATCGCAGTGTGGGGCAGGCAGCCCTGGCAGCGAGCACGCCGGCTACCGTCGTGACGCGCACGCACGAGATCACGTCGCATCCGCAAGAGATTCGCCGGCGGATCGGATTGTGGGCAGCGGAGTTCCTGCGTCTAGCATTGCTGGAGGCATCGACTCAGGAATCGACCGCCACGTCCGCCTGATCCCATACCGTCGGCATCGCCAGACGAGCCCGAACGGATACCCTGCTTGCTTGGCCAGATCGCCGATGAGCCGCACCAGGGGTATCAGCAAGGCAGCTCGAACGAGCCAATGCCGCGGATAGTGCTGTCGTCGTCGCCAGAGTCGCCGGTACGGGCGCCGCAGATACGAAGCAGCTCCAGCGAAAGCGAGCGCGATGAGCCACCAACGTCGCTGCCAGGCGACGAGCGGCAGGAAACCGAGATAGGTCGCGTAGCGGATCAAGTGCCGAGCCGCAAAGAGACCAGCTTTCCCATCGCCACGGGCATAGCGGAAGTACTGCAGGGCGAACGCTGCCAACGAGGGGCGCGGGCGATACCGGACGAGCGCCTGCGGCTCGAATCGGAAACGAGCTTCCGCTCGCTGCAGGCGCAAGTCGAAGATCACGTCCTCGCAATAGTCGAGCCACGTCGGGTAGCGGATTCCTGCGACGAACAGGCTGCGCCGGAAGGCGACCGACCGGCTGGAGGGGAGAAAGCGTTGCGGATCGATTTCATCGGCATCGGGTAGCGTCGTGACACCGATCGCCAGCTCGATTGCCGTACGTGGGTCAGCGATGAAAAAACCAGCGACCACGTCGGGCGAGTCAGGTTCCTCGAACGGCGTGACCAGTCGCTCCAGCCAGTCGGGTTGGAGGACAACACCCCCATCGGTGACAGCGACGATATCGCCAGTTGCGACCGCGAGCCCCGCATTCCGTCCTTCGGCGATGTTCGCTCCCGGAAGGCTGATGACGCGAAGCGGCAGCCGATCGTGCCACCGATCCAGCACCTCCATCGTCCCGTCGTCTGACCCGCCATCGACGACGATCACTTCGTCCGGCCGACGGGTCTGAGCGGCGAGCGAGGCGAGAAGCTCAGGTAGTGTTGTCGCCTCGTTTTTGACCGTCATGACGACGCTGGCGCGCAACGGGCTCCCAGCGTCCCGGCTCGACGCGCTCGAAGGCATGGAGCAGTTCCTCCTGGCGCTCCAACATACGCGTTCTTTCCGGCTCCGACAGATCGTGGTAACCGATCAAGTGCAAGAAGCCATGAACGGTCAGGAAAGCGATCTCGCGTCCTGTGCTGTGGCCGACCTCGGCTGCCTGCATGGCTGCTGTCTCCGCCGAGACAGCGATGTCACCGAGGTACGGTGGCTCTCCCGGGAAACTCATGACATCGGTCGGCCCCGGAATTCCCTGGAAGCGCTCGTGGAGTTCGGCAATCTCGTCATCGCGGCAAATCCAGACGCCAACTTCTCCCGTGACTCTCTCGCGCTCGGCGACGAAACGGAGGAAGCGGGCCAGCCGTCGTACCGAGACCGGTCGGTCGAGCCCCTCGCTCAGGCGAATTCCGACACGGAGTGGCCAGCTCATGCCTCAGCCGCTGCCCGCTCGTCCACGCCGGTCACGACCGGTTCGCGGCGAACTTCCGGATATTCCACACGTGGGTGATAGACCCCCTCGAGCATGGCGAGGAAGACGCGCCGGATCTCCGTGATCTGGCGGAAGGTGAGATCGGCGTCATCCAACTGGCCGTCCTCCAAGCGCTCACGAATCACGCGGTCGACGATCTCCGCGAGGCGCTTCGACACCGAGTGTGGATCACCCGGCTCGTACAACTTCCCAGCCTGAGCGGCTGCACGCACCGCCGCCTCGACGCTGTCTGCCAGCATGACGACCGCAGCTTCCTTGGACTGCGGTCGTGGTCCAGGATACCGGAACTCTTGCTCGTCGACGGCCAGGCCGGCTTCCTTGGCCTTGGCGTAGAAGTACTTGATCAAGGTCGTCCCATGGTGCTGCTGAATGATATCGACGATCGGCTTGGGCAAGCGTGCCCGTTTGGCCAGTTTGACACCCTCTGTCACATGTTCCTTGATCAAGCGAGCACTCGTCAGCGGATCGAGTGAATCGTGAATGTTGAGGCGATTGGCTTGATTCTCCACGTACAACTCCGGGTGCAGCACTTTGCCGATATCGTGGTAGAGCACACCCACGCGAGTCAGGAGCGGGTCGGCACCGACGACCTCGGCTGCTGCTTCGGCCAAATTGCCCACGACGAGACTATGGTGATACGTACCCGGTGCCTCCCTCGCCAACCGGGACAGAAGCGGTTGCGTCGGATGCGCCAGTTCCAAGAGTTGGAGATGCGTCGTGATGCCGAGTAACCGGCCGAGCAAGCTGAAGGACAAAAAGCAGAGACTCGCCGAGAGCACCCCATTGATCCCGCTCTGCAGGAGCACGTTCCACAGCTGAGTGAGATCGACCATCTGACGCCCGAGAGCCAGGAGCCCCGCTAGTGCTGTCGCACCGGTCGCTGCTGCCACAGCCATGCCAGCCCAGAGGAAGGTCACCGTCCGCTCGGCTCGCCAGACGACGACCGCGCCGACCAGGCTCCCGAAGCCGGCGACCAGAGTGGTAAGCAAGGAGAACCCGTCGAGAATCCCGAGCGCCAATGCGAGAAACCAGCTCGCCAAGAGCGCAGTGCGCAAGTCGAGGAGAACCGCGAAGAGCATCACTGTTCCGGCGACCGGAAACGAATAACGAAAATCCGGGATGGTCATTAGCAGACGTCCAGCCGCGAGCGTCAGCAGGACGAGACCAACGATCAACAAGAGCTGGCGGGGTTGCCTGGTATACTGGACCGAGCGATAGAGCGCGAGGGCAAAGCCTCCCGCCCACAGTGCCAGAACGCCCAGCAATCCCAAGAACTCAGGCCAGGACTGGCGCGGAGAACGCAGCCCGAAGTACTCCAACTTCTCCAGCGCCTCGGGTGTGACCGGATCCCCATCGCGGACGATCACCTGTCCGGCTTGCACTGTGATCATGACCGGAGAAACAGCTGCAGCAGCCGCCTCGCGTGCCGCACGCGTCGCCTGCTCATCCACGCGGACATTCGGACGGATAAAAGGTCGGACGAGAACGACGACGAGCCGACGTTCGACGGGATTCAACTCGATCGACACGCGTTCCGGAAGCTGTTCCTTGATTTGCGCCACGTTGTCCGAGCGAACCTCACCGGAGAGCACGCTGGCCAGGAGCCGCCGGGCCTCTCCCTCGATCCGACCCCAGCTCGCATCGGAGAGGCTCACCAGCAGTTGGGCATCTTCCGCACCCAATCCTTCGAGAGCGGACTGGGCTTGCTGGGTGGCCGCTGCCAGATCGCTACCCCGTTGGGCTCGAATCGCGTCCAGCTGAGTGAGGAGCCGGTTGAGCGCTTCGAGTTGGGCTGCCTCCACCGCCGGATCGCGGACGAGAACGATGTTGCGCGCATCGTCGTAGGCTTCTTGCCGCGCTTGCTGGGTCAGCAAGCGCGACTCGAACGTCGCCGTGTACGGAGCCTTGATCGTCCGGTCGGCGATCTGCCCCGGCTGGAGCGCGATCCCGCTCGCTTCCCAGGCGCCATAGACCAGCGCGGCGAGGGGTCCCCACAGGACGAAAAAGACCCCGAGCCAGACGAGGACATGACGCGCTCGATGACGCAGCGCGATGAACGACAGGAGAGAGTCGGACCAGAAGCGATCGATACGAGACAGCACTGGCGCTCGTCACCTCGATTCGCTGCGTCGTCTCTCGAGGTCAACTCCCCGCGACCTCAGCGAGCGCCTTCTGCGCTGCTTCGGCGATGGCACGTCCCTCAGCTCTCGCCCCCACCCGTTCACGGAGAACGGGCATCACGCGGCCCATATCACGTGGACCAGTCGCGCCGACTTCCCGGACGACAGCTCGGGCGAGCTCCATGAGTTCGTCCGGTGACAGCTGCTGCGGCAGGTAGGACTCCAGGACGCGAATCTGCGCTTCCTCGCGCTCGACCAGATCCTGGCGCCCGCCCTGTGCGAACTGCTCGATCGCCTCGCGTCGCATCTTGATCTGACGACGGATGACCTCGATGATCTCGTCGTCCGTCAAGGGGCGTCCTTTGTCGATTTCTCGGTTTTTGATCTCGGCACGCAGGAACCGAATCACTTCGCGACGCGTCACATCGCCCGTTTTGACCGCCTCTTGAAGATCAGCGAGCAGACGCTCCGCCAAGGTGCTCACTCGTTCGTTTCCTCTCGGCATCGGATTCTGCGCTCGAGCTGACCGACGACTACGCGGCAGCATGGCGAAAGTTTCCGGGGCAGTATAGTCGAGCTGGATACGCTGCGTCAAATGCACCGGATCGGCACGACTCGAGCCAATGCCGATACCCTACTCGGCACATTGGTCGAGAATCGCGCGGCGAGACAACTGGACAAGGTATCAGCGGAGGTGGTATACTCTGCCCAGTGCCGCGGCGCATTCGTCTAGCGGCCAAGGACACCGCCCTCTCAAGGCGGAGATCACGGGTTCGAATCCCGTATGCGCCACGGAGCAGTGCCCCGTTCGCATGAACGGGGCACTCGTCATTCGAGGACCGTTATGCCGTCACCGAGCAGCAGGGGTTGGGCGACGTGATTCCCGGCATCGTCGGTGAACTCCAGCATCGTCCGGGGTCGCCCCCACACGACGACGCTCGCTCCTTCGGTCAGTCGCGCACGCTCGATCGTGAACCGGTACAGAGGGAACATGACGACGATCGCGCGCCAGTCCTGCGGCCTGCTCCCAAAGAAAACGCGCACTTGCACGAACAACAGGTCTCCCTGCTCGACGACTGTCCAAAGAGTGCCGCGATAACGGAGCGGCATGTCCGCATACGCGAAGAGATCGCGATAGAGCTCGCGCACATCCACATCGTCTCGGTACGCCGAGTCGGGTGTAACGGTCGCCAGCCAATCGGGTGCTTCGCCTTCCAGCGCTGTCGGCAGCTCTTCCGCTCGCTGCTGACTGGTCTGATCCGGCGTCACCGTGGCTGCGGGACGCGGTGCCGGCAGCGATGGCCCGAGTGGACTCGTCGCCACACAGGAAGCACCGACGAGCATGACCAGCAGCAAAACAACCGAGCCACCACGCACCAGCGCCATTGCCTGCGCTCCCCGGGTCGGTTCCTCCAGTGTACGTCAACCATCTCCACTGCCGCTGCTGTCCGGTTCTGCTCGCAGCTCAGCGAGCGCTTCCAGATGAGGCCGCAGCCACACGGGCAAGAGCGCGACTGGCAGCCGGGCTGCGATGCTTCGCAAGAACGGTGTGGGCACCTTGCGCAGCTGCGCGGGTGTCAAAGCTGGCTGTGCCAGAATCCGTACCGTAAAGCCGTGTCGGGCGAATCGTGTCCGCAGCTCACCAGGTGACAGCATCGAAGGATGCCAGAACGGATAATCGTCTAACCCAGCGAATCGGTAATACAACTCGGCGAGGGGGCGGTTCGGAGTCTTCACCAAGTACCAGCCACCGCGACGAAGGACACGCGCTACTTCGGCCAGATGCGCATCCAGATCATCGACATGCTCGATCAGGTCGGTCGCGATCACGACGTCGAAACTCCGCGAGCGGAAGGGTAAGCGTTCGGCATCGGCCAAAACGAGCGCGGCCGCTGTTGCTCGCCGGCGCGCTTCCTCCAGCGCAGTCCGGGCCAAATCGAGCCCGACGAGCCGTTCGAAGCCGCGCTCAGCCAGTGTCCGCAGGAGTGCCCCACCACCACACCCCAGTTCCAGGATACGCACGGAGTGAGGCAACGCATCGAGTACGGCCAAGAGCGCTTGCGGCATGTTGTACGAGCCGAAGGTGTTCGCCCAACTCGGGTACAGTTGGTCGACGGCCTCGTAAAATCGGCGCCGGAGTTCGCGACTCGGTCGTTCCCGCCGAAAACGCTCGCTACACTGGCGGCAGAGGAACCGCCGTCCCGTGAAACGCGTGCCGCACAAGACGCAATTACGAGACGACCGCTCGACGACCACGTTTCCTCCAGCTCCAAGCCAGCAGACCGAGCCCACCACTCGTCACGAGCAGGTACCCGATGCCGAGTACAGGATCGCTGACGATCGAGCGAGTCGACCGGACGAGTACCGTACGGACGAGCCAGCCGATCGGAACCGTTTCGCTGTAACGGGCATTGAAGACCAGCCCGCCCCAGATTCCCGGATCGTCGCGGCTCGCCAGCGGCAAATTGCCCGGCGGACGCACCATCGACCAGTGCACGATGAGCGGTCGCTCCTTCGCTTCGACGATGAGCCGCAGATAGACGTCGCGTGTGGGCTGGATCGGGGAGAAATGCACCTCCAGTGTCCTCTCCACCCCCGACCAGCGACCTGCATCGAGCGAGGCTTCGGCCAATACCTGCGTCGCATAGGTCGGGCGAAACACGAGCGTCTCCGTCGCTGCATCACTCCACAACGTCACCGCGTGACCCGGGGCCGATCCGACTGCCTCGATCGTGAATCGATAAGATACTCGGTATGAATCAGCGATGGGCGCGAAGCGGAAGGTCACGTGGCTCTCGTCGGGGAGTTCCTGTACCGGGAGCCGCGCTTCGCGGAGCGGGACGTCCTCTCCCTCGCGATAGAGTCGCAAGAGCAACGCACCCCAGTTTTCGCGCCTGGGAGCGGGAAGGTCGGCGAACGACGCACGATCGATGTAACCGACACGCCCATCCGTGAGCCGCACGCGCACCCAGCCCTCGCGACTGCCGATGACCTCGACGGCACCTCCTCCGGGGAGTGTCGTGATTTCCCGACCAGCGATCGGCGCTTCCCGCACGATCGCCGAAACATCCTCGCGCAACCGCCCGATTCCGGTGCCGACATCGGCACCGTACGTGCCGACTCGAACGGTGATCCCGTCCAGATTCGGGTAGCGCGAGAGGAACGTCTGGGAAATGACGCGCCCCGGTAGGAGCTCCCCGATCCACCCTTGCGAGGCCGGCCATGCATAGAAATCGCTGTCTGGATAACGGGGATCGACCTCCGGTGCATAGACGATGCGGAGCGTCCCACCTCCACCGAGCGAGGGTCGCTCACCGGGCGCGAAGTTGTCCGGCAAATTGAGGCGAAGACGAACAGCGGTGAGACCGTCGCGCGCGGAATAGAACGGCTGCTCGACCTGCGTGCGTACCGTGAGTGTGCTCGTACTCTCCGGTAACGTCGCGACCAGCGTCTGGGGGACTCGGCAACCGAGTGACCACAGAGCGAGCCAGCCCATGACGAATAGCCAGCGCGCGCCTCGCGGTCTCATACCTCCATCCTCACTACCTCGCGGTCATCCTCGGGCGTCCCTTGCAAGCTCCAGCGCGCCTCGACGAGCGCACGCCAGCCGATCCAAAGCGTCACCCCGGCGAAAGCGCCCCGGACGATAGGCTGCCAGACCGATCCCGGCAGGAGCGCAGCCAACAACAGTTGTGGGTCGGGTAACGTCTCGATCACGTCGCGTCCGAGCGGCAGCAAGAGTCCAGTCGTCGCCGCAGCGCCCCAACGCGGCAGCCACGCAAGAAACAGCGCAGCCTGCGCCGCCGCGAGCACCGGCCCGGTGCGGTCACGGACCAAGGATGGTACGGCCAAGGGGAGGGACCAAATGACGTATTGCGGATGAAACGGGGTCAAGGCGACGATCGCACAGAGCACCGCGGCTGCCCCCGCGCAGTACGCATCGACTCCCCGCGGCCCACGACTCGCCCACCAGCAGACGAATATGGTATAGGCAAGGGGGAGAACGGGCACTGCGACATCGTCGCCAGCGGGTAATGCGAGTGCGATGAGATAGCGAACATGCGGGTACTCGCCCAGCAAGGTCAGCGTGGGGCTCAGCCCCGTGCGCTGCAGGAGCACGAGATCGGCCACCATCCAGAGCCCTCCGATGCCCACTGCCCCCAAAAGGACGGTCCGCCAGGAACCGCGGAAGGCCACGAGATAGAGCGGCAGCACGAATACGGGGAAAAAGCGGGCAGCTGCGGCGAGGCTCGTGACTCCGAGCCCCGTCCAGCGCGCTCCTCGCCGGGCGAACTCGATCCCGATCAGCACGACCACGACCCAGATACTGTCGTGTCGACCGAACACGGCACTCGTGTAGATGACGATCGGGTTGAGCCACCAGAGCGCCACTGCCCAGCGCCGCTGCGCCGGCGTGACTTGTCGTCCGATCAGCCAGCCAGCGATCGCATCGGCGAGCAGGTAGGGAAGCTTCATCAGGACCAGAGCTCGCCCGAGCATGGGATAGGCGAGGAAGCGGGCGAGATCCTCCGGTTGTGCTCCGATACCGGCGACCGCTGCAGTCGGTGACCAAATGCTGGCGCTCCCTGGCAGTAAGGGGAGAATCAGGGCCAGCCAGGCGTCATGCAGGAGTTGCGCGACCAGCTGCGAACTCCAGCTCCACCACGCACCAGTGGAGAGAGCGAGATGAGCCCGCGAGTAGACCTGGTACAGGTCGGAATGGAAGGAGAGAGGCAAAAGGGCGAGACGGACGACGAGTCCCATGACCCAGATCGTCACCAGCACGGGATCGAGCTCCCCATGATGCCGCCGAAGATGGTTCCAGATTCCGGACCGCATCACGGACGCACTTCTCCTGCGACAGCGGAGACGATGCCTACCCCCGCAAGCCCGAGGAGCGTGACTGCACGGTGCCAGACCAGAATCGCTCCGGCCGCTGCCGGATCGATCCCGAGCCATGCAGCGATCGCCACCCCGCTCGCCTCGCGAACACCGATTCCACCCGGAATCGGAACCAGTGCGCCGGCGAGAGCAGGCACGGCCAGCAGTACGATCAGGCCCGGCCAACCGATCTGCAGTCCGGAAAGTGCGGCGAGGAGACCGAGGAGCAGGAGTTCCGCCGACCAGCGACCCACTGTTGCGCCCCACACGAGGAGATCACCGAGCATGGTGGTCAGGAACACCCAGCTCACCGCAAGCGCTCGTCGGATTCCCGTCAGACGACCTCGGCGAGCGACCGAGCCGAGGACTCCGAGGAAGAGAACGACGACGAGCACGAGTGCCGCGAGGACAACGAACGTTTCCGCTCGCAACGGGATGGGCCGCTTACCGATCAGGAACAACCCGCTACCAGCCAGCATGAGCAGCACGGTGAGATCGATCAGCTGCTCGAGTACGACCGAAGGCACCGTGCGGGTCACGCCCATTCGCAGCCAGCGTCGCGCCAGAACGATCTTCGCCGGAGCCCATCCGAAAGCGGGAACGAGATAGTTCGCCGTCGTTGCCGCGACGGTCAGTCGCAGAGCTTCGACCATCGAAATCGGCTGTTGGGCGAGTTCGAGGATTCGGCGCCAGCGCCAGGCATAGCAGATCGGCGGCACGGTGCCGATCGCCACGGCGAGGGGAAGAACGCCCAAGGGCAGTTCGCCCAAGGCCTGCAGGAAGGCCATCGACCCCACGCGCCAGACGACGGCAGTGAGCAGGCCGATGCCGAGGAGGAGGGAGAGGGCGCGTCGCACTCCGGCCGACGGACGCTCGGTCATGGCTAGGCGCCTCCGGTCTCGGGTCGCGAGGAGTCGAGCAAGGGGCGCAAACGACTCGCCCGCGCTCGATCGGAAGCGACCGCCTCGAACCGTGCTCGAGCAGCTTGGGCCAGCACGGCTCGCCGAGCAGGCAAGCGGAGAGTACGGAGCGCGGCTGCCAGCGCGTCGGCATCGGCCGGGGGCACGAGAAGCGCGATATCCTCGCCGTCAGCCAGCCAGCGGAGAGCGGGGCTGTCGCGCGTCACGATCGCGGAGGCCATCGCCATCGCTTGATACACCTTGTTGGGAACCACCCGGCCCGCTTTCGCTGTCGCACCGAAAATCCCGAGCACGACATCCGCCCACGCGATCCAGTTGGGAAGCTCGCGCTCCGGTACCCACCGGATGAAGGTAATGGTACGCAGTCCAGCCTCGGCTGCGCGCGCGCGTACCGCCGCTTCGCACTGACCACTGCCGATCATCACCACCGCGAGTCGCTCGCTACTTCGCTCCAATCGGTGAACCGCCTCGACGATCGTCTCGGCGCCGTGCAGGGGACTGTAAGTGCCGTAGAACAAAACGCGCAAGCAGTCCGGGTCGTCGCCGCGTCTCACGGCCTGCACCCGCCGTGCAGGATCGAAGAGACGTTCGTCCGCACCGACGGGAAGAACGACGAAACGGGAAAGCGGTACTCCGGCGAGTGCTGCCCAACTCGCTGCCTGCTGAGGCGTGTCAGCTAGAATCACATCCGCTGCGCGGAGCGCCAGGCGATCGAGCCAACGGATGAGTCGCGCGCGGAGTGTACCCGGCGCGACGAGTCGCCGATCTTCGATGAAGGTTTCCGTCAGTGTGACCAGGGGATCGAACAAGACGCGACGACCGAGACGGCGGGCCAGCGGCGCCCAGCCGAGGATATCCCAGTGACCGGGATAACCGAACAGGAGATCCTGCGCCCAGACGATCGCCGAGCAGGCACGTGGAGCGAGGCGCATCTCGCCGAGCGCGAATCGCCAGGCCATCGCCAGCAAGGCAGCTGCGTCACGGGACGGCGCCAGGCGGTCGCCGATCGTATCCAGAACCGGGAGATGGACATCGCGGAGCACCGCACCAGCAGCGCTGAGCGCTGCGGCTGTCGTGCGATTGCGGTGGTAGGCGGCATCGAAGAGTCCGAGACGGACGATCCGGCGCACTCTCAGCCTCTCAGCCCATCACGCTGCGCAGCTACCGGCGCGCTCCGCAGCGCGGGAGCGTTCGCCATCGGCAGCAGTGTACTCGTCCCTCAGGAGGGATGGAGAAAAGAAAGCCGGGCGCACTGCTCGTGCGCCCGGATCGGCATCCGATCGACGACTCGGATCAGTACTCCATGCTCGGAGCCGGGGTCTTCTCCTTCTCCGGCTTCTCGGTGATCAGCGCCTCGGTCGTGAGGATCATGGCTGCCACGGAAGCCGCGTTCTCGACCGCCGAGCGCGTCACCTTCACCGGGTCGATAACGCCCCACTCCAGAAGGTCACCGTACTCCTCGCGGATGACGTCGTACCCGATGTTCGGGTTGTTCTGCTCCTTCTGGAGCCGCCGCACCGTCTCGATGACCACCGAGCCATCCAGGCCAGCGTTCTCGACGATGCCGCGGAGCGGCTCTTCGAGCGCCCGCTTGACGATCATCACACCGGTCTTGATGTCACCCTCGGCCTGCACCTCGTCGAGTGCAGCGATCGCGTTGAGGAGCGCCACACCACCACCCGGGACGATACCCTCTTCGACCGCAGCGCGGGTCGCGCTCAGCGCGTCCTCGACGCGGTGCTTCTTCTCCTTCAGCTCGACTTCGGTCGCCGCACCGACCTTGATGACCGCGACGCCGCCGGCGAGCTTGGCCAGCCGCTCCTGCAGCTTCTCGCGGTCGAAATCGCTGGTGGTCTGCTCGATCTGGGCCTTGATCTGCTCGATCCGCGCCTTGATGTCCTCCTCGCGACCGTACCCTTCGACGATCGTCGTCTTGTCCTTGGTCGCGACGACGCGGCGGGCACGACCCAGATCCTCCAGGCGCGCGGTCTCCAGCTTGCGCCCGAGCTCCTCCGAGATGACCGTACCGCCAGTCAGAATGGCGATGTCGCGCAGCATCTCCTTGCGGCGGTCACCGAAGCCCGGCGCCTTGACGGCCAGGGCGTTGAGCGTGCCGCGCAGCTTGTTGACGACCAGCGTCGCCAGCGCTTCGCCCTCGACGTCCTCAGCGATGATCACGAAGTTCTTGCTGACCTGCAACACCTTCTCGAGGATGGGCAGGATGTCGGAGACGGCCGAAACCTTCTTGTCGGTGATCAGGATGAAGGGCTCCTCGACCACCGCCTCCATGCGCTCCGGGTTCGTGACGAAGTACGGGGAGATGTACCCGCGGTCGATCTCCATCCCCTCGGTGTACTCGACCTCGAAGGCCAGCCCCTTCGACTCCTCGACGGTGATGACACCGTCCTTGCCGACCTTCTCCATGACCTCAGCGATCAGATTCCCGATCTCGGGATCAGCCGCCGAGATGGTCGCGACATGGGCGATATCGTCGCGCCCGCGGACCTCCTTGGCCATCGACTTGAGGCGCTCCACGACGGCCTTGGTCGCCAGCTCGATACCGCGCTTGAGCAGCATCGGGTTGGCTCCAGCAGCGACGTTCCGCAGCCCCTCGTGGACGATCGCCTGTGCCAGAACGGTCGCCGTCGTCGTCCCGTCACCGGCGACATCGTTCGTCTTGGTCGCCGCCTCCTTCAGAAGCTGGGCCCCCATGTTGGCGAAAGGATCCTCCAGTTCGATTTCCTTGGCGACCGTCACACCGTCATGACTGACCGTCGGAGCGCCATACTTCTTGTCCAGCGCGACATTGCGTCCCTTCGGCCCCAACGTGGTCTTCACTGCATTGGCAAGTACATCGACGCCCTCTTTCAAGGACTGTCGTGCCTGCTCGTGGAAGCGGATCATCTTCGCCGGCATACTTACCCTCCCGTCACTCGTCGCCTATTCCGTCGGACCGCTCGACCCATCGACTCATTCGGACAGAACAGCCAGGATGTCCTTCTCGCTCAGGATCAGGTACTCTTCGTCATCGATCTTGAGCTCGGTACCGGCATACTTGGCGAACAGCACCTCGTCGCCGACCTTGACCTCCATCGGCAGGCGCTTGCCATCGTCCGTCAGCCGCCCCGGACCCACGGCGACCACCTGCCCGCGCTGCGGCTTCTCCTTCGCCGTATCGGGCAGGACGATCCCGCTCTTGGTCACTTCTTCCTTCTGGATCGGTTTGACCACGACACGATCACCCAACGGTCGGATCTTCGTGGCAGTCGCCGTCATGTCCGTCCCTCCTCTGTCTCAGCACTGTCCCGCTTCCGCTGGTTAGCACTCTCAGGGTTCGAGTGCTAACCGTCTTGTATCGTACTCAGGAAGCGTCGACTTTTCAAGGGGTCAACGACGACTGTTTGCGCCGAGTCATGTCAGGACGATGAAGACGAGCACGCGGCATAATCGGCCTGGCAGAACGGAAGACGGCTGAGAGGAGGAACCGTGCTGCAGTATCACGTGGCCGAGCGAGTGCGTCAGCTTCGCCCTTCCCCGACGCTCGCAGTCAGCGACCGTGCTCGGGCACTCCGCCAACAGGGGATCGATGTCATCGATCTCGGTGGCGGTGACCCTGATTTCCCTACTCCCACGCACATTTGCCAAGCTGCAGCCGACGCGATGTTCCGCGGAGAGACGCACTACGTCGCGAGCGCTGGGATACCGGAACTCCGTCGCGCTATCGCCCGCAAGCTTCAGACCGAAAACCGCATCCCGGTCACTCCGGACGAGATCATCGTCACGCCGGGAGGCAAGGCCGCACTGTTCGTTTCCATCCTTGCACTCGTCGGCCCGGGTGACGACGTCTTGATGTTCGACCCCGGTTGGGTCTCCTACGAGCCGATGGTCGTCATGGCCGGTGCTCGCTGCCTGCATGTCCCCTTGCTCCCAGAGGAGAACTACCGGATCACGCGAGAGGCCATCGAAGCCGTTCTCACTCCTCAGACGCGCCTCATGATCGTCAACAGTCCCAACAACCCCACCGGGCGCGTCCTCACGCGCGAGGAAGCCGAGGCGATCATCGCAGTGGCGCAGGAGCGCGACATCGTGGTGATTTCCGACGAGATCTACGAAAAGATCATCTACGACGGTCGCGAACATCTGAGCTTGGCTGCTTTCCCCGGCATGGCCGAGCGGACGCTCACCGTCAATGGCTTCTCGAAAGCGTATGCCATGACTGGTTGGCGACTCGGCTACGTCGCTGGACCGGCTCCGCTCATCCGGCAGATCATGAAGGTGCACAGCCACTCCGCAACCTGTGCAACATCGTTCGCCCAGTGGGGCGGTGTCGCAGCGTTGGAAGGGCCGCAAGACGTCATCGACGCGATGGTCGCCGCCTGGGATCGTCGCCGGCGGTTCGTCACCGAACGGCTCAACGCCATACCCGGCTTCCGGTGTCCATTGCCGGAGGGAGCGTTCTATGCGTTTCCCGACGTCAGCGGCACCGGACTATCCGGGCAAGAGGTCGCCCAGAAGCTCATCGAGGAGGCCTATGTCGGTGTCACGCCGGGAGACGCCTTCGGTGCTTCCGGCTCCGGCTGCATTCGCCTCAGTTTCGCAACCGCTGACGAGCTTCTGGAGCGGGCACTCGACCGCATCGCCAACGTGTTCGGTCGCTAGATGCCGGCACGAACGATCTCGACACCCCGTCGCTCGACTTCAGCCAGGTATCGGTTGAGTCCGACCTGGTCACCGGGCACATGACCGACGACGATGACCGAACCGGAGGCGCCGCTGCGGAGCCGCTCGGCCTCCTCCGGGGCCAAATGGAGATACACGACCGTATCCACGCCGTGCGCGAAATAGGCTTGCGCGACGGATGCACCGCCGTTGGTTCCTGCCCCATGCACGACCGCGATGCGACGCGCCGGCCGATCGACTGCACCCACCGGAACCATGATCGGCACCGCACTCTCGGCGAACTCGGGCAGCGTCCGCAGCGCATCGATCACATCCTGGACCGTCGATTCACGGCCGAGCGTCGCCCGGTAGCGCTCGATCGTTTCGACCATCACCCGACGACCGATCTCGTCGAGCGGCAAATGCAAGTTCAGAAAGGGGATGCCCAACAAGCGAGCCACAGCGGGAACCTGATCGTAGTTCGCCGCTTGTGCACGAAGAATCGCCCGCGAGAATAAGGGTTGCAACGCAGCCTTGGCAGCCGATGGCTCGACACCGTGCTCGACCATGAGTTCGACATGGCGGGTCAACACGTCGGGAAAGCGAAGCACTGCCCGCCCACCGGCTGGGTGATGAGCCAAGACGCCGTCGCAACCGATGTCTCGGGCCAAGAGCAGTTCGGCTGTCCCGACATCGAGCGCGACGAAGAGCCGGCGGACTCGTGCACCCGGCACGTAGACCTCGCTGTCCGCGGGCAGGCGCCGCATGTTCGCCATGTCCAGTGCGAGCGCGACCAACTCGTCGGTACTCATTCCACTCATCGCTTCTCGCCCTCCTTCCCCGCGATTGTCGCACAGACCCGCCGTCAGCGACCGGCGCCGCTGATCGTCGAGCCACCGAGGACGCTCGCGCTGGCGATAGTCTTGAGAGTACCATTGCCGCAAGCGAGGAGGCTCGTCGATCGGAGGACGCGGATGAGTGACCGGCGGGAAGTCGTACGGCTGACGGCGCTCGCCAGCTGCGCCGGTTGAGCGGGGAAGCTGGCTCCAGCAGCTCTGGCGCAGGTGCTGCGCCCGCTCGAGTTCCAAGAAGACCCTCGGTTACTCGTCGGCTTGCAGACGAGCGACGATGCTGCGGTCTATCGTTTGAACGAGCATGACGCGCTCGTCCAGACGGTCGACTTCTTCCCGCCGGTCGTCGACGACGCCTATCTCTACGGCGCGATCGCTGCTACCAATGCGCTCAGCGACGTGTACGCGATGGGCGGGGAACCGTTCCTCGCTCTCAATATCGCTGCCTGGCCGAACGATCTCGCGCTCGAGCTCCTGAGCGAGGTCTTCCGCGGTGGTCTCGACAAGGCGCGCGAGGCTGGTGTGGTCATCGCGGGTGGGCACACCATCAGCGACGACGAGCCGAAGTACGGGTTGGTGGTGACCGGGCGAGTCGATCCGACGCGTATCCTCACCAAGGCAGCAGCCCGACCAGGAGAGCTCCTCTACCTCACGAAGCCGATCGGAACGGGAGCCATCACGACTGCGCTGAAGGCGGGGGTCGCTCTAGCAGCGCACATCGACAACGCTGTCGCTTGGATGGTGCGCCTCAACCGCACGGCGAGTCAGCTGCTCCTCGCTCACGGTGTCCGCGCCTGTACCGACGTGACCGGTTATGGCCTGGCCGGTCACGCCAGCGAAATCGCCCTCAAGAGTGGCGTGCGACTCGTCATTGCTGCACGCGCTGTCCCCATCATGGATGGGGCCGATGCCTACGCACGGGCGGGTCGCTTACCTGGTGGTGCACAACGCAACCGAGCCTACTATGCAGAAGGTCCGGACGCAGTCGTGCGGCGCGGGCGCGGTATCCCGACGGTTCTGTGGGACCTCTTGTTCGATCCGGTGACGTCGGGCGGCCTCCTGTTCACGATCGCGGAGGAACGGGCACCGACCCTGGAGCAGGCATTCGCTGCGGCAGGTGAGCCGTTGTGGCGCATCGGCTTCGTCGATGAGGGTAGCGGTGTCGACATCGTCGCCGAACTCCCCGGCTGATTTCCCGGGCCAGCGCGAGCGAGAGCCGGTACCCGTCCGGCAAGTCCTGCGGGAACTCGGGATTCGGCCGCGCAAGGCGCTCGGACAGCACTTCCTGCACGACCGCGCCATCGTCCGCCGCATCGTGGAGACAGCCCAGCTGCCACCCGATGGAGTCGTGGTGGAAATCGGCCCTGGCCTGGGTATCCTCACTGAGGAACTCGCGCGCCGGGTACGATCGGTCATCGCCGTCGAACTCGATGCGCGCCTCGCCGCGCAACTCGCGAAACGCTTCCACGGCACCAACGTCCGCATCGTGCACGGTGATGCGCTCGCGGTCGATCTGGCAGCACTGACCGGCCAACGCCCCTATTTTGTGGTAGCCAATCTCCCGTACAATGTCGCGACGCCGATTCTGGAGCGACTGCTGACGAGTGATCATCCACCCGAGCGCCTGGTCGTGATGGTTCAGCGCGAGGTAGCCGAGCGAATGGCAGCGCGCCCTCCGGCGATGAGCTATCTCGGTGTCCTCGTCCAGTTCTTCGCGCTCCCCCGGGTGGCCTTCCGCATCGGTCCAGGAGCCTTCACTCCACCGCCCAAGGTCGAAAGTGCTGTCGTCGTGCTCGATCGGCGCACTCCGCCGTTGCCCAAGCACCACTGGGACAGCTTCTTTGCGCTCGTACGGGCAGGTTTCGCTCAGCGGCGGAAGATGCTTCTCAATGCACTGGCGACGGCAACGGGAATGGACAAGGAGATGTTGCGCGCCCTGCTGCAGCGAGCAGGAATCGAGCCGTCGCGGCGAGCCGAAACGCTCACCGTGGATGAGTGGCTGCGCCTCTGGCGAGTCCTCCACGAGGACGGAGCCTCATGACCATTCGCATCAGAGTCCGGAAACCGTTCCGTTTGCTGGCCCCCGCGAAACTCAATCTTGGCTTGGAGATCCTGGGTAAACGCCCGGACGGCTATCACGAGATCGTGACCATCTTGCAGACGATCGACTTCGGCGACGAGATCGTTCTCGAGCCGGCAACGAGGCTCGACTATCGACCACCCCCTGAAATCGAGGACGACCTGATAGCGCGTGCGTTGCGGCTGCTCGCCGGACATGGTGTCGAGATCCGAGCACGCATTCGGCTCGCCAAGCGGATACCGCTCGCTGCCGGACTCGGCGGGGGATCGAGCGATGCCGGCACGCTGCTCGGTGCGCTGGTCCATGCGGGATTCCCGTACCCGCTGGCACGCAAGATCGCGAGCGACCTCGGGAGCGATGTGCCGTTCTTCCTGGAGGGAGGCACGGCGCTCGCCACCGATCGGGGCACAGAGTTGGAACCACTCTCCTCGCCTACTGGTTGGTTCGTGATCGTCGTCCCGCCTCTCTCTTTGAGGAACAAAACGCGCACGCTCTACCGGTCCCTCACTCCCGCCGATTACAGCGACGGTACTGCGACGCGTCGTCAAGCCGAACACCTGCGCCAGTACCACGTGTTGGACCCTCATCTCGTCCGCAACGCGTTCCTCCGCCCTTTGCTCGCGTTTCCCCAAGTTCGGCTCGCGCTGGACGACATGCGGGCTGCTGGAGCGCAGTGGGCATGGCCCAGTGGTGCCGGCCCCGCCCTCTTCACGTGGAGCCCGCATCGATCCCAGGCCGAAGAAATTGCAGCCCTCCTCCGGGCACGCGGGTGGAAGCCGATCGTTGCCGAACCGTACCAACCGAGCTGGCACGAAGCGCTCGCCTCGCTCCTGCTCGACTGAGTTTGCCGAGCGTCAGCGCTCGCCGCTGTCTGCTGGGGCATAACGCGACCACCAGGCACGCTCCCTCTCCTCCGGCGCACGCAGGAACAGGCCGTGCGCTTCGACCAGGAGAGCCCCGGTCGTCGCGGCGTGAATGGCTGCCCGGGCCCGCGCAGACCGTGCGCGCTGCTGCTCGACCCAGCCGACGACTCGCAAAGGCTGCCCGACCTCGACTGGTTGCCGGTACGCGATCTCCATCCTGGCCGTGACCATCAGATGGTGCGTCTGCGCGATCACTGCCCAACTCATAGCCTCGTCGAGCAAGGTAGCGAGGATCCCACCGTGGACGAGCCCAGCATAGCCTTCGTGTTCTGGACGCGGCGTGAAGAGCGCTTCGACCGCTTCCTGGCGACGATAGAACGCGAGACGAAGCCCGATCGGGTTTTGCTCGCCGCATCCGAAGCACGCATGGTCAGTGACACGGTTGACTCGCTGTTCCACCGATACAGCTCCTCCACTCCGTTACCTGCTCGGCTCACGTTACCCCACTGGGGTACAATTCCGCTGTCGGCGGCTCGGTCGACAGGTTAGCCAGAAGACGAGCCTAGCCCGGAGGACGAATCGATGGCCAGACGATACGAACAACTCTTCCAAGAGATCAAGCGGGCGATCCGCGAAGTCGATGTCCACCAGCTGTACCAGCAGCTCCGATCCGGACGGCGACCAGTCATCATCGACGTCCGCGAGCGCGAAGAGTGGGAGCAGGGGTACGTCCCAGGCGCGCTCTTTATCCCGCGCGGCTACCTCGAAATGCGGATCGAGGAAGAGGTCCCAGACAAGTCGACTCCGATCTATGTCTATTGCGCAGGTGGCGTGCGCTCGGCCTTTGCCGCAAAGACACTGGAAGAACTCGGCTACCAGAACGTGTACTCGGTGGCCGGAGGATTCAGTGCGTGGAAGCATGCTGGCTATCCCTTCGTGACACCGCGCCAGTGGACACGCGAGCAACTCCAACGATACAGCCGTCACTTCCTGATCCCGGAAGTGGGCGAAGAGGGACAAGCAAAACTGCTCGATGCCAAGGTGCTGATCATCGGTGCTGGTGGCTTGGGATCGCCAGCAGCGCTCTATTTGGCTGCTGCTGGCGTCGGGACACTCGGGATCGTCGATGCCGACGTGGTCGATCTGAGCAACTTGCAGCGGCAAATTCTCCACACGACTGATCGTGTCGGACATCCCAAGACAGAATCAGCTCGCGAGGCGATCACGGCGCTCAATCCGGACGTGCAGGTGATCGCACACGACGTATGGCTCAGCAGTCAGACGATTCTCGACGTGATCCGTGACTATGATGTGATCGTCAATGGGGCGGACAATTTCCCGACCCGCTATCTCGTCAACGACGCGGCGGTCCTCCTCGGCAAACCGGTCGTCGACGGGAGCATTTTCCGATTCGACGGGCAAGTCACCGTCTACAAGCCGGGAGAAGGGCCGTGCTACCGCTGTCTCTATCCTGAACCACCACCGCCTGAACTGGCGCCGAGTTGCGATCAGGCGGGTGTGCTCGGCGTCCTACCTGGTGTCATCGGTGTCCTGCAAGCGACCGAAGCGATCAAGCTGTTGCTGGGAATCGGCGAACCGCTGGTCGGGCGCGTGCTCCTGTATGACGCCCTCGCCGCAACGTTCCGCGAACTGTCGGTGGAGCGTGACCCGGAGTGCGCGGCCTGCGGTCCCAACTCGACGCTCACGGTCGAGACGATCGGCCAGATCGATTATCAGCAGAGCTGCATCCTGCCGGTTCGCCAGACCGCGGCTGACTGACGCGGAACCGATCGCGGCAGGAAGACCAGACGGGCCGGGCATGACCGCCCGGCCCGTCGCCATGCAGGCACCGCTCGACCGCTGGTCAGTCCTCGACGAAGATCGATTCCTCGGAGACCTGCCCCTCGTTCACGCGAAAAGCCCGGACGACCGGCCGCGCAGGATCAGCGAGCGAGCAGATCAGAAGAAGCATGTTCGGCCAAAAAGCGGCCAACTCGACGTCCGTGCGCGACGGATAGGCCTCGGTCGCTGGGTGGGAATGATAACTACCCAGATGCTCCAATCCCGAGCGCTCGATCTCGCGCAACACGCGAAACTGTTCCTCCGGATCCATGAAGAAGCGCTCGACCGCGATCGAACCAGGGGCGTCCGGCCGATAATCCCGACCAGGCGGAATGAGGCCGCGCTCGGCGAAAAACTCGACAGCGAGTTCCGCGCGATTGGTCACCGGGTAGACACGCTCGATCCGCTCACCGTGTCCACCGAGAAGCCCGCAAGCTTCGCGGGGAGCCTCCCGCCGGGCATGTTCGATGATCGCCTGGTACTGGTCGCGGGGGATCCGAATCATCGGCCGCCTGCCATTGCTGGGATGATTCCAACCTCATCTCCGTCCGCGAGAGGGGTCTCCACACCCTGAAGGGAGCGAATGTCCTTCCCGTTGACGAAGATGCTGACGAATCGCCGCACGCGCCCGTCCGGTTCGCAGATCCGCTCGCGAATTCCAGGATAGAGTTCGTCCAGCTTCGCCAGTGCCTCGGCGACAGTCTTCGCCTCCACGTGCACCGCTGTGCGGTCCTCCGTGAAGCGGCGCAACGGTGCCGGGATGAGAATCGTCACTGCCATCGGTTCCCACGCTCCTTTCTCGACGACCAGTGTGCCTTCACCCTCGTTCGGGATGCCATAAGGGTGTGCTCAGGTACTTCAAGCCACTGTCGGGCAAGATGGCCACGATGACGCCCTGATCCAGTTCGCGGGCGACACGGAGCGCCGCAACAACGGCTGCCGCCGCCGAGGGACCGAGAAGCAGTCCCTCGCAGCGTGCGACTTCGCGCGCCAACCGGTAGGCCTCTTCGGTATCGACGAACTCCATGCGGTCGACGAGCGAGGGATCGTAGATAGCAGGAGTGAGAGCGGTCGGCAGATGCTTCAGCCCTTCCAACCCATGGAACGGATCGTCTGGCTGGACACCGACCAGGACGACGCCCGGGTTGGCTTCCTTGAGAAACCGTCCGGTTCCCATCATCGTTCCTGTGGTGCCGAGCCCCGCGACGAAATGTGTCACCTGCCCACGCGTCTGCTCCAAGATCTCGGGGCCAGTGCCCTCGTAATGGGCGAGCCAATTCGCTGGATTACTGTATTGGTCCGCATAGTAATACCGATCAGGTCGCTCGGCAGCCAGTTGACGCGCCAGGCGGATGGCTCCATCCGTTCCCTCGTACGGATCGCTGTAGATCAATTCAGCGCCGTAGGCACCCAGAATGGCCCGACGCTCCTCGCCGATGCTCCCCGGAACCACCAGTGTGACACCGAACCCGAGTGCTGCGCCGAGCATGGCGTAGGCAATGCCAGTGTTTCCGGAAGTTGCATCCAGGAGCCGACGGTTCGGTCCGAGCGCTCCCGTGCGCAGCGCCTCGCGGACGATCCTCCAGGCAGCACGGTCTTTCACCGAGCCACCCGGGTTGTACCACTCCGCCTTGACCAGTAACTGGACGCGGTCCGAGATGCCAGAAATCGCCGGCAAGCGCTGGAGACAGAAGAGCGGCGTGCGCCCGATGCGCTCAGTGACTGTCTCGCCCAATCGGCATCCGAGCGAAGAACTCATGGCTCGCCACCCTTCGTCTCGCTTCACCACTCCATCTTGCCACAGGTGCCCCGCATGACCCGCGCAACTCGCTCGAAGCGCTTGCCGCTCCACGAGTCGCGCGGGGCCGGCAAGACGAGGTCCGTAGTAGGATAACCCCCGTGAGTGCCGGTTGGCACGCCCGACCATCGATCGTGAGAGGCGCTCGCGAGTGCGCACGCACGTCCTGAACGACCGCTACCGGCTCGACGAGCCGATCGGCGAAGGTGGCATGGCTGTCGTCTACCGAGGGTACGACTTGCTCCTCGGCAGGCCAGTCGCGATCAAAGTGCTCCGTGGACAGTTCGCCGCCGATGCGAGCTTCCTCCGGCGTTTCGAACGCGAAGCACAGGCAGCAGCTCGCTTGAGTCATCCCAATATCGTCAGCGTCTACGACGTCGGTCGCGACGGTGCTATCCACTACATCGTCATGGAATTCGTTCCCGGCAAGACCTTGAAGCAGCTGATCCTCGAACGAGCGCCGATTCCGCTCGAAGAGACCATCCGCATCGTCCGCCAGGTTGCGGCTGCCCTGGATTACGCTCATCAGCACGGGCTCGTTCACCGTGACATCAAGCCGCAGAACATCCTGGTCGACGAACGCGGCTTCGTGAAAGTGACCGATTTCGGGATCGCAAAAGGGATCAGCGATGTCAGCCTGACCGAAGCTGGCTTCGGCATGGGCACGGTCCACTACGTCTCTCCGGAGCAAGCTCGTGGCGAACCAGCGACACCGGCCAGCGACATCTACTCGCTGGGCGTTGTCATCTACGAGATGCTGACCGGCCGACTACCGTTCGAGGCGGACAGCCCGATCGGTCTCGCCATGAAGCATGTGCACGAACCGCCTCCGCCGCCGCGGCAGTTCGCTCCCTCCCTGCCCCCAGCAGTCGAGGCCATCGTCCTCCGCGCGCTGGCCAAGGATCCCCGCCAACGCTTCCCGACAGCCGGAGCCCTGGCGCACGCACTGGCTCATTGGCAGCACGCTGCACTACCGGGAACCGCACCCGGCCGAGCAACTTCGTCACGACCAGTCACCACTCGCCACCGCGGGCGAGCGAGTTCTCCGGTCCGTCCAGCGAACCGGCCAGCAGAGATCGGCTGTGCCACGTGGCTCTTGGGGAGCGCGATCCTCGCTGGCATCGTCGCATTGGTTGTCCTCGCCTTTCAACTGGTCGATCTCCGCGCGTTGACCGGGGCCAGCGATCAGCCCGCTCCTACACCCACCTCCGTTGCCATTGCGCCGAGCCCGACGACTGAACCGAACCCCTCGCCGACGCTCGAACCGTCGCCGACCGTCGCTGCGACCCCGACTCCTGAACCGACACCGAACCTGACTCCGACACCCGAGTTCGCCCGCATACCGGATCTCGTCAACTCGACGTTGCGCCAGGCACAAGCCGCAGCCGCAACGGGGAACTTCCAGCTGGTGATCGAAGAGCTTTACGATAACGTCGTACCCGCTGGGACGATCGTACGACAAGATCCGCCCGCTGGCCAACTCGTCGAGAAGGGCAGCACGATCCGCGTTTGGGTGAGCAAGGGGCCAGAGTGGATCACCTTGATCGGCTTGGCCGGCCGACCCTACACCGAAGTCCTCCAACAGCTGCAGGGGCTGCCGGTCACGGTCGAGAAGGTCGAGGAAGGAAGTCGCACGGTTCCCGAAGGGTATGTCATCCGAACGGAACCGGCCGAGCAAGTGCGGAACGGTGGCACGGTCACCGTGTATGTCAGTGTCGGCGATCGCGTCAAGGTGCCCGACCTGTACGGCAAACCGTATCAACAAGCCGCCGTCGAACTGCAGCGAGCCGGCCTCGTCGTTCGCACCGTGACACCACAAAGTTGCGAGCAGATTCGTCAGCACATCGCGGATTTCGACTGCGACCAGTTCCCCGACGGTGGCGTGGTGAGTGCGTCCCTGCAATGGAATAGCTGGGTTCCACGCGGGTCGCCGATCGACGTCGCGTATTACGAAAAGCAGCAGTGAGGCTCGTCAGTCTTCGTTCCACGATCGCCCAGTCTGTACTCGCCTGGATGGCACTCGGCCTCCTGCTGGGCACCGTACTCGGAACTGCTGCAAGTCAGCTCCGCCCGACCGATCGCCTACTCGTCGGTGGAACAGGCCGAACCCTCTCGGTCTTGCTCGTCACCGACCGGGCCGAAGTGCTGATCGGGGGTGGCACTGACCCGAACGATGCGGCTGACTTCGTCGACCGTTCGACCGTTCCCTGGCAGCGGCCGCTCGAACTCCTCATCGTGCCAGCATGGGATCCGGAACACGTGCCCGGCGCACTCGGGATCATCGAGCGAGGCAACGCGCACTCGATCGTGGTATGGGGCGAAGCAGGGAACGAGCCCGCTTGGACGGTCCTGGAACGACGAGCCCAGACAGCAGGCGTATCGCTCGAATGGATCCGTGAACCAGCAGTGATCCCGATCGACGCGACGACGCGTCTCGTCCTCCAGGCACTCCCCAACGGTGGAGCCATCTGCCTCGAGCGCGGCGAGCTGCGCGTCGTCATCGTCGATACAGGCGGCGAGCTGTCATCCAGCGCGTGTCGTCAGTCAGCTGCGACGATCTCGCTGCGACGCACGATCACTCCCGAGTCACCTCTCCTCGTCCGCCCGCGACCACTGCGAGCGAGTGAACTCGCGAGCGACGCACCGTACGAAGTGCGGCTCGAACGGGGCGAGCGATTGACTATCCGACTTCGGGACGGTGAACTCCGCCTGCCACTCGGCGCGCTGCTCAACGCCCCGAGACGCGTTCTGGATCCGCACTCGACCTCGCCAGGGACGCCGGCTCGGTAACCTGTACTGGTTCCGTACTGCGCTCCCCCCGCGCGTCGGTCGATCGAGGCGAAGCGCGTCGAGACGGAAACGGCACCCGCAGCGTCCCGAACCGCAACAGCGCTCCCAAGGTGAGGAGAAACACGCTGATCGCGAGCACCTGTGCCCAACCGAGTTCGACTACCCCACGGAGGACCACCTCGCGCAGCGTCGCGACGATACCCAGTTCAACCATGAAGTCCACAGCGACTCGGTGCTCCTCCAAATAGACGACGAGGAGCCGCATGAGCTCCACCATGACCAACATGAAGAGGACTTCCGCGATCACGATGCGGAAGTCGAGTGCAGGACCGAAGAGGTGACTCAGGAGAATCAACAACGTGCGGACCATGAGGCCGAACAACACGAGAACCAGCGCGACGACGAGAATATCTTGAGCTGCTTCGAGAAAACGCCGTGACAGATGATGGATCTCGGTATGCGGAACGTGCCGACGTTCGTCAGGCTCCATCGTGCCCTCCCATCCTATTCCCGAGCGATTGGCCGTCGTTATCGGAAGCACGAGCTACCATCATTCATCAGGGACCCGTGCCTCATTCCAACGCCGTTCACTCTACTCGATCTCGTCAGGACTGCATCGCAACCGCAGCGTTGAGTACGGGCGCCTCTCTCGGTCCATCTAACACCTTCCAGGAACCTGGCTCTGACGCGTCGTGCGCATACCAGGCGTCATGCTGTCGCACAGTGCGAGGTTCTGTCGAACTCTCGCCGGTTCCCCGTGCTCCCTCGAGTACCGTGCCGGGTCACTCGGTATGAGAGGTCGACGGATGCGGTTCGCCGAACAAAATGCCGAAACCCGCGCACGCTCACCGATCAGGGCTCCCGGCCCGAGCCGCTGTCGTCGATAGGCACAACACACCGTCGCGGGGCAGAACCACCATCGTGCCGGTTCCCCTGAAACCTGTCCTGGAAACCTTGTCCCCAGGGCATCAGGTTGATACCATAGGAACCGGAGCTTCGGGAGGACGATCGATGGCATCCCAGGGTCGATACTCTCTCGGGCGCCTCGATCCGCTGCGACGGAGCTGGATTGGCACCGTGACGCCACACTGGTATTCCACCTCCTGCTGTTGCCCCACCTGCTGATCAGCTTGTGACCATCGCCAGTTGTCCTTGACTACGCATAACGGAGTTTCGCGCTGCGCGACGCGGCGCCAGGCTCGCCTGGTTCGCGGGGGTCTGTTGGCACCCCGTCGCTCCAGTGGCCGCGAGACGACTTCCGTGGTGGCTACAGGCGCCAGTGTTGCGTACACATCATACACGTGAAAGCATTGCGTCACATATCAAGCAGTAATGCATACGATCACTTAATAGTACTATACCAACACAGATGGTTGATTTTGAGATATATCACGTACCCTACATTGCCCCTATACTCTTTTAGGATAAAGGCTTTCGAGCTTTCATGGACACCTAGAAAGGGGGGTTCCTGATGCCTGCTCTCGGTGAACCGATCGGCGCACTCCTCTTGGCCGTCGCGACGACGCTCGTCCTCTTGGCGCTCGGTGCGGTCGTCATCATCCGAGGGCTCCAGCGAGGAGAATCGGAGACACATCCCTGGCTCGTGCGTGGTGCCTGGATGGTCATCCTGGTCCTTCTTGCTGTCGGAATCAATCTTCTGAGCGAGACCTGGACTCGCGCCGAACCGAAAAACACGGCAAAACCGTCTATTCTCGCCGATGTCCAAGCAAGCATGTGGCGATTTACCATGACACCGACTATCCTCCCACTCGGCACTCCAGTGGAGTTCCGGATCCAGAGTACCGATACGATCCACGGTTTTGGCGTGTATGACCCCTCAGGTCGACTCCTCTTCACGGTCATGGCAGTCCCTGGATCACCCGAATATGCCCGCTACACATTCACGGAGCCAGGTATCTACACGATCCGGTGCACGGAGTACTGTGGTGCACCGCACGGTTTGATGCGTGCGACCTTCATCGTCGAGAGGAGGTGACACATGGTGCAGTCGACATGGCGATGGGAGTGGGCATTCGTCGCGACGAGCTTGCTCTGGTTCGCTATCGGTGGACTTGCGGGGCTCCTCTTACCCCTGCTGCGGGCCTTCGACACCGCTAGTACCTTGCTGCGCGCCTACGCTGGCTCCGTCACCACCCACGGTGTCTCGATGGTCTTCGGTGGACTCTTCCAGCTCATGGTTGGACTGTGCCTCCTACACGGGCGGGCCATGGGCGGTCACGTCGATGACTGGGCATCCCGACTCCCGGCAGTACTCTGGCTCAGTACCAACAGCGGCCTGATTCTCCTCGCGGTGAGCGTGTTCGCTGGGTTCGCACCGTCCTACGTGTTGGTCTACCCTCTCCCGCTGGTGGGAGTCGACGTTGCTCTTTGGCCACGCTGGGCCCTCATCGTCGCACTGGTCGGTATTGCGCTGGTTCTCTCGGCCATTCTCTACCTGTACCCGGCCGCCATCGCCCGCGCGCTCTTCGGACGGCTTGTCCCGACCAGTCGCCAGTTGCGGGCGCTCGTTCCGGACCCAGGTTCCCTCGGCATGGCGATCTACGCCCTGGTAATGCCGATCCTGGGGCTTCCTGTCTTTCTCTTCGCCATTGTTGTCTTCCTCGTCGCACTCGACCTGATTTCTCCGGAGACCATTCCGCTCGCTACCAGTCCACGATCGTTCAGCGTCGCCTTCTGGCTGTTCGCTCACAACCTCATGGAAGCGATGGGGATTATGACGCTGGGGGCGCTCTACGCACTCGTCCCCCGCTACACGCGGTCGGGCCAACTCTATAGCCCACGCCTCGCTGCGGTCGCCATGGTTCTCTACACAATGGCCGCGATTCCCGCGTTCGGTCACCATCTCTACACATGGGTGACCAACAGTCCGCAAGTCTTCCAGAACGTCTCGCGTAGCACCTCGTGGGCAACCGGCTTTATCGCAGTCTCCTTGACCGCCTTCAACCTCGGGCTGACAGTGCGGCGTCACGGGGTGAGAATTCACCCAGCACCATTGCTCATGCTGGGAGGTTTCCTCTTATATCTCATCGATGGCTTCGTTGCGCTGGAACTCTCTACACCAGCTTGGAATCTGCGACTTCATGGCACGCTCTATGCAACGGCCCATGCCATGACGATCCTCACTGCCGTGCTCCTCGTCTTTCTCGGCGTCATGTATCACTATTACCCGGCACTACGCGATCGGCAACTGGACATCCGGATGGGCTTCTGGCACAGCGGAGTGAGCTTTCTCGCTGCACTTGGGATGTTCTTCAGCCTACTCATCGCCGGTGTGGCTGGCATCCCGCGTCGGGCCTACCCGTGGCTGCCCGGTGAAGGAGCGTATGCTGTCCCGCTCCTGCTCTTCGGACTCATTTTTGCGCTCGCTCAATTCGTCTTCGTATGGAATCTGCTCCGCACCGAACGCGCCGCCGCGTGGTCCCCAGCCCCGGCAGCAGACTGACACGTGACGCCGGCTGGGCTAGTCCCTCCACTCCAGCCGGCGTCATGCTCCTCTCACTCGGGTGGTATTTCCCGAAACGCGTACTCGATGCGGATACCCCGGCGTGCTTGGATCGTTTTCGCCAGCCAATACAGAACCGCACCGACTACGAAGACACCGACGGTCAGGATTTGGACGTTGGGGAAATAGGCCAGCCCGACGAAGGGATCCAGCCAGAACACGAGCTCACAGATGAGCAAGCTGATCACGGCGAGGAGACCAATGATCGACATGACCGGTAATCCAGCCACACGCCAGCGCACCGGCGATGCCTCGAAATCGTCGCGCCGCCGATACGGGAATACGATCGCAGCGATCGCAGTGAGAATGAAGGAGATGATCCAGCCGAAGATCCCCACGATACTGGCGAGAACGATATGCCACGCGTAGAGCGCCAAGCAGATCTCTCCCAGGATCCCCACGACCAGGATAGCGACCAATGGTGTATGGGTCCGTGGGCTGACGTACGAGAGTTTCTCCGGCATCAGTCGGTCGAACGACCAGGCCAACAAGATGCGCGTGGATGCCAGATAATTGATGGGTAACCACACGTAGGTCCAGAGCAGGAAGCCCAGCCCGATGAGAAGGATCAAGAGGAGATTGTGGTGGACCACCGCACCTGCTAACTCGACGAAGGTGGGCGTGAAGGCGAGCCCGAGAGCAGCCGGATCGGCAGCACCGATCGCTCCCAATCCGTCATAACCCACCATCTTCTGAAAAGCCGCGATCAAGAGCACGATCCACACCGTGCAGTAGAGAACAGAACCCGGCATGCCAAAAAATTGCGCCCGACGTGCGTTCTTCACCTCACCGCCGATGAAGCTGGAAGTGATGGCATAGAGCACAATGTAAAGCGGCAAGCTGAGCGAGAGGAAGGTCTGATACGCATCGAACGGGTGCGGTCGATATCCCGAACTCTCCCAGGCGACTCGGAAGGCGTTTTCGACACCACCCACTGCTCGCACGTACTCATCGAACCGGGCGATGAACGTCTCCCGGCTCGTCATGAGAGCGACGATACCCGCCACAGCCACAGCGAGCGTCGCGAACGCAAAGGCGACATTTTGGATCCGGAAATAGATCTTGGTCCCGAGCGCAAAGATACTCCCAAAAACGACAATGAGTACGGTCCCCGCGACGAAGATGCCGAGCGGCGTCTGCCAGAAATCAGCGAAACGCATGAGATCCGGATTGCGGTAGTGGGCCGCGAGCAGACGAAACAGCGAGGATAAGCCATACTGCCCAAAGTATGCCGCCGGAATACCAATGTACACACTCAACCAGACCAGCCAGTTGAAGCTACTGACGAAGCCGAGAAGCGGAGACAAGGTCCGGCTGATGTACACATAGTCGCCACCACTCCGCGGGAGAGCAGCCGCGAAGAAGGCGTACGTCGCCGCGTGGGCGAGAGCCAACAGCCCAGCGACCAGAACACCGCCGAGCATGCTGGCTCCCGGATAGAATGCAGGAACGAACAGCAGGATGAAGAGCACGCCCAAACCGATGTTCTGGTTGTTCGTGTTGTAGACGAAAATATCGAGGAGCGAAAGCTCCTTCGTCAGACCGGTCGCCTCGCGGACGAAGGTCCGCGGTCGCCCCCAACTGCGCCCTGCTGCCATCCCACTCATCATCTCCTCCTCGAGTCTCTTTCACTCGACCGGGATTTCGCGATAGGCGAGCGAGAGATCGATGCCTTGGCGAGCTCGCCACCAGCGTGCGATCGCGTAAATGACGAGCCCGGAGACGAAAATGGCGATGTTCAGCAGGAACATCCCGAAGCCGAGGATCCCCTCCCGCAGAGTGCTAGGATCCAAGCTGATGCCCGAATACGGATCGTTGAGATACGCCCATTGCATCACGAGACAGGCAACGATCGAGATCGCTCCCACCAGGCTCAGGACCGGTAGACGCCCGAGCCGCCATGCCACCGGCGAGCCGGTGAAGAGTTCGGGCCTTCGGTAGGGCAAGAGCACCGCACTGAGCGAGACCATGATGAAGGTCAAGAGGAAACCGAAGATGCCGACCAACGTGGCAAAGTACGGCGTGAAGACATAGATCGCCAGCGAAACGATGGAAAGGGAACCCATCACCACGAGGCTCACCACCGGGGTATGGAAGCGCGGGCTCACCCAGGCCAACGCGGACGGCATCAGTCCATCGATCGCATAGGCCACGAGATTCCGCGAAGCATTGAGGATTTGTCCTGGCAGCCACGCGTAGCTCCAGAAGATGAACCCGAATCCGATGAGAAAAGCGACGAGCAGGCTGCCGCTTCCCAACGCGATGAGTTCGTGGAAACGCGGGGCGGCTGCTAAGCCGACAGCACTCGCCCCTGCATCGCCGAGCGTGCTGATCGCGCCGATCAGATCAGCGCCGACCGCACGAGAAACGCTCCAGACGAGCAAAAGCCCCCAGACAAGGGCATAAACGACTGTTCCAGGAATCGCCCACACCTGGATCTTGCTCGCTTGCTTCACTTCCCCACCGATATATGCGCTCGAGAAACTGAAACCCATCGTGAGATAGATCCACGTCATGGTGATGATGGTGTTCCGCAGATCGAACGGTTGGGGCTGATAGCCGCTTTCTCGGAGCAGCGCTTCCAAGATATCAGGGCGCCCAGCCAAATTTCCGAGATACTGGGCGAGATTCGACTGAAGCACAGCTGGCGATCGCACCAGTGCGACGAGCACGACGAGGGCTGTCGCCAGCATCGCCAAGATGAACAAGACATTTTGCACTCGGAAATAGACGCGAAGTCCGAGAATGAAAAGTCCTGTCAAAACCACGATCAGGAGTGCACCGATGACGAACATTCCGGTCGGCGAAGCCGCCCAATCAGCGAAACGCAGGACGTCCTCGTTCCCAGTGAAAGCCGCGAGGATACGCATGAATGGCGCGATCCCGAAACTGGCTAGAAACGCCGAGGGGACGCCACCGTACAGGACCCACCACACCGTCGTGTTCCAGTTCGACATCATCCCCCAAGCTGGGCCGAGCACGCGGCTCACATAGACATAGTCACCACCACTGCGCGGCATGATGGCCGCGAGCATACCGTAGGTCGCTGCGGTCGGCAGCGCCAGGAGTGCACAGAAGAGCAGCGAAAGCGGGAGACTCACTCCTCCGTAGGAAGGCATGAACAGGAACATCAGTGCGACCATGAGGCCAACGGAGATGAAATTGACATTGTAGACGAGCGCGTCGAACCAGCCAGCCTCGCGCACGAGACCAGTCGCAGCACGTGTGAAGACACGCGGCCCTCTGGCCTGACTCCTGTCCGGCATTCGCTCTGCTCCTTTCTCGGCCACAACCCCTCACTGCCTTACCGCTCCAACAACACCGCCCGAGTCGGCGCACCGTCCGCACCGGCGATCGGTAGAGGAAGACACACGAGGAGGTATCGATCTCCTGCCGGGATCTCGCGGAGCCCGCGCAGGTTTTCGACGATCAAGACATCCGCGCCGAGCAGGCACGCGTGAGCATGGGACGTTCCCTGCACCGTCGAATCGATGTTGAGCGCGTCGATGCCGACGAGTCCGATCCCTGACGCCGCTAACCAGCTCGCCGCGTCCTCAGCGAGGTAGGGATGAACGAAATAACGGTCCGATCCCCAATACCGATCCCAGCCAGTCGCCAGGAGGACAGCAGCGCCACGGGGAGGGATGCCGAGATGCTGCCGGAGCAGCGCCAGCGAGATCGCATCGTCATCGGCCATGTCCGGAAGCTGGAGCAGGACAGCAGGCACGACGAACCGCTCTGCAGGATAATCGGTAATCGATCGCCCGGCGGGAAAGAAATGAGCCGGTGCATCGACATGCGTCCCGGAATGGCTGCCCATCGTCACGCGTGTCACCCGCCACGGTGCCGAGACCGCCACCGTTTCCAGACGCACCGCGGGATCACCGGGGAAAACGAGCATGCCCGACTCGATCGGGTGCGAAATGTCATACACCCGCATCGTGTTCACCCACTGACGAGCTGATAGTTGGCCACGCGATCGTCCTCCAATCGGACGAGTGCGCCATGAAGGACTCCCTCACCGTAGGCCGAACCCGGGTTGATACAGAGCGTCCGACCGATGCGCACAGCTCCGCGCGACTCGTGGATATGCCCATGCAGACTCAGAACCGGTTGGTAACGCTCGATCGCCTCGCGCACGGCGCGGCTCCCCACCGGAACCATGTTCGGTTGTCCGCCCACCATGACGACCGAGAGGTCCTCCCGCAGTTGCGGCGCACTGTCCAGCGTGGAGTCATAGGGTGGGCAGTGCAGGTTGAAGATCACCGGGAGGCTCGGATCCAACTCGCGGGCCAGTCGTTCGATGCGAGCGGCCAGCTCTTCCTCCGGGAGCTCGCGCGGGCTATTCCAGGGAGTCGGATTCGCCCAGGCGAGACTCAGCAGTTGATATCCGTCGATTTCCACGATCGCGCCATCGGGGTTGACGACGACGTCGCTTCCGGCAAGAGCGTCGTCGATATCGAACTCGTCATCGTTCCCTGGCATGACGAAGCAGCGCACACCGGTCCCACGCAAGCGTTCCTCAGCGAGGCGGACCCAGCGCGCGACCGACTCGCGCATCAGGCGCCGAAAGACTTCGTCGGCATAGTCTCGATCCGCTTCCAGTCGAGCCAACTCCTCCGGTCCGCAACGGTACGGATAGAACCCATTGAAACGGATACGCTTCTCGGCTTCCGTCACCTCCTCCAGCGACCGCAGTACTTCGTGCCGTCCGAGGAAAGACATCTCCCAGTGACCATCGACCTCCACGATCGGCACGAGCACCTTCCCGGTCAAGTCACCACCGAGAATGAGTGTGTCCACACCATAGAACTTCGCGGCGTTGAGGAATTTCAGAAAACATCGCTCCGAACCATGTATGTCACTCGTATAGTAGAGCGCCAATCGACGCGTCGCTTGCCCTTTTCCTTTTCGGAACCAGACCATGTCATTCCCGCCCTACCCAGACCGGTGCTCAATCGCGCCGAACTTCCTCCGGCAATTCGTACCAGCGCTTGCGCTCACCGATCATCGCGCGCAGTTTCCAGGCACGACTCTTCGGTGCTTCTTCGACGGCCCGCCACAATTCTTCGAGCCGCCGCAAGGAGACGAACTCGTCAGCGAGTTCTCGCTCGAGGATCAGGGATCGTACCCGATCGACGTTCTCCTTGGCCGTGCGATACCAACCCCAGTCCGTGCTCAAGACATCCACGATACGGCGAATATCGAGCGTCTCCTCATCGCCATAACCAAGCGGATGATCATGAAGCAGGGCGACGATATCGATCAGATCCTTTTCGTTCGCCTCCCAGATCTGTAGCTTGGTCAAAAGCAAGTCGGCAAGCGGAAGTGTCCAGCGATCCCGCTCCAGCCGGCCACGAAAGTCCAGGGTGTGGCACATGCGCAACTGATCGAGGAAGACGTCGATCTGCCGCTCGTGCAGCGGATCCCAGAAGAAGAGCCGCTGGTGACCGTGCAGCGTGTTGAACTCGCGATCCGCTTGATACCCGAGATCAGCGAAGAGCTCCTCGATCGCACGCTTCTGCGCCGACAACCCGACGAAATCGGCATCGCGATAGACACGTTGCAGCGCGCGGTGAGACGCGCTCGGCGAGTGCAAAAAGACGGCGACACCACCGAGAACCCGAAGCGTCACGCCACGCGCCTCGGCTGCCTCGAGCACGCGCCGCACCTCGTCGCGGATATCGTCGAGAGGCTGCGTCGAAACCGTCGTCGGTTCCACCGATCAGACCTCCAGACTCTGTCTCGTTCTCTTCCCTCGCTCGAGCCGATCCGGCATCGCGAGGATCGGAAGCATTCGAGTTCAGTACAGCCATTTCCCGATCAAGGACCGGGTCTGTCGGGCTCAGCAAAGTATAGGATACGTTCGCGCACCATACAACGAGGGATAGCCCAGACCCGCTTCACCATCCGACTCACCGATGCAACCAGCCGAAACGGCTCGAGATATAGCCTACCTTGAAAATAAGCAGCCCCGTCCAGCCGAGCGCTTGATCAGCCTGCAACGGCTGCTCCGGAGAAGAGGTGATCGGCTAGGGGAGGACTCGGACTTTCCTGTTCCTTTGGAACTGAGGGCTCGTCGTGACGCACGCATCGCGATAGAATGAGTGCGATGATTGCCGGTCGGATCACAAGCTGGGATAGAGGAGTATGGAAAAGAAAAACCCTTGCTCACCCATCCCCACGCGGACTCGACATCCTGCGGTCCGAGCATGGATCTATCTCATGCGGATCGCCTATCGTACCGAGCGCGAGTCGGCGACCCATGCCGCTGAGCACGGGCTCACCTTCGCCCAGCTCGACGTGATCTTCCATATCGGCAAGTGTCCCGGCATCACGCAGCAGGAACTGGCTGAACGCCTGCTGGTCACGCCGGGTAACGTGACTCAGCTCTTACAGCGGATGGAGCGGATGGGTCTGATCCGTCGAGTTCCCGAGGGACGTGCCAAGCGCTTGTATCTCACGGAAAAGGGTCAGGAATACTGTGAGCTCCTCTTGCCGAAGCAGGAGCAGCTGCACATTCAACAGTTCGCTGGGCTCACGCTCGAGGAGCAAGAGCAGCTGCTCCACTTGCTCATGAAGCTGGATCGTGCGCAGCGGCGGAAGGTACGAGCGCTCCAAGCGGCCCGCAATCTCGCCCCATTCACGGAAGCGTCCCACGTCGCCAATAGCTAGCGAGTTCCGCGCTCGAGGATAACCAGGTCACCTGGACAGACCCGTCCTGGCTGTCGCACGATCGCACAGACACCACGCCGGCCGTAAAGCTCCTTGACGAGCTGTGGGTGATAGACAGCGACCGTACTGCAGGGCTTGTTTTGTGCCGTGATCTCCAGCACCGCCGTGCCGACGCGGAGAACATCGCCTGGCACGAGGTCACTGAGATCACCCAATCCGACGACCGTGAGGTTCTCTCCGAGATGGCCCGGTTCGAGCTGGATTCCGAGCTGCTCATTGACGTCGTCCAGCACTTCCTGTGCGACGATCGTGATTTGGCGTGTATTCGGCTCGGGATCACCACGCTTCTTGTGGCGATTCACCGGCCCAGCATGGTAATCACCCACGACACCATACGGTCCGATCTCGATCTCGACTCGCCGGTACTTGGGCACCCCACCGTTCGGACTCGAGCAGACCGCCACGACTCGCCCCGTCCCGGTCATCACAGTCCCTCCACTTCCACCACTCGCTCCAAGCCTTTCGCCAAAGCTCTCAGTTCCGCGCGGATCCGCTGATAACGGACGGTGACATCTGCCCGCGGAACGACTCGTGCCCACCCGGCGACCTCGGCACGTGCGAGGTTCTCCAATGGTCGACCCTCCACACGAGCGAGAGTGACCAAAGCGGCACCGTGCAGCGAGGCTTCGGGATCCGGTGCGACGAGCAACGTCTTCCCGAGCGCATCGGCGACGATCTGCAACCAGCCTGGTGTCCCCTGCAAAGCGTTCCCACTCGCAATGACTGTGCCGATTTCTGGCCGGATCGCGACCAGTGCATCCAAGACATCAGCCAGGCGACAGGCGACAGCTTCCAGCGCCGCACGCAGGATCACGACGCCATCATGCCCTAGGCGGAGACCGGTCAACGTCGCTGTGGCATCAACCGACCACTGCAGGCTCCGCTCCCCAGCGATGGTCGGCAACCAGCGCACCCCTTTCGCGCCGACATCGACCTTGCTGACGCACTCCCAAAGCGCTTCTTCAGGAGGCAACACGAACCGCTGCCGGATCCAGTCGATCAGATTGCCGCCTTCACTCAAGGCACCTCCGGCCAGCACATGGTCGCTATCCAAGCGATAGAGCCAGAGTCCCCAGGGAACGTCGACCGGCACCCCCTTCCACAGTACTCGCACCGCTGCCGAGGTTCCGATCATCACGGTGACTCGGTCGACGCCGACCGCACCGCTCCCGACGTTACTGCACGCTCCGTCGCCCCACGCCGGGTACCACACGGCAGTCGCCAGCTTCGGCCAACGCTTCGTGTACCCTCCGCTGAGATGCTGCCCCACATCGGTCACTACTGGCAGCTGCTCTGTCTCGATCCCGACCGCTCGGCAGGTTTCGCCGTCCCAGGCGAGCCGCCACGTATCGAACAGCCCTGTTCCGGAAGCCATCGAGACCGAGGTGACGAAGGCACCGGTCAATCGGCGCAAAAGATAATCGGGAAAGGAACACCAGTACGTCGAGGATCGCCATTCGGGTGAGCCGAGAGTCTGGTACCAGGCGAGCCGAGCGACTGGATAACTGGGATGGAAGTAACCTCCGGTACGTCGATGATGCGCCATCGGGTCGAGCTCGGAGCGCAAACGCGCAGCCACCCCACGGGCACGCGTATCGGCCCACATGGTCACCGGTGTCGTCGGCTCTCCCGCTTCATTCAGCCCGACCAGGCTATGCCAGAAACAGCTGATGCCGACCGCGCACACCGGTACAGGCGCAGCAGCATGCACGCGATCGAGCAACAACTCGATCCGTTCGCACAGCAGAAACGGATCGAGTTCAGCACGCCCATCAGGCCCCGTCTCGAAACGGTACGGTATGCGCTGCCACGCCCCTTCGACGAGTCGACCAGTCTGGTCGAAAACGCCAGCACGAACGGATGAACTCCCGATATCGAGCGCGAGGACGAATTTCCGCTGCCCCACCATCAACCCTCAGTCAGCCACTCCGGGCCAGTGATCCGGCGGATCCCGCGCGACCGATCCTCGAGTCGATCGAGCAGCTCGCGTACCGTCTTCCCCGATCGAGGGTGGACGAGATTCGGAGCGACCTCGGCCAGCGGCACCAGGACGAACGCCCGCTCGTGCATGCGCGGATGCGGGACCACCAGTTGCGGCGTCTCGATGACGTCTTCACCGTACAGCAAGAGATCCAAGTCCAACGTCCGCGGTGCATTCGCAAACGATCGCTCGCGGCCAGCTCGTCGCTCCAGTGCGAACAGGACCTGCATCAGCGCCATCGCATCGATGTTCGTCTCCAGTAGGACGACCGCATTCAGGAACCAGGGCTGTTCCCGAAAGCCGACCGGCTCTGTCTCGTAAAGAGACGAGACGCTCAGCCGCTCCCCGACCGCATCGAGTCCGTGCACCGCGTCGCGCAGCAGCTTGCGCCGGTCACCCAGGTTGCTGCCCAAGCCGATGGCGACGATCACCACGTTCCACGCACCACCGCATCGCTCATCCGTACGACCCGTACCATCGCCGCGACGTCGTGCACGCGGACGATATCGGCACCGTTCGCGATCGCGAGTGCGACGGTCGCCGCAGTCCCTTCGAGCCGATCCTCTGGTGGCGTTCCCAAAACATACCCGATCGTACGCTTGCGCGATGTCCCGACCAGGAGCGGGCGTCCCAGCACGGTCACGTCGCGGAGACGACGGAGCAGCAGCAGGTTGAGTTCCGGTTCCTTGCCGAAACCGAATCCTGGATCGATGATGATCCGCTCCCATTTCACGCCCGCAGCCAAGGCACGGTCGATCCGCTGCGCCAGTTCCCGCACCAGTCGCGGGATGAGTTCATCGGGACGACGGATTTCCAGGTCATGCATGATGACGACCGGAACCCCTGCCTGAGCTGCTAATGAGGCCATCGCTGGATCAGCAGTCAAACCCCGCACGTCGTTGATCATCGTCGCGCCCGCAGCCAGAGCCGCCTCGGCGACCACCGCTTTGGAGGTGTCGATCGAGATCGGGATGTCCGGCAGCGCAGCGCGGATCGCTCGAATCGCTGGGATGACCCGCCGCAGCTCTTCCTCGGCTGGAACCGGCGTGTGGCCCGGGCGCGTCGATTCACCACCGACATCGAGGATGTCGGCTCCCGCTTCCACCATCGCTCGGGCCCGCTCCACGACCTCTTCCAGCCGATCGACGAGCCCATCACCACTGAACGAGTCGGGCGTCACATTGATGATCCCCATCACGAAGGTGCGGCGCCCCCATGGCCAACGATCGAAAGGTGGAGAGTCCACACGTGGTACCTCGATCGTCACCCTCGACACGGTGTTCCCTCCTGCGTCCGCATCACGCATCCCGTACCCGACGAATTTCGACCCCGACTCGCTCGAGATGCGCACCCGCGATCGGTGGTGCCAGTTTCCAGACCCGCACCGTCACCGCCTGGACGAGCGGATAGTCCGCGAGAATCGTCCGAGCGATCGCTTCAGCGAGCGCCTCGATGAGCTGACGCGGCTCCCCCTCGACGATCGCTCGGACGGTATGGTACAGCGTGCCATAGTTCACTGTGGTCTCGAGCGTATCGCTCCTGCCCGCCGGAGCGAGATCCAGCTCCACTTCGAGATCGACGGCGAAACGCTGACCGAGTCGTCGCTCTTCGGGATGCACGCCGTGATAGGCATAGAACTCCATGCCGCGGAGGAGAATGCGATCGCTCATTCAGCGCTCCTCATTCGGCCGCTCCGAGGAACCCTCGGACGCGGAGCTCGGTGCACCATCACCAGCCGGCGGACGTGACTCTGCCCGTTCCAGCGGTTGTGGCGCTGTCATCATCGGGCCAGCCACGCTGATCGGAGCGGGCAGTCCCCAACCGGAGAATGCTGTCCAGGCCATCCCGAGTCCGAGAACACCGATCACGAGGCTCCACCAGAACGTCCAACCGAAGGGTAGCGGCAGCATGCGGAAGAGAAGGACCACCGTCGTCCCGACCAGCATGCTGAGCCACAAGGTGAGGCGACGATCCCCCCGGAAGAGTCGCACCGGCAGGAGACGCACCAGCGCGATCCCCACCAAGACTTGGCTCAGATACAGCACAGCCAGCCAGGTCCCCAAAAGGAGAAGCGCAGCCGGGACCCCGACGATCGTCACCAACAGAAGGAGCGCGGCGATCGGCACCACGACCAGCGCAGCAATCCCCCAGAGGACCGTGGGAAGGGGAGCGACACGCAGCATATCCGTCGCGCGGGACGTCTGCCGCGGGAGCAGCACGATGAGCAGCGTCCCAGCGACGATCGCCCAGCTCAACCGGAGCAACACGGTCATCACCCAGTCGATAGCCCGATCGAGAGCCGTTTTCGGTTCTCGCGCTGTGGTCGACGGCCGGGGGGTGTGCTCCTGCGGGCCGAGTACTCGCGCGCCCGGCGCAATGGTCGCGGGTTGTGGTGACCGATAGCGGAACGCTCCCCGCACCTCGGCACCATCGCGGATCTCGATGCGTTCGGCATCGACGTCGATATCCCCGTTCACTCGCCCCGCCACGATCAACGTCCCGACAGATCCGCGAATGTCCCCATCGACCCGACCGTCGATCGTGATCGTTCCCGCTCCGATCGCGGCGACGTCATGCCCGACGGTCGCCGACCGAGCGACGGACACGCTCCCCGCCCCGAGGATCGCCAGGTCCCACCCGATCGGAGCGGTCACCTCGACCGTTCCACCAACGACCCGGAGGCTCCCCGCGATCGGCCCGTCGACACGAATCGTGCCGGCGGCGAGCGTCGCATCGCCACCCACTCGCCCGCTCACCACGATGCTCGAGGCTGCTGCGAAGACGTCGCGGGTCACCTCACCAGCGATGTCGACCGTGCTTCCCGCCGCGTAGAGATCGTCGTCGATCCGCTCCCCCTGAGACACGGTCACCGAAGGCCCTGCCGACAGTTCCGCCGCTAGCGCAGCCGGCGAGACCACGAGCGGCAAGAACCCGCCGAGAGCGAGCAGCATGGCGAGCAATCGCACACGCATCACCGACCTCCCCTCTCCGCACGACTGGAGCGACGATACCAAATCGCGCCGTTGCGAGATGTCACGTGCGTGACGTACCGACACCGGTGCTTCTCGTTGGTCCTCGCCGAAACGACCGGCCGGGGCTCGTCCGCTCCGTGCGACCATCGTTCTCGCTCAACCCGGATCGCCCCACCTTGCCAGGACAGGCTGGATCAGCTACGGTTGCCGCGAGAGCGTGGAGGAAGGGTGATCGGTGTACGAGGACGAACTGCGCGTTCACCGCGCTTGGCTCCTCAGCGAACTCAGCCGACCTGACGCGTATCCGTTCCCCGTCGAGCGAGTCGAGGTCGAGGAAACGCACATCTCGCTCGTGTTTCTTGCTGGACCCTATGCCTACAAGGTCAAGAAGCCGGTCAACTTCGGCTTCCTGGACTTCACCACGCTCGAACGGCGGCGGTTCTTTTGCGAGCAGGAAGTCCTTCTCAACCAGCGACTGAGCGACGGAGTCTATCTCGGCGTGGTCCCGATTGCCCGTCTCGGGACCCACCTGCAGGTGGAGGGGGAGGGCGAGGTCGTCGAGTACGCGGTCAAGATGCGCCGGATGGACTTCGAGCAGACGCTCCTCCGGCGCCTCCAGCGGAACGCCGTCTCGCCCGAACTCGTGGCCGCGCTCGCCGAACGGCTCGCGGCCTTCTATCGCGATGCCGCTCGCGGCCCGGAAATCGACCGCTGGGGAACACCGGAAGCAGTCTGGTTCAACATCCGCGAGAACCTGGAACAGACCGAGCCCTATATCGGGATCGTCCTGGCACCGATCCAACATCACTGGATCGCCACGAGCAGCGAGCGTTTTCTCCGCGAGCGACTCGATCTATTCCAACGGCGGATCACCGAAGGTCGGATCGTCGAAGGGCACGGGGACCTTCACCTCGCCCACATCTTCGTCGAGGCAGAGAACCCGTACCGATTCCAGATCGTCGACTGTATCGAGTTCAATCCGCGGCTCCGCTGCGGCGATGTCGCCGTCGATCTCGCCTTTCTCAGCATGGACTTCGATCATCACGGGCAGAGCGAAAACGGTCGTTGGCTCGTCCTCCGGGCTAGTGACGCGCTCGATGACCCGGAACTGCCCTTGCTCGTCCACTACTACAGCGTTTATCGCGCGCACGTGCGCGCCAAGGTAAACTGCTTCCGCCTCGACGAGCTCGCGCCGGAAAGCGACGAGTACACTGCGGTGCGTGCCCAGGCTGAGCGATACATCGATCTGGCCACCTCGTACCTCGTGGAGCCGAGCGAGCCGGTTTTGCTTTTGGTCGGGGGCTTGTCCGGTACCGGCAAGAGCGCGCTCGCTCGGCGGCTCAGTCGTTGTCTCGGCATCACCGTCCAGTCGTCCGATGTCGTCCGCAAGCAGCTCGCGGGGATACCGCTGGAGCGCCGACAAGAGCTCCCCTACGGGGCGGAGATTTACGGGCCTGAGTTGACGCGCGCGACCTACGAGTATCTCTTGGCCCAGGCCAACCAGGAACTGGCGCGCGGCCGGTCGGTCGTGCTCGATGCAACCTTCCTCGACACACCGTGGCGCGAGCGCGCCATTGCGGTCGCGGTGGAGCACGGCGCGACACCGATCCTCATCGAGTGCCGCTGTCCAGCCGAGGTGGTCGAAGAGCGATTGCGCTACCGTGCCCAAGAACCCGGGCAAGTGAGCGAGGCGACCTGGGCGATCTATCTGGAGCAACGTGCCCGGTACGGTGAGCGGATGGAACCGATCCCCGGGCTCCGCCATCTCGTCGTCGACAATGCGCAACCCTTGCCGATGGCCTTGGATACCGTCCTCGCGCAGCTCCCGCTTCGCGAACGCCTTTAGCGAGCGTTCCGCTCGCTGGTCACCTCGCGGGGCTCGAGCGGCGGAGCCGCCAAGCGCAGATAGCGTCGCACGCTCAGCCGGTTCCGTGCATCGTCCGCCAGACCGAGGAGTTCCAAGAGCTCGTCCTCAGTGGCGCCACGTTTGGCTTGCTCGACCGCGAAGGTGTGGCGCAGCGTCTGGGGAGTCACCAGCTTCTCGATCCCGGCTGCCTTCGCCACTCGCTCCACCATCTTGTTGAGTGACTGTGGCAGGATCGGCACGAGCCGGTCCTGTGGGCCTTCTTCCTCCACCAGCTGGTGGTAGATCTCGGTCAGCTCCCGATTCGCTGCCAGCTTACGCTCGCGCAGTCGGCGCTTCGGTTGTTCAGCGAAGACATAGACGATCGGGTGTTCGGGATCGCTCCAGTCGATGTGGGCAGCGCGGAGCGCGATCACTTCGTGACGGGAGAGGCCGAGTCGCAGCATCAGCCAGATCGCCAGGTGGGTTCGTGGTCCTTCGGCAGCAGCAGCTTCGAGCAAGCGCGCCTGTTCGTCGGCAAACAACGGTTGCGGTGTCTTGAGCGGGATACGATCCGAGTAGAACGCAGCGGTCGGATCGATCTCGACCACCTTTGCGCGAGTGATCAAGAACTTGTAAAACGTCGAGAGCGTCGTCAACCGCCGCTTGCGCGTCGACCGTCCGCGGCTCTCGTTCAGAAACGTCGCCACGTCTCGCTCGTCGATCTCCCGGATCGGCTTCGGGCCGACGAGCGATTCGAAGACCGCCAAATCATAGCTGTACGATTTGACCGTATTGGGGGGATGACCGGACTGCTCGAGATATCGGCGAAACCAGAACCGCGCCACGTCGAGCGAGGAATCGGGTGTCAAGACTGGCAGGAACCCGACCGCCCCCCGAAGCTTGCCATCGCTTCCCAGTTCGAAGAGCGGCGGTTGCATCACCGGTAGCCGCTGCCCCTCTTGGTCTCGGCTCGCCATGGCACCCCCGGGCGCACAAATGTTCTGCCACGTGCAGCGTACCCCAGCCCCTCGCGGCTGTCAAGGAAGCGGGCGCGACATGCTCAGATGGAACCCGTTCGTGGCGCGCAGTACCCTGTGCGAGGAGCGTCGAACAGAAGGGACAGACCACAGCATTCGGCCGAGAGGGTTCCGGACGTATCCCCGAGCAGCCTGCTCTCCAACCGAGAGCAGTCGCTGTTCTCGTCCCTCGCCACGACCGACCTCGTCGCCAACGGAGCCATGACTCCCGACACCAGCAAACAATTTGACCCGTGCCGTCATGCAACGATGACACGATCGCGGTCGTCTCCAACGAGCAACGAAAGGGGAGCATGATGGTGGCTCCCTTGCCGCTCGGTAGACGCAGCAGTAGTCTGGTCAGGGTTCGTCACCTGGCGAGTGGAGGGGGGACATGAGCCGGAGCGAATGGACCATCGATCGGCAGGAAGCGCTCGGTACTCGGGGGATGGTAGCGGCCAAGCACGAAATTGCGGCGGAAGTGGGAGCGAGCGTACTCGAGGATGGGGGTAATGCGATCGACGCCGCAGTCGCCACGGCTTTCGCGGTCGGCGTTGTCGAGCCGTTCATGAGCGGGATCGGTGGCGGTGGGCTGATGCTCGTCCACTCGGCAGCCACACGCGAGACGATCGCTCTCGATTTCGGGATGTGCGCACCGCTGGCCGCGCGTCCCGACCTCTATACGCTCCTACCGGGCACGAGCGCGACGCGTTTCGGCTGGCGAGCTGTCGAAGGGGATGCCAATATCCACGGACCTTTGGCGATTGCGGTTCCCGGCACCGTCGCCGGTCTGGCCACCGCGGCCGAACGCTGGGGGACGCGCCCGCTCGCCGAACTCCTCCAGCCCGCGATCCGCCTGGCCCGCGACGGTTTTCCCGTGAGCTGGCATACGAGCTTGGCGATGGCCCAGGATGCCGAACTCCTCGCACGGTACCCCAGCACACGGACGATCTTCACGCGGAATGGCCTACCGCTCCCGGTGTTCACTGGGCTCCAGCCAACCGTTCTGCGTCAGCCGGACCTCGCTCACTCGCTGGAAGCGATCGCTCGTAGTGGTGCCGAAACGTTCTATCGCGGAGAACTCGGCAAGACACTGGTCGAGGGGCTGCGCAGCCTCGGGGCGATCATCACGGATGAGGATCTCGCACGTTACCGCGTGCGCATCGCTGCGCCACTCTGGGGTCGGTATCGCACCTGTCGGGTCGCGACGGCACCCGCTCCCAGCGGTGGCCCGACCCTCCTCGAGTCCCTGCACATCATGGACTGCTTCGATCTCCGCGCCAGTGGGCACAATACTGACCGAACACTCCACATACTCATCGAGGCGTTTCGACAAGCTTTCGTGGATCGTTTCACCTACCTTGCGGACCCCGCTTTCGTCCCGGTACCGGTCGATGCACTCATCGATCCATCCTACGCTCGCGAGCGAGCGCAGGAGATCGGTGAGTACGCCCGCACCAAGATCGAGCCGGGGCAGCCATCCAGACTCGGAATCGACCAATCCTTTGAGCGGTCGCTCCCCAACTACGGTGCGGGCTCGACCACGCACATCTGCGTGGTCGACCGATGGGGCAATGCCGTCACGCTGACACAAACACTGCTCTCGGCTTGGGGGTCACGCGTCGTCGCGCCGGGAACGGGTATTTTGATGAACAACGGGATGTTCTGGTTCGATCCGGAGCCGGGTCGTGCCAACTCGATCGCCCCCGGCAAGCGCCCGCTCGCCAACATGACGCCGACGCTGGTGTTCACCGGTGACCAGTTCCTGCTCGCGCTCGGCGCGATGGGAGGGCGACGCATCATCAACGCGATCGCCCAGATCATCAGCAATGTGGTCGATCACCGAATGGGCATCCAGGCCGCCATTACTGCACCGCGGGTCGATTGCAGCGTGCAACCAACCGCCGTCAGTAGCCGGATCCCAGAGGCGGTGATCGCCCGACTGCGCGAACGAGGCCACACGCTCCAGGTGATTCGAGAAGACTTCGCGGACGTACCGTTCGCCAGCCCAGTCGGTATTCTGCGCGACGCGGAAGGCATGCTGCATGGCGGTGCCAATCCCTACTATCCCGCCATGGTCATCGGCCTGGAATGAGCGAGTTGTAATGCCCGAGCAACCAGATCGAGCGCCACCGAAGCCGACGAAGAAGGGCAGCGAACCTCGATACCGTGATCGGAAGAAACGTTGTCCGGAATCGAGCTCTTCGCCTCGATTCTCTTCTTCGTCTCCTGTGTCTCCTGTACTGCTGGCTCGCTCGGATCACTCCTAAACTTGGAGCCGGATCCCCGCCGTGCCCGTTCTCACCCTCATCTCCGGCCCCGACATTCATTTGGCAGTCGGCGCCAGCGTCGCGTCCATCATCGCCACCTCGAGCGGAGCTGCGGCTGCGCATGTCCGTGACCATTCGACCACTGCGCGAGCTGCTATTCACCCCGAGCCGGCGACGAGTACCGATGCTGGGCGGGGTGCACTCCTCGCATCCTTCCTCCCGGGCTAGGCGCTGTACTTGTCTTCGCGGGGTTCCTTCTTCTATCGCTCGGCTCCATGGCACGACGACGCAGCGAAGCCACACTTTGCTGAGTCCGACCGGACTGATTCGCTCGGCGGCTCCAGCACGGCGGAGCGTATCCAGACCACGCGTTCGGCCGCCTGGTGACGAAGGTGTCGACCCGCGCACCAGCCGGCTTCACGATGCTGTTCATCGTCGGACTCGTGTCTGCGCTGCTCGGTCTCGGCGCCGGGCCACTCGACGTTTTGGCCATGGATTGGGGCATGCGGATACCGATGGAAGCCTCGAGGGCGACCATCACGTTCATGATGGGTGTGGCCGCGGCCAGTGCTGGAGGCTCTTTCCGGCGCGGAGAGGTCGTCCCGATCATCGCGACCTCGGTGATGCTCGGCGTGCTCGCTGGATCGCTGATCGGAGCACAACTCTTGCAACTCGACAAACCGAGAGTCCGGCACCTGTATCATGCCTATTCTGGTCAACATTGAGGTGCAGATGCGCTCGCGAGGAAGCGAAGTGTGCTGACAAGGCACACGACGAGAGAGCAGCTCAGGCAGTATCGTCGGTCCGACCGGATTCGACTCGAGAACGAATCGATCTTCTCGCCAGCCGCGTCTTGCGCTGGAATGTGCTCTGCGCCGCCGCGACCAGTGCTGTTGGGTTCTGGCTCTTCCTGCTTCGCGGTCCTCAGTCTGGCGACCCACCGACGTGCGCCAACCCCTCGGTCTCCGTTCGGAGACATTCGCGACCAGTCTTCCAGCGATGGTTCGCGGCACTTCGACCGCTCGACCGGACGACGTCATGCGCCTGGGAATCCCGGTCTCGATCCTCACTCCGATCCGGCGAGTCGCGCTCATGCTGGTGCTCTGTGTCCTGGAGCAGGACTTTGTTTTTGTCGCGATTTCCGCGATCGTCTTCGCCATCTTATGTCTCGAACGCACGGGCACCATCGGTCGATGAACGAAGGTGTCTTTCAGCGAGCGATCGCTCGTGCGTTCTGTGTTACGATCGCACGTAGGGAGGCGTTCGGACTGCTCGCGGAGCACTCGGTGGCCCGGCAAGAAGCTTCGACGAGACAAACGAAAGACCAGACGACCCATTGCGACGAGGAAGCGTTGGGACTCTTGTCCGATCGACTCGCTCGCCTCTATCGGTTGTGGGTTGCGGTCGTGCTCGTTGTCCTCGCCATCGGCGCCGTCCTCGACCTGATCGAGGATCGCCAGCTGGAAACCCGAACGGTCCCGCTTTCCGAACTGCTCTCGCGCTTGACTGCTGGCGACCCAGCAGCGCTCGAAACAGCAGCGCTCCTGGTCGTGACTCTGGGGCCGGTTGCCGGCCTCGTCATGATCGTCGCCAACTGTGCCCGCTCTGGTGATCGGCGGACCGCGCTGTTGGCGCTCGCGGTCCTCGTGGCCGTTGCCGCCCTCCCGGTCGCCCGCTTCTTCGCTGGACTGTGACATGAGTTACCTGGCTGAACTCGCCGTTTTGATCGTCGCTGCGTTGTCCGGGACACTGGGTGCGATGGTCGGACTCGGCGGCGGCGTCTTCATGGTACCGATCTTTTCGACCTTTCTGGGTGTCCCCATCAAGACAGCGATCGCTGCCAGCGCACTGGCCCTGATCGTCAACTCGCTCGGCAGTGCATCGGTGTACCTGAAGCACCGCATGGTCAACATCCGGTTAGCGCTCGTCTTACTCATCGCCACCACGCTCGGGGCGATCGCTGGCGCCTTGCTGGTCTCGGTCGCGCCAGGCCAAGTCCTACGATTCGTCTTCGCGCTCGCACTGTACGGCATGATCGCGCTCCTCAGTTCGCGACGCACCAGCAGCGACCCGATCACGAGCGGTGCCGATCGCCTGTCTCTTGCCGGAGCGTTCTACGACCCGGCCGCTGGTGCCGTGGTGCGCTACATTCCACAGCGTGTCGCATTGGGTACCGCAGCGAGCACCCTCGCTGGCTTCCTCTCAGGCCTTCTCGGAGTGGGCGGCGGCTTCATGCAAGTTCCACTGATGAGCACGCTCATGCGTCTTCCTGTCAAGGCAGCCGCTGCGACCAGTGCTTATATGATCGGGGTGACGGTCGTCGGGAGCGTGCTGCTCTACTACGCCAACGACCTGCTCGTTCCGCAGGTCGCGATCCCCGCAGCGCTCGGCGTCTTCCTCGGATCGCAGATCGGCTCGCGCGTGGGCCGACGCGTTCGCGGCTTGTGGCTCCGTCGCATCCTCATCCTGATCTTGCTCTACCTCGCGACCACGCTCCTCCTCCAGGCGCTCGGTGTCCCAGTGCCAGGTGCGCGTTGAGCCAGCTCACTGGCGTTCCGTCTGGGCTTCTCCACCGTATCGTCCACGGAATACGCTCATGCCCGTCTTCGACGCAAGAGGAGATGCTCCGTAGGACGCTTCGCCCGGTAACCGAGTTTCCAGCGCACATTGCGGTTGATCCTCGGCTTGCTCGTCGCACCGCGATCCGTCGCACGCACTCGACCCCCCAGCACGAGATCGCTCGTTCGTGGCAACGGCACCGGACAGGAAAGTGGTGGTCACGCTCACCGAGTTCACCATTACCTCTGCATCGATCACAGTGCTCCTGGAGAGCCTGTCACCCTTGCCGTGACCAACGCTGGTGGAGCAGAACACAATCTGATGGTGGAACTGGAATCCCGCCGGATCGAACAGCGATCGTTCGCGACGAATCTCCGGCCTGGCGAGACGCGAGAGGTAACGTTCACCTTCGATGCGCCAGGTGACTGGGAAATGTCCTGTCCGGTCGACAACCATCGGGCCCTCGGGATGCAGGGAACGATCCATGTAGCCGGACGAACGACACCGATTCCTGCACCAGCCGCTCAGTCGGTGCCCTCGCCCCCACTAGCCACGGTCACACCGGTACCGACCGCTGTCCCAACGGTCGTGCCATCGCCGAGTCCGACTGCTGGTCCCGCCGCGAGGCCAACGCCACCGAGCACGCCACGCTCCACCCCCAGTCCAGGTCGCATCCCGGTCTGGGCAGCCGCATGCAGACAGCACAGGAAGAGCCGTCCCGCTCGTTCTCGCTCTCCTAGCCAGCGGGCTGCTGAGCCTCTTCACCGCTCGGCGCTGTGGCACGCTCTCCGGACTCCATCAGGGTGACCAGGAACAGCTGCTCGCCAGACGCGTCTCCGGTTCCGGTTCGCCCGTCCCAGCGAGCGCGTCCTCGATCGCATTCTGAATCCGCTCACGGTCAGGAATCGGATATCCACCGGGTGCCCAGCCAGCGGTATAGCGTGGAGGAGTGAAGCCGAGCGTCACGATCGCCTCGTCGCGCACACCGAGCGCCAACTGGACGAGCTGGGGCAGTGCCTCGCGGGGGATATCGGTGCGGACGGCTCCCTCGACGGCGGCGAGCAGCTGCGGCAACCGGAACAGCACGGTCGGCCAGTCCGCTTGGCGCCAGAGCGCACCGAGCAAGCAGCGCTGGCGTTGCATCCGGTCGTAGTCGCTCGTCCCCGTGCGTGAGCGTGCGTAGGCGAGCGCTTCATGTCCATCGAGATGCTGCCGGCCGGCCGGGATCTCGTAGTACGCCCAGTCTTCGCCGGGCAGAGGTGGCGACAGCCACGTCGAGACCGGCCGCGGGACGTCGATGGTCACGCCTCCCAACGCGTCCACCACACGCACGAAGCCGCCCATGTCCACCACGACAGTGTAGTCGATCGGTATGCCGATCAACTGCTCCAGGGAGCGCGCCAGCGCAGCCGCGCCCGGATCGACGGCGTGCGGGAAGCGCTCGGCGCGCTGCCACCCGAGCGTGTAGAGCGCGTTGGCCAATCCCGGCCACGAGCCGTCCGGATACAGATCCGCCAGTTCGCGCGGGATGGGGAGTCCAACCAGATTGCGAGGTACCCCGAACAACCCGCCGCGCCCGGACTCCACATCGAGGGCAGCGATGACGATCGTGTCCGCACGAGCGCTCCATCGCCCCGGCCCTGCATCCGTCCCGACCAGGAGCACGACGATCCGACCGTCAGCCAAGGCTGGCTCGATCGCGGTGGGAGCCCGCTGCGGGGCCGCTACCGTTGCAGGAGTCTCCGCTCTCGGTTTGGACGCAATCCGCTGCTGCGCAGGGGGGAGCTCGCGGTTTGGCGGAAGCAGCACTGTCTGAGTGGAAACTGGAGTCGGCGTCGGCTCGATCGGGGTCGTCCGTGCCGGGGCGAAAGTCGATGTCCGCGAACCTACCGGCAACTCAGCGGTGGGTAAAGGCTGAATCGAACCTTCGGCTGCCGCAGGAAACGTCGTGTCGAGGAAGTGTGACCAGCGCGCGAGTACCAAGCCGGCTGCTCCGTGTGGAACAATGACCGCCCCCACGAGCAACGCTGCGAGCACCGAGAACGGTCTGCGTTTCCCCGCGCCGCTTCGACTCCTCTCCGCGAGGGTGATGCGCACGAGATCGAGCAGTGCGACAGCCCGGTAACCGCCCAGAACGAGGTTCCCGATCATCGAGTCGCGCAGAACGCCAGGACGCAGCAACCAGGTAACTCCCCAACCGGGAAGCTGGCTCGCGTGCCAGAGCAGAAAAGCGAGCGCGAGCGCGGGTGGGACTGCGAGAGCGAGCCCGCGCCACCGGCGCCCGACGATCCAATGACCTACCCCTGGCCACAGCACCGAGGCGACGAGCGCGATCGTGGCGCACCAGCCAGCGGATGCCCGGACGGCGCTCTTTCGAAGTGGTCGACGCTCCAGATCAGCATCACTGAGCGACATGCGGACACTCCGCTCGGGCACTCACGGAGAACCGCTCCATGATACCGCGCGGAGGACGGTCACGCTCCGCATCGTGCTGGCCGACGCTCGATGCGGGTTTACCCAGCGTTTACCGAACGCTGGCTATGCTCGTGGCGAGCAGTCGTCGCTCGGGAAGGGGGGAAACTGTACGGTGGACCGGGTCCGAAGCGGAGAGACACAGCGAACGACTGGCCAGCGGTGGACCGGCCGCATCGGCTGGTTCATCGCTGGGATGCTTTCCACGCTCCTCCTCCTCGGCCTCGCGGGATGGGTACTCGCGCCACAGTTGCTGGCTCATCGGAGCGATCTACCCGGCGAGCGTCGCCTGGCACGGATCCTCGTCGATCGCGCGGCCGCCCGAGGAGCACAGGCCGTCCCGCCCCGCCCGCCGAGCGGGGCACGGGCAGTCGAACACGGGCGGATCGTGTATCTCGGTGCCTGCTCGCAGTGCCACGGGGCGGACGCTGACGGGAAGGGCTGGCTGGGCGCGCTCACCTATCCACCAGCAAGCGCCCTGAACGACGCCGACACCCAGACTCGGAGCGATACCGAACTCTACTGGATCATCGCGAACGGTCTGAGCTTCACCGGCATGCCGGGCTTCCAGGATCGTCTCAGCGAGGAGCAGATCTGGGCCGTCGTCGCCTATCTCCGGAGCTTGTCTACTGGGTCGAGCGACACGCTTCCTACCGTCCCACAACCGTCGAGTGACGAGCTCGCTCAGGCAGATCCTCGCGGCAGCGCGGTCGCACGGGGGGCCGCCCTCTATGTCGCGCTCGGCTGTAGCAACTGCCATGGCACAGGAGGCAACGCACCGGGCCGGCTCCAGCTCAGGGCAACGGATCGGCGGGCCGTCCGCGTTATCCGCGAGGGCGCCGACGAGGGTATGCCCGCCTATCCGGATAGCCTGCTGTCCGAACCCGATCTCCAGGCTGTGCTGGCGTACATCCGGACCTTCCGCGGCGGCTCGTGAGCGCAAGCGCCAGACTGCGGCCGTCCGTCGCGACCGATCGACCTGATCGCACGGCTGGGCACCCGATCGACCGGTGATCGTTCCGTTAGGGCTCTGTCCGCAGCGCGTCGTGTACCACGCGCGAGCATTCGAGCGAGGCTGACGGCCGCTCGAAACACCCCGTTTTACCCCCTTGACAAACGGGCACGGATGTGGTGTACTGAGGATGCGGTTCCGAGGAGTCGGCAACGACCCGCTCGGAGGCACCTGGCGAAAGCTGGGTGACCATTCCGGACAACCGGATCGGACGATGCCACGCACGGCCCTGGAACGTGCGTGGTGATCACCGAACCCGGCGCCGAGTGAGGGGGTGAAACCTCGTCGCGGCTCACGGAGCGAGCGGGAACCGAGTGGCTCGTCGGAACCGCATTTTTGTCTCTCACCGCTGAGGCGCCCAGTCTCGTTCGAGCTGCGGATCCGCGACGGGTTTCTCCATCTTCCCCGGGATCACGCGCCGGCAGAGTGTCCCGGAACATTCCTCATGACGTCTCGACGAGCTGCTCTACGACGTTGCTCGCTTTGAGCCCGCTCCCGGTCAGCACGATGACGACCGGGCCGAGGGGTTCCCACCCGCGCCGCACGGCCCGGCGGAAAGCAGCGGCCCCCAGCGCAGCGGTCGGCTCGACATACAGGCCGCGTCGCCACAGCAGGCGGGTCGTCTCGATCAATTCCGCTTCCGCGATCGCCTCCGGCCAGCCACCGCTCTCCTCGAGCACGGTCAGCAGGAGAGACCCACGTGGTGGTGACGCTATCCGCGCCCCCTCAGCGATCGTCGGGCCAGCCTCGACCGCTTCCAGCTGACGCCCCGGCTGTGTCCAAGCGCGGGCGAGCGGCGCGCACGCCTCCGGTTGCGCTGCCACGAGCAGGGGTCCGCGTTCCCCGAGCGCACGCCCCGCCAGCGCCGCCCCAGCGAGAATGCTCCCGCCTCCCACCGGGAAGAAACAGGCAGCCGGCCAGCAGTAGCCGAGTTGTTCCCAGACCTCCAGGAGCCAGGTCTTCGTCCCCTCGACGAAGAGGGGATGCCAGTTGTGACTGGCGTAGACCACTCCTGGCTGCTCGGCTGCCTGCTGGGCAGCGCGAGCGACCGCTTCGCGCGAGCCCTCGATGAGCTCGACCCTCGCACCGTAGGCACGCGCCTGGGCGAGCTTGGCCGGCGAGGTACGAGCCGGCGCGAAGACCAGGGCCTCCAAGCCATGGAGTGCTGCATACGCTGCGAAGGCCGCCGCGGCGTTGCCGGACGAATCGACCGCGAGTGCTCGCACCCCAGCTGCGGCCAGAGCCGCTACCAGCACGCTGGCTCCCCGATCCTTGAAGGAGCCGGTCGGGAGCAGGAAATCCAACTTGAAGAGAACCGGTCGTCCCTCCAACTCCCCCGCGACGAGCGGCGTCATTCCCTCACCGAGCGACCGCGCCGGTCGCGCAACCGGCAGGCAAGCAGCATACCGCCAGAGTGTCGGATCGTCTTGCCGGACGGTTCGTCGCTCTAACCGCACGTCCGACTGCAGCAGGAGGAGTCCCCCGCACGCCGGGCAGCGCCAGAACGTCACTGCGAGTACACCGCTCCATCCGCAGTCGTGACAGCGCACCATCCACTGCTCGCGCATCGTTCTTTCCCCCGAATGGATGAGTCGGTCACTGTTCTCCCTGTGGCAGGCTGTGCCGATGGGATGGTTTCTTCATGCTTGCGCTGCGGGCAACCCACCGGTCGACGCGGGCGACGGCTCCGCTACCCGAGGAGGGCTTCGCCAGTGCGCCGATCCTTCCCGCGAGGCCGACGAACGAGTTCGCGTACGATGATATTGCGTTGAATCTCGCTGGTCCCCTCGTAGATTTGCAAGAGCTTGGCATCGCGGAACAGTTTCTCGACCGGGTAGTCAGGACTGTAACCGTTACCACCGAACACTTGTACCGCTTCGGTCGCCGCCCACATCGCGCTATCGGCAGCGAACGCCTTGGCGACGGCAGCTGCCATCGTGTTGTCCTCCCCCTGATCCGCCAACCAGGCAGCCAGAAAGGTCAGCTGTCGCGCAGCCTCCAAACGAATCTGCATTTCGGCCAACTTGTGACCGATCGCCTGGTGGCGAACGATCGGTTGTCCCATCGTGCGCCGCCGCTGTGCATAAGCCAGCGACTCGTCGAGGCAGCGTCGAATGATCCCTGCGCCGAACGCTGCGACCATCGGGCGCGTTCGGCGCAGAGTCTGCATCGCGATCGCGAACCCTTCACCCTCGCGACCGATCCGTTGGTCAGCTGGGACAACCACGTCGTGGAACTCGATTTCCCCATTGGAGATCGCTCGCTGCCCCAGCTTGCGGAGTGGTCGCGTGACGATACCTGTCGACTCGCGCTCCACGACGAAGACGCTGATGCCGTTGTGACCGGCTTGCGGATCGGTCTTCGCGAAGACGACGAAGAAACTCGCGATGGGTGCATTGCCGATCCACCGCTTGTGACCGTTGAGGACATAGACGTCACCGCGGCGCTCTGCATAGGTAGCGAGCGCTGCGACATCGGAACCCGCGTCCGGCTCGGTCAAGGCGAAGCTCGCATACTCACCCGCCGCCAAGCGCGGCAGCCATCGTCGCTTCTGTTCCTCGCTTCCCGCGAGGACGATCGGCTCGCCTGCCAGGCAACTCGAGCAGGCCGCAGCGGTGAATCCCGCACATGCCCAGGCCAGTTGCTCGGCAACGAGGACGAGTTCCAGTACGCCGAGACCGCGCCCGCCGTACTCACGCGGGATCGTGATTTCGGTCAATCCCTCCGCGCGAGCGCGCACGATCAACTCGTGCGGATGTCGTTCCTCCTGGTCATAATACGCTGCTACTGGCTTCACGACCGTTTCCGCGAATCGCCGCGCTCGCTCCTGGAGCTCACGCTGCTCCGCCGTGAGAGAGAAGTCCACGCTCGCCTCCCTTCTCGCAGGCATCGCCCCACCGCTGATATATTCAGGCATGAACCGAGTATCTTGTCCAGAAGCCACGTGACCGCCGTTGGTACGGACTAGGGATAGGGGCTGCTGGTGAATCCCTCCCGACCCAGCAGACAGGATAGGATACGGGCGACGACCGAATCGACTCGTTTTCGATCAGGAGGTGACGGCATGGCGGGACCGCTTCTCGAGGTCCAAGTTGGCGACATCACGACAGTCGATACGGACGCGATCGTGAACGCGGCGAATAACCAGCTGTGGATGGGTAGCGGTGTCGCCGGGGCGATCAAGCGGGCGGGCGGCGAGGAGATCGAGCGGGAAGCAGTCGCCCAAGGGCCGATCTCGGTCGGGCAAGCCGTGGTAACCACGGCGGGACGGCTCCCCTTTGCAGCAGTCATCCATGCTGCCGCGATGGGTTACGACGAACGCGGAGCCATGATTCCCGCCACGCCAGAGACCGTCTACGCTGCCACGCGCGCAGCGCTCACGCGGTGCGCTGAGCGTTCCCTGCGATCCGTTGCCTTCCCGGCACTCGGAACAGGTGTGGGTGGCCTCGACGTCGCCGCCTGCGCGGCAGCGATGGTCCGTGCTGTTCGCGACCATGCTGCGAGCGGAGCAGTATTGCCGGAGCGGATCGTCTTCGTCGTCCGCAGCGAGGAAGCAGCCGACGCGTTCCGCCGCGCGATCGCGAGCGCGAGCTGAAACCGTTTCGTTCCCGATCGACCCGGCCTTGGGTATGATGCGGCAGACGAGCAGCACGCGCTTCGAAGGATCGTGTGCGAACGAGGAGGCTGTATGCAGCGGTTTCGCATCGCGGTGATTCCGGGTGACGGCGTCGGCAAGGAGGTGATTCCGGCAGGTCAACGCGTCCTGGAAGCTGCTGTTGCACAGGAAGCCCAACTCGACTGGCACCTCTTCCCGTGGGGATCCGACTTTTATCGACAGACGGGCACACTCATGCCGCCGGACGGCGTCGAGCAGCTCCGGCGTTTCGATGCGATCTACTTCGGCGCGGTCGGCGACCCTCCCCATGTTCCCGACCATGTGACGCTGTGGGGACTCTTGCTTCCGATCCGCAAGCAACTCGATCTCTTCGTCAACGTCCGGCCGATCCGTCTGCTCCCTGGTCTCCGCGGCCCACTGCGGGACAAGGGTCCCGAAGACATCGATATGATTTTCGTCCGAGAAAACACCGAGGGTGAGTACGCCGGGGTAGGCGGTCGCGTCCACGTCGGCACGCCACATGAGGTTGCGCTGGAGACCAGTGTCTTCTCGCGCTTCAACGTGGAGCGCGTGGTCCGGTTCGCTTTCCAGTTGGCGCGTTCCCGGCGCAAGCACCTGACGAGTATCACCAAGAGCAACGCGCAGCGCTTCGGCATGGTCCTCTGGGACGAGGTCGTCCAAGAAGTCGCCCGCGACTATCCCGATGTCACGGTCACCTCGCTGCTCGTCGACGCTGCGGCCGCACTCATGGTCCGCGCACCGGAACGGTTCGACGTTGCCGTGGGGAGCAATCTCTTCGCCGACATCCTCACCGATCTCGGCGCTGCCTTGATGGGGAGCCTCGGCCTCGCTGCGAGTGCGAACCTGGCTGCTGCACCCGGGGTGCCCTCGCTCTTCGAACCGGTGCACGGCAGCGCCCCGGATATCGCCGGTCGTGGTATCGCGAACCCGATCGGCACCGTGTGGGCCGGTGCGATGATGCTCGAGCACCTTGGGCTGACCGACGCTGCTCGACGCATCCTGCGCGCGATCGAGCGGCTCACCGACGAGGGGACTGTGCTCACCCCCGATCTGGGAGGCACCGCCACGACCGAGCAGGTCGCAGAGCGGATCATCGAGCTCCTGGATGCCTAGGAGCGCCAGCATGCGGATCACTGCTATTCACCTGCGCGAAGTCATTGGCACGTTCCCGTACACCGGGTCGTTCTGGGAGGAACGACTGAGTCGCCCGCTCGACATTTACCCGGAGCACCGCGCCGATCCACGCGAGTGGTGGCTTCCCGAACAGGAGGGTCCCGGCCCGTACCGGCTCCGCCAGATCTTTCTCGAGATCGAGAGCGACGAGGGGGTCACCGGTCTCGCCGGCCCGCTCACGCGCGATGTCGCACGCGTCATCGGCATCCAGTTGCGACCTCGCCTGCGCGGTGCCGACCCGCTCGCGATCGAGCGCATCTGGGACGAGCTCTATCGCTGGCAGGTGCACGGTCGCAAGGGCGTCGTCATGATGGCGATTTCGGCCATCGACTGTGCCCTGTGGGATCTGCGCGGTCGCTGGAACGGTGATCCCGTGTATCGATTGCTCGGTGGTCCCGTGCGGACCGAGCTGCCCGTCTACGCCAGTACGCTCGGTTACTCGCTGGAACTCGAGCGAGCCACCGCGCTGGCGCGCCAGCTCGTCGCTCAGGGGTTTCGCGCCCAAAAGTGGTTTCCGCGCTGGCCGTCCAGCGACCCCCGGACACGGCTGCGGCAAACGGTCGCGCTCTTCGCCGCCCTGCGCGCCGCCGTCGGCGATGACGTCGAACTCATGCTCGACGCCTGGATGAGCTGGGACTGGTCGTTCGCCATGGCCGCGATTCAGGAACTCGCGCCGCTGCGGCTCCGCTGGATCGAGGAGCCGTTCCTGCCGGATCAACTCGAGGCCTACGCCGCGCTGCGCGCCCGGAGTTCGATCCCCATCGCCGGCGGCGAGCACGAGTACACGCGCTGGGGATTCCTTCCCTGGCTGATGCGAGGCGCGCTCGACGTCCTGCAACCGGACATTTACTGGGCAGGTGGCCTCAGCGAGACAGTCAAGATCGCCGCGCTCGCCTCCACCTACGGTATCCCGCTGATCCCCCATGGGCACTCGGTACCAGCGACAGTCCAACTGCTCGCCGCACTTCCTGAACCGGTCGCGCCGTGGGTCGAGTATTTGCTCAAATGGAACGAACTCCTGCAGTTCTTTTTCCGCGAGCCGGTGCAGCCAGTGAACGGGATCATCCGCGTTCCGACCCAGCCCGGTATGGGCGTGGAGCTCGATCCCGCCAAGATCGAGGAGGAGCGCGAACTCGACTGGGAAGCATGACGCCACTCGCAGTATCGTGTCTTCTCGGCTGCTCGGCTGAGACACCGCGAAGCTCGCGACACGGTCATCGCGTCCGGGCCCAGCGCGCTCTCCGGCAGCGACGGCCATTCACCGTGTCGTGGCAACTGGGCGACTCGCTGCCTTCCGAACGCCCGAGCAGAAGCCGACGGAGCGGTCGCGAGCGAGCCGCTGCCAGAAACAGATGATGCAGCGAAGCTGGCTGTTCCCTATCCTTGTCCAAGGACAGTCCGGAGGAGTGACCCAGCTGGAATGGTCACTCTCTCCAACCCGTCCCAGGAAGGAGCGCTCGCGAGCGTGCAACAGTGGGTCACCGAGACGCTGATCGCTCTGGGCTACCTCGGTCTCTTTCTGCTCCTCGTCGCTGAGACGATCTTCCCACCGATTCCTTCGGAAGTGGTGTTGCCGCTCGCCGGGTTCCTCGCCGGGCGAGGCTACCTGGACGTCCGCCTCGCTATCGTCATCGCGACGCTCGGTTCCTACACTGCGGCGACGCTCCTCTATGCGGTCGGACGGTTCGGTGGCCGGAGCGCGCTCCTCCGTTTCGGAACATGGTTGCGCCTCGATCCCGTGACGGTCGCCTCGGCCGATCGCTGGTTCCTCCGCTGGGGATCGCTCGTCGTGCTCGGGGGTCGGCTCGTGCCGGTCGCCCGCAGCGTCGTGTCGGTTCCGGCCGGTACCTTCCGCATGCCCTTCTGGCGTTTCAGCGTCCTGACGATCGTCGGGAGCGGTGCGTGGAACACGGCACTGATCGGGAGCGGCTGGCTGCTGGGCGAGAACTGGGAACTCGTTGCCGCCTGGGTGGACCGCTACACGACGGTGGTCGTCGTGCTGGCCGCACTCGGGCTCGCCGTGCTCGGCGCGCTCGCGATCCGGCGCCGTTCCCGTTGGCTCCCCCGCTTCCTCCGCCAGCAGGCACCGTCGTCGCACCATCGCGAGAACCGGCGGTAGGCGAGCCGACTCGTCATGCTGACGCACGAGCACGACCGCGCGGTCACCGGTCAGCTGGCATCCCCGGTGAAGAGCTGCACCGACCCTCGGCGATTCACTCGGTGCGATCGAGCACTTCCAAAACGCGACCCAGCTGCTCCAGTCCCTCCAGCGTATTCGGCTCGATCCGCAGCTGCAGATGGTGGATCCCCGCACGGGCGTACGCGCGAAACTCCTCGGCGATCTCCTCAGGCGTCCCGCGCACCGGATCGGCGACCACACCATAGATCCGGCCGTGGCCGGGGAAGGCGACCAACGCGGACGCCGAGAGTGTCACGCTCGACCAGTCCCGCCCGACATCCCGACAGGCCGCTCGAAACGCCTCGATCTGCGGACCGAGCCCGCTCGCTCGGTTTCCGGTGAAATCATAGTAGGTATTCCAGATATCGGCATATTGGGCAGCCAGTCGGAGCACCCTCGGCCCGTTCCCACCGACCAGGATGGGCGGCCCCTGCGGGCGTGGGCCGCGCGGTCGCAACAAGCAGTCCCGCACTGTGTAGAATTCGCCCACGTAGTCGATCCAACCAGTGCGCAGCAGACCGTGGACGATCGCCAGCGCTTCGGCGAACCGACTGACTCGTCGATCCCAGGGAAAACCGAAGCGGCGAAATTCCGACTCCGTGTTCCCGGCTCCCAACCCGAGAATCAGTCGACCGCCCGAAATCTCGTCGACCGTCTCCGCCATCTTGGCGATCAGCGCCGGATTGCGCCAGTTGGTGCAGAGGACGAGCGTTCCCAGCGTGATCCGCTTCGTGACCGCGGCGAAGGCGGAAAGGAGCGACCAGCATTCCCAAATTCCTTCCGGTTCCCCATCCGGTGTGCGGTAGAGGAGATGATCGACGACCCAGAGCGAGTCGAGCCCGATCTCCTCGGCGAGGCGTGCCATCGCCTCGAGATCGCTCCAGCGTGGAAGACGCCCGTTCCAGCGATATTCCCCTTGCGGGACCAGGATACCGATCCGAAGCGGTCGGTTACGCACCGAACTGGTCATTCGCCGTCTCCCTTCGCTCTCCTCGACCCTGCATCCGAGATCGTTTTTCGCGCGTCCGCGGACAGAGCGCAACCAGACCGGCGAGAAATGGCGCACTTCGGTATTCCAGGGTCTCTGCACCGAGTCTCACGGTCAGCAGTCGCGCACGCGGTGACGAGCGCGCCTCTGACGATGCTGAGAAAAGATGACCTTCATGCCGTAACGAGCAGCCCGCGGTCGATCGGCTGGACCGCGCGATCGGGATCGATTCCCAGTGGGGACGGAGCGGGTCACTCATCACTCGCGCCGACCGACGCGCCGACGCGGGCGCTGCATCGAGAAGCCACCGCGTACCTGGTGGCGCGCGGGATCAGCGACATGCGCGTCGCAACCGGACTCAGCCCGTACCAGCCCCATGGCAGAACCAAGCACGTGCGTGCTCGCTACTCGAGCCTGTTCGCGCGCGTCGTCGCGTGCGCTAGGATGAGGCACGGGAGGGAAGGATGGAAGGCCGGCGACGTACGGGAAATCGAGCACGACTGGCGACCTTCATGCTCGGCCACTTCAGCGTCGATTTCATGAGCGGGCTCCTGCCGGCCCTCTATCCACTGCTCGCGGGCGAACTCGGCCTCGATTACCGCCAGATCGGTACCCTCGCCCTGGCTTATACCGCGGCCGTTTCCCTGACTCAGCCGTTTTTCGGTTACCTGGCGGATCGCTGGGGTGTGCGGTGGCTCGCGCCGCTCAGTCTCCTCTGGTCCGGCATTTTCCTCGGCCTGTACGGTCTCGTCCGCCGCCCGGAACTGCTTTACCCGTTCGCCTTCCTGGCCGGGTTCGGATCGGGCGCGTACCACCCGATCGGTGCATCGCGGGCCGCGGCGCTCGCTCAGGAGCACCAGCGGAACACGACGATGTCGATTTACACCGTGAGCGGTACCATCGGCTATGCACTCGGCCCGTTGGCCGGGGTGATCCTCTTCCGCGCCTTCGGGCTCGCGGGCACGCTCGTCGCTGTCCCGATCGGGTTCCTCGCTGCGGCACTCGTCCGCTGGGGGCTCGGTCAGTTCGCCGAGTCGCTCCCGCCGTCGGGCCGGCAGAGCAGCAGCGCGACTCGTCAGGCGATCGCTTGGCGAGCGCTCCTCCCGATCCTCGCTGTGGTCATGTTGCGCAGCTGGGCCTTCATGACCGTCGCCACCTTCGCCCCGGTGTGGTATCGCGAACTCGGCTACGACGTGCTCTACGGGGTCGTCGCGACCGTCATCGTCGCCAGTGGAGCCGCCGGGACACTCCTCGGCGGTTTCCTGGCTGACCGCCTCGGCTCCTGGCGCGTCCTGCTGGGCTCGTTGGGACTTGCGATCCCCGCCCTGCTGGCGTTCGCTGCCACGACCAGTCCAGTCGGTCTGTTCGCTGCAGCCAGCTTCGGTCTCGTGGCCGATGCCTCCGTCTCCGTCACCCTGGTCGCTGCACAGCGCTTGCTGCCTGGTCGCGCCGGCGTGGCGTCCGGATTCATCCTCGGGATGGGCTTCGTCACTGGCGGGATCGGCGCACCGGTGACGGGATGGGTCGCTGACCGGATCGGCCTGCAGGCAGCGCTCGGCCTCACTGCACTGGCATTGGCCGCTGCCCTCGTGCTCTGCTGGGCGATCCCGGCCGCTGCCCTGCGGCGACCAGCGCTCGCCCCGGCTGGCGGCCGCTCGTGACGGTCTGGATCCGACTAGTCCGGCGCGGACGGTCAGCGTTGCGCTCACCATCCCTTCGGGCTGTAGCGTCGGTAGGCGAACTCAATGTAGCAATCGTCCAGATTCAGAGCGGCAGCCACTAACTGCTCGCCACTCTGCGGAATCAGGGCGCGCTCACCCGGGTTCTCGATCTGTCCGAGCGACACTTTGACGAGAAAGTCCCGGTAGTCCTCGAAGTACGACAAAAGATGCCGGAGGATGGCGTAGCGGTCGACCGAGCGGATCGCCTCGATCATCGTCTCGACCACGCTGATGACCGTCTCGTAACCGACTTCCTCCCGCCTCCAGTCCTCCTCGATGTTCCAGAGCGGGCGCCCGAGTTCGCGCTCCAACGTGGGGTCCGCGGTGATGACTTCGTCGAGCAGATAGCCAGCGGCGTCCACTGGCTCAGCCAGCTTGGACAGCGCCTGCATCGCCCGCTTGGTCCAGAGCCAGCACCCGCGGGTCTCCTCAACGGTGATCCCGAGCTTGTCGCCGATCGATTCACGATGATCCGAGCCGTAGACGATTCCCAACGACTCGCGCACCCAGTCGCAACCGGCGGGCTCGTCGATACCGAGCCACCATCCGGCATAGCCGGGAACCGGTTCTCCTGGATCGGCGCACGCGAGATCGAGCCACTTTTCGACGCCGAGTTCGCGCGCGAGCTCATCACCGTACTTCCCGAGCGAGCCGAAGTGGCGGACGAACCGGCACATCCCGAGATCAGGAGCTTCCTGTCGCAAATCCTCCCAAGAGTCCTCGGACAGCGTCTCCAGCTCGTCGAAGCTGACATAGTTTGCGAACCAGCACGCCCAATAGCTGAGATCACCGAGCTGAGCCTCGAAATAACCCTCGTTGTCGTACCAGCCGCGGTATGCCTCCTGGTAGAGGCTTTCGTAATCCCAACGATCGAACTTCTCATAGAAGCTGATGTCGTCCATCGCGGGTGCTCCTTCCGCCGCTCTAACCCGACCGTCACCGCCAGTCTCGTACCAGCACGGGAACACAGGAGTTCCCGTCTGCGGCAGCTTCCACGGCCGAAACACGCGCAGAGGTCTTCGTAGACTTTGGGGCGGCTGCTCCCGCTTTGCGGCTCCCCGCCGGCAGGCCAGCGAGACCAGGTGCTCCGCCGGACCGCATTGGAGGCACCGACATGCGCCGCACCCGAGCGCTCACCCGTGCCCCAGACACGAGCGGCCAGCGCGGTCGACAGCGCACCGCTGCGAACCACCTCCCAGCGAGCAGCGCCCGCCGGACGCTCAGACTCTCGCCACGGTGGCGAAGCGGAGTAATTCGCCACGTTAGCAGGGGCTCGCGTCCGCCATCGGATCCGCCTACGCGCGGACCCGGCCCCACGAGTCGGTCTTCCGGTCGGCTGCTCCTCGCTCCTCAGGCCCGCTCGTCGGAGGGAGCGAGCAGTTCCAGATAGTCCTCCCGAACTGGATGGAAAATATCGTAGAAGACGACCGCTTCGAGCGCCTCTGCCTCGTGCTCCGTACCCGAAGGGACATGGATCGCCTCGAACGGCCCGAGCACCCGCTCCTCGTCACCGATGCGGAAGCGCAGCCGGCCACTGATGACGAGACACATCTGTTCGTGCGGGTGAGCATGCGGCGGCGTCTTCGCCCCGGCTGGTGCCTCCACGCGGACGAGCATGAGCTGATCGCCGGCGAACGGCCGCAAGGTGAATGCGCCGAACGGCAAGGCGCGAAGCGAACGCGTATCGACCGCCTGACCCATCATCTCCCCCGTGCCGAGTTCCGCAGCCTCACTGGACCGGCACAGCAAAGCGCGCACGGAGCCGGCGCGCGGCTTCGACCATGTTGCTGAGCGAAGGCCAAACCTCCTCCGGACGCCGGGTCTTGAGTCCGCAGTCCGGATTGACCCACAGCTGCTCCGGTCGCAAAAATGCGAGCGCGCGCTCGAGCAGCTCGAGCATCTCCTCGACGCTCGGGATCCGCGCCGAGTGGACGTCATAGACACCCGGACCGATCTGCCGCGGGTAGCGGTACTCCTGGAAAGCCTGCAGGAGCTCTCCCCGACTCCGGCTGTTCTCGATCGAGATGACGTCCGCGTCGAGCGCGTCGATCGCCTCCAGGATGTCGTTGAACTCGCTGTAGCACATGTGCGAGTGGATCTGCGTCTCGTCGCGAACGCCCGAACTCGCCAAGCGGAAGGCGCGCACGGCCCAATCGAGGTACTCGGGCCAGTCCGCTCGACGCAACGGAAGCCCCTCCCGGAGTGCCGGCTCGTCGATCTGGATCATGCTGATCCCAGCAGCCTCCAGGTCACGGACTTCGTCGCGCAGCGCCAGCGCGATCTGGTACGCGACCTCGCGTCGCGGGATATCTTCGCGGACGAACGACCAGTTCAGGATGGTCACCGGTCCGGTCAGCATCCCTTTGACCGGCTTCTCGGTGAGAGATTGTGCGTACCGACTCACTTCCACCGTCATCGGTCGTGGCCGTATCACGTCACCGAAGATGATCGGAGGTCTCACCACCCGGCTCCCGTACGACTGCACCCAGCCATGCTCGGTCAGGACGAAGCCTTCCAGTTGCTCGGCGAAGTACTCCACCATGTCGGCACGCTCGTACTCGCCGTGCACCAGGACATCCAGCCCGATCTCCTCCTGACGCCGGATGACCTCGGCGATCCGCTCGCGGACGAACCCCCAATAGTCCGCATCCGAGAGCTTGCCGGCACGCCAGCGTGCACGTGCCTGGCGGACGTCCGGCGTTTGCGGGAAGCTGCCGATCGTCGTCGTCGGAAAGAGGGGAAGTCGGAATCGCGCCCGTTGGAGCGGTTCGCGCAGCTCGTACGGCGACCGACGCCGGAAATCGTCCTCGGTGAGCGCGGCCAGTCGTTCGCGGACGTCGCGCCGGTAGACCCGAACCTCGTCCAGTGCCAAGCGGAACGCCTCCGCGTTCTGCTCGAGCTCGTCCAGAATGGCCGCACGTCCCTCGTTGAGTGCGCGCGTCAAGATCACCAACTCTTCCAGTCGTTGCTCGGCGAACGCCAGCAATGCCCGCACCGCAGCCGGGAGCTTGGTTTCCAGTCGCACGTCGTGCGGGAGATGCAAGAGCGTACAGGACGGCTGCACCCAGATGCGCGCCGGTTCCACATGCTCGGCGATCTCTTCCAGCTTCTCGAGCGCTTCCACGAGATTGGTTCGCCAGATGTTGCGCCCGTTCACGACCCCGGCACCGATCACTTTCCCCTGGGGAAAGCCGTGACGGTTGAGCAGGGCTCGGTTGCCGTCGTCCCGCACGAAGTCCAAGCCGATCCCTTCGACCGGCAGACTCGTGACGACAGCCCAACTCGCATCGTCGAGACTGCCATAGTAGGTTTGCAGCATCAGCTTGGGCCGAGCATTCGCTTCGCCGAGCACGCGATAAGCTACCCGGAGCAACCGCAACTCTTCGTCGCTGCGATCCTGCACGAGAACCGGCTCGTCCATCTGGACCCACTCGGCACCAGCCAGTGCGAGCCGCTCCAAGACCTCCTGGTAGATCGGGAGCAACTGCTCCAGGTGCTCGCGTAACGGCCGCTGGTGATATTTGCCGAGGAGCAACAGCGAAACCGGACCCAGCAGAACCGGCTTGGCCGGTCGTCCCAAAAGCGACGTCGCCTCGGCGAACTCGAGGAAGGGCTTGGCGCTGGCCAGACGCGGACCAGGCGCATCGAATTCCGGCACGAGATAGTGGTAGTTGGTATCGAACCACTTCGTCAACTCGAGCGCGGGAACACCCGGTGCTCCCCGCGCCATGGCGAAGTAGGTCGGCAGACTGACTTCTGGCTCGGCCGAGCCGAACCGGGACGGCACCAGCCCGACCAGACAGATCGCATCCAAGACATGGTCGTAGAGGCTGAAATCGTTACAGGGAATCTGATCGATCCCGGCCTGGAGCTGCACGCGCCACGCCGCTTCGCGGACTGCTCGAGCCGTCTCCTGCAAGGCCGCCGCATCAGCCTCACCGGCCCAGTAGCGCTCGAGGGCCCGCTTCAGTTCACGCTGCTTGCCGATTCGGGGATACCCGAGGACCGAGCTCTGGGCCATGCGCTCCCTCTCTCCTCCATTGGGTTCACTCAGGCTCGCGATCGCTCACCACGACTCGCTCGGCGACGATAACACGCGACGAGCGCATCGTCAAAGGGCGGGCGAGCGCTCGCTGTATCGCGAGCTGGCTACAACCGAAACTTGGCGTTCCGGACGAGAAACGGGGAGGCACGCTGGTGCGCACCTCCCCACCTTTCTCGAGCGCCGATCTCCTCAGGACTCAGCACCGTCGGCGCTGGTCCCCTCACTGAGCAGTCGCCGGATCATGCGCGCGACCTCCGGCTTCATGAAGTAGATCCGCCGGCCTGGAGCCTCGTCTCCACCCGTCCGAAACTCGACAGGCTCCTCTTTGTATGGGAAACGCCGCATCGCGTGGCCAACCGAACTGAGTCGCCCGCCGATGACACGGGCCGGTACCCCCAGTGCCCGCTCGAGTTCCACCATCGGGTACCCCTCGGGGCGTTTGGCGATCTCCGCGAGGATCTGCCGCGCGCCGTCCTGCAGGCGGCTCCAGAACTGGCGGAACTCTTCGAACGTCCACGGTTCACGCTCACCGAGTGGTCGCACACCCTCACTGACCTCGAACTCTCCTGTCGTCAGTCCTGCGAGTCGTTGCAGAACTTCCTGAATCGCCCCGATCTCTTGCGAGTCTCCCTCGATCGTGATGACGATCCGCGCCATCGCTTCCTCCCGAAGTCCCGATCCTCATTGTCAACACAGGAATCATACTCTCACACTGCATTGCGCGCAAGTCCTTTTATCCATCCTTTCCTTCCGGCTCACTCTTCCTGAGTGTTCTGTTCATCGATCAGAGCGAACCAACTGCTCGGAATCGCCCCTAACACCGGAAGAATACGGGCCGGGGCGAAATACGGAAAATCGAACTGGACGAGTTCTCCAGCTCTCTTTCCTGGCACAGGCATGAGGCGAGCAGCGAGTGGTTTCCCCAAACGGGTGGCCAGCGTCGCGGTATCGAGAACGATCGCGGCGAGCTGATCGACTGTCGTCTCGCCGGGCAAGGGAACGACATCGAGTCCGACGCCGCAGACCGATGCCGCAGCGAGCAAGAGCGGCAATGACACCAAATCACCGCCCGCTCGCATTCCCAGTACCGCGTCTTCGAGAACCGGCAACATCACGCCACAGAACCCGGTGCGCGGTACCGGAATGTCGCGCAGGACCCGCGTCAGCGACGCGATCACCGTCAGCGTTCCCACTCCCCCGAAGGGTTGGACACCGAGCCGCTCGATCGCGCCAGCGATACTGCGCGTGATCTCGGGGTGCGGTGCCAGGGAGACGTCGATGCCGAGAAAGCGCGCCCCCACCTCGCCAGCCAATCGTTCCGCGACAGCAGCCAGTTCGCTCGCTCGGGCCGTCAAGCGTTCACGCAACCGGCGCTCAGCCTCAGCCAATGACTGCGCGCCGGCGAAGGCCTCACCGGCCTCGTCCGCCGCCTCCCATGCGACCGAAAACGCGAGCGGTCCGCCGTCATGATACGCTGCCGGGAAGAACGGGATACCTGGTGGACAGAGTGCCAGCGCCGCGAAACGTAAATTGCCTAGACCTCCCGGAGTTCGGTGGGAGAGTGCCGCGATGATCTCGGCGGCCCAGCGGACTGCTGGCAACGAGAGTGTCCCCTTTTCGTCGGTCACTGCGAGTGCCGCGAAAAGGCGTTCCTCAGCGACCAATGCCTCGAGCAGACGTTGGCACCAGGCGAATTCCCGAGGGCGGACCGGCCCCATCGAGACATAGTCGAAACCACACGCCTCCGCCAACTCACACAGTGCGCTCGCGAAAGCTTCTGTCTCCGCCGGAGCGACGATCGTCGGAAACGGCTGCGTAGCCAGCCGTACCGATTGCAGCTCGAGACCGCTCTCGGCATAGCCAGCACGCACCCGCTCGACGACACGACCGAGCTCTTCTCCACCCACTATCTGCTCACCGTTCCAGCTGGTCGTCCACCCCACGGTTACTGCTCGGACACGCACGGCTCGCCTCCCACGAGATATCGCCGGTCCTACACCGGCGTATACTGCCATGCGTGCCGACTACGCGGAGGAGCGGGTGCGCCTAACGATGCAGGAAACCATCGAGCGATTTATCGGACAGGTGCCTGCCCGCGTCATGCTCCTCTTTCGCGACCTCGACGAGGATCTCGAAATCGCGTACGACGCCGACCGTCCCGTCGTGGCCGCGAGCACGATCAAGCTCTTGGTGTTGGCCAGACTCTATCGCGCCTTCGCCCGCCAGCAGCTCGATCCGCGAGCCCGCGTGCGGATCGCCTCCGATCAGCTCGTGCCCGGAAGCGGGGTTCTACGCTGGTTGGCCGAGCCGCCTCCGATGACGCTCCGTGACCTGGCTGTTTTGATGACGATCGTGAGCGACAATGTCGCAACGAATACACTCATCGACGTGCTCGGCTTCGCGGCGATGGAGGAACTCGTCGTCGAACTCGGCCTCACCAGCACCGCACTGCGACGCCCTTTCTGGGGACGCGCAGCCTACCCCGGCGAGCCGGAAAATCTGGTGACCGCCCGCGATCTCGCCACGCTCCTCGCTGCTCTGGAACTCGGTCGCATCGTCCCAGAAGGACATTGGTTGGACGATCTCCGCACGCTGCTCCGCGCACAGCAATTTCGGGACATCATTCCGGCGCGCCTGTCGGAAGCGATCATCGTCGGGAACAAGACCGGATCGCTCCCCGGCTATGTGCACGATGCTGCTCTGCTTTGGGCTCCGTTCGGACGAGCTGTTCTCGTTATGCTCACCAGCGAGGTGGCCGATTTCGAGGCGACCCGACGCGCGCTCGCTGATCTGGCTAAAGAGATCGTCGAGCACTGGCAACAGGCAAGACAGCGAGGCGAATCGAGGAGAGGAGAACGCTGAGATGTCCGATGTCCAGCTGCGCCATGTCGGGGCACCGCCGGCGGCGCAGCGCGTCCTGGTGATCGGTGCCCACCCCGATGATCCGGAATTCTTTTGTGCCGGGGCGATCGCCCGCTGGATCGCTGCCGGGACGATCGTCCACTATGTCGTCGTGACATCGGGCGACAAGGGACTACCAGAGGACTGGACTGATCCTCGTCCCTTCGTCACGGTTCGCGAGAACGAACAGCTCGCGGCCGCCGAGGAACTCGGCGTGCAAGGTGTGACGTTTTTGCGTCTCCCTGACGGTGAAGTGTTCGATACGCTCGACCTGCGTGCTCAACTCACCGCGGAAATTCGGCGTTTTCGTCCCGACATCGTCTTGACACACGATCCACTGACGCGACTCTATCGCCAGCATCCCGATCACCGCGCAGTGGGAGCAGCGGCCCTGGCAGCAGCGTTCCCAGCGAGCCGCCTGGCTACCTTCTTCCCTGAGCAACGGGAAGCTGGGCTCGGGCCCCACAGCGTTCGGATCGCCCTGCTCTTCGGCACCGACCGACCGGATACCTTCATCGACATCGCACCCGTCTTCGAACGGAAGCTCGCTGCGCTCCGCCGTCACGCCAGTCAAGCCAGCGCATTCCCCGGAGGGTTGGAAACCCGAGTACGGACGCGCGCCCGCGAGGCAGGCGCACCAGCCGGCCTGGAACTCGCCGAAGCATTCCTGTGGGTCGACCTCGAGTGAGCGCTCTTGCATTTAGCCGGTCCCGCACCGGCTCCGTACGCGCGGGATCACCTCCTCGACGAAGTAGCGAGCCTGGGCAAGATAGTCGCCCGCGACGGGCCAAAAGACGAACGTGTCCATACCGAGTTCGGCGAAGCGCGCGATGGCATCTGCCCATGCCTCCGCTGGCCCGCTCAGAAAACCCGGGCGCGTGACCCGATAGGCTCGCCCGCCCGGAACGTCGAGCACCCCGAGCAGGTTATAGAGCCGACGGATGGTGGCAGGGTCGCGACCAACTCGTTCGGCACCTTCGTTCACCCACCGGTTCACCCGCGGTAACTGTTCCGGGAGAACATACGGCGTCGAGACACTGATGCCATCGGCCAGCTCGCCAGCGAGTCGGAGCGCTCGCGGCTTGATCGCACCGACCCAGAGCGGGATCGGACGGGTCGGCGCGGGTCCGAACACGAGTCGGTCGACGCGAAAGATAGACCCCTCGTAGGTGACCGGCTCACCGCTCGCTGCCTTCTCCCACAGGAGCCGGCAGAGTCGTAACGCATCCTCGATCGCTGCGAGCGCCTCACCTGCCGACCATCGGGGTCCACCCATCGCGGCGATGCCGTCCCAAAATCCACCAGATCCCAAACCCAGCTCGAGCCGCCCACCGGTCAAGCGGTCGAGGGTCGCTGCTGCTTTCGCCAGCATCGGCGCTGGACGGAGAGCGAGTGTGGCCACATTCGTCAAAACATGGACGCGCTGGGTGCGCAGCGCAACGGCTGTCAGGATTGTCCACGTCTCAGCGAAGCGCGGGTTGTAGGCGTGATCTTGCATCGCTACCAGGCCGAGGCCAGCGGTATCTGCGAGTTGGGCCAGTGCTTCGACTTCCTCGAGACGATCGATGACTGGGTCGATGTTCAGTCCGAAGACCAAGCTCGTTCGCTCGCGCACCGTCGATACCTCCCATGGTATTTCCGCACTGCTTCCCCGCCTCTACCCGAGCAGTTGTGGAATGACGGCCAACCCACACCGGAACGCGTTAGCCGGATCGTCGCGTCACTCGAGCGCTGCCGAAGAGTCGGCTGCAGCATCCGGATCGGACTGGAGAACGCGCTCTGCGCGAACGTTGGAGGTACGGGCACCGCACGGTCTCTCCAGTTACGGCGCGATGGGGTTTCACACCTGGTCCTGCTCCGCCAACGCCGCAGGGCACAACCACAGACTACCGAACCGATCCTACCAGCAGCGTACGACAGCGATCGCTGCGTGATGGACCTACTCGACCGCTCCACCCATCGATCGTAGTTCGACCAGCACCGTGAGCGGACCAGTGCGAGCAGTACCGCCAAGGTCTCGTCCCCTGCGCGCGTCAACCTGGGCAGGAAGCCTTTGCGGATCGTTACCGTCTGCTGGCCGACCTCGAGCGCATCGTGCGGATGACCGAGTCCAGCGTACGGCAAGCGGACAACCACTCGGTCGAGCGACGGATTGATCCTCGCTGACATCGAGAGGACAGGACTCGCTCGATCGACCTGAGGACTGACGCGTACGACGACCGCTCGTCCGAGAAGGGGTAATCCGCGTTGCTTCAGCATAGCCAGAAAACGGCGGTGCGGTCTTCCGGTGCCACGGCACAGCGCTGTGTCCAGTTCTCGATGCGTGCCTCCAGCGACTGGCTGCGTCGCACGTCGTAGAGGTTCGGCAAGGAAACCCGTTGAGGCAGCCAGTCATCAGCTCTTGCCGAGCATCGATCGCATCCGCGGCCAGTATCCAAGCGATCCGGATCTCGACGTAGCGGGCTGGAATCGGTTCACGGCTCGCTCCTCTGATACACCCCGGTCACCGCCGAGCGTCCGGTCGCGCACGTGTTCTCTAGCCAACTGGAGACAACGATGGCTTCGCTCAGCACCGTGACGGCTTCTCCCGGGCGGCAGCGTGAGCCGCCCATGGGCTCGCGGGCATCTCAAGCAGTGACTAGCTCCCATCCCCAACTCGATACGCTCGTGCGTCGAGCGGTCGAGGCTGGCCACTGCACGCGCCAGGGCGGCTGGCTGAGGCACGAAGAGATTGGCCACATCGAGTGCCAGCTGTCCCGTTTCGGTGCGTGCGGCGAGCCAGCTCAGCAATGTCCAGGATGCCAGAAAGACTGGATCCAGAAGGGTGACCCAGAAAGGCCACCAGGTCGGGATTTTACCCTCACCTCTGATCTGCCCCGAGTCCACCAGCGCCACCTGCCTGTGGCCATGCCCTATCGACCCCGCACCACCTCTACAACCGGCCACGCCGGGGCGCGCTGACCGAAAAGAAAGTGAGTGGGCACACCGGAAGCATCGGGTTACACCGACCCACCGTCACCGAGGCGTGCGAGCCAGGCGTTCCTTCACAGTTTGCAACCAAGCCTCGTACTGCGCTTCGCTGCGCGCGCCGCTCAAGACATATTCACCAGCGGCGACCAGTGTCGGCACCGCCCAAACGCCCAGTTCCCGCGCACGGGACAGGTCTGCCCGCACAGCGTCGAGGACTGTCTGGCTGCGGTACGCCTCTTCCCACGCCTGGACATTCAAACCGACATCGGCTGCGCAATCACGCAGCACGGTATCGTCGGCAATATTGCGGCATTCGATCAAATGCGCCTGCTGAATCCGATCGAACAGGTCCCAGTGTGCAGCTTGGCCACCGAGCACTTCGGCCGCCTTGCAGGCACGCAGGCCTGGTAACGAGTACGGATAATCGAATGGTCGTGTCGCCATCAGATCAGGGCGGAAGCGGTGCTCGTCATCGTATCGGTTGGCCATTCGCCAGTGCTCGAGGATTTCGGCTTTGCCGCGCTCCTTCGAGCCGAAGAGAACGACGATCGCCTCCGGTGTCGGTGCCAAGGCAAAGCACCGGTGCAAGAACTGGACCTCAGGATGACGCGCCGCGACTCGCCGCAACCGTGGCGACGCCACGGCACACCATGCTCAGAGAACGTCGTGAAAGAACTCGACGACGATGGTCACGGTCAGCCCCCCAAACTGAGCGGCCACGGCGTCGGCACTCCGAGGAGAGCGAGCGCTGCCCCAGCCAGCGCGAGATTCTTCAAGAAGTGCGCCATCTGATTGGCCCGCATCATGGGATCGCTTTCCGCCCAGAAGTTGTGCATCCAAAAGGCAACCGGCACCAGAAAGATGATGAGAAGGAGATTACCGATGACCGGCTGGTACCCGGTCGCGACACTCGCACCACCTAGGAGCAGCATGATCCCGGTGATGATGACTGCGGCCTGCGGAGCTGGTACTCCCTTGGAGGCGGCATAGCCGCTCATCGCTCGCCACATCGCGAAGTGATTGACGCCGTTGATGATGAAGAAGAGCCCGAAAATCACTCGACCAGCCAGAAAGGCCCACTCCATATTCTCCCCCTCTCGGTCGCCCATCGCGCTGCGGCAAAAACGGAGCGGGGGCTGCTCGTCGCCCCCGCCTCTGCTCGCTCAGGCTGCGTCCTTGCGCACCAACTCGACCTCGATTGAGACGTCGACCGTGTCACCGACAAGCCAGCCACCGGCTTCCAGAGCCACGTTCCAGCTGGCTCCAAAATCATGCCGGTTGATCTTCGTCCGCGCCTCGAACCCGGCGCGTACACCACCCCAGGGATCCTTGGCGACACCGTGGAATTCCGCATCGAGGGCGACTTCCTTGGTCACTCCGCGCATCGTCAGATCACCGATGACTCGATAACGGTTCCCCCCGAGTGGCTCGATGCGCTTGCTCACGAAGGTGATCGTCGGATACTGCTCGACGTCGAGAAAATCCGCTGAGCGAAGATGCGCGTCTCGTCGCTCCTCGCGCGTATCGATGCTCGCTGCATCGATCGTCACCTCGACCTTGCCATGCTCTGGGTGCGCTGGATCGAACTCGACCCATCCCGAAAACGACTTGAACTGCCCACGCACGGTCGTCACCATGAGGTGCCGAACTGCGAAGGTAATTTGACTGTGGGCAGGATCGATCTCCCAACGGGCCAAGCCTGTGAGTTCCGGCGCGACCGTCGTCACCCGCGATCCTCCTTTCTCCATCCGACGCTACGCAATCCGTAGCAACTACGACTAGCATAGTGATCGCGTGGCGGGCTGTCAAGAGTGAGGCCCAGACATCGTGAGTCTGCACTGCTCGGTCGCTGGTCTCCTGGTCGGTCCTGCTCTCGAGGATGGCCCCACACGTCTCCGGAGAACAGCGCAGTACAATGAGAACAGCGAGGTTGGACGATGCGACGCGAGAGCTCCCACGAAGCTACCTGTCCGATCGCACGCGCAGCCCGACTGCTCGGTGACCACTGGGTACTCCTCATTCTCCGCGAACTCGGTGGAGGGAGCCGTCGTTTCCAAGAACTTCTGCTCGGCACCGGAATCAGCCCCGCGGTTCTCTCTCAACGCCTGCGGTACCTCGAAGCTGAAGGTCTCGTCTCTCGCCACGCGTACGCCGAAGTTCCACCGCGCGTCGAGTATGCACTCACCGAAAAGGGACGGGCCGCTCTTCCGCTCATCGACCAACTGCGCGAATATGGCGAACGCTGGCTGAATCCAGAACCTCCCGAGACCGCCGACCTCGACTTCGTCGAGCCAGCTTCAGCCGAAGCGTGAGACGAAGAGGGAGTTCCAGTGCGTATCGTTTCACTTTTACCGAGTCTCACCGAGATCTGCTGGGCACTGGGGCTCGCCGACGAACTCGTCGGAGTGACTCACGAATGCGATTATCCGCCCCCGGTGCGCTTCAAACCGCGCGTCACTCGCAGCCTGCTGCCGCCAGGTCTCAGCCACGCGGAGATCGATGCAGCGGTCCGCGAGCGCACAGCCGCACAGTTGCCGCTCTATGCGCTCGATACCGAACTCCTCGCCACCCTGCAGCCGGACCTTATCCTAACCCAAGCGCTCTGCCCGGTCTGTGCTGTCTCGATCGATGACGTCTGCCAGCTCGCGGCCACTCTTCCCGGTCCACCGCGCGTGCTCTCGGTCGAGCCGACGACACTCGAGGAGATCCTGGTCTCGGTCGAACTCGTCGCTCGAGAGACGGGGCGCGAGCGAACGGCACGAGCCATCGTTTCGGCACTTCGCCAGCGGCTCGCGTGGCTCTCGGCGCGACTCGCTGGTCGCACAGAAGAGCCGCGAGTCGTCTGCCTGGAATGGCTCGAGCCCCCGATCGTCGCGGGTCACTGGGTTCCGGAAATGGTCGCGGCAGCGGGAGGCAAAGACGTGCTGGGTATCGCCGGACGACCCTCGTACACCGTGACTTGGGAGCAGGTAGCAGCCGCCGAGCCGGATATCCTGGTCGCCATGCCTTGTGGGTACACCCTAGCCGAGACGGTCGACTTGGCTCGCCAGCTCCTCGGACACCCCATCCTCGAGTCGATTCCGGCTGTCCAGCGGGGTGCGTTCTGGGCGGTGGATGCCTCAGCCTACTTCAGTCGCCCCGGTCCGCGCGTCGTGCACGGCGTCGAAATTCTCGCCGCCATCTTGCATCCGGAACGCTGTAGCAGCGACGTGCAGCGCCTCGCCGTTCCCGTACGTACCAGTACACCACTGACTCCAGCATGACGATGCTTCTTCGGGTGACCAGCATGGTCAGCCTGCTGCTCGCCAGCATCGGCGGGGTGCTCGCGTTTTTCTATCCGTTTCTGGTCGCGGCAGCCGGCTACGATCCCGGTCCGACACGAGGCATCGAGGTACCGCTGCTCTTTGCCGCCCTCGCCTTGGTCTCGGTCATCGTGCTCGTGACCGGGTTCGTCGATGATGAGAGGACCTTTGCGGATCCGGCCAGGACAGTCGCTGTCCTCGCCGTACTGGTCGCTGTCGATAGCCTGCTCCGGTTCGTCCCGAGCCTGATCGGAGCCAGTCCGATCTTTCTGCTGATCGTCCTCAGCGGCTATGTCTTCGGTGCGCGGTTCGGCTTCCTCATGGGTGCCCTCACCCTGCTCGTCTCGGCAGCACTGACGGGCGGCATCGGTCCTTGGTTACCCTTTCAGATGCTGGCAGCCGGATGGATGGGTCTCACTGCCAGCTGGCTCCCCCAGTGGCGAGGATGGCCACGCCGCCTCGTTCTCGTCGCTTTCGGCGCCTTTTGGGGGTTCGCGTTCGGCGCGCTCATGAACCTCTGGTTCTGGCCGTTCGCGGCGCCCGGCGTCGCGGAGAGCGGCGGCATCTACTGGACCCCAAGCATGACCTTGAGCGAGACGATCGCTGCCTACGCGCGCTTCTACTTGGCGACCTCGCTCCTCTTCGATGGAACGCGAGCGCTGGGCAATGCCGCATTGCTTTTCTTGCTCGGCGAACCGCTCGTCATGGTGCTGGAACGCTGGAAAGTTCGCTCGAGCTGGCGCCCCTGGAACGAGTTCCCGACTGACTAGATGGCCCCCACCTGGCGCATGGCCATGATCTCATCCGACGTGTAACCGAGTTCGCCGAGCACTTCCTCGGTATGCTCGCCCAGGAGCGGGGGGTGACGCTGGATACGGGCCGGCGTACGGGAAAAACGCCAGGGGAAACCGGTCTGGTCGACCATGCCCAATGTGGGGTGTGGGATGCGCTGGTGCAATTCGAGATGGTGCACTTGCGGATCAGCGAAGACTTCCGGAACCGTGTAGATCGGCCCACACGGCACTTGGGCAGCATCGAGCCGCTGCACGATCTCGGCGGTCGTGAGCGTGCACGTTACCGACTCGATCCGCTCGACCAGCTCCGGCAAGTTGGTGATCCGACCGGCATTGGTCGCGAATCGCTCGTCTTCGAGCAAATCGTCCAACCCGAGCGCTCGGCACATGCGCGTGAAGATCGCATCGTTCCCTGCCGCGATATTGACATGTCCATCGGCACTGCGGAACGTCTGGTAGGGCGCGACGATCGGATGCGCATTTCCGGTCCGCTTGGGTGCTTGCCCCGTCGCGAAGTAGATCCCCGCTTGATAGGTGAGGAGCGCAACTTGGCCACCCAGCATGGAGGTATCGATGTACTGCCCTTCACCGGTCTGGGCACGATGATAGAGTGCGGCGACGATCGCCAGAGCCGCGAACATGCCGGCACCGATATCGGCGATCGGGACACCGAAGCGCACCGGCTCTCCCTCCGGAAACCCGGTGACGCTCATGAGGCCGGACATCCCCTGCACGATGAGGTCGTACGCCGTCCGGTCCTTGCCCGGCCCGTTCTGGCCGAAGCCTGAGATCGAGCAGTAGATGATCTGCGGGCGCCGCCCCCGTACCGCCTGATAGCCGATACCCAGTCGGTCGACTGTCCCCGGGCTGAAGTTCTCGACGACGACGTCAGCTCGATCGACCAGTCGCCAGAACACCTCTTGGCCAGCGGGATGCTTGAGATCCAGGGTGATGCTCCGCTTGTTCCGATTCACCGAAAGGTAGTAGGCACTCACGCCATCGATGAACGGTGGTCCCCAGGCTCGCGTATCGTCGCCGGTTCCGGGACGCTCGATCTTGATGACGTCCGCACCGAGGTCACCGAGGAGCATCGTGCAGTAGGGGCCAGCCATCACGCGCGTGAGATCGACGACGCGCACACCGCTGAGGGGCAGTCGCTCCATGATCCCTTCGCCTCCCATCCATCCAAAGACAACGACGAACGCCACCGACACCGGTGGCGCACCACATACTCTGCCACAAGTCAGCTCGCAGCGCCACGCTCAGCGACGCGGCACGTCAGTCGGACGGGGAACCAAACCGTGCGAGATGGCGTAGATCACCGCTTGCGTGCGATCACGCACTCCCAGTTTTTGGAACAGGGCAGAAAGGTTGTTTTTGACCGTACTCTCAGCAAGATTGAGTGCGTCCGCGATCTGGCGATTGTTGTACCCCTGTGCCAACAGCCGCAGCATCGTCAGCTCACGATCCGAGAGCTCCTGACCGCGAGTCGGTGCCTTCGTGAGAAGCCGTTGGTACTCGCGCATCAGGATCGGGGCGAGATCCGGGTCGATCGTGGCACCACCCTCGGCGGCGACATGGATCGCCCGGAGCAACTCTTCCGGCTTGCTGTTCTTGACGAGATAACTGCGCGCTCCGGCGCGAATCGCGTGGAGGACATACTCCTCGTCGTCGTACATCGTCAGCATGACGACATGAACATGCCGGTACTGTTGCACGATCGCCTCGGTCGCACGGATTCCGTCCATCCCCGGCATGTTGATGTCCATGAGCACCACATCTGGCTGAAGTTCGGCGACCATTTGCAGCGCGTCCTGCCCATTGGCTGCTTCACCGACGACCTCGATCGCAGGATCGCTCTCGATCAGCTGGCGCAGACCTTCGCGAAAGAGGTCATGGTCATCGACGATCAGCACCCGAATCCGGCGTTCGTTCCCCATCTCGCGCTCCCGCTCAGCCTACCCATCACTGGTCGGGCTCCGCTCGCTTCCTGCTCCATTCAACTCCAAGTCTCGCTCAGTTGTCATCACCGGAACGTCCTGATCTTCCCGACGACGCTCACGACACCCGCTTGAGCGGCACCGTGCATGCGATGGCTGTGCCACCGTCCGGCAGTCCTGCGACGTGCAGAGTGCCACCGAGCAATCGAATCCACTCGCTCGCCAGGGCAGCACCGGGCAACTCTTCCCAGGCAGCGCGCCCAGCCCAGCGAACATCGTCAGCGACGACGAGCACGATCGTGCCATCCGTTCGCTGACGGAGCCGGATCACCAGCTTGCGCACGCCGAGCGGCAGCCGTGTCCGCTCCACCAAAAGCCGAACCAGACCGAAGAACGATTCCTCGACGTGCCGCTCGGGACGCTGCCACAGCTCCCCCAAGAACTCCACTTCCAGAGCATGGGCCCGCTGCAACTGTGCGGCATAGTCCCGCAGGGCAGCCGCTAGCCCGAGATGCTCCAGCGAAGCCGGGCGCTGCCGGAAAATGGTATCCCGCAATGCTGCGATGTGGCCAGCCAGGATATCGCGCACCTGTTCCAGTTCGAGGAGCGTCTGCTCCATCGGCTGCAGGTCGACACGCCGCGCCGTCAACTCGATCCGGTACAGCGACGAGGCGAGTCCTTGTAGGACGGTCGTATGGATGGCATCGACGAGCCTCCGCCATTCCTCTGCATGCTGGGCCAGCGCATCGCCCAAGGCGCGCTGGCGCCGCATCTCCGCGAGATCACGATCCAGACGAATGATGAGATCCTCTGCCCGCGCCTCCAAGAGGGAAACCAGGTCAGCGAGGAGCCGCTCCATCTCCGCTAGGATCTGCTGCTCATGCGCCACGATGACCAGACCGCCACGCACTGTCCCCAGCGGGGCAGTCACGACCGAGGCCTGCTCCAGGCTGAGCGGTACCACCGGTTGCCACGTCGTCCAGCGCTCTGGGCCGAACACCGCAACCGGGCGCTGGGACAGAGCCAGCTGGGCCGGGGAGCGTTCCCGATCCGCCTCGACGAGCATACGCGGTTCCCCCTGGACAACCCAGAACCAGACGAAACGCTCGTCCCGCTCCAAGAAAACGCCAGCCGCGACGACCCCGGGTACGCTTTGCGCACGGCGCCAGAACGCCTCAGCGACGACAGTCGGTCCACTGGCGCGCAACAAAGCATCGAGGAGAAGCTCGCGACGCTCGATACCAGCTCGGTCAGCAATCGCTCGCTCCTCCCGCTCGAGGAAGCCGACGAGCGTGAGCAAGCTGGGGGCGAGTTCGGGGACGAGAAGCTGAGCACGCTCTTCCCCCTCTTCGTCGCGATCTCGCCAAGCCAGCACGAGAAGTCCGCGTGCAGCACTACCGGTGACTGGCAGCGGGAAAGCGAGGGTCTCGGCCATCACGACAGGGAAAATCAGTTCGCTACCGGTGCCGGCCCGCCACCGCTGCGGCCGGCCGTGCTCCAACACGTTCCGGACGAGCATGAGGACACGGGAGGAAGTCAACGCGGTCGGATCGGGCATCAGTTCAGGGGCGGTCGACGTCGCGAGCAGTTCGACGCGTTCCTCGGGCAGCCAGCGGAGGAACAGAACCGCACTCGCTCGGACGCGCCAGCGCAGCGTCTCCGAGACCCGCGCCAGCACCTCGCGCGCACTCCCGGGAAACGCCAGCGCCTGGCGAAGCAACTCCGCTGCCTGGTCGGAAGGCATCGGCTCGCCTGCTCCCGCGAGCCGCCCTACCAACGAGCCGAGAAGTGCAGCCAAGACAACGGCCCGTGCGCGATCCTCGGCCGAAAACGGCTCTGGCCGAGTGCGTGCGACATCGAGCCGCCCCACCGTCACTCCACCGGCATGCAGCGGTGCGACCAGAACGTGCTGCACACCGGACCGCCGCAAGGCCGCCCTCTCCTCAGCAGTCAAAAAACTTTCCGCGAGAGGACCATCCAACGAACCGACAGCTAACATCCCAGGAGCGAGTTGGTCGAATCCGGTCGGGATCGGCCGCGGGGAAGAAGGCGTTTCTCGACCGTCGCCCACTTCTGCCTGCAACACCAGCTCGCTCCGCGCCGTCATGCGCCAGATCCAGGCGATCTGTGCTGACAGTGCCTGACAGGCGATCCTCGCAATCTCGGTCCAGTCCAGCTGATCAGCGCCAGCACGCATTCCCAGATCGAGCAACCGCTCGACCCAAAACGGGACTACGCCACCCCCCATGCCTGGTGCTTCCGAGTGGCTGCGCGCTTGTCCGCGGCTCAGCCAACGCAAGCGATGCTCGGTCATGCTGCACCTTTCGCGTGCAGTTCACTGACTGCACTCACCGAAACGATCGACAGCGTCCCACCATCGAGCGAGTATCATCGGTACCGATCTGTTGGGGAGACTCGTCCTCAGGCAGCCATAGCCTCAGTATCGGAGCGACGAGAGTGGTAGAACGAGCGTGCTCGGACTGACATTTCTCGGAACAGGAACCTCCAACGGAATACCCGTCATCGGGTGCCGCTGCCGAACCTGCACCTCGGTCGATCCGCGCGATCGACGAACGCGCTCGTCGGCAGTGCTGCACCTCGGGGAACACAACGTGCTGATCGATACTGCCCCGGAACTCCGCCTCCAGGCGATTGCAACCGGTCTGAGTCGTATCGAGGCTGTTCTCTTCACGCACGCGCACGCTGATCATGTCGGCGGGTTCGACGACCTGCGCCAGTTCAACTACCTGGCGCAAGCGCCGCTGCCCATCTACGCGGACCCGGAAACGGCTCGCGAATTGCGCATTCGCTACAGCTACGCGTTCAGCGAGCCCTTGCCGTTCTACGGCGGGAAACCGGATCTGCGCTTGCACGAGTTCGACGGTCCTTTCCACCTCTTCGGGTACGAGATCGTCCCCATCCCGGTCGACCACGGTCGGTGGACGGTATACGGTTTCCGCTGCGGCCCGATCGCCTACGTGACGGATGCGAAAACCGTTCCTGCCCGCTCCATCGAGTTGCTGCGTGGCGTCAACGTCCTGGTTCTCAACGCCCTCCGCGATCGACCGCACCCGACGCACCTGAGCGTGGCAGAAGCTCTGACCATTATCGAGCAAGTTTGCCCGGAACGTGCGTACCTGACCCACCTCAGTCATGAGGTGATGCATGCCGAGTGGAGCGTAAAGCTTCCACCCGGTGTGCAACTCGCGTACGATGGGCTCCAGGTTTGGGTATGAGGAGGAAGCGAGTCCGGTGGCACGCTGGTCCTCGATCGCCTCGATCATCTGCGTCCTGACTGCTCTCCTGTGGCTGCCGAGTCACCGGTTGGCTCGCGCTGAACCGGGTTTTGCTGACCCTGTCTTCGCGGCTCACTGGGAACGCGTCGACCGTCCGGTTGCAGCCGGAGTGACCCAGCGCTCCTGGATCTGGGGACCTGCCCCCCTCACCGGTCCCTTGCACGAACGGTACCAAGAAGCGCCCGAGCGCGCTCGTCTCGTCCAGTACTTCGACAAGGGTCGCATGGAACTGACGCATCCCGATGGTGATCCGACCTCACCGTGGTACGTGACGAGTGGGCTCTTGACGCGTGAACTCGTCAGTGGGTCGATCCAGGTCGGTGACCAGCTCTTCCTGGATGCCGGCAGTGGAGCGCAGTTGCCGATCGCCGGGGATCCGGACAACCCGTTTCCCACCTATGCGGATCTGGCGGGCGTGATCGATCGTTCGCAACCCGATCGAACCGGGAAGCACGCGACCGCAGCCTTCACTCCCCAGGGATGGCAGGAGTATCCAGCAGCCGCGGGCGACCCGGGGGCAGAGTTCGTCCGCTATGTCACGTACAGCGGACCGGTCGGTGAGCCGGTCGGGTACAACCTTCCGCGCGCTTTTTGGGAATTCATGACGCAGGCCGGGCTCGTGTGGCGAGGTGGTGGCCCGGTTGCAGAACGCCCCCTTTTCGACTGGCTGTTCGTCCTCGGTTATCCCATCGCTGACCCCTTCTGGGTCCAAGTACGGCTGCGTGGCGAACCGACGTGGGTTCTCGTCCAGCCGTTCGAGCGACGCATCCTCACGTATACGCCGAGCAATCCACAAGGCTGGCAAGTCGAGATGGGAAATATCGGTTCGCACTACCTCCGGTGGCGGTACAGCGCGACTCCACCCGTTGCGGTCGCGGCCAGCGCCGGGTACTTCGGCATGCTCCCAGGTACGCGGTCCGTCTTCGCGACCAGTAGTCGCAGCGACGAAACCTGGCAGGTGATCGGCCCGAATACGCGCTTCGTCGCGGGAGCGCAGCTCGTCGCTCGCGAGGAACTGCGCGGATCGAGTCGCTGGATCACCTACTGGCGAGTGACCGAGTCAGGGATCGCGCTGGCCGGCTGGGAGCGATTCACCCGAGCAGGAACATTCATCGAAATGGTCCTCTTTTGGCCAGCCTTACACGTCATCGGTGCGGGTGACTTGGTGGAGGGAACCGCACGCGAAACCACTGTCCTCTATCTCTCGACGCGCGTCAGCGCCCATCCGATCACCCTGCGTGTCCAGGTCGATGAGCAAACACTCGTCAGCACGCCCTATGGGGTGGTTCCAGCTTGGCGACTCTCGGTCCAGACGAGCGACCCCCCGACCTTGGTTCCTACCTACCTCGTGAGCACGGTGTGGTTCAGCCCCAACTTGGGCATCGTCCAGTGGACCAGCGATCGGTATGCAGCGCAGCTTCGTGAGTTCTCCGCTCCCTCCTGAACACATGGAACCGAGCGGGGCGAGTGCACGTTAGACTGTATGAGGAGGCCCGGTTTCACCGGGAACTCACTCCAGGGTAGGGAAGGGGTCAGCGATGCCTCGTCGCCTCGCGTGGTTCATCGGAATGGTGCTCGTCTGCTGGCTCGTTTCGCCCATCCTCTTGCCAGTCCGTCATGCACACGCCGTCGGGTGGCAAAGTCTCGTCCTCTACTTCCCACAGACGGGTCACCACCTCAGTGGAGAGTTCCTCTGGGCGTGGATCAGCAACGGCGGACTCATGACGTTCGGCTACCCGATCACCGAGCCGTTCACCCAGGATGGCATGGTGGTCCAGTACTTCGAGCGGGCACGTTTCGAGTACCATCCGGAGAACAGCGGGACGCGCTACGCGGTGCTCGCCACGCTCCTCGGCAGTTGGCTCGCCGAAACGCGACGCAACGAGCCAGCCTTCCGCCCGATTATCGCTGACAATCCGGCAGCCTTGAACAACGACCCGCAGCGCCGCTATTTCCCGGAAACCGGTCACACCTTGGCCTACGGTTTCAAGTCCTACTGGGAAGCGAACGGGGGACTGTACACGTTCGGCTACCCGATCTCCGAGGAGTTCACCGAACAGAATCCCGATACCGGCGAGTTCTACACAGTTCAGTACTTCGAACGGGCCCGGTTCGAATACCATCCCGAAAACCAAGGAACTCCCTTCGAGGTCTTGCTCGGTCGCCTGGGGGCACAGTACGCTCGAGCCCGCGGAGTCGATACTCGGCCTGTCCCGAAGCGTCCCGATGCGATCGAGGTCCCAGCGCAGCTGCTCGACTATCGCTGGTCGCGGGCCGTCGCGACCGATGACGGTGCGATCTTCGGCCGAGTGACCGCCTCCACCCTGGCGATCCGCAATGCCCCGTCGAACAGCGCGCCGGCAGTCGCGTGGACCTATGCCCGGCATCCGGTTCCCATCCGTGGACTCACGCTCGGTGACCCGGTCGAAGGGAATCCGATTTGGTACGAACTGGGAGACGGTCGCTACGTGGCAGCCGCCTGGGTCGAGCCGCTCGTGCCGGATGTTCCGCCACGCCGTTTCGGTGGCCGGTGGGTCGACGTCAGCCTCCGGTCCTTCTACGCTGTGGCATACGACGGCGATCGTCCCGTTTATGTGGCGATCATCACAGCCGGAAGAGATGGGAAGACACCCGTCGGCGTCTTCCAGATCTTCTATCGCGTCCGCAACGAGACGATGGACGCAGCCACTGTCGGGATCCCGCCGGGTTCGCCTGGTTACTATTACCTGACGAACGTTCAGTTTACCCAGTACTTCAAGTCAGGTGGCTACGCGCTCCACGGCAACTATTGGACACCGCCCGCACAATTCGGGGGATTCACCTCCAATGGTTGCGTCGGTCTGATGAACAGCGATGCCGAGTGGTTCTGGAATTTTTTGCAAATCGGCTCGGTGGTGAGTATCCATTATTGAGGGCGCTTCCGCAGAGTCCGAACGGAGGCGCTGCCAACACGCGCGAGTGCGCATCGATTCCTCGCGGCGATATCGTGCTGGAACAGCGGCTGCATGCCCCCGTCGCCCCGACCCACGGATGCTGAACCCTTCTTTCGGGAGAGCGACGACACGACCGCGCGGCTGATCGTTCGATGACGTACCGAGAAAGCAGGGCGAGCGATCATGGCAAGCGTCGTTTGGTGGATCCGACGCGATCTCCGTCTCCACGACAACCAGGCACTCGCCACAGCACTCGCCCACGCGCGCGAACTCGTGCCGCTTTTCGTGCTCGATCCCATCCTGCTCTCCGGCCCGACCAGTAGCCAGCGGCGCAACGCGTTCCTCTTCGCGGTGCTCCGCTCCCTGGACGCAGCACTCCGCCAGCGCGGCAGTCGCTTGATCGTTCGCACCGGCCGTCCCGAGCAGGTTCTCCCCGCCGTCGTTCGCGAGTGTGGGGCGACACTCGTCGTAGCCGAAGCGGATGGCTCACCCTACGCTCAGCGACGCGACGGGGCAGTGGCGCAGCGTACCCCCCTCCAACTCGTCCCGGGTTTGACCCTGCGACCACTCGGCTCGGTCCGCGCGCCGACCGGTGACCCGTATCGTGTCTACTCGCAATTCCGTCGCGCCTGGTTCCGCCTCCCGATCCCGAGCCCGCAGGACGTGGTGCCCGCGCCCACGCAGCTTCCACCGGTACCGCGCGTGGCCAGCGAGCCGATTCCTGATTCACCTGTTCCCGTACCAGAGCGGTTCGCTCCGAGTGAGGACGCAGCACGACGCCGTTTGGATCGTTTCCTCGACCAGGGGCTGGCGTCCTATCACTTGCGGCGGAACGCCTTGGACGGAAACGGCTCCTCGCAGCTCTCACCCTATTTCCGCTTCGGGCTCTTGAGCGTACGCGAGGCCTGGTGTGCAGCAGCACGGTACCTGGATGACCCGAACGCGGCCGCTGGAGCCCGCGCCTGGCTCGACGAACTCCTCTGGCGGGAGTTCTATCAGCACCTTTTGGCCGCTTGGCCGGAGAGCGCGCAAACGAGCATGCAGGCCGAATTCCGCGGCGTCGCTTGGCCTGGGAGTGACGACGCCTTCGCGGCCTGGCAAGAGGGACGCACCGGTTTTCCGGTCGTCGACGCCGCGATGCGCCAACTCTGCAGCGAGGGGTGGATCAGCAACCGTGCTCGGATGATCGTCGCCAGCTTCCTCTCCAAGTTGCTCCTCGTCGACTGGCGAAGGGGCGAACGTGTCTTCCGCCGCGAACTCGTCGATGGTGATCTGGCAGCCAACGTCGGTGGCTGGCAGTGGTCAGCTGGGACCGGAACCGACGCCGCCCCGTATTTTCGGATCTTCAACCCGGTCTTGCAGGGTGAACAGCACGATCCGGACGGCAGCTGGGTCCGCGCCTGGCTGCCCGAACTGGCTGGAGTGCCGCGGGAGTACCTCTTCGCACCGTGGCATATGCCCCTAGAGGTTCAGTTGCGCTCAGGCTGCCGGATCGGCCGCGACTACCCGGCACCCATCGTCGAGTACGAGACTGCTCGTGCCCGCGCGCTCGAGTGGTTCCGATCTATCCGGCAAGTGCAAGCCTGAGGAGTGCTCCGCATGACATCCCCGCATGCTCCACGGATCGTCGTCATCGGCGCCGGCATCGCTGGGCTCGCGGCTGGTGCGGCACTGGCCCATGCGGGAGTCCCAGTCACCGTGCTGGAGGCCCATATCTACCCTGGTGGGTGCGCAGCCACGTTCCGCTATCAGGGCCATTGGTACGATGCTGGTGCGACCCTCGTCGCTGGACTGGCTCCGGGAGGACCGCTCCAACTGCTCGGGCGCGCTGCTGGGATCGAGGCTTGGCCAGCACGGCTCTGCGATCCGACCATGGTCGTCCATCTGGAGGACGGCATGGTGGTCCCCCGCTACGCTGACGAGCGACGCTGGGAGACGTACTGCACGCTCTTCCCCGGCAGTCTGCCTTTCTGGTCGTGGCAGGAGAAGACGGCACGCCTTCTCTGGGATTTCGCCTTGCGACTCCCCGAGCTTCGACCCCGCTCGTTGAGCTCTTTCCGTGACCTGGTCGCAGCCGGCGCGCAGTGGTTCGTCGCTGCCCGCCCGTCGCCCGCGATCGTGCTCGACTTGTGGTGCCCCCTGGCGCGACACCTGCCGGACGATCCCGTCTTCCGCCGCTTCATCGATGCACAGCTCCTCATCGCCGCGCAGGGTCTCGCGGCGGAGATCTTTGCGCTCTATGGCGCCGCCGCACTGGACCTGCCCAATACTGGTGTGGCCGAACTGGCCGGTGGTACCGGGACGATCGCCCGTCTGCTCGTCGCAGCGATCCAACGACATGGCGGCTCGGTCCATTTCCGCCAAGAGGTAGCCGCGATCGAACGCACGCGCACCGGCTGGCGCCTCCGAACCCAGCAAGGATCGGTTCTCGAGTCGTCGCATCTCGTAGCGAATCTCACGCCATGGGGACTGGCACGTCTTTGGCCCGAGGCGCCGCACTGGTTACGAGCTCGAACTGAGCGCCCGCCGCGCGGCTGGGGAGCCTTCATGCTCTACTTGAGCCTGGACAGCAGCGCCATCCCGCCGGGCACGCCGATCCACCAGCAAATTCTCGCGCCCGGCCCACTCGGCGAGGGACGATCCATCTTCCTCTCGCTCAGCCCGGAGTGGGATGGCAGCCGCGCACCGGCTGGCCGCCGAGCTGCCACGATGAGCACGCACACGCGCTACGAGCGCTGGTGGCAGCTCGCCCACGCCGATCGGGCAGCGTACGAGGCCGAAGTCGCGCGCTATACCGAGCGCATGGTGGAGACGGCCGCGCGGGCATTGCCCTGGCTTCCGGGCGCGATCCGCGCCGTGCTGCCGAGTACGCCCCTCGCGTTCCAGCGCTTCGCCCGGCGCCCCTGGGGCTGGGTCGGCGGTTTCCCGCAGCGCCACCCGTTCGTCGGCTGGCCGACGGAGATCGTGCCGGGCTTGTATCTGGTGGGCGATAGCGTCTTCCCCGGCCAATCGATTCCGGCGACGGCCCTCGCGGGACTCCGCGTCGCGCGGCGGATCTTGCGAGCACTCGGTGCGGAGCTCCTACTCGCTCCGCAGGAACCGCGCGTGCAGGCTCCGGTGGGAGAGGGCGAGCCCGTCATGGCCCATCACTGAAGATACCCGGCCCGATGCGCTGCTTCGAGGATCTGCCGCGCGATCGGTGCAGCGACGCGTGACCCTTCCCCGCCGTGCTCTACCATGACCACCAGGACGAGTTCCGGGTTCTCGGCTGGCGCGATCGCCACGAACCAGGCGTGCGGCATCTCCTGGCCAGACTCGGCCGTACCCGTCTTGCCTGCCACGGAAACCGGAAAACCGAGGAAGGCACTCCACCCTGTCCCGTTCGGCCGAGCGACTACATCCCGTAACGCGGCTCGGATCGTGTCGATCTGCTCCGGTGTCAACGGGAGCGCTCCGCGCGCTTTCGGCTCGGCACGGAAGCGTTCGCTGCCGTCGATCGCGACGACGCGCTCGACGAGGAACGGCTGCCAGAGCGTGCCCCCGTTGGCCAGCGCCGCATAGGCAGCGGCCAACTGCAGCGGAGTGGCTAGGAAGAATCCTTGTCCGATCGACAGATTGACCGCATCGCCGCGCGCCCAGTAGTCCCCACGCTCCCGACGCTTCCAGCTGGGATCAGGGACCAGTCCGGCCGTCTCAGGCAGCTCGATCAGTCCGGTCTCCGACCCGAAACCGAAAGCACGCGCCATCTGGGGAAGCAGGTTGGGATCGCGCTCGTCGAGCTGCGCACCGATCTGAAAGAAGACAGTGTTACAGGACTGGACCAGGGCATCATGAAGCGTCAACTGTCCCTGACCTTGCGGGTTCCAGTCGCGCCAGACCACCGAACTTCCTGGGAGACTGAAGGTGGGCGGGCAATCGAACCGGCTCTCGGCGCGCAAGCCCAGATACGCCATTCCTGCAGCCATGGTCACGACTTTGAAGGTCGATCCGGTGGGATATCCCACCTGCGTCGCACGGTCGATCAGTGGACGTCGCTGCTCGTCAGTGAGCGCCTGCCATTCGTCGGTTCGCAACCCGAGGATAAAACGATTCGGATCGAAGCTCGGGTTACTCACCAAAGCTCGGATCGCACCGCTCCGTGGATCGATCGCGACGACGCTCCCGACTCGATCGCCGAGCGCGCGGTAGGCTGCCTCTTGCAGGTCGGCATCGATCGTGGTCTGCACGTCCGCCGCCGGCTGTGCCGGGATTTCGGCGAGGAGTCGTCGCTCTCTCCCATCCGGCCCGACGATGACCAACCGCCCTCCACGGCGACCACGCAAGAAGTCTTCCGCCCAAGCCTCGATCCCCGCTCGTCCGATCCGATCGCCCGGCTCGTAGCCGTCAGAGGCACGCTGCTGGAGTTCTTCGGCCGAGACTTCGGAAAGATAGCCGGTCACGTGCGCGGCCGCCGGGCCGAGCGGATAGACGCGCTCGGGCCACTGACGCACCACGACGCCGGGAATTCCGGCAAGCTGCTCGAGCAAACCGGGATCGATCGGATCGGGGAGCGTCGCGACCGGCATGAACCAATCCGGCTGTCCAGCAGCATACCGCTGCCGGATCGTCTCGGAGGGCAGGTTCAAGAGCACACTCAAGCGCTCGAGTAAAAGTTGCTCGTCGCGAATCTGACCCGGTACGACACCCACCTTGTTCACCAAACCCAGCTGGGCGAGCGGTCTTCCCTTCACGTCGAGGAGACGGCCACGCTGGGGAACCGTCGGGATCCACTCGACACGACCGTCACCCAAGTCGGCGACGATGAGCGAGGGGGTCCAATCGACCCGGAACGTGTCCCCTTCGCGGACGACCGGGATCGCGTTATCCTCCTGGAGTCGGCCGACCCGTGTCGTCTCGCGTACCACATGAATCGGGAAGCGCATGGTCCCTGGCAACGCCTCTCCCAGCGTGACCTGGAGCGAGCGTTCACCCATTTCGGCCGCGATAGCTTCGTAGCGACGCACGAACCGCGCCTCATCGATCTGCTGACGGGCAGCCGACGAAAGGAGCGCATACATTGCGCGGTAGTCCCGCTCTTCCCAGGCGCGCACGAAACGTTCAGCTGCTTCGCGGGCTGTCCGCGGCGCAGCGGACGCCTGCGTCAGGGTGGCTGGTGCATTCCCTTGACTTGCAACCTCGGTCGGGGCAGCTTCACGCCGGTCACCGAACTGGAGCGCGACCGCGACGATACCGCCGGTCACGATCGCGAAGATCAGCAGGCCAGCCACCAGAGATCCCGACGCGCCTCTCCGGCGCGTCGAACGGATCGTAGCGCGTGGCATCCTCGCACCTCACGCGACAACCGTCCGGCTTCGTGCCCGAGAAGCGTTGCATGCTCACCCGAGCGACGTCAAGCGATGACATCCTTCCCCCGGCGAGGAGAACTCATCGCAAGGGCAGACGCCCAGCACTGCGGTAGGCCAAGCTGACGCTCGCCCCGGTGTGGATCCGCTGGATCGATTCACCGAGCAGTGGTGCCACCGAAAGGACCGTGATCTTGTCCAGCCGCTTGTGTGGAGGTAGCGGGATCGTGTCGGTCACGACGACTTCTTTGATCGGGCTGAGGGCGAGCCGTTCGATCGCTGGTCCGCTCAGGACTGGGTGGGTACAGGCCGCGTACACTTCACGCGCACCGCGGGCGATACAGAGTTCGGCCGCTTGGGTGATCGATCCCGCTGTATCGATCTCATCGTCGATCAGGATCACCGATGCGTCATCGACCGACCCGATGAGATTCAGCACCTCGGTCCGATCGTCGTTCCCGAGCCGGCGCTTTTCGATGATGGCGAGGGGAGCGTCCAGTTCTTCGGCGAAGTTGCGTGCCCGCTTGGTGCTCCCGAGGTCGGGGGAAACGACCACCGGATTCTCCAGTCGTTTTTCCTGGAAGTACCGCGCGAGAATCGGCAGCGCGGTCATCTCGTCCACCGGGATGTTGAAGAAACCTTGGATCTGCCCGGCATGCAGATCGACGGTCAGAATGCGATCCGCTCCGGCGACGGTGATCATGTCGGCGATGAGGCGAGCGGTGATGGGCACACGCGGTTGGTCCTTCTTGTCGGTTCTGCCGTAGGCGTAATAAGGAATGACCGCAGTGATCCGACCGGCTGACGCGCGCTTGAGGGCATCGATGATGATCAACAACTCCATGATGCTCTCGTTCACGGGGCTCGAGAACGACTGGATGACGAAGACATCGTTCTCGCGCACGCTCTCGCCGATGCGCACGAAGATGTTCTCGTTGCTGAACTTGAAGACCTCGATCCGTCCAGGTGGAATGTCGATATAGGCGCAGATCGCCTTGGTGAGTTCCGGATTGGAATTGCCACCGAAAATCGTCAGTTGGTCGTAGAGCCCGCCCATCGTCTCAGCCGATCCCCTCCGCCCGCAGCCGCTCGAGCGCGCGCCGTGCTGCCTCTTGCTCGGCTGCCCGCTTGCTCGGGCCGTGCCCCACTCCGTACGGGCGCTCGCCGATCATCACTTCCGCCGTGAACGTACGCTGGTGTGCCGGCCCCGTCACTGCAATGGTGCGGTAGACTGGCGTGATGCGCAACCGGTCTTGAATCAGTTCCTGGAGCCGTCCCTTGTAGTTCTCGTTCTGGCCGATCGCGATCAGTCCTTCGGCCTCTTCCAGCAACAGCCGGTGCAGGAACCGCCGCACGGCCCGGATACCGCGATCCAGGTAGAGCGCACCGAGCACGGCCTCGAAGGCTCCCGCGAGAATCCGCTCGCGGACTGGCCGTCCCGGTCGGGGCACCTCGCCTCGACCGAGATACAAGAACTCGTCGAGTCGGAAACGCCGCGCCCAGCGTGCCAATGTCGGCGTGCGCACCAAGGCCGCGCGGTATGCGGTGAGTTCCCCCTCGCTCGCGGCGGGAAAGCGCCGGTAGAGGAACTCGCTCACCACGAGTTCGAGCACGGCGTCGCCGAGAAACTCCAAGCGCTCGTTCGCCTCCTCGACCGTGGCTTGGGTGCTGCGGCTCCGTTCGTAGACGTACGAAAGGTGCGTCAAAGCCTGGCGCAGGAGGTCCGGTCGACGGAACTCGATCCCGAGGGCCTCCATCGCCTGCGCGACGCGCTCGTCGCGCCCACTCGACTGCGCTCGCTTCGTCTGCTGGTCCTCCATCGATCAATGAGCCTCGAGCACGCTCGCGAGATCGACCTGCGCGTCGCGCGCCACACGCTCCAAGGCTTCCCAATCGATCGAGATGATGTACAGGTAATGCATCGGCTGCGTCTCGCGCGTGGTCGACTTGGCGAGACCAGGACCGACGAGGAAATGGATCAACGCCTCCGCCATTTCGTTCTCGTCCCGCCGACGATCGTCCAGCGTGATGGCATTCCCCCCAGCACGATGGGCCTCGTACGCCCGTCGCAGACCGCGCTGGAAGGCACGCGCCAGCTTGTCGGCGAGCTGGTGCTCACGCCGCATCACGCGCCGCTGCTCGGCTGCGATCTCGTGTTCTTCCAGCCCAGCCGAAGCCCGCTCGAGGTCTTTCGCCTCCTCGCGACCGGTATAGTGTTCGGCGAGATAATGCAGTAATCGCTGCGCTTCGCCCGCCACGCGCCCCCACACGACTGTGCACCTGTCGCGACCCGGCCTACCGGGCGGTTGCAATTGTCGCATATGAGGCACGGAAGAGGGAACCGGGTACGGTCAGTCCTGATCGGAGACACCCGACCGGCGAACCGCCCGGTGGTGGACCACCTCGCAGTCGACCAGCACGATCAATCCTTGGCTCACCATTTCACGCAGTCGTGGCAGGACAGCTGCGATCCGCTCCGTCGTCTCGATGACCTCGATGACGACCGGGAGATCGACCGACAGCTGGAGGACCCGCGTGGTATGAACAGCACCGCTCGCCCCGTATCCAGCGATCCCGCGGTGCACGGTCGCACCCGCGATCCCCTCGTGACGCAGCAGATCGAGGATCGCCGCGTACAGCGGCTTTCCATGCCAATGATCCCGCTCACCGATATAGATGCGGAGCCACTTCGCCGGTCCGCTCAACTCCATGGCTGGCCCCTCAGAATAGCAACCGAACGACGATACTGCCGAGCCATGCGCAGAACACCCCGACGACGAGCGACCCAAAGCCATAGAGGAGCGCTGGCACGATATCACCCTCTTGGAGTAACGTCAACATTTCCCAAGACAATGACGAAAAGGTCGTGAAGCCCCCGAGAATACCCACGGCGAGCAGCAGACGCGCATGACTGGAGAGGTAACCCCGCAAAGTCATCTCGAGCACGATCCCGATGAGAAAGCTACCGACGAGATTGACCACGACCGTTCCCCAAGGGAAGAAATCGACCCGACGCTGGACCCAGATCGTCACGAGATAACGCAGGATCGCTCCGAGAGCACCACCCAGAGCGACGAGCCCGACCTCCATGCTGCTCACTTTCTCTTCGCTCGGTCAGACCCAAAGGAAACCGAGCTTCTCACGATCAGAAGCCCGGCCAGAGGAATTCTCGGCCAAGTCCCTACTGTCCGACTTCACTGGCCAGGACAGCGGACGCTCGCCATCTCTTCTGTCACGCGGTCTTGTCAGGGAGATTGCTCTGCGCTTGCTGCGCCTGCTCGGCCCGCTGCGCTTCCTGCGCCTCCCGTGCGGCCTGGCGGAACTCGCGAATGCTCTGCCCGAGCCCTCGCCCGATCTCCGGCAGCTTCCCCGCGCCGAAGATGACGATCACGATGAAGAGGACGATCAGGAGCTCTTGCCAACCTAGTTGCGGCATCGTTCGCCTTCGCCTCCTCCGCTGAGCGGCACACGACCGTGCTGAGCCAATTGAACACCCTCGGCCCGCCCGCGGCAACTCCCCTCTGGCACCAGTTGTCACGCTGGTTCGCACGCTGCCCCCTGATCCGACAGCGCCGGCATGCGCTCTGCCAGCAAAGGAGCACGATGGGGATCCTGTGCCCGATCTCCACCAGCGAGAGAGTACCGCCGACACGGTAAGGCCACAGTCGCTCCACTCCGTGCGAGTAGACTCAGAAAGAGACAACGAGGAGGTGAAGCGCCTTGCACCACGGCGAACCTCCGATCCAAGTGGATATCCACACGCATGTCCTACCGGGCATCGACGATGGCGCTCGCGACATCGACCAAGCCCTCGCGATGCTCCGCGTCGCGGTCGCGGACGGTACCCAAATCGTGGTCGCGACACCACACGCTCGCCGCACCGACGTCGCCCAGCTCGTCGCTGCGCTCGAGCGCTTGCAGGAGGTCATGGAGCGGGAAAGGCTGCCACTCCAACTCGCCAGCGGCATGGAGGAACAGCTCTGGCCCGATCTGGTCGATCGCCTCCTCGCGGGTACCGCCTTGACGCTGTCCGGCACACGCTGGGTGTTGGTCGAGTTGCCCGACTGGACTGCCTGGCCGAGCGACCTCGCCGACCGTCTCCTGGAACTGCGCGCCGCTGGGTTTCGCCCGATCCTCGCTCACGTCGAACGTTACGTACCGGTCCAGCACCAGCCCGATCGCCTTCTGGAAGCGATCGCCGCCGGTGCGCTGATCCAGGTGAACGCTGACTCGCTGTTCGGTCAGAACGGCTACGCCGCGCAGCAGGTCGCGCTCCGCCTGATCCGGGCAGGTGCGGTGAGCATGCTCGCCAGCGATGCGCATAGCCCAGACTGGCGGGCTCCGCGCTTACGACCGGCCTTCGAGCGGCTGGCCGCGCTCTTCGGCGAGGAGATGGTCATCCGGCTCCAAGCCAATGCGGTGGCAGTCGTACACGACCAGGACGTCGCACCGCCCTGTCCAGATCCTGACGTGCTTTCCGCTCCAACGACGCTGCTCGAGCGCGTCCGCGCTTGGGTCGGTTTCTAGCTTCCCACGCGCTGCATCGCTCCGATCCCCTGCAGGACCGCCTCGGCTGCCCGCCAGCCACTCGCGATGCAGTCCGAGACACCTACACCGTCATAGGCTGCGCCGGCCAGCGCGAGCCTCGGCCAGGAAGCCAGGCGACTCCGGAGTTCGGCGATCCGCTGACGATGACCGACGCAATACTGTGGCAGTGCTCGCTCGTGCCGGGAAACGACTGCATGCAGGGGGTCGGCTCGCAAACCGACCACGGAGCGGAGTTCCTGAAGCGCGACCGCAACGAGGATCTCAGTCGGGGCATCGGCGCTGAGCCCAGCTCGCTCGGTATGGAAGAAGACGCGGACGAGCCCGAGATTTTCTGGAGCTCGTGCTGGGAACTTGTTGGTGACCCAGGTCACTGCCGAAATCGGCCGCCCTTCGCGTGCGGGAACCAGGAAGCCTCGCCCCCGCGCGACTCCGGCGAGCTCGCTCTGGCGGTAGACCAACGTGACCGCCGCGCTGGAGGCATACGGAAGAGCCTGCAGGACCGCTGCAGCTTCGGCAAAGGATCGCTCGAGCAGCTGGGCTGCCCGCCAGGCCGGTACCGCGAGGATCACCCCATCAGCCTCTAGCCGCGTCCCGTCCGCCAGGTCGATCGCGAATCCACCGTTGGAAGGCGCAATGCCGAGCGCGGTCGCACCGGTCCGCACCACGGTGCGCTGCAAATCGCCAGCGACCGCCCTCACGAGACGTTCCATACCAGACCGCAGGGTCAGAAAGGGTGATCCCCCGGGTAGCCCAGCTGGTCGTCGTCCCGGCATGGCCAGCGCGCGCAGCAGGCTGCCTCGCTCCCGCTCCAGGCGCCGCAGATGCGGATAGGTTGCGAGAACGCTCAGCTGCCCCACGTCTCCAGCGAAGATCCCCGCAAGGAGCGGCTCGGCCACACGCTCGGCGAACTCGCGACCGAAGCGGCGACGGACGAAGCTCGCCAACGATTCGTCGTCGTCGTCCAGCCGTGGTGGAACGAGGAACTCAGCGAGGAGCCGCAGCTTCCCGAGCGGCGAAAGGAGCGGGCTCGTCAGGAACGGCCGAAGGCGCGTCGGGACGACGAGGGAAAGCCCGCTCGGAAGCGGCAGCAGACGCCCATCGTGCATGATCGACGTCTCGGCCTGATCCGACCGCAAGCCGATGATCTCCGACTCCAGGCCGAGGGCACGGGCGAGTTCGGTCGCAGCAGGTTTGCTCGCCACCCACGAATCCGGGCCATGCTCGATGGTGACCTCACCCCAGTATTCGGTCCGGATCCAGCCTCCCAGGCGAGGCTCTGCCTCGATCAGCGTGACGCTGATCGCCGGACTCAGCCGTTCGAGGCGCCAGGCCGCCGCGAGACCAGCGATGCCCCCGCCGATGACGACCACATGCGCGTGCACCGCGCTCATCGTACCCCGACACGCGCCTCGCGCAGCGTCCGCCGCACCGCATTCGCGATCGCTCGACAGAGCAGGGGATGATCGTTCAGCATCGCTGGTCGTTCGAGCACGATTCCTCGGGACAACGCATACTCTTTGTGCGCGATGTCGACGTCGTAGAGCACTTCCACGTGGTCGCAGACGAACCCGATCGGTATCAGCAAGACCCGCGCGACACCGGCAGCCGCCAACTCGTCGAGCGTCTCCTCGACTGTCGGCCCCAACCACGGTTCCTCGCTCGCCCCCTGACTCTGGAAAGCGAAACGCCACTCGTATTCTGGGAAATGCTCCGCGACTAGCCGGACGGAGGTGAGGATCTCCTCCCGGTACGGATCGCCCCAGTCCAGTATCCGCGTCGGCAAGCTGTGTGCGGTGAAGAGCAAGAGCGTCCGAGATCGCTCCGTCTCGGGAACGGCACGGAGCGCCGCGCTGATCCGGTCGACCCAGGCAGCGATGAAATCCGGCTCGTCCTTCCAGCTCTCGACCGCGTGGACGGGCACCGTCGCCTGCTGTTCGCGGAGCGCCTCGTCCAACCGTGCCAGATAAGCGCCCACGCTCATCCGGGAGTAATGCGGCGCCATCACGACCGCGACGAGCCGGTCGACGCCGTCGCGCAGGATCTCTGGAATCACCTCGCGAATAAAGGGATGCCAGTGCCGCATCGCCACGTA